>Ga0307513_10013032_pt1 | contig 10226 bp, 12 predicted proteins | sample 15_EM_MG_FD_202174 | JGI IMG/M metagenome (GOLD analysis project Ga0307513, IMG submission 202174) | Populus trichocarpa ectomycorrhiza microbial communities from riparian zone in the Pacific Northwest, United States - 15_EM | ecosystem: Host-associated > Plants > Roots > Unclassified | place...
CCGATCATGGCGCTGAGGCATCACGGTCGGAACTAAGCACTTTGTCTATATATTGTTTATACTAAGGTGGAGAGATAAAGTGGCATAACTTCGAGCTAAGATCCATCTTGACCGAGTGGGGACGTACAGCCCCGATATTAATCAATCCTCCTTAGTTAGAGACACAACGAGTGCAAAACCAGTCCAACCAGCTAGCGATTATCGAGAAAGTGAAGGTAGACAAGCCACCGTCGATAGATATTGCTCCCTCAACCCACGTCACTCATGGATTAAGGATTGGTTGGGAACAATATGCAAGCTATCGATTGTAAGAGCATATGAGAATTGCTGAGCGGCGAAAAGGAGTCGACTACACGCAGTTCCGGTGTGCTGAAGCGACATTGTCCCGCATAAACTGAGTCGTGGTTGAGAAGGGCAATCCGGGAGGACTGGGAGATTGGCAGGATAGAGCAGGCCGCGTTTCATGTGAATTCCCGCGTTGGAGACGCCTTCCCGCTCAGGTTCAGAGTTCAAGGTTCATGACGTAAGGCTGGTTCCGACTTCCATACTAGGCGAACATGATCCTAGTCACCCTACGCCTCGTGCTACAGTATATAAAACAAATTCAAATACACTGTAGGCGGTAGGCGCTATACTGAATGGACAAGGAATTATATTCCCAACCTGGCAACTTGCGCGATTGTACGATGGGACGCAAGTCAATCCAGATTCTCTGACCTACACTGTACACCGATTTGGTCGAGGGTTTCCCCTTCAAAATTCATTCCTGTCATCGACAATTCTCGAGTATTCGGACATCCCCATATTCGGGCACTCCTGGGGCATTTCTCTATAGTTCGGGTTCTATTCAGGTAGAGTGGCTATTCGTGTTTTAGCTGGGCGATGTTCTGAGTGTGGCCATTGTTACTCCTAGATATGGAAAGTACACTATCCGATGTATGTGCATACACGATCATGAGACGACGTAGATTCCACCGCATCCAGACTTAATTCGACTCGCCGCTGCGCACATGCCTCTTTAAGATCTTCGTACGCCCGCTTAATTTCTCCATCAAGTCTTCTCCACGTATCGTCAAGCAATAATTTTGGACTCAACCTCAGTCGTTCTAGCCCCTTGAACCCAATATGTAAGTTGTCAGTGTTAGCCAATCCCATCATCAAGATAGTAGGCAGATCGACAAACGCCTGCGCGTGAGCTCGCGTCAATGATAGGTCTCGAACAGGTATAAGAGACATTGCTGAAAGCTCCCATGGATCAAAGTGATTAAGCCGCATGGAATGAACCAATCCGTGGACAGGAGTGGCAGTGGCCGGAATGTCAAGCACGTTGTCATCAGTTGTTCCACATGCCATCAATGTGGCACTCTCCAACCGAGTGCCATAAACTCCACAAAGAACGTTGCGAGCAAAACGACCACAATGAAGGTGGCAATTCAGGAACGTGAGGCTTTTGAGGGAGCTGCTTTTACCACTCGCCCAAGGAATGGGAGCTTCGAATTCTTCCTCTAATGCCTCGTCAACATTGCCGGCGAAGGTCGCGACTCGAAGGTTCGGAGTTTCATCCCGCATCTTGATATAAAGGCTACGATGGAGCGGAAGAAGAGTGGACAAATGAAGAGATTTTATCCGTTTCCCATGTGTCTCGAGGACTGTCCGAAGAAAATGATGAAAGAACGTTGTCGTGACCTCCACATTTGGGAGAGGTAAGAGGTCAAAGCTGATATCGTAATCCTTCTCACGTAGTGTTACATCTTCCAGTTCGGGGAACTCGTCAATAGCCCGGTGGAGGGCGACATGAGGGGCGCAATCTTCTCGCTCGTGCACAACGGTCAAGGACCGGAGGTTTGGTATATATGGTAGTGCGCAATATATTGGCAGGTTCTCGCTATTGGGGAGACCATATTCCAAATTGAGAGTTAGGCAGTGGACAAACTGCCCGAGCTTTTGCATACATGCCACTAGCTGGTGGCGATGCTCTGGGTCGACTTCCTCCAAGAATATGGAGCGAAACAGTACAGGCGTGCAGACTCCTGAGAGGCGCTTGCATGTTCTACATGGCAGGCGCCGGGTTAGAACACCGAAGAACTGTGATGGGGTGGACCTCACAGTCGTAGGGAAATTAAAGGATCAGGTTTATAGTCAGAGTCTCCCAGATATGCAGTATTGATATCGTCGATGATGTTGATAAGCAGCTCCGTCGGAAGTTGGAGGAGCGGGCAGCCACCCGAAGCTGCAGTGGTAGGATCCGGCTCTTCAATAACCTTCGCAGGGTCACCGGGGATATGTGACATAATGAGTCCGATCTGCCGATCCGCAAGCAGATTTACAAACCGATTGAGAGGTGGATGATCGAATGGGGGGGTGGTCCAACCTGCGGTTCTTACCTAGCAACCAAGTAGCCAGCCGTTCTATATCCAGCATTCGACTTCCCTTCAGGTTTACGAGACTTCGCAGATTGATCATGCGATGTTCACTGAGCCATGGCGCGGGGGCGGCACAAGAAGCCGATAGCCCCTTCGCTTCGCCAACTCAATAACGACTTGAATATCATACGCGCCAGTGTGGACTGGGACATGGCGACGAGTTCCGGTTGGAATTTGGGATTTCATATGCGAGCGCTCAGTGCTCCGGCTGTCAGGGGCGCTGGTTGTTTGGGAAACCATGTCTCACATGATCATGTACCGGGTATATAAGAGGTGTTCTCGCCTTACGGCGCGCCCCAACAAACACGGTGTTTTCGTCCGAGTCAGCGACCTAGCAGAAATTCTACACCCCATGCAGCGAAACCCATGCAGACGTTCAATCGACACGAGTACTAGAATGAAGGCGAACGGTAGATCAGGGATGTCACTGTCGTACGAGGTGAACTTGGCATCCTTGTGTTGAGTACAATAAGCCTCTCAAAGCACGTTTTGAGCTAAATTCCCCACCTCCACTCTGGCACACTTGTAAGCATGTTCAAATACACTGTTCCCAGTTGTGGAACGGTGCCCAGTGGCGTCCAGAGCACTCCTCGGATGCTAGTCAAGTGCGGTCGGATTTAACTAGCATGTAAAGACACAACTAGCACTACGGACATACAGCTGCCAGCTAATCCGGGTAAATACAAATCCTGATAAAACACCAGAGCCTCAAGCAATCGAGTGTTTCCGGTACTTGCATGTGGAGTGGAATCTGCGAATAGGTTCTGCAATTTCAGGTCGGTGCTAGTGGTGAATAACATGCATCGAGACCAAGCCAGATTAGTTGCGGGGTTCAATGCGTCCCTCTCCCGCCTCGACTCATCCATTATGCTGGATCCATACCATTTTTCAGTGTTTGTAAACAAGGCTTCTGTCCATAATTAGGTACTACAAGTACGGATCGACCGAAGATGGCCCAGCTCCCGTGCCATACTATCCTATACCAACTAACTGGCCACAGTGATAGTCATGGGTTCTTTCATAATCTTACAGACCTCCGGGCTACGTTACCACTCGTGGCTCCATATTGAGAGCAAGGGACGACCCAGAAATGTGATGTTCTTCCTCATTCGACACCCACAGACCCCCGGGCTTATACCTATGCTCCTCCAAGACCATTCAAAACCTCCACTTACTCAAACACTCCGTAACCTGCTCCTTCAACTACCTCCATTCATTGAGTGCTCCGTCGTACCCTCCACAGACTTCAATTTGGTTCTATCATCTTCCCTTGGCGTCTCAACACCGAAGATATCCGTCGTGGCAAAACCAATCTCCCATTGTGCAGAGAGGTAGGACATAAGAGACTTCCCATTGGTATACTTTCTCTCGTTTCTCACAAGCCACCGTCGGTATCGTGCACCTGGAAGGCAATTGATGGGATGAGGCAAGTGTTGGCCCATGACTCGATTGGTTGTACAACAAACTTAAATCAAGGACAGTTCAAAACACCCGAGTGCCCTGCATTGTCCTTACCGGCCATCCAATCTCTTCACTACGACCCTCCCGCATCTTTCTGGCCCGCAGGTGCGCATCTTACGAATGGCCAAACCAACTAGATTGAGCACTCGACCTCACGTTGACCTAGAATTAACATTTCGCACACGTACCAATTTCAATAACTTGACTACACACTAGGTCAGCCCCACTGTCGTGTTGTGGTATTCAGGACAGATCATTTCACCCAGACCTTACCAAAACCTAACAAGGATCGGCGATATTCAAGCTACTATATAGGTCGGAGGTGTTGTAGTATCGAAACAGTCTATCCCGCTTCAACTGAAATACATCCGGTTCACTATTATATGTATACCCGCGCGCCGGTACGCTGAGAATGACGTGAACCCTTAGCTGTAGAATGGGAACCGCCCACGACCGTGCTACTCCTCACATCTGATATCTTTATGGGTAAAGTCCGTGAATCGTGGGAAATCCCAACCTCCTAAATATTTGGAAAACCCCCCATAAAAATGGACCCAAAATTCAGGCGGTAGCCCTAACCCTGCATTCCGTGTGGGAATCTCCACGGCTGGTGCCGGTAAACCATGTCTGCGGCCATTAATCCCAATCCCGGTGGTGGGACCGATCCCGGCTTAACGGCGGTCTTCCTTTTGCCGAGCATCCACACCCGACAATTATAAGTGCGCCTTTGACTCAGTGTGACGGCAATGCAGTGTCACAGTACTATATGGATATTCCTTACAATGCCCTCCGCCTTGTCTTCACCAGACCGAAAAGTTGGACAAACCACCATCGACTTGTAAAACTACAGCCTCATCGTGCTGGACCTGGCGTTCATACCACATATTTCTGGCGTTAGCATTAGAATTCCCTGCATCATCTGTCCGAAAGCGCGAGTTGATGGGAGAATAAAATACCCATTAGCATTTCAAGCTAACTGACGAATGGCCCACCGGTGAGAGTGCAGAGAATGCGAGCATAAATCTGAGTGTTCGCGACTTCCACGCTGGGAATATTCGCGTCCCTTATCTGAGAGGATATGCCGTCGCTGCCTCCATATTTAATGTCACACGAAAGAACAGTAAGTGAGGTGCAACAACTAGTTGGTTCCTCAACGCTGATGGAGCCCACAGGCCGTAGATGGCCGTTATCGTGGGATGGCCGTACACGAGCCACCAAAGACTACCACACCATTTTCTTATCAACAAAGTACATCCTGAGAATGGCAAAATGCCTATCCTGGAGTCGGCTGACCACATGTCGACTATAGCTACCCAACTATCGCCCCCGTAAACGTGCGCCAAGTAGCCTTTACTCACCTCTTATAGCGGCTTTCCTCCTGAAATGAACTCCTGCGCATTCGTACTCTCGAGAAGTCGCGATCTCCCTTCTCTTCCCTTCTCCGGCACAGGGACGGGATGCCTGATCGCCTCGCAAAGGCGGAGAACACGATCGAAGGCTCCACTGCGAGGTGGAAAGGCGTACATCTGATGACGTAATTAGAAAGCTGTGACGGCTGGGTGTAAGTTCTGCCGCTCAGAAAATGGAAGATTGGCCGGGTTATCCGCGGAGCAGACTCGGAAATGCGAGAGGAATCCACTGTGAGATTAAGAGAGAGTCACCGTCGTCGTGGGTGTGAGCAGCTCTGAATTTCTATTTGCTTCATAACGTATTTTTGGATGGTGGCCTATCCAATTTAGGGTACGGAGCCAGCAGTGACGCGACTCGACGATGCCATAAGACGCCCCAATCAAGCACGCGACGAGGATTTCTTATCGTGCCGATGCGAGCTGTGAATGGGCATAGGATCATGATGTCGGTTTGTTAGTGTACCAACAACCGCAGTCGTAAGTACGTACCCTTGAGATTTCGTATTCTCAGTACAGTGTGCTTGTTCCCTGGAGCTACAGGCGGCACTTTTCTTTACCGGGCATTATGTTCCCGGTCTCGACGTGCGTGTGTGTGGGACCGTGTTTGAGATTGTGTGTCCGCGTAGTGTGGTGCAGACGTCATCTTGCTTGACATTTGGTATGTAAAGAATTTGTTCGAAAGACTGATTTCTTTGGTGATCACACACACAAGTTCAAGGTGATCGCATCGGATGGGGTTATTCACCAACATAACATGACATCAGAGACTTCAAGAACCCGGAGTGGTGGGGCTTATCACGGTTAACCCGTGATTGATAAACTGGAGAAGGCGGGAAATTCCGGACGAAGGACCGTGTGGGAGAAGGGATAACAAGGATTCAAAAACACCCGACCAGGCCCATTGAGTGGGCTGTAACTTACACACGACACGTACCACATGGGCCTGTCACTGTGGCCACACGGGGAACGGAAGCCGAGGGGTCGTGCGGAGCAAGCAGAATTTCATGACAGGAGAAATGCGGAATGTCCGCCGTCAGACTCGTTGTGGTTGCGCAGGGTGGGGCTAGTGTTGCTGGCGTCTGCGTTGTGCCCCAGGTGCCCCTTGGGCAGATCAGCGCTGCGCTGTCGGACAATTAAATCATACTGTATACTGTATATATTGAGTTTTGATCAGAGCTATGAATAGCCATCCAGGGCCTGCCACGCTTAAGGACAGCAAGCGACAGGGAGTGAATATGAAAGTAACCGGGTTATTCAAGTACTCCCAATATCATGATGGACGCTTGTATTTGTTGGCTTCGCAGATTAATGATGAACCCACCCGCCTTTGATACTCGCACAGGGCTCTTCCTCTCTTACTCGTGTTCAGAAGAATATACTTAAGCACACGACCGATAATCGATCACCACTCCTGCCTCCCTCCCCTGTTTCCTCCGCTCCTTCACAACGCCAACATGGCTGAGGTAGACAAAAAGTCAGCCTCCTCGACTACTCCCCAAGAAGTGTACGAAAAGGGAAACGGCCACGTGGTCGGATCCTCCACCCCAGAATTTTATGACCCCTCCAAGGAGTCCATCTGGACTCGTCTTGGGCTTACCGCAGAGTCGTTCAAACGCGCTCCTGGCACCACTGGGTACGTCCACACGTACCTACATAAGATATACGCCTCTTTGCGTCTGTCAGGTCGACTCTCCCCATTTGACGAGGATTTTGCAGTGGTCAGGTTATCTCGGGCGGGGACGAGGCCACGACGGACCCGATGAGGCACCTGGAAAACCCGATGTTGCAGCAGAAGATGAAGCCGCGCCACTTGGTATGTCTCGTTGCGTCGGCCCGAAACCGTAATGTTGTGGTCCTTTAACCTCAGACCATACCATATTTTTCCATTTTCCCTTCTGATCTCCCCGCTCCGATATTGAATCACGGTCTAACACCCATGTGCTCGTGTATCACAGCAAATGATTGCGGTCGGCGGCTCCATTGGCACTGGCCTCTTCATCGGCAGCGGCGGCGCACTCGCTCGCGGCGGTCCTGCCGCCGTCCTCATCGATTTCCTCCTCATCGGCTTCATGGTTCTAATGACATGCCAAGCTATCGGTGAAATGTCTATTCTCTATCCCGTTTCCGGTGGTTTCTATGCGCTTGCGGTCCGAATGTTGGATCCGGCGTGGGGTTTCGCGTAAGTGATCAACTTGGTACACCACCCTTATTTATTGGTTTTTTCAGCATGGGATGGAACTATGTATTTGGTTGGCTTATCGTCTTGCCTCTGGAAATCACTGCTGCAGGTATCACGGTCTCTTATTGGCCGAATAACGTACCTCTAGGAGCATGGATCACCATATTCTACGTGCGTGTTTCAATCTTCACATCATCTTGATTATCTATCCCTGAACAACAACTCGGCAGCTCGCGATCGTCGCGATCAACGTTTTCGGTACACTCGGCTACGCAGAGGAGGAATTCTGGTCGTCTTGCCTCAAGCTCTTCGTTGTCGTCATGTTCATATTCATCTCTATCATCCTTAACTGCGGTGGCGGTCCCGCGAGCGGGGCGTATAGCCAGTACATCGGCACCAAGTATTGGCACGACCCCGGGGCGTTTTCCCACGGCTTCAAGGGCGTCTGCACCGTCTTCGTCACCGCCGCTTTTGCCTTTGCTGGTACCGAACTCGTCGGTCTTGCCGCCTCGGAGACTCCCAACCCACGTCAAACAATGCCCAGCGCAATCAAGAACACATTCTGGCGTATCACCGTCATCTATATCGTCAGCCTTTTACTCATCGGCCTTAACCTGCCGTACAACGACGAATTCCTGCTCTTCGCCTCTGAAGGCACTGCCGCTGCCTCGCCATTTGTCCGTATCCTCGACTTGGCGAAAATCCCTGGTATCAACCACCTCATCAATGTGACCATCTGCGTATGTTCCTCTTCACCATTGCAACCGTGCCAATCAAATCAAAGAAAGAATCATCATATTCTAACTTATTTCACTAGATTTCCGTCCTCTCCATCGGTCTCTCCTCCGTATACGGTGGCTCCCGCACGCTCATGTCCCTCGCCGAGACCGGCTACGCTCCGTCGATATTCGCCTATGTCGACAAATCAGGCCGCCCGCTCTGGGCGCTCGTCTTCATCCTCCTATTTGGGTCTTTGGCATACATCAACCTCACCGCGAGCGGGGCCGACGTCTTCAATTGGCTCCTCGCGCTTAGCGGTCTCTCAACGCTCTTCACCTGGGGCACTATATGCCTCTGCCACATCCGTTTCCGAAAAGCATGGAGAGTACAGGGACACTCCGTCGAGGAACTCCCCTTCCGTGCCATGTTTGGCGTCTGGGGCTCCTGGGCAGGGTTGATCCTCGTTATTTTAGTGCTCATCGCACAGTTCTATATAGCCATTTCGCCCATTGGTGGCACACCGTCCAACCCGACCGATGTCGCAATCACCTTTTTCCAGTCGTACCTTGCTCTCCCCGTCGTCGTGTTGTTCTACGTCATCGGATTCGCATGGAAGAGGACCACCCCTCAGCGGGCGCACCAGATCGATTTAGATGTGAGTTGTTTCCTTTTTTTCGCCCGTTCACTGTTCCGTTCACGTCTAATTGAGGGTGGTGTACTGACGGCTCCTTGTATAAATGTATGGTAGACCGGTCGCAAGTGTTGGTACACCGTCGAGCAGATGCGTGACTACCACGCTGAGCTTGCTGCCGAGTCAACATTGCGGAGGACCTACCGTATCCTTTTCTCGAGTTAACTACAACGCACTGCACATACTCCGACTCTTATTACGGTTGCCCTTTTTGTTCACGCAGGCTGTTACCCCGATAGATGTATCCTTCGTTCGCCCCGCACTCCCCTCCCGGAATTCCACGAATTTATTACGATATACCTTGATACTACCATGATCACCTCAACCAATAGAGCTTGGGTATTCAAAGCGCTGAACTTCCGTTCGTTTTGAATTGAGTAGGGAAGGCTCCGATGCTCCGTTGATCGTGTGAGCCGGATATAGGTTCCCTTGGTCACGAGAGGTTACGTTGGTTGCGGACGTCGGTCGACCAATCCAGAGGCACCTGTGACATGTGGGCAGCCGAAACCACGTCATGAAAGTATCGTTCTCATGTTGTTTTTGTGTATACTACTTGTAGTCACTATTGTGAATATCATGGATTATCTGGCTATCTGATAATTTGTCGCGCGACCTACGACTGTGAGGCTGGGAGCCAGTCAGCGCACGTAGGGGCTGAATAAATGTACTGGCTGAGTGTTAAATAGGTACTACAGGTAAGCAAACATATCTGACATAGGCCGGGCATGCAAACGCGTCAGCCCAGGTTGGTTTGTGTAGTTGAATCTCCGCTCTACCCAAACTGTCCTCCTGTTCAACATCCTGCCGCCATGAGCACTGACTTCATGTTCAAATTCAGTCAATTTAGAAGCCATAACGTGTCAAATGAATTTGGGACGTACCAAAGAGGGGGTATTTATGGGCAGAAAGGGGACCACCCCCAAATTGAGGGCTCTTTACGCATTTCATTGGCTGGAATGACCACCTCAGGCAATAATTTAGCTATTCATATCGCATCCCTTGCCTGGAAGGCCACTGGGTACAGATCTAGGTAAGCAGCATCCTCAGCATTTGCTCGCAGGCTGTAGTGGCTCATTTATATTACCTTTCACAGCTTCTATAATTCAAAAGCGACTGATAATGGAGTATCACCTATTAATGTTGCCAAGCCCGAGGATCCTTGAAGGACAGGGACAATCAATCAGTTGTAGCGCCTTGCGATGAATCGGATCCGGGTCGTAAGCCCCAGGACGTCCGATGAGGAAAAGGGCTCGTCTGCGCACCGGCAGATCCTACTACTCCTGGGAACTCGTCTGCGTGCCGGCAGATCCTACTACTCCGAGGGGCTCGTCCGCTTGCCGACG
>Ga0307513_10013033_pt1 | contig 10225 bp, 11 predicted proteins | sample 15_EM_MG_FD_202174 | JGI IMG/M metagenome (GOLD analysis project Ga0307513, IMG submission 202174) | Populus trichocarpa ectomycorrhiza microbial communities from riparian zone in the Pacific Northwest, United States - 15_EM | ecosystem: Host-associated > Plants > Roots > Unclassified | place...
TGTTCTGCGCACAATCGTTGCCAAAATGCGGAGCCCACTTAGACCATGTAGTATTAATACACACATACCCCTTTGACGATGTATTCTCACCTTGGTTTCCGCATTGTCCGAGCTGAAGCGTGATAATCTCGCGAGGCATGGTGGGAGTGGTTGTCAATGGTGCGCAATTGCCTCACGCGATCATGTCACAGGCGTAACGCAATCACAGAGAGACATCGGCTTGTCGGCCTTCCTCTGGAAGCGCCTAAGCTGTAACCGTTCTGCTGTTTACCGAGCACTCAGTCTGGGTTGTCAATTTAGGCGTAACGTTGGCTTCTTTTGTCGATCCTTAGTGAACTGGCGTTCGCACCTCACCAACTCTCCTGACGCTGTTGATGAACTTGTGATGAAAGGGAAGAACTTGAAGTTCTATAGACCTTTCATAATAATTGGCTCACGAACCATCAACGGAGGAACCACCTGATCACTAATATTGGAATACACAACCGCGCTTATTTGCGGAACATTGATCCTGTCATTTCTCGCACTCTTGAGCCCGACATTTCAAATACTGAGTCTCCTCCAAACTTTTCACTCTTCTTGTTTGGGATTTAGCGCTCCGCCTATCATCTATCGTTGGCCTCTTTTTGCATTTTGAGGTACATGGTCCCCATTTGATAGTTTGACACCGTTCATTTTACTTTTTTTCCATGGTAAAACAAAGAAGAAAAAGGAAGTTGTGGGAAAGGAAAGGCTGGGAAAAGATAGCATAGCCGCTGATAATGGCCACTGTCCCATGATATCGACATGCAGTGCAAACGCATATACGGTACGCAAAACATCCTCGGAATTCCCACAGGGTGATCCTGCTGGGTCCAGCAACGCCACAGCATTTAATTACTCTACAACCTCCTCCACTCACACCAAATTCACCAGCAACGATATCATGTTCTCGGAGTCCATTAATCCTAGCATAAATGGAGGGATGTTTCATGTTCTTAATTATAGGTCGACAATAGGTACTAGTGAGGTCGATGAAGGGAGTCAGCAGCTGATAGCTGACACGTAGGAGGCTTCGAGTATCTATAGAAAGCAGTCGCGTCCAGCGCATTCCGAGTCCACAATTCTGGAGACAAAGTCGATCCACCCAAGTGCCATCCCGACACCCGAACTGCCATTATCAACAAAATCATGGATTGGATTCAAGAACTTGGAGCTGACGATCAGGACGCCGTTATCCTCTGGATGTATGAGCCCGCCGGAGCTGGAAAGTCCGCCATCGCGCATGACATCGCTCACCTTTGCGATTTAATGAAGCTCCTTCTCGCCAGCTTCTTCTTCTCTCGAGTCTCGTTCCGATTCCACACGCAGTAACGCCAAGTTCCTCATCGCTTCCTACCAGATCGCCATAAACATCCCCGGGACGCACGAGAATATTAGCATTGGACAACGCTTATAAACCGGATGATGTGTGAGGGAGCCACATCGTGTGGACCTACATTCTGTCTCGATCGATGATCTACGCGTACCCTTTCACGGCAGGACCCTTTAATCCGAAACTGGTAACTCTCGAGTTCTTTCACAATTTCACCCTTTCACATTATCACACGACGATCTCCTCTCTTCGGTATTACTCAAATAATGTTCCATATGTTTCCTCTTTTATCTACCCCATCTCAGATCTACTTTCTACAGTATAAATACCTGTGTATTTTCGTAGTTTTTCCCCAGTTGAATACAGCCCATTCACCTCACCAAGCTAAAGAACTAAGTCAGGCTTTAATTGGGTCAAAGCGGACCCTTTCTCGCCTATTAAATCGATTGCAATCAAAGCGTCTGATTGCGTCACTACTTCTATTGTCTACCGAACCTTTAGGACCCTACAAGATTAGCGGAGCTAATCTTAACCTTACTTTATCTTATCTAAGATAACTCGAACTCGGACGACTTTACCGTCTTTCAGATGACCATTGACATTCGGCTTTTTCTGACTGATAACTTTAGGCAGGTTAAAGAGACTCACCCCATGAGACACTACCTGGACCATTCATGGCCTTCCGTTGAGGTACTCGAGGAACTTGTCGAAAAATCCTCTGGGCAATTCATATAAGTACATATCAACAGTGGTGAAATACTTATGTCTCGTCAATCCGCCATAAACCCGCAGACCGCCTGAGCATCGTACTTGGAATCCAACCCCCCCCCTCATGCTCAAGAAATGCCTTTCAGCGAGCTCAATGCATTATATATCTATATTTTCTCTGCCATGGAAGACAGAGAGATGGTACTTCGTATTCTGGGTGTTCACCTTCTCCCATCATTTTGGCCTTTGGTGCAATATTAAAAGCGGTGTTGCATATCATCAATGAGATACTTATAACATGTCAAACCCACTCATCAGCAGCGGGTCGTTGCTGAAACATTGGCCCTTGCAAACCTTTCCCACTTTTCATAGGTTATAGCATGAGAAGTATTGTAGTTTCCATCAGGGAATTCAGGCGTTGGTGGAGTTGGGAAAGGTCGATCCGCTAGGTCCCATCAAATTTGTCAGCAGCACGTGTTGGTTTCACGACATTGGCAGGGCCAGGCAGGCTGTGAATGAGTATCAACGCCTTTGAGGATTTGAGAGATGTCATCTTGAGCGCCAAGACTGCACGATTTATTAGCGCTGTACTCCCCTTATTTGAGATTCTTCCACCTATATCAATCGCCAACTACTTTGAGCGCCTATAAGTATACCGACAGATGCCGAATTGTGTATAGTAGGATCCTGATCCTCCTTCGCTTGGGCAGTCCCATTCTCCATGTCTACTCTGATAAAGCGATCAAAGTCGAAGATTCTCCATCCGTGAACAATATTGTTGGCAGGCAACTTGAACGCGCTTGGGTTGTCTCGACCCCGCCGCCCGTGAAGGGGAGAAAGTTGAATGGGGTCACATCAGTGTGCACCACTCCATAGATACTAATGTCATCCAATGTAGCTGTGGTATCTTGTCTGAAAAGAGAGTTAGTTATATGAGACAATGCATATAAGGAAGAGACACACCTGAGTCCCTCAGGGGGCTTATCCGAGGCAGACAGACTCGGGATGACTGTTGGTTATGACGGAGCCATCGTTGGTGGCTGAGACGACGTGGGCGGAATAAGCGACTCCAATGCGACTTTCGGATAGGCGCCCTGAGAAGGGAAGTAGAGATGCCGCGAGTCGGGAATGGGTATAGGTTCTTGAAAGTTGATGTAGCGCAGGCTGGAAGAGATGAGGTGGCTCTGGGGGATAGTGGATGGGCACTTGGGAGGCACTCCATGCGAATCTCAAATGATAAGCATGGAGAATATTCATCCGTCCACATATTGAAGTCTTGGGGAATAATATTTGATAGTCCATTACGCACTCTCCACTATAACTCCAATGGAATTGGTTCTTGACTGGTTCTCGATTTATAGATGAGTCGATGGGCCGAGGCCAAGGGGCAACTGTATGGGTGGGCGCATGTCTGGTGAGGACTATGCTTCGGTTGGGTTCATTCGAGGTCGTCTTCGTCTCTTCTGGGTCCCAACAATGCCAATGGATACGAGTATAATAGCCTCTAAACCTGCTACAACACCAGAGAGAATCGCATACAAAAAGTCTGGAATTTTAATGAGACAGGTCATGATCAAACATACCATCCAGGATAAACCGAGGATGAAGGCGAAAGTAATACCCCTTTTACCCGGTCGAGAAGGTATATTCTGGATGTCAGCGAACAAGTGGTAGATCAGAGTGAAGCAGTAAAAGGGAAATATGAGCCATATGATCGCGGTTGGTCGGGCAACAGCAAGGATGAAGGCCACCGTCGATAAAATGAGTGATGAGGCAGAGAGTGGTGTCTTGTACATGCGCTTCAGCCAATGGAAGCTAAATAATTCCAAGACATGGAGAATCGAAATCCCGAAACCGGAAAGGAATAGAGCTCCAACACAGAAAGCGAACAAATGAGATATGTCAATGGAGAGTAAAATGAGCGAACTTCCTGAAACGACTGCAGTGCCAAATAGCACAATCATGCAGAATATAAGGCGCGCTTCAATATTGGGGGCTTTCTGTTCTGTTAGAAGGGAGAGGTGGGAAGCTAAAGCAGCATTTACGGCTGCCACAACGGCGACGGAAAGATAGAGCGTCACAGCAAGAATCCCGAACAAAATCCCCAAGGAATATGTGGAGTAAGAACCCTCTCCGGGAAATAGTTGGAATTTGAGCGAAGACAGGAGATCGTTCATTAAGGACAGGATTGCCACCTGCACTCCTCCTGCAAATGTTGCCTATTTCTTTTCAATTAGAATGGATATGCAGATAGTATAATAGAACGAACAATCAGAACAAGATTAGTAAATTGCGACGTTATTGTTTGGTAATATTGCCAGGTTTCGGGTTTTTGGATTCTCCTGTCTTTACATGGGTCAGGTAAAGTGGAGGAGGTATTCTCTTAATCTGCTACCCTACCATAGCCAGCTTTGTTTTTGTCAGCGTTCCTGGAAGAAGATTGAGTGCCACCATCATCCATGACTGATGGGGGAGGAGAGGACGTCATGAAATTGGCGAGAAGCACTAAAGGGAAGATGTCTTTAGCATCGAGGCAGCTTGTAGAAAATCAGATTAATACAAACTTTCTCGGAGTTCATGAGCCATTGGTGGTTCAGTGGTTCCCTGTGGCATTGGCGCGGGCATGGGGTGAAGGTTGAATTGTACTTCTCTGAGATCGGATTTCTGTTTTCTTTATAGGGTTTACGCGAGGGGTTGGGAGCTCTTGGGAACACCGGGTAATCAAAGCCATCGGGAACGAGGCTGTGTGTCCCGAGCGATGCATCGGGGAGACTTGGAGGCTAACGATGCGAAAAATTGCACATGGCATGAAATTGGGATCAAACTCTGTGTGTATGAGGCATAAATTCCAGGCGGGGCATTGAGAGCGTTTCAATGCTGGCAATCTTATCTGGGGCGGAAAAAAACAAAAACAAAAACAAAAAAAAGAGGTATAAAAGTAATGTTTACATATGTAACGCGTTGGCAAATTCCGATGACCGGGGACAAGGCAATCAGTTTCCAAGTGCATTGCATGTCAATGCGATATGATTAGTTATATGAGATGATGTACACAAGAAAAGGACGCACCTGAGTCCCTCGGAGGACCTATCCCGGACCCAATGACTTATCCAATGCTAGCTACAGGGTTCTCCCGGTAACTCCAGCACGAAGACGGAGATATCCAAAGAAACCACGGGCGTGAATGTGAGGTTCGCCAGGACCCGTGAATATTGTGTCAAATGCCTGATCTCAAAATGACCAAATTTTGCAATTTTTATCCGGACCGAATTTCCCAAAATTTCTCCGGATGGGGGATCAGGCATAGGTTTTGTCCAATTTTTATCCGCACATTAGCTCAGGCCTAGTATGTACTACGTAAAAATTTTCTGTGCCGCTAAACTCTCGCCTGCTTAACTCAGTCCGTGCTATCATTGGACCAATTTTTATCCGAACTTGGATCAGGCCTCTCTACTTTAAGCAATTTATATCCGGATATTTAACGGCATTTTCCAAAATTTCCTCAATTTTCCTCCGGATAGCATATCCGGATTTTTTCCAAATTTTCCTCCGGATGGGGATCAGGCATTTGACATGAAATTCACGGGTCCTGGTTCGCCCCGTCGGATGCTCGAGATCACAGCATAGAAGGAGCGAGCTTAGCGTGTTAATCTGTTCACCGAAGGTGGAGGAGAGGAATCTACTACGATGGTGGGCGACGGAGGTGCCCTGGCATTCGGCTAGTTTCGCAGAACCGCGCCACGTGTGCGGTATGTGGCTTGGCGAATCCAAGGAGAGCAAGCAATCATCAGCTGAGATGACGTAGACTCCCATGTGATCTTCCGATATGCGTTCACAACGAGAAAAAGCGAGAAACCCCCAGAGTTCCTTGGCATCAATGAGTCACGAACTAGGTGTGATGACAGCGGACGCTCAGCAGGGGGTAGCCCACCTCACGCCATAGCTGTCGGTGTTTGTCATTGTTGGGCGGCGTCTAAATATCTTTTGACGTTTCTTTCTCACAGATCGCCACCATCTCCATTCCTCAGGTCCATATCTCCTCTCTTTTCTAGTCAAATCTGGGTGCTGAGCATGAAACTGAAGTGAAGATATTCGGCATGGCGATTTGAGCAAAGGTCTGAATCGTCTGATGCGGCCTTTCTTACTCACACTTGACCAGACATTGTGGCAGCGATGGCGGATTACACTCATCAAGGGCCTGGGCCATCAACGTATTACCAATAGTCGCCACCTGTGTACGGTGGACATAGTCCCGGACTGCACCCTCCCAATTTTCACCCTTACTCACCTCAGTACCACCCCCACCACCCACTAGCACCGCCAAAAGACAACCACCCTCACGGCGCTTACGGCTCCAGAGGGTACTATCAGCAACAGGCCCCATACGCCATGCGCTACTCAGCCAAGCACTACCCATCCCCAAATGTTCTTGTTTTTACCCCGTCCTAGCAGCAACAGCAGCAGCCTATATCATAGACAGCTGTTTTTGCTCCAACGCTCGGTGCCTATCACCCCCCAAGAATCTCCCCGCCCACTGACCCCACCCCCCACATCCGATGCCCCTATCTACGGGCCTGTGACCAAACTGATCGCATAAGCACTCGATGTATGCTGATACGTCGCTGCCTGGACTAAATGTACACATCTCAAGCATAATCGTTTATTCTTCTTACTTTTACGCTTGCCAGTTAATTACCCAGACTCCAGTAATCACCATACCTTATACGCCCAACGGGAAATGTCGGCCTAATCTTTCGTCGGCACCCCAGCTCATGCCTCCACGGCAAGGTCTTAGGTGGTCAGGCTTGTTCAACGTGCAATCTTCGTCGACGCTTCAATTCCCTTCATCAAGCCAGCAACCGCAATCGAGTCGGAGTCAGCTGAACCTTGCAGCTACCCTTCTCCCTAGGGTACGACAACCTGTGCTGGGGGTTTCCTTGGATTATTTGAGTGGTGCGGGGAAAACGGTGGTACTTGCACCTGTGAGAGGACCAGGGTCTAGAGATGTGCCTGCACCGCGGTAGGAGCGCGATCCTCTATGAGGCGGCCCATGTTCCTTCTGTTTTCTATTTTATTACGACCTTTACAATTGATTGGACGATATCGTTTGGCTTACCTTCGCTTTCGTGATGCGGAATTCATGTTCATTTCTCTTCATATTCTCCACAAGACTTGAAGAACTTGTATGCTGTAACGCACAGGTACAACAGGCACGAGTTCGATTGTAATATCTTTAGGTTATCGATGGGCTATCGTTGCCAAGGGGTGGAGAAGCCTGGGTGTTAGGTGCGAGGAATTGAACGTAACCTACCTGTTCGTTCGTTAACGCTGCCTGTAGCCTCCTCCACTCCTCGAACCCACCAGTTTGCGGCGTCGACAGCTTACGCAATGAGAACGTCTACGCCAACGACCAAGTTACCCATCCATTGACGACTCGCATAGCCAACGACCGTGAATGCACACGAACGCACGCGAATTCGCAACCGTCTTCGACAACAGAGTCGACGACCATTTATTTTGGACAGTGATGCGGATGACTTTGACGGCGCTCTCAGCTCCCGCGTTAAGTGGAAGGTAAATCCTAGGCAGGATTTATGCGGAAGCAAAGCATAGCAGGAGCATGGTGGGTGAAAGTGCGAAGCACTTTCCCGACACATGCTCTCGGATCCTGACCTAACCAGGGTGTCCGAACAAACGCTGCGATGGGTGGGAGGGTTGAACCACTCCATGCAGCAATAGTCGTCGGTAACTATTTAAATTAGGTACTTGTTCTCTTTACCCTGTGAAAGTCAGAATACGAAAGCATATGCCGAAGTGGATAGCACTTAGCTGCGTATGTTTGGTAGCATGGAGTTGCGAATACCCTGATATTCGCACAGGTGAAAAGGGTGTGGAGGGTGGGTGAAAACGAAGAGAAGGGTGCATAGATGCACCCGAAAAGGCGACGGCGCGTCTCGCCTGAATTGTGACGCGATGGAGAGAAGGACAAAGGACCTGTCATCTTTGTTTGGGTCAACGATGATGGTAGGTGGTTTGTCACGTGCTTTCCGCTTGTTCAAAGTCCGAATTCTAATCTACGCTGCGCTAAGACGAGAATGTCATGGAACTGAGTGCGAGGGCGAGGATGGCATCGTCGTCGTCTTCGAAGGGCCGCTAGGGATGGAAAAAGGCGACACCTCTGGCTGTTGTAGTGAATATGGAGCTCTCTTGGCTGGAGTCGAGGCGTTTCTCCAACCCAACGCCAACCCAACGCCACCGCTCAAGGCCCAACGTCGAAATGATCGAAGGTTCGTACTTGCCTGGATGTCGACTCCCAGCACCGTTTCTAACCAACTGATCTTGCACAGCCCTCTCCATAATGATTTCTCCTGGGCGCAAGTTGGACGCAGTGATGATGGACGGGTCTTCTCGTTCCGTCCAAGGTACGTCAGTATTGGTTGGGTTTACGTTAGGCTGACGAAGAGGCTGACGAAGAGGCTGACGAAGAGGCTGACGAAGAGGCTGACGAAGAGGCTGACGAAGGGGCAGGTCAGGCTATACGATCGCGGGCATATTGGTTGAAACGGCGCCTCTCGATGGAATTGCGCTTCGAGATCTGCAGGATAGGTGGGATGAGTGGAAGAGTTGTACGGATACGATCAAGGCACGTCCCTCCCAGCTGGAGCTCAGCGTTTCGAGTGGGGAAGCAGCTAATATTCGAATTTCAGATACGAGAATGGCGATCATGTGCCACAAACGAGCTCGCGCTCGTCGTTTCGAAATGGCACAATCGCTGATTCATAATGGCGCAGGTTCCAAGTCAACAAACTGGACAGGGCGTTGCGTACAAGTGACATTAGCAAGATGTGAAATAGCATACATAAAGCACTTACTAGTCAAGGTACGTCGCCGATGTAGGACTCGGTTCCTAACCTATCAATGAGCTGCAGATTCAACTTAGCTGGCAGCGAACACGAGAGGCAGGAGAACGAACGAGGGGCTGGTCGGCGGCGTGACAATGGCAAGGAGTTCTTCCAAGTGGTTATCGACCCCGTTCGAGTTCGCGAGCATCTGCCAAGTCGCGGGGATATGTTGCCACTTACCTTTGCGACTATGAGGGCTAACGATGGGCCACCTCAGCTCTCAGTATGGCGCATCCAATAAATCGATGTACCTGGGTGCTCTTGACCGCCGAAACCACGGCACAGATGGCCTTTACGAGAGGCGAGGGTGATGCATGACGCGACGTGATCATGAGTACGTGCCTTTTCGTTCGTCGTTTCGAGTCGGCCCCCTGACTAATTCTCAATGGCGCAGGTTCTAAGTCAATACGCAACCACGGTTACTCAGGCGCAGCGACATTAGCAAGGCACGAGATGGACGAGATAATACTTTTACTGCGAAAGGTGCATCGTCGTCGATACAGGATTCGCCCCCTAATGAATACCTACCGCAGGTTGGATTTGGGTAGCGGCGAATGTGGGAGGGAGGAGAACGAATGAGGGCTGTTCACCGACGCGACGCGACGATGCCGAGGAGCTGTTCCGAGCCGACATCCATCTGCCTGTAGCGTCAGTCCTGATAGAATTACCCCTTTGGTCACCTAAAACTCGGTAGGAATTTATCCCTTTTTGAGGCTAGGGGGCATCCGCTGAGCGCTTAGAAACATTTAACGACCTGGCGTCATTTTTAAGATCCCTGTAACCCATGGATTTCTCATTTTCTCCATGGAAATTCAAGGGTTGAAATTCTTTTTGTAATCATTACCAGCCTCTATTGATCAAGTTCTTAGTCATATTAGATATTAAGATTCGGTTTGAATGTTTGACGGCGCCATCAATTCGGTGCTCAAAAAACTTCAAACATTCAATAGTGGGATGAAAGGCAGCCCGATTCCTTCGATGCCAGATACCTTCAACTTCAGATAGTGATTTAAAAGGCAATGGTGCCATCGAAGAAGGAATCCTTTTTCAGGATTAATAGTATTAGATGTGTGGCTATGATAGAAGGATGAAGACAGGATGTCGATTGAACCTGTTGTACTTTGACGGCGCTCACAGCTTCCGCGTTAAGTGGAAGGTAAATCCTGGGCAGGATTTATGAGGAAGCAAGGCATAGCAGAAAGGAGCATGGTGGGCGAAAGTGCGAAGCACTTTCCCGACACATGCTCTCGGATCCTGACCT
>Ga0307513_10013035_pt1 | contig 10225 bp, 9 predicted proteins | sample 15_EM_MG_FD_202174 | JGI IMG/M metagenome (GOLD analysis project Ga0307513, IMG submission 202174) | Populus trichocarpa ectomycorrhiza microbial communities from riparian zone in the Pacific Northwest, United States - 15_EM | ecosystem: Host-associated > Plants > Roots > Unclassified | place...
TGCTGACCGACTACTACGACGACTACGCGAACCATTTGAACAGCTACGTCCAGTACATGCGTAACCAGGGCGTCACCATTGATGTCACCTCGGTGCAGAACGAGCCGGACTGGCACCCCGCCTACGACTCGATGGACTGGAGCGGCACCGAGCTGGCCAACTTCGTCCGTGACCAAGGGGCGAAGGTGCAGAACACCAAGCTGATGGTCGCCGAGGCGGTGAACCTGAACTACAGCTACACCGATCCGACCCTGAACGATGCGACCGCCCGCAACAACATCGGCTACATCGGCGGCCACCTGTACGGCACCGAGAGCGCCGGCCGGTTGAAGGTGTACCCACTGGCCGAGCAATACAACAAGCCGGTGTGGATGACCGAATGGAACCTGCACGCGGCCGACGGCACCGGTTCCACCATCTGGGGCGACCCCGCCAATCAGACGGTCTGGGACGAAACGCTCGACGACATCATGCGCACGGTGCACAAGTCGATGGAATCCGACTGGAGCGCCTACATCTGGTGGTACGGCAAGCGCTACTACTCCTTCATCGGTGACGGCGACTCGGCCTACGGCACCACCGCGGGGGCCCCGTTGAAGCGAGGGTACGCGTTCTCGCAGTTCGCGAAGTATGTCCGCCCCGGCTACCAGCGGGTCGCCCTGACGAAGGATTCCAAGGCCTCGCCGCTGGAGGTAACCGCATACCAAGGCGGCGGGAAACTCACCTTGGTGATCCTCAACCGGTCGACCAGCGCGGTCGACAACGCCGTGATCCAGGCACCACAGAACGTCACAAAGGCGGAATACTACGTAACCTCGCGGACCGCCAACGCGGCCAGCCAGCCGACCACCGTGAACGGCGGACAGGCCACCGTCAGCGTCCCCGCACGCAGCATCTCCACGCTGGTGTTCACCCTCTGAAATGACCGAATCGATGGGACTGCTCGGCGTCGAGAAGAACCCACCATCTCGAAGGCGTGCTGGCGGAGTCCGTTCCGGGACGCCGGAGCTAGCTGCCGGGCTGCGCCCCGCCCTCCTATACAGGAGTGAAATCGTGTCGATCGAACGACTCTCGCGACGCACCTTCCTCACCGCAGCCGGTGTCGCGGCGGGCGCGGCCACGCTGCCCAGCTTCGCCAGCCGGGCGTCCGCCGCCACGCTGCAGACCAACCTGAGCAACTTGGTCGATCTGCGGTTCGGGATGTTCAACCATTTCAACATGGGGACCTTCACCAACCAGGAATGGGCCACCCCCAACCAGAGCCCGACCCTGTTCGCCCCCACGACGGTTGACTGTGCCCAGTGGGCGGCCGCGGCAGCCGCGGCCAAGATGAGCTACGGCGTCCTGACGACCAAGCACCACGACGGGTTCTGCCTGTGGCCGACCGCGTACAACTCCTACAACGTCGCCCACAGCAGCTACCCGCACGACATCGTCGCGCAGTACGTCACCGCGTTCCGGGCACGCGGCCTGAAAGTAGGACTTTACTTCTCCATCTGGGACCGCAGCTACAACGTGCAGGCATACGACACCCGCCACGGCGTGGCCGCAGACCAGACGATCCGGCCGAGCGATGTCACCTACATCCTGAATCAGCTCACCGAACTGCTGAGCAACTACGGCACTATCGACATGTTGGTCACGGACGGCTACGCCTGGCAGATGGGTCAGCAGGCCGTCTCCTACCAGCGGATCCGGGAACACGTCAAGGCCCTTCAGCCCGATCTCCTCATGATTGACATCGGTGGCCTGTCGGTGCCGTTCCTCAGTGACGCGATCTTCTTCGAGGAGCCCTTGAGCATCACGGCGCCGGCTGGCAACACGTATGCGGCGATGCAGGGACAGACGATCAGTAGCGGCTGGTTCTGGCACCCGTCCACGCCGACCACCGAGCCGAGGAGCCAGTCCTCGATCCTGTCGCACCTGGCCGACCTGGAGCCGAAATACACCTCCTTCATCCTCAACTGCCCGCCCAACCGCGACGGTGTCCTGGATGCCAACATCGTCAACCGGCTCGCGGCCGTCGGCGCGGCCTGGAGCCCGAACACCTCCCGGGCGTCCCTGCCCACCCAGCAACGACGCTGCGAACACCCGGTCACCCCGGTCAACGCCTATGCCACCGGATCCCACGCCGGCGAAGGCCCACTCAACGCCATCGACGGGCTCAGCGACAAGGGCTTCGAGACCTGCTGGTCCGCCTACGGCCTGTCGCTGCCCCAGACGATCACTCTCGACCTCGGCGGCGTCTGGTCCAACATCTCCACCCTCGAATACCTGCCCAAGCAGTGGAACCGCAGCAACACCACCGACGGCGACATCACCTCATACACCATCTCCACCAGCACCGATGGCCTGACTTTTACCCAGGTTGCCACCAGCACCTGGACCGCCGACCGCACCACCAAACTCGCCGAATGGACCGCCCGCAACGCCGGCTACCTCCGCATCCAGGTGAACGCCGGTAGCGGCGGCTACGCCAACGTCGGCGGCCTGCGCATCGGCGGCCGGGCAAGCAAGCCGGCAATCGTCTCCACCACCTTTCCCGGCAACGCGACCGTCTACCGCCTGACCAACCGCAACAGCGGCAAAGTCGCCGAGGTATCGAACATGGGCACGGCCGACGGCAGCAACATCCAACAATCGGCCTGGCTCAACAACGGCGGCCAAAAGTGGACCCTCATCGCCACCGGCGACGGCTACTACAAGATCCGCAACGTCAACAGCGGCAAGCTTGTGGAAACCGCTGGGCTCTCCCGGGCAAACGACGGAAACGTCGCCATCTGGTCCGACGCCGGCGCCCCCCAACAACACTGGGCCATCACCCCGCTCGGCAACGGCTACCACCTTCTCACCAACCGCCTCAGCGGCCTGGCACTCAACGTCGACGGTGGCTCCACCAGCGACGGCGCCAACATCAACCAATACACCTACTCCGGCGCCACCCAGCAACAGTGGCAAATCGTCACCCTGTAACCACGACCACCAGCTCCGTCAAAATGAGTCGAACGAGAGGCTGAAGTCGGGCGCTCGCGGAGGAGGACCCGGACCGGATGCCGAGGAAGCTGTCGACACCGTAGGCGAGGACGCCCTTGTCGTTGGGCACCACCAGGCGACCCTGGTGGCCACCCCTCGGCCGCCGCGTAGATCTACGACCTGCTGCGATACATCCGCACCCGCAGAGCCGCCCATTCCGCGATCGTCACGGCCGTCGTCGGCACCCGCATTCCAGCAACCCGCGGCTCATCACCCTCCGCCTTTCCCGGCTTCCACGGCGCGCGCGGCGTGGGCGCCGTCGACCGAGCCGCGACAGCCGACGGCAGCACCAGCGCCTCGACCAGCCCGGCCTGAGCGCTCGACAGCGGCTCGGAAACGCTCATCCTCCCGAGATCCACCTCGCCAGCCCCGGACGTTGCGTCAGCGGCCGCCTCAGAACCCGCCTTGGCCACCTGCAGTTCTTCATGCCGCCGCGCCGCAGCCAGAGCCCCCTGGTGCCGGCTGACGATCTTCGCATCCCGGGCAGCCCGCTTGAGCACCCGGACCGGTCGAGGTTGGCGATCGCGTTCAGGACCGTGGCCGGTGTTCCTTCGGCCGGCGGGTAGTTGCGCCAGGCGACAGCGGCGCAGAAGGTGTTCGTCGGCCAGGTGAGCCAGCGCACCCCGAACCTCGGGTTGCTGCGCCGGACATCTGCCACGCCTTCCTCGAACTGCGCCAGGAACTCGTGCAGCATCACCATGCCGAACAAGCTCAACAACGCCAGATAGCCGCCCGCGATGACGTTGTGCCCGCTATGGCTGTACTCATAGGCGAAATTCACCGTCGCCGACGCGATCGCGGCGCCCCATACCACCTGGTAGCAGCGGTCCGGCGCTTTCCTCAAACGCACCGCACGGAAGGCCAGGAACGCGAACGTCACGCCGACCCCATCGAGCGTTCCCGGGACCAGGTACTCCCAGCCGCCGTGCCAGCCGAGCACGCTACGACCGAAGGCGATCAGGCCGTGGAAGGAGCCGGCCAGCACCATCGCCCAGAACAGCCCAGCCGGAGTCAATGCCGCCACCGTCAACGCCGTATCCCTCGACCGGGGGACACCGCCCGCGTTGCGAGGGTCGCCCTGCAGGGGCCCGGTGAAGTCGTGTCGGTGTCCGGCTCGGGTGGTTCGGAGTAGAAGCGGCGCTGTTGGTGGCAGGCCTCTCGCTCTCCTCGGCGTCACCTGACGACTTTGCCGGGGCTGCGCCAGCTCGCCGTCATGGTCACTCGGATTGCCGAATCCGCAGGTCAGACGGCTCCTGCGGCGCCTCTTCGGCGTATGCTCCGAGGGCGTTGCGGCACCGCCGCACCGCCCGCATCGGGAGGAAAAATGCTTAACCACAGCGCAGTGGAAGCCAACATTCCCGCCGCCGACCTCGACCGAGTCCGCGAGTATTACTCGGACAAGCTGGGGCTGACCCCCGTCGCCGAGTTCGGCGGGGAAGCCCTGCGGTACCGGACCGCCAACGGGACCTTCTTCAACGTCTACAAGACGCAGTACGCCGGGCAGGCCGCCCACACCATCGCTCAGTGGCACGTCGACGACGTCGATCAAGAGGTGCAGGATCTGATCGCCAAGGGCGTCGTCTTCGAGATCTACGACATGCCCGGCGTCGAGTGGAACGGCTCGGTGGCCACCCTCCCCGGGATGGGAAAGGCGGCCTGGTTCAAGGACAGCGAGGGCAACATCATGTGCGTCGACCAAGGCGCGCCCTCAAACTGAACGGCCGGGGAAGTGTTCCCGTAGGCGGTCGGCGAGTTCGGACGCGTCGCCCTGCGGAGCGTCGGCCAACTCGTTGCTGGCCATCCAGGCGAGCTCACCCGGCGTGCCCCGGTGGCGGGCGAAGACGTGCTGGTGGAAATGGGACACCCCAACGCCCACGACGGCTGAGAACACCGCCTCGGGATCGATGCTGCGACGAAGCGCCCGCGTCAGCCTGGGGCGCTGACCTGGTCGAATCGCCATTCCTACGTGGGGACGAGCCCCCCGACCCCACGTTGCGGGTCGCCCGTGGGAGTTCGGATAGATGCGTCGGGTGCTGAGCAAGATCAAACCGAGACATCGATTTCGTGCGGACGGACTGGGTGCACCGGGAGACCGAGATCGGTTATTGGGCCGCGCCGGGGTTTCGCGGGCTTGGGCTGATGACCGAGGCGGTCGCGGCGCTGGCTCGGTGGGTGCTGGGCGAGCAGGGCTTTGAGCGGGCCGAGTTGCGGGCCGCTACGGGCAGCATCGCGTCCGCTCGGGTCGCGGTCAAGGCCGGTTTCGGGTACGAGGGGGTGGCCGCAATGCCGGGGTCATCCATGATGGCCGCGTCGACTTGGCGATCTACTCGATGATCCCCAGCGATCTGGGCCAGTGAAGTTGATCAAGGTGGGGGTATCGGCTATCGTGCGCGGCCGTGAAGCGTTTTAGGTTTGACTCCGTTCTGCTGACCCTTGCCTCTCTGATGACTCTTGCCGCCTGCGGCGACGAGGACACCACTACCGCGGCCGAGTCGGCACCGTCCGCCTCCGCTTCCTCGCCGGCCGCTGCGGCGTCGGCTTCAGCCTCGGCTTCGGCGAGCGCCGGCGGCACCCTGAGCGACAAGGAACTCTGCAACTCGGCGAAGAAGGCCGGGGACGACATGAAGGCGAAGGTCATCGCCGCCGTGCAATCCGGCGGGGATCCGGCGCCGGCCGTGTTCAAGGAGATCCTGGATGATCTTGAGGAGAAGGTGACGTCCTTGGCCTCCGCCGGGGGCGACGGCAAGGTGCCCGCCGCGATGAAGCGGATCGCCGCCGAAGCGGGCAAGGCGGCAGCGGCCGCGGACCCGGCCACCGCCGCCGACAATCCCGCCTTCGAGAAGGCCGGCAAGGATCTCACCGCCGCCTGCAAGGCTGCCGGAGTCAACGTCATCTTCTGACCGCCGTTGGGACGGCCGTGGTCGACGCCTAGGCCTGCCACTGGGCTAGCGGTGAAGACTGCAGCGAGGTTGTCCGGCGCGGGACGACGCCCGAGCAATATGTCCACCTGTTCCCCGAAGGTGGGCCGCTCGGCGGCATCTGGGGCGGACCCGACTGGGAGGTAGGCACGACATGGTGACGACGGTGCTCCAAGCCGCCGCAGCGGCCCGGCCGCTCGCCGACCGCACTCCGGCCGACCTGGCCGGGCTGCTCGCCGCGGCCGCCGACGCCCTCGATGCCGCCGCCGGCGAGCTTGTGCCGCTGGCCGCCGAGGAGACCGGCCTGGGCCTGCCGAGGCTGACCGGCGAGCTCGCCCGCACCACGTTCCAGCTGCGCCTGTACGGCAGCGAAGCGCCATCGCGCAGCGGGCAGACCGACGCGGCGGACCCGGACTGGCCGCCCGCGCCGCGCCCGCAGTTGCGCCGGGTGAGCGTCCCGATCGGCCCGGTCGTGGTCTTCGCCGCGTCGAACTTCCCGTTCGCGTTCTCCGTCGCGGGCACCGACACCGCGGCCGCGCTCGCGGCCGGCTGCCCGGTGATCGTCAAGGCCAACCCCGGCCACCCGAGGCTGTCCGAGCGCACCGCCGCGATCGTCACCGCGGCACTCGACGCGGCCGGCGCACCCGCCGGCACGTTCGCTCTCGTGCACGGCGAAGAGGAGGGCCGCGCCGTGCTGACCGATCCGCGGATCAAGGCGGCCGCGTTCACCGGCTCGCTGCGCGGCGGCCGGGCGCTGTTCGACCTCGCCGCGGCCCGGCCCGAGCCGATCCCGTTCTACGGCGAACTGGGCAGCGTCAACCCGGTCTTCGTCACCCCGCTCGCCGCCGAGCGCCGGGGCCCGCAGATCTGGGCGGGCTTCGCCGGCTCGTACACGCTGGGCCTCGGCCAGTTCTGCACCAAGCCCGGCCTGCTGTTCGTTCCCGCGCAGGCCGAGGCGGAGGCGGCCATCGTCGCGGGGGTGGCGGGGCAACCGGCCGGGGACCTGCTCACTTCCCGGATCGCCGACGGCTACCGGGCCGTACGCCACGAACTCGCCGGCCATCCCCGGGTCCGGATCGCGTACGACGGCGGCAGCGCCGGGCGTAGCGCCGCCCCGACGCTGCTCGTCACCAGCGCCGACGCCCTGCGCGACGACCCGCAGGCCCTGCTGGTCGAGTGCTTCGGGCCCAGCGCGCTGCTGGTCACCTACCGCGACGAGCGGGAGCTGCCGGGGCTGGCCCGGCTGCTCGACGGGCAGCTCACCGCCACCGTGCACGGCGAGTTGGACGATCCGGTCGCGCCCGCGCTGCTGCGCGAACTCGTGGACCGGGCCGGCCGGGTGATTTGGAACGGCTGGCCCACGGGCGTTGCCGTCACCGGCGCCATGCACCACGGTGGGCCGTATCCGGCCACCACGGCACCGCTGCACACCTCGGTCGGCACCGCGGCAATACGCCGTTTCCTGCGGCCGGTCGCATTGCAGGAGGTGCCCGAGCAGTTGCTGACCGCGGCGCTGACCGTGACACCTTGACCGGCGTCGCCGGGAGTCAACGTCATCTTCCGACGCCGTTGGGGCGGCCGTGCGCGCGGAGCTTGGCTCGCACCTCCTTCGCCGACCCGTGCTCGAGCTCGATGAAGATCTCCAACGCGGCGGTCCAGGCGACCAGGGCGGCGTCGGTGTCGGGGGCCTCCTGGTGGGTGTCGCCGAGGCAGACCAGCGCCCGGGCCGCCGCCAGGCGGTAGCCGACTTCGCGGAAGATGGCGATGGCCCGTTCGTAATGCTCGACGGCCTTGGTGTGCTCGCCGAGGTGCTGGTAGGCATAGCCGAGACTGTCCAGGGTGGAGGCCGTGCTCTCGGCGTCACCGAGGCGCAGGTTGAGGGCCAGCGCCTCGTCGCAGAAGGCCAGCGCCGCGGGGTAGTCGCCCAGCTGCGCGTGAAACCAGCCGACCGTGTTCAGCGAGCGGGCCTGTTGCAGCTCGTGACCGGTGGACCGGCTCAGGGCCAGGGACTGCTGGGCGTGGTCGAGCGCCTGTTCGAGGTTGCCCTGCTGCTCGGCCAGCATGGACATGTCAAGCTGGACACTCGCCTGGCCGAACACCGCGCCGATGCCGGTGAACAGACGCAGGGCGGCCTGGGTGTGTGCGTACGCGTCGGCCAGCCGGCCGAGCATCCGGCAGGCCTCGCCGAGCCGGCGATGCGCGTACGCCTCCGCGGTGGGGCTTTCTAAACGCCGGGCGGCGGACACCGCGGCCTGCCACGTGGCTGCCTGGTCGTGCCAGTGGCATTGCCGGTAGTGGAACGTGTCGAGGCCCCAGGCCAGCTGCCAGGTGTGGACGTCCTGCCCGGTCTGGGCGGCAGTGCCGGCGGCGGCCAGCAGGTTCGCGTGTTCGGCGCTCAGCCAGGCCAGCGCCGACCGGTGATCGGCGAGGCGTTCCGGGCCGGCGCCGCGGGTCGGTGGGCTCAGCGGTACGACGATGGGTTCGAGCGTCGGATAGAGCAGCCGGTTGGCGGCGCAGGCCGTGTGCGTGTAGTAGGTCAGCAGCCGGTTCAGGGCGCCGTCGGTGTCGTGAGTCTGGGCCAGTTCGGTGGCGTAGGCGCGCAGCAGATCGTGCTGGATGTACCGGCCGGGCGCGTGCTCGACGAGGAGGTTCGCCCGGACGAGCTCGCTCAGCAGCCGGCGCACGGCGGGCACCGGCACGCCGGCCAGGGCGGCGGCCGCCGCGGCGGACAAGTCCGGGCCCGGGTGCCAGCCCAGCGTCCGGAACAGCCGCGCGGCTGATGGCGTGAGCGTGGCATAAGACCAGGAGAAGACCGCCCGTACGTCACTGACCGCGTCGCCTGCGTCCAGCGCGCTCAACCGCTGACCCGCTTCGCCGAGCTCGGCGGCCAGGGCGGCGAGCGGGAATCCGGTCTGTTGGGCCCGGGCCGCCGCGATGCTCAAGGCGAGCGGCAGCCGGGCGCAGGCCGAGATGATCTTCTGTACGGCGTCCGGCTCGGCGACGACCCGGTCGTTGCCGAGCCGCTGGATGAGCATGTCGTGCGATTCCTCGCTCGACAGCAGGTCAAGGGTGAGTGGATGGGCGCCGTCGGTGGCGAGCAGGCCGGTGAGCTGGTTGCGGCTGGTCACCACCACCAGGGCGGTGGGGGTGCCGGGCAACAGCGGGCGGACCTGCTCGGCGTCGCGGGCGTTGTCCAGCAGCACCAGGACGCGCTTGCCGGCGACGAGGCTGCGGTAGCGGGCGGACTGGGCGTCCGGACTGGACGGGATCTGGTTGGGCGCGACGCCGAGGGCGTCGAGGAAACCACGGACGGCCTGGGCCGGGTCCATCACCCGGCCGGAGGAGTCGAAGCCGCGCAGGTTCACGTACAGCTGCCCGTCGGGGAACTGGTCGGCGACCTCGTGGGCCCAGTGCACGGCGAGGGCGGTCTTCCCGGTGCCGGCCGTGCCCCGGATCACCGCGATCGGCGTTTCTCGCCGTCGAACAAGCTGTCCAGCCTTGCCAAGTTGGTAGGGCGGCCGACGAAGCCCCGTACGTCGAGCGGAAGTTGCGAGGGGACTGCGGCGGCGAGGTGGGCCGGGCGGTCGATGAAGCCCGGGGCGGCCGGTTAGGGCTGGGCGGGAACCTCGATGGTGAGGCGCGGCGGCGCTCGCGTGGGCAGCGTTGCGACTGGGGCCTGATAGATCATGAGTTGGTGGGCTTGGCGCAGGTCGGCGCCGGGGTTCATACCCAACTCATCGGAGAGACGGGAGCTGATCCGCATGTACCGGTCGATTGCCTCGGCGGTGCGGCCGAGCGCGTGCAGCGCCCGCAGGTGGGCGGCGGCGATCGACTCGACGAGTGGGTGTTCCTCGGTCAGGTCGGTCAGTACCGACAACACCGCCGCCGGGTTCCCCAACTCGGGCACCCGCCTGGCGCGCCGCCGCCACGGCGCGCCGGTGCTCCCACCGGCGTGTCGGTAAGCTTCAGCCCGGCGGCGGTCACGTCCGGTGGATCGTCGACCATGACCGTCGCGACCACCACGGCCGCCGCGCCCGGTTCGTACACCATCACGGTGACGGGAACGGGCTCCGCGGTCCACAGCGCTTCGTACACGCTGACGGTCAACGGGACCGGCGGGTGCACCAGCGCCGGTCAGAAGCTCGGAAACGCCGACTTCGAAACCGCAACGACACCATGGACCGCTACGACCGGAGTCATCGGCGCGAACACCGGCGACGGAGCGCCACGAACCGGCACCCGCGACGCGTGGCTCGACGGCTACGGTTCGACCC
>Ga0307513_10013036_pt1 | contig 10224 bp, 7 predicted proteins | sample 15_EM_MG_FD_202174 | JGI IMG/M metagenome (GOLD analysis project Ga0307513, IMG submission 202174) | Populus trichocarpa ectomycorrhiza microbial communities from riparian zone in the Pacific Northwest, United States - 15_EM | ecosystem: Host-associated > Plants > Roots > Unclassified | place...
CGGCGGCGCGTATCCGCAGCGCCATCTGGCGATCACCGCCCGATTTCAGACTGGCGTCGAACCCGCCCAGCGCACGCAACACTTCCGTGCGGCTGATCCAGTTGGCGGTCGCACAATTCCCCCGCGCAGCGTGCGCCTGCGGAAAGCTGAACAGTCTTTCATAGTCCGCATAGACCCCCGCGTCCGACACGCCCTCTTCGAACAGCTCGACCTTGCCGGCGAGGACACCGAATCCGGGATTCGCCTCGACCGCGGCCAATGCGGCGGCGAGCCAATCGGCATCGGGTACGCAATCGGCATCGGTAAACGCGACGATCGGCGCCGCGACCAGCGCGATAGCGGTGTTGCGCGCGGCATAGGATCCCGGCTTGGGCTCGGCGAGCAGGGTCACACCCGGGTAGCCCCGGACGACCTCCGCGGTGCGATCGGTCGATCCATTGTCCACCACGATGATCTCATAGCTCGCGCGATCGACCGTCTGGCGGGCGAGCGCGTCCAGGCAGCGCGCGATCACCGTTTCGCCGTTCCACACCGGCACGATCACGCTCAGCGCAACGCGCGTCACGACTCGTCTCCTCGTCTGACGTCAAGCATTCGCACTGCCCTCTATCCCCGCGCGGCTTGCGTCAATATTCTGCTGCACGTGCGAAGGTAAAACGCCCCGTTATACCGACGATGCGAGGACCTCCGATTCCGGACTCTGGAACCGTCGCTGATGCTGCCCGGATCGTCGCAGGGCCGTCTTGCGCTGCAGTGCAAAATAATCTCTGCGTAACGCGTGGTGTCGGACCCAGACCATGTTGCGCGAGGAACGCGCTCCGGCACGCCCCCGCTGACCGAGCTTTTCGTTGTGTCGCTGGCCGACGCCGGCGAGCGTCGGGCGGCATTCACCGATCGTGCGCGCGACACCGCGGTGACCTGGCGGTTCTTCGACGCCCGCACCCAGCGCCCCGACAGCCTTGCGATCGACGAAGCGGCGATCCGGCGCAATAAGGGTCGCGCGCTGACCCGCGGCGAGATCGGCTGCTACGCCAGCCATTTCTCGATCTGGGAAGAGATGCTCGCGCGCGAAATTGCCCAGGCGATCGTCCTGGAGGATGATACGATCGTCGACTGGGCCTATATCGAGCGCCTCGCGGAGACCGATCTGGCCGCACGCGGCTTCGATTATCTGCGGCTCTATGCGAAACGGCCGACCTTTCAGCGAGTCGTCGCGACCGATTTCCTCCAGCATTCGCGCACCGTGGTCGAACTGATCGGCCCTGCCTATGGCACGCAGGGCTATGCCATCACGCTGGTGGGCGCGCGCACGTTCGTCGATGCGTGCCGCATCATCCGCCGGCCGATCGACGATGCGATGGATCGATCATGGGCCCATGGCGTTCGCAACCTGGCGCTGTTCCCTGCGCCAATCCTCGAAGCGACGGTGCCGTCCGCGATCGGCGCGGCCCGGTTTGCCGGCAAGGATGATCCCGCGTTCCACACGCTGCGCCAGCGCGCGTGGCGCCAGCTGGAACGCATGCGCGTGCGAATGATGAAAGCGAGGCGGTTCCTTGGACGCTGATCAGGCCCGTTTCGACACCGATCTTCGGAAACGGAGCAAGAGTTCGATCGGCTGGACGCTGCTGCGTTTCCTGTCCGATCAGGTCTTGTCGTTCATCGTTTTCGTGATGCTGGCGCGATTGCTGACGCGCGCCGAGGTCGGCGCGTTCGCGGTCATCGCGGTCACGTCCGAGGCGTTCCGCATCGTATCGACCGCCGGCCTGCTCCAGACGATCGCGCGGCGGCGCGTGCTGACCCCGGCGTTTCTCGACACGATCTATCGCTCGCAACAGGCCTTCTCCTTGCTGTCCTGCGGAATCATCATCCTGCTGTCGCGCCCGATCGCCGAATTGATGGGCGCCCCCGGCATCGCACTGCCGCTCGCGGTGCAGAGCCTGGTCCTCCCGCTCGCCTCGTTCGGTGTGACCCACATGGCGCTTCGCCTGCGCGAGTTCGGGCATCGCACGACCGCGCTGCGCTCGGTAGTCGGCGGCCTGATCGGCGGCGGAGCTGCCGTGCTTGCCGCCTTTTACGGGCTTGGCCTGTGGGCGCTGGTGATCCAGCGCCTGGTGACCGAAGCGGTCGGTGTCGTCCTCTCACGCCAGTCGTACGACTGGGCCCCGGGATGGCGGTTCGAATGGCCGATCCTGCGCGGCAATTTGATGCTCAATGCCAGCTTGATCTATGTCCAGCTGATCTTTCTGGCGACCGTCCGCGTCCAGGAGATGGCGATCGGAGCGGGGATCGGCCTTGCCGCGGTCGGCGTCTACCGGACCGCATGGCGCACCGTGGAGCTGATCGCCCGCGGCGCGATCCAGCCCTTCACGACGGTCGCGACGCAAACGCTGGCGCGGGTGAAGGACGACACCGTCGAACTCGCCCGCGCCTATCGCTGGATGATCGGGCGCGCAGCCGCGATTTCGTTTCCCGCCCTGGTCGGCTTCGGCGCGCTCGCGCCGATCGCGGTGCCGTTCGTGTTCGGCGCCAAATGGGACGAAGCCGGCGCTCTGGCGCAGATCTTTGCCTTCATGGCGCTGCCCTTCACGCTCAACTTCTTCGCCTCGCCGTCGCTATCCGCGCTTGGCGCCGGGCGGAGCCTGATCATGCTGTCGACGGCGCAACTATTGCTCGGCGTCGTCCTGACCTTGGCATCGCTGCCTTACGGCCTGTTCGCGGTGGCCATTTCCTACGTGGCGCGTGCCTATGTCACGCTGCCGCTTCAGGTCTGGCTGCTGCACCGCGTATCGGGGATCGGGCCGGGAACAACGCTCGCGGCGGTCCGGGCGCCGCTGGCCGCCTCGACCGTCATGGGGGTCGTGCTGTTCGCGGGGCTGCGCGCGCTGAACGTAGCGGGCATGAGCGCTTTCCTGACCCTCGCGACGCTCGTGCCGCTTGGTGCTGCACTCTACATTGCGATCCTGCTCGCCGTCGGACCCGAATGGCGAACGATGATCCTGGGGCGCGCCTATCGATTTAGAAAGGCCCGCATTTGACCCCCGCCAGCGCCGACCACATCGTTGCCACGCTGGCCGATCGCTTTGCATCGACGCTCGACCGCACCCTGCCCGCAGGCGAGCTCGCATTGGTCGATTTCCCCGATCACAGCAACGTTGGGGATTCGGCGATCTGGCTGGGCGAGATCGCCTATCTGCGTCGCGCTGGCCGGATGCCCGCTTATGTCTCCGCGCTGGGCACGCATGACGACGCCGCGATGGCGGCGGCAATCGGCAGCGGCACGATCCTGATCCACGGCGGCGGCAATTTCGGAACGCTGTGGCCGAAGCACGAGGCGTTCCGGTTACGGATGCTGCGGCATCATCGCGATCGCGCGATCGTGCAGATGCCGCAATCGATCCATTATGACGCACCCGAACGCGCCGACGAGATGGCGGCGGCGATCCGCGACCATGGCCGCTTCACGTTGCTCGTCCGCGACGCAAAATCGCTGGCCTTTGCGCGCGCGCGGTTCGATTGCGCGGTCGAGCTGTGCCCCGACGCCGCGCTGATGCTCGGCCGGTTGCCGCGGCCCGCGCGCGCCCTGGCGCCGGTGTTCGCGCTGCTGCGCACCGACCATGAACGCGCCAATGGTACCGATGCCGCGCCACTGGCGGGCGTGATCGCCGACGACTGGCTCGATGAGGATCCGCGCGAGCGGAGCCGTATCCGGATGGCGCTCAAGCTCCGCCGCCTGCTGGTGCGCGAGCCGCAAGCGCAAGCGCTGTTACGCCAGCGCATGCTCGCCGAATGGCGAGTCAAACGCGGACTCGCGATGCTGGCGCAAGGCGAAACGGTGGTTACCGACCGGCTGCATGCGCACATTCTTTCGCTGCTGCTCGATATCCCGCACGTGCTGCTCGACAATAGCTACGGCAAGGTCGCCGGCTTCGCCGATCAGTGGACCGCCGATTATGCCGGTCTGTCACGCGCGACCTCGCGCGACCTCGGGATCGACATCGCGCTTGCTGCAACCACCAAGAAGGAGACGCGCCATATCGCTCCGTAACCGCATCGTCCGCCGCTGGAATCTGTCCCGCCTCAGCACCGTCGCGCACCGCATGCGGCGCGAGGGGCTGACCTACCTGCGCCCGGTCAAGCTCGTCCGGATCGAGACGGCGCTGCGCCGGCTCAGGCAGCGCCGCGTGGCGGGCGACTATCTCGAATTCGGCGTGGCACTCGGCGGGACCGCCGCGTTGATCGCACAGGCCGCGCGCCGCGCCGATGCGCGCTTTGTCGGTCTGGACGTCTTCGCCACCATTCCCCCGCCCACCTCGCAGCATGACGACGCCAAATCGCGCGAACGCTACGCCGTGATCGCGGCCGGCGACGCGACCGGGATCGGCGGCGAAGTCTATTACGGCTATCGCGACGACCTGCTCGAGCACGTCGGCCAGGTTCTGGCCAGCGTCGATGCGCCGGTCGATGGTCGCCAGGTCCGGCTGGCAAAGGGCCTGTTCGAGGAAACCTGGCCGACGCTCGACGTCGAGCGCGTGGCCTTTGCGCATATCGACTGCGACTGGCACGATCCGGTGCTCTATTGCCTGAACGCCGTCGCGCCGAAACTGTCGGAGCATGGCGTGATCGTCATCGACGATTATCACGACTATCCCGGCTGCCGCACCGCCGTGGACGCCTTTCTCGCGCAGAATCCCGGCTTCAGGATGGTGCCGGGCGCCAATCCCTTGATCGAACGGCGATAGGCTCACGCCGCCGCACGGCGGCGCCCGCACGGTACATCGTGTAGCCGCACAGGAAGCCGTAGAGACCCAGCCCCTCGACCTGCCAGAACGGCATCGTCGCCATGTTGAGCAACAGGAACGACGCGTGCGCCGCGATCAGCATCAGGCGCTCGCCCTTCGCTGTGATCGCCGCGCATAGCATCGTCATCCAAAACAGGAGCATGCCGAGGACACCGACCAGCCCGAGTTCGTACGCCGTGCCGACCAGCGTGTTGTGCGGATAGACCTTGAACAACCCTTCCCAGCTCTCCGGCCCGAACCCGAACAGATGCTGGACGGGGCCGCCCTCCAGCCAGGCGTAGAGATAGCTGCTCCAGATATAAGCGCGTGCCGACAACACCTGCTTGTCGGCCCAGGTAAACTCGTCGGGCGGCTTGATCAGCGCGCCGGGATGCGCGGCGATGGTCGCGATGTCGGCGAACTTGTCGGCATAGAAGACGACCGCGATTCCGACCAGGATCACCGCGAGCGCCGCACCGACCCCCGCCATTAACGGACGCTGGTCGCGCCTGACGCTGGTGGTGATCCCGATCCACAGCGTTGCCACCGCTAGCGGTCCCATCGCGATGATCGCGGTGCGATAGCCGGCAAGCTGGATGCCGACGAGCATCGCCAACAGAAAGATCACCCGCGGCAGGGGATGCGCGGCGCGCGCGAAGCACCCGACGACGAACCCCGCCACCAACGCGACCGAAAAGGCCGCCTCATGATTGTAGCCGCCGATCCATACCAGACCGCCGTCGAGGTCGGACCCCTTCGGCAAATGGAGCACGACCGACAGAAACTGGAACACGGTTAGCGGCAGGAAGGCGACCATCAGCCAGCCGATGAAATGACCCTCGGGATCGCGTCGATGCGCCTGATACACCGCCAGCGCGATGACGACGTAATAGAGATATTTGACGATCGCGTTGACCGCGCCGGTCGGATCATGGTTGAGAACCGCGCTGACCAACACGATGCCCATCAATAGATAGACGGGCACCAGCCAGCGGATCGCCAAATTGGCGAAGCGGACGACGAACAACAGCCCGATGCCGGTGGTCGCAATCGACACGACCGCATTGCCGGTAAGACCCGCGGCGATGGGGCGAAACATCCAAAGGTGGTACGCGCCGGCGATATAGCGCAGCCAGAGCGCAACCAGCACGAACCGCGCCGCGGTGCCCCTCGACCGCGCAAAGGCGATCGCGAGCGGCACGAGCAGGAGCATCGTGACAGGAACGAGAATCTCCAGCCCGAAGGACGGGCCGAAACTGGTGCTTTCGTTCACGTGGCGGCTCGCTCAGGCGGCGTGATAGCTTTTAACGTCCTTGTAGTAATAGCCGGCGTCGCCGAACCCGGCGCGCGCCTGCTCGACCACATTGACCTGAGTCAGTGCGATGCCGAGCACGTTCGCGTCGACATCGGCGAGCCGGTCGAGCGCGATTTCCGCGGCCTTCACGGCCGTTTTTCGCCAACGCAGCAGAAACACGACGCCATCCGCCATGCTGGCGACGACACGTGCCTCGTCGATCGCCAGCACCGGCGCGGTATCGAGCAGGATCAAATCAAATCGTTCGCGCAATTCCGTCAGCAGTGTTGCGAAGCGCCCGCCCTCGGTCAGGGTCAGTTCGTCCGTATCGGTCCGCTGTGGCAGCAGCCAGGCGCCGGTCGCCTGGTCCTGGATCAGTACCTGATCGAGCGACGCGCGTCCCGCCAGCAGCTCGTTGAGTCCCACCTTCACACTGCCGCCAAACTGCCGGCTGGTCGCGCGGCGGCGCGGGTCGCAATCGACCAGCAGGGTCTTCACACCCGCCGCCGCGGCCGATCGAGCCAGACAGATCGCGGTCGTCGTCTTGCCTTCGCCCGGTACCGAAGAGGCGATCGCGATGATGCGGTGCTTCTGGTGGGGAAGCGCGAACCAGATCGACGTCCTGAGCGAACGAAAAGCCTCCGCCAACAGCGATTGCGGCCGTTGCAGAACGAGTTCCATCGGAGGCGCGGTAATTCTTTTCTTTCGATATTCCGGCAGCGTCGCGGCGTCGGGGATCGATGCCAGCGCGGGCAACCCGAACTTCCGCTCGACCGCGTCGCTCGTCTCGACTCCACGCTCAAGTAGCTGGAGCAGCAGCACGACCAATGTCGCGATGCCGATCCCGCCGACCAACGCCGCCGCGCCGAAAATCAGCGCATTGGGTGCGCTCGGCGCCGGCGGGACGCGTGCCGCGGCGACGATGTAACTGTCGCTCTGCTCGAGCCCCTCCTGCGCCACCGTCTGGCGATAGCGGTCGAGGAACGAACGGTAGAGCGTGCGCGCCGACTCGGCGTTGCGCTCCAGTTCGTTCAGCCGCACCGAGGCTTTGTTGTCCGCGGCCAACTTACCCTCCGCGCGTCCGATCGACCCCTGAAGCGAGGCTGCACGCTGGCTTGCGATATTGGCCTGGATCGAGGTGTTGGCGACGATCCGGCCAACCTCGGCGGCGATCTGCGCGTCGGTATTCGCCATCGCGCGCTGCGCCCGCTGGAGATCGGGGTGAAGCGGGCCGTATCGTTTTTCGAGGCTGGCGACGTTGCGGCCGATCTCGGCGCGTTGCCCGCGAAGAGCGCTGATGACGGGTGAATCCAGCGCCTCGCCGAGTTCTTCGCCACTGCGCCCGCGCGCGAGTTGCGCGCGGGCGGTCGAGAGACGCGCCTGCGCAGCGGCATTTTCGGCCTGCGCCTGCGCGAGTTGGGTGGAAAGGTTGGACAGCTCTTCCTGGCTTGTCGAGCTCACGTTCGACACGGCGAAGAGGCTGTTTGCCGCGCGAAAATCGGCCACCGCCTTTTCCGCCGTCAGCACCTGACCGCGCATTTCCTGCAACCGCCCTTCGAGAAAACGGCTGGCGCGCTTGGTCGCGCCGGACTTGGTACCGACCTGGCCCGCGATATAGGTCTGCGCAAGGGTGTTGACGATCTGCGCCGCAAGCGGCGCAGAGGTCGATTCGTACGAAATGCTGATCGCATAGGACAGACCGTCACGCTTGATCGTCAGGTTGCCGAGCACGTTGCCGACGGCGCGCGCGCGCGCCAGTGGATTGGGCTTTGCGTTGGTTGCTGGCGGCAACACCATAGCGCCGTTGAAATCCGGGTTGCGATCGAGCCGCAGCGTGTCGACCACCTGGCCGATCAGCACGGGCGATTGCAGCGCCTGGACCTCGGTATCGACGGCCGCCGAATCGGGATCGACCGTGGGCGTAACCTGATCCTCGGCGATCACCTTTTCGGCGGTCCGCTCGAGCGCTACCTGCGCGATTGCGATGTAACGTCGCTGCACAAGCATATAGGCGGTCAGCGCGATCACTACGGCGCAGACGAGGACGATCGCGATTACCAGGGCGCGCCGGCGAATGATGCGGCCGATTCGCCGCACATCGATCAATGCCGATTCGTCGACATCCGGATCCGCGCCGAGCGGGCGTAGCTGAACGCGGGGGCGGGTTGCTGCGTCCATATCGTTCACGCGCCCGCCAGACTGTCGTAAACCGCCGGCGCGATGTCCGGTCGCGACAGCGCGACCGCGATCGTGGCGCGCACGAAGCCGCGTTTGTCGCCGCAATCATAGCGCTTGCCCGCGAAGGTAACGCCGTGGAATGGCTGACGGCCGATGAGGTGCGCCATCGCGTCGGTGAGCTGAATCTCCCCGCCGGCGCCCTCTTCCTGCTGCGCCAGGATGTCCATCACCTCCGGTTGCAGGATATAGCGCCCGATGACCCCCAGATTCGATGGTGCGTCGGCGGGCGCGGGCTTCTCGACCAGGCCGCGAACCGCGGTCAGCGCGCCATCCGCCCCGCCCGGCGTGATGATGCCGTATTTGTTGGTTTGGTCGGGCGCCACCTCTTCGGCGCAAATGAGGTTGCCGCCGACTTGCGCATAGGCCTCGACCATCTGTTTCAGACAGCCGGGTTGCCCGATCATCAAATCGTCGGGCAGGAGCACGGCAAATGGCTCGTCGCCAACCAGGCGGCGCGCGCACCATACTGCGTGGCCAAGACCAAGCGGCTCCTGCTGGCGTACGATCGCGATGTCACCCGGCGCGAACCGCGTGTCGGCAAGCACGTCGAGCGACTTGCCGCGCCGTTCCATCGTTTCCTCGAGTTCGAAGGAATGATCGAAATGATCCTCGATCAGCGATTTGCCGCGGCTCGTCACGAAGATGAACTGCTCGATCCCCGCCTCGCGTGCCTCGTCGATCGCATATTGGATCAGCGGGCGATCGACGATCGGCAGCATTTCCTTCGGCATCGCCTTGGTCGCGGGAAGGAAGCGCGTGCCCAGCCCGCCAATCGGAAACACCGCTTTGCGCACCCTGTCCATATCGATCCCTTTATAGAGCGTTGGTCGGCAGGCGCCCGGCTTGCCAAAGATCCCGGTGGTCAATCAGCTTGGACGGGCTCGCCGTAATTCGCCCGTCTGCTGCATCGCAACAAGAGCGCAACGGCGAGCCGTGCTAACATCGCGCCTAACGCTGCATCTAGTTGATTGAGGTCATAGTTTTGGCGGCGTGCCACCCCACTGGATGCCTCCTGGCACGCTGCCCTTGCCCCGAGGTCGGATCAATTGGGTGCCCGCCGGAACGCCGATGTCGTGCGAATCGACGATGATCCGCACTGGCCCGTCATGCACGTCGAAGATCGGCCATCCGTGAGCAGACTTCACCACGAGATGCGCGATGTGGATGACGATCGGCGCACCTTCCGGCGCCTTGGCGCCCATCAACGCGAAATGCACCGTATCGCCGATCCCGCCGACCTTGTTCGGTTCGATGCTGGTAAGGCGACTCGCGCGTATGCTCGACCACAAACGGTAATTGCGCGCGTTGCGACCCGATATGCAGTCGTCGAGCATCGAATCGCTCGCCTTCAGATCGAAACCGCCGTCGCTATTGTCCCAGGCTGCGCAGGCGCGGAACACTAATCGCCGGTTGCCGCGTTCGGCCGAAAACCCGTCGCCGTTCCAATATTGGCGGTCGTCGCGTTTCCAGCGAAAGCCGCGCATCGTGCAGCGCTCGAAGCGAAAGTCGGATGCTTCATCGGCGATCGCGACCCCGCAGGGAAGATCGTGAGCGCCGGTCGTCAGCAAGCCGGTGGCGTTGACGTCGGAGAAGACGCCGTCTCGGCTATCGTATCGGATTCGGGCAAAGCCACGGCGCAGGTTGGTCGCGGTGACGTTCGAGACTCGCAAGCCGACAGCGGGCGCGGCAGCGCGATCGATCCCGCTGTTCTCGATGACGCGGTAACCGCCATCGACGCGCACATCGTCCACCACGACTCCGGTGGTGGGATGATCGAGCACGACCAGGCCATTTCCCACGTCGCGCGCGCTGACATGGCGGTAGGCCGCCCGATCCTTGGCGTGATAGACCGGCTCGCCGCGAGCGTCGACCTGGGTCCGGCCGGATGATTCGAACAGCATTCCCGTATCTATC
>Ga0307513_10013037_pt1 | contig 10223 bp, 9 predicted proteins | sample 15_EM_MG_FD_202174 | JGI IMG/M metagenome (GOLD analysis project Ga0307513, IMG submission 202174) | Populus trichocarpa ectomycorrhiza microbial communities from riparian zone in the Pacific Northwest, United States - 15_EM | ecosystem: Host-associated > Plants > Roots > Unclassified | place...
AAACTTTACGTCTGCACCCTGTCGTGGCAGACATCCCCCGTTGTTCCGCCAAGGACGATGTACTCCCACTCGCGAACCCGATGACCACTCGATCTGGGAAAGTTATCCACGAACTACCGATTCCAAAGGGTCTCAGGTTGACGTTGTCTTTCTATGCGTACCAAACGTGTGTGAGGTGGTTTTCGACGTTGCTTTCCTTCAGCTTAAACTCTCCCTCACACGTTTAGGAACGAGGATTTGTGGGGGAAAGACGCATTGGATTATAACCCTGACCGATGGCTGGAAGAAAGGGATAAATCTGGGGCTCTGATTGGGGTCTACGCAAACCTGTTGGTCTTTCAATAAGGATGCGATCGAGTTTTGCGCTGATGATCGTCGGTATCTCCAGATTGTCGTTCTCCGCAGGCGTCAAAAACTGCATCGGATGGAGATTCGCGTACGCTCTTATTATCCTCAAAATCCTCCTTGACTGAGCTGAAAACGTTTTTACAGGTTGGTTCAAATTCAAGCGTCCTTGGTCCACCTCATCTCGACATTCAACTTCGCTCTTCCGGACGAGCCTCAGGATGTCAGAATGTTCAGAACTGTTACGGTTGTTCCGAAGCTTGCAGGGAGAGAGAACGAAGGAATTCAGCTTCCTCTTAAGGTTTCGTTCGTGTAGGCTTGCGGCAAATTCAGTCGGGTTCGCCGGAAGTTGTACTTGACGTCAACACTTATTGTTGCAACGATGGTGTTATGTGTAGCAGTTACTTATGAACGTAACATGATTGAATAATGTACAGGTTGGTCACACTGGATGCTCAGAGCTTTGCACCTTGCTGCTTTCTGACGTAAGCAACCCCGGAACCCAGCACGACCTAAATCACAGCGGTCAGCGTGAGTTCGGTGGAGAATATGGTAAAAGGTACGGACCTTTCCGGTGGTAAGGTTCTTAGTCTCGAACGCCAACTCGGTTGTGCCGTTAGATCCCGGCCCAACCTCCCAAATAGAAGTCTGGATGGAATCACCAGGTTTAACAGGCGAAGTGAACCTGACTCCATAATAAACCAACGAGTTCGGGTCGTTGTTTCCAACAGCAGTGACGATAGACCGAGCAACGAAACCAAATGTGCACAATCCGTGGAGAATGACACCTCCAAAACCCGCCGCTTGACCTATCCTGGGATCTGCGGGAATCGGTTGTCAGCGCGCGTGGCATTTATTCTATGCGGATGTGCCAATCTCTTACCAATGTGGAGGGGGTTGTAGTCGCCACTCAGTCGATACAGGATAGCCTGCTCGGGAGTAACCTTGTCTTCGGTGATGTAGTCTGGTTTGCGATCCTTGGGAACAGGCTTGCCCTTAGGAGGACCAGCAATCACTTTGGAGAATTTTTCTCCGGTGGTTTTGGCACCGAGATTGAAGCTAGAACCCTAGGGACCCGTTAATCATGAGATATAGAAGGAACAGGAAACCTCACGAATAAACGGGCGTATGTCACGCCATTCTTGTCAACGAGAGTGCTTTCCCGCTCGAGGATGATCCCACTCTCTGATCAAAGGCAACAAAATTTCACCATAGGAAATGCGACCCAGCAATACATTAAACTCACTGTTCTCGTGTACACCCACGACTCTGTCGGTCAGCTTCCAACCACCCCCGCTCTCCTTCGGGAGCGGTCTCAATATCTCGATTGACTGACTGGCATGAACCTAGGAGAAGCCATGACTAACAAATCAGCAATTTCCACCGAGATTACCTACGACACGTTCTGGGTTAAATTGTGGCAGCCCGGGAGGGGGGGCGCCCCTGGGCTTCATAGCGTCAGCAAAGACATTTACATCCTGGCCATCACCTGTTCCAGCGGCGTCAGCCTCGACTCGGACATATTCTTGAATGAACTCGTACCCTTGAGTCCAAGGACGACGGGATACGTAGGGAATGGTGCCCATTTGTTGTCTGCCGCGGCTTGAGAATCACTGACCCCGTGGAGACCAGATCACGCACCGAGTTCTGTGAAACACCCTTTCTAGTCCCCGTTACGCGTGAGAGTGCAGCCGTCCTACGTACCAAAAGCGAGCGATAAATCCGCGTTTTTCGCTCCAATGCCTACGGCGTAGAGGAGGAGGTCGCGAGTGTTCCAACCAACCTGTTCAGACTGGTCAATCGGCTGAGCAACGTTATTGAGCACACCCCAGGATTATGCACCGGCTTGTCTGGGCTTTGGTGTCCAACGGCTTCGGAGATATGGGGCATATCGAGGTGGTGGTAGTTCAAACGGGAGCGGAACGCCGAGTCCCCATATACTTACTCGGAACTCGGCCAACAATCACGAGTGTGGGGTGATTCTCACGGGGGATTGCGGCGATGGCTCGGCGTGCGGCGGCCACACGGCAGATCAGCATCGCGAGGAATCGAAACAAAGTCCACTGCGAGTATACAGTCACTATTTAGCTGTAGCTCTACGGCCAAAGCTGTCGTCTCTTCCTTCGTGAATTGAAATGACGAACCTCGAAATCTCTGGGTGCTTGGGGGTTGGAGGTGGCTTTTGACCAGGATCGTCGAGAGGAAAAGCAACTTACCCGGTAATCCCGGCTAGGACAGGCGCACCTACTAGTAATGATTTTCACCTGTTGCAAACAACCGCGCGCCTATTCCATTAGAAACCAGCTGTGGTTATGAACCGTTGAGTATACTATAGATTTTTCCAATCATCATCCGAGGGTGCCTCATCACCCTCATCTCCTGCAGTCCTGGATTGTCCAGGTCGCTCGTAATTATTCGAGAAACTGGCAAGTCCCTTGCCAGAGAGCGTGCCCTGGAGGAGTACAGATCCCAAGCTAGCTGCCCCGTCTAGTTCAACAAAATCGGGGCGAACAGCCAGCGACATGCAATCCCTGTAGTACCAAGACTTTCCTCTTCTTCCTCGCTCTCGGGGTCCAGGCCGTCGTCTGTGAGGTCAAGGACCTAGCGCTACTTCAAGTTTGCGGCATCGAAGACTTCTTCAGCCCCACAAAGCGCAACTGGCCGCCTTCGGACTGCAACCACTTTTCGTTGGAATGCAGCTCGCGCCGATTTGATATGGTTCTGTAGTCGACGTACCAGATAGAGGTCCTGCTGACGGATCTGAATCATCCGAGTGAGCGTGCTCCCGTCTCCCGGCCCTTTAGGATCACTAACAGGTGGTCCCGCGCCTCGCATTTCACAGCAGGTTCACGAACAGTTATCAACTGTGTTAAAAACATGTTAGGAATTCCGGTCTTTTCCACCGCACCCCAGTCCGGGGTGTCGCGATCGTCCGATCGACCATCTTTCTCCCCGCCACCACGAACTCAAGCCCGCGACGAGTATCTTGTCTCTCAAAAGTAAACATTGTCGTTAATGTAGGTGAGCGCGTTCCGAGGTGTCTATGATACCCGACTGAGATTTGGTCGTCAGGATGGACCGCGAAACCAACGTCAACTCCATATTGGCCTTGGACGCAGAAATTATTCGACTCAAACGTACTCGAAACTCTCTGTTGAACATCGCGCGCATACCTCCAGAAATCCTCGGATACATCTTTTGTTTGAACGCCACGCCGGAGTTCGATGACGATGACTTCGTCGGGATACAAGAGGGCTCATACAACTTCCTCCTCGTTTGCCACCACTGGTTCCGAGTTGCCCGTAACACCACGGAGCTGTGGACCTTCTGGGGTGACAAATTGGAAGACTGGAAGCGACGGTATCCTCTTTCTGGAGCCTCCGCACCGGTCGATCTTGTGCTGGATGGAGTCCAACACGAGGTTGGGCCCTTCGACGAAACTCTACGGGACGTGCTCAGGGACCGCGCTGCGCGTGACGTCATACGAAGGGTCCACATCAAGTGCCCTAGCGAGGACCACATAACAGCAGCCGCCATCATTTCCTCATTGACTCCCGCAGACGAAGGGATCCAACACAGCAGCATAGAGTCGATCGCGTTGGACGGCATGGATGTTTCTAATTTTTTCTCCCACCACCATTTCCCAAAATTGCGAAATCTCAGCCTCTCCGATGACTTCAAGATGTCGTGCTGGGATCACCTGAAATCATATACCACGGCGCTCGCCTACCTCGCGCTCAGCTTCAACGACACTGCCCCACCCTCAATAATCCCAACCGCATCGCAAGTACTCTCGCTGCTTGCCTCAAACCCCAATATTGAGGACCTTGTGCTGTTGTGGCTAATGATCAGTGACGACAGCAGAAACAGCTCCACATCTCTGGTACCGCTTTGTCACCTGGAGCACTTTGTCTTTGTAGGATACTTTCACCATGTCTTCCCGATTCTTCGCCGACTGGAGCTCCCCGAAGGGTTAGGGAATGCAGAATTGGGGTTCCACAAGTGCACGTTGAAGGAAGCTTACGAAACCATCAGGCCATACATTCGAGATTACCTCCAACGTGATCCCAGGTTCAAATACAGGCTTGGAGTTTCCACCTCCATCTCCACCGGTTCTTTTTTGCTTCGAGCTTGCGTCATTAACGCTGGGCATCACGGCCTGCAAGGAATGTCACCGCGAGGTCCCCCGTATGTGACATTCCAAGTAAGGTTACTAGAAACTTCTCGGAAAGATTTGGAGAAGCTGTGCACCGATACCCTCGCACTCCTCCCCCGGGAAAGTGTCGTCGCTCTCGAAGTGGACCTCATGGAGATAGAGGAGGTGGTCGTCACGATGCCTAACCTTGAATCGTTGTCCCTTGTCGGGACGTGGGTGTACGACGGGATCCTGCTGCCGAATCCGGACGGACCAAACGCACAGAAGAAACTCTTCCCCTCCCTGCAACGGCTATACTTAAAAAGCGTCAGTGCGGTGGGCGGAAACTGGGATCCTCTTATTGCCTACTTGGCCCATCAAACCTCCGACGGCCAGACCGTTTCGCTTAACATGTTCGGTAACGGGGTTCACGTCTGTTCCGAGGTGGTCAAACAGATAGAAGATTTGGTTGAGGAGTTCGTTTACATACCAGATCCGAACCAGGGGTGTCCCTTTGATAGCTGTCTGGGGGGAGGCGCAGTTGTATGAGCCGTCAAGTCAGTCCGACTCATTTCTACATTAAAATAGTCCATAATCGAGCACTCCTTTGTAGTTTGTTGCTTGGTTCTTAGACTTTGTAAACTTGAGATATTTTCTTCGAGAAAGGAAACTACTGGGAATCTGTCCGTTGTCTGTGGATCAAAACAATACAAATTGTTGCGACTGGCACCCGCTGTGGGTTTACAAAATATTCTACGCGTCGGCCACCGGAAGTCGGCCAGTACAAGAGATCCCTTTGGCGTCCCGCGGGATGACAGCCGTGAAGTCATATGGGGTAGTGACAAACCGAACGGGTGACGTGAAAATTATCGCACAGTCAGAGGGGAGGCACGTTCACGCAATGGAGAGAACCAAAGGGGCTTGATGTTCCAACAGAAGAAGTACGGCCTCATCCACCGATTGTGGCGGGACCCATTGAATACACAGGTGACACCACTACAGTGGGATTGCGTTCAAGCGTTGCTCGTACTACAGTGCAAGGGGATATGAGTGCTCCACACATAGTGAACAGGGCTCAGGATGGGTGGGAATGACTGGATGTGATATACTATGCGAAAGGTCGGGAGGCTACGGAGACAAAAGTATCGAAGGAAAGGGGCGCTACAGATACCGCGGTTCACCTCGGCCAATCGAAAGTACGGAAGCGCCATTATATTTCCCTTTTCCTTTTAGATTCTTTATATCTAGTCGAAGGGTACTGGACGAATGTTGGGACCAGACAATGGGGCCCCGTGGGACTTTTCAGCCTCTGCAGCCCCAAATACCGACGGGATTGGTATGCCACAGCAATCACCCCAACTGCCGGCCTCTCGTGCTTCCGGCCTTGAGTGATCGTGTCCACATTGCGATTCGTCATGCCGTTCGGGGAACTCGCCTTCCCAGGTGAGGATCGAACCGAACAGGAAATGTTGGATAACTGGTAGTTTTCCCAAGACTTCCGCGAGATACATCTTCACCATTCCCTGGTTCACCTTGTCCCAGGTCTTGACCTACGAATGGGAACGTCACGAAACAACCTGGTGTGGGTGGCTCGGCTGCTTACTGCGGATATGTCGTCCAGCATGGGGCTATGCCACCTTAATGAAGCGGTTTTTACCTGCCTAGGATGAGTCGCAGAGACGGGGGATGAAGTACAGCGAGACTCACGGAGTTGATGAACTTGATGCATGCCAGATACATATAGTCCTTCGCATACTCGTCAACCAATTCGTTATCGTGGATCGACTTGGGCTTGATGTATTTATGACCTCGACGACAGTGAGATGAGGCCCAGGATATCCGAAAAGGAGGCCCCACACCTTTTAGTTGTGCCGAGCCGAAGAGGAACGGCAGGAAGTGGTAATCATCAAGTCCCCAGACTCCATGGGAGCCAGCAGGTTCGAGCCAATACGTCGACTGAAGTTTCCGCATGACCACTATATACCTACAAGAGGTTAGCAGGCTCCTACACACGCATTGCTGTCTGGATGCGCACCTCCAGAACACCATGATGACCAGAGCGGTATGATCCTCGGCCTGAACGACACCTAATCGCTCTAAACAGAACCTAACCACGATTGTAGCCACTAAATGCGTTCGAAACATCACACACTTACAGCCAGCACAGGAAGTTAAGCTCCATCCCACTTCCGTAATCAATTCTTGTCCTGTTCCCCCATGACTCCTCCAGGTACGTGGCTACCTCTGGGATCGCGTCTTCAGGGAGGTTCGGTAACGAAACATGGAGATCATGAGACATCTGACCCCTCGGTTAGTCATTCCAGGGTCCAACAGTATTCGGATTCCGATGGCGCGGACCCACCTCAAGCACCCTATCATAAAACGTCCTGAACGCGGGGTTGCCAAATCGTGAGGCCTTGTTGTCAACTGGCGGTATATCCGCCACGAGCCCCTCTATCCGATCCAAAAGGGACAATATTGCGGTAACCCCCTAATGTCGTTCTTACTGCTTGTTGACTAATCCAGAAGTGGATCTAACTCACCGGAGACTGCGGACACTCGTCCGAAAGCTTCACACCAACAACGGAGGCATTGAGGGACTCGATATAAGACACGATATCTTTGTGACACTGGGATGCTTGGAACTGAGCGAGTTGTTCTTTGGATAAGATTGCTTTGCGCGGTTTTTCGAAGGTCGGCATGGCTTCGGAAGAGTGGGAGGATCAATCATCATCGGGACCGGATTTGGTATTTGTTTGGTTCGGAGGCCGTTGCCAAACAAACAGCACCAAATTGAGCGTGCAGTGGTCCGGGGTCCCTTCCTGCCTGCGGATTTGCAAATATGATCATGGTTTCCGGTTTCTGTGCTAACGTTTAACCGACAGATACGATTCGAGTTTGGGCCTTGCAACGTGGACGGGGCTGTGAGAGCCAGAATTCAGGATGGGCAAATTGAAATATTCCTCCCGTTGACGGTCTGAAACTCTCCCAGATCCTGCGGTCACTTACGACTCTCGGATCTCGAGGAACAGAGGTCTCCGCGATTTGATGCCACGAAACAAAGTCGGGGATGTCGGAGTCCTCATCTTGATCGCCCAACCAGGAGGCTCACACATCGCGTCTAGGTGAGAACTGCGTAAAGATTATGATGATCTAGTAGTAAAAATATTCATCTGCCATCCGGTGAGTATCTATTTACGAACTCTAGGGAAGGGAACCAGCTGTGTTTGCAGTGATGCCCGCCTCTTTTACGCGCGCGACGAATTTCAAGTGCTGATACGCTGAAGCCAATAGGGATCAGTTCCCGGAACTGCGACCATGTGGATCATGGGTTAAGCGTATTACTCACAGATATAGGGGCACTCAGACCCACAAGCTCTGAGCGCTATAAGCAAACGATCCATTGCACTCTTCATCTTCCCTTCCTGTTCAGCGTCTTCCGTCGACCTATTCTCCGACCCACGGATTCTGGTCAACTCGTCGATGAAGACTTGGCCAACCGCTGTCAACAAGAACCCCAGGATGGGGTGGACGTGTCCAATATATTCGAAACTCGCGTTGTCGACAAGCGCGACCGCCTCAAACGCGTTCTTGACGCTGTACTTGGTCCACGTCGGAGCCACGTCCAATCTGATGGCTGTAAGGAGGATCATGGCGTGGATGACAACCAACGGATCCCGAATGTTTGCCCCGACAGCGAGCGGCGCTATTGTGTCCTTGAACGCCCGCGTCGCGTGGCTCATAGCCGTGAGTTTCGTCGTGAGGTCTGCCCTCGTTTCATCGTTTGTGGCTAGTGTGAACGGAGCAAATAAGTCCGTCAGCGACCCGCCCGATGACATCGGACTGATGTCACAAACCTGCGGCCCAGCTCAGCCCGAGAGAGTGGGCACGATCAAACAAAGTTACGGTTTTGCAAGCCATAGAGAATTTGGACACATCCTCTTCTGCAAACGAGGAAGCGGGGTTTGCAAGAAACCGATTGATGGTATCATATCCCTGCACTTCCTGTCCCGGTTGAACCTACAGACAACGGCATCGGCGTTCATCACGGGAACGTTAAAACGTCGAAACATATACCCACCTTCCTGAATTGTCGGGGTTCCAGGGGCCAAGGGGCATCAATTCGACTCTCTTCGGTAAGCCCATCGGGAGATATAGATGGAAAACCTCCCGCGATAGACCAAACTTTGTCGAAGAAGTACACTCGCCAAAAGCCGTTCACCCGCTCCCTTTGTTCAATCACTTCGGCACCCTCTGAACCTGTCATCCTGTCGATCTTGTGAGCACGGTGAACCGTCGCGATCAGCATGGCGGTGTCGATGTGGGATTTGCCTTCCATTATGTGCCCGCGCAGGAAATAATAATTGGCGATAATAATCTCTGCCTGCAGTGCGTGCTTGGCATTCGACGGATGGGTACAAGGAGGAGCCCTGGTAGCGTGATAGAGCGCGCGGGAGAGAAATATCGGCTCATGGACCATTAGAGTCGCTTCCCCGGAAAGCGCGACACTACATAGATAGACGGCTGAGAGCAGCGCTCTAGAGGGTCGCAGCGGGTGTCCAAAAGGCTCGGGGGCGTAGAATGATTGCGCGAACCGATCTGGATCAAGGAAAAATCCTAAGCACCCCTCGAAACGCAAGAATATCTCCATTCTAGAAAATCACGGGCAATTCGGAGGGGTTAATATAATTCAAAGGTAAGCAAGGGAGGGACCTACAGACGCGGTCGCATGGCCGCCGGGGGTTCATCCGCCTTCCACCAGTCCTGGGGAAGGTCATCATGATCCAGTGGGCTATGCAGGGTAGGTGACATCCGTCTCCTAAGTTCGGCTTCCCGAACACGGGACTCGAGGGATGCAACCTCTTGCTGCAGGACAGCACCACTCTTCTCCTCGCGATATTTGCACGCGCGACCTTTCTCTTCGCAGCGAGAACACGTAGGCTTCGCGCCATCGCATTTCTAAGTTCCAAATGACCGATTAAACATCGATGTACCATCCTCAAGGGTAGCAGGACAAGTTACGAACCACTCGGCGATCTCTGAGAAGACGCGTCAGAGATAAGATACCGAAAATGCGTCAAATCTTTGAAATTGTACACACCTGCATGACAAACACGCCTTGCCTCTGGGGAGTGGGTGAGATTCCATCTGTCGGGGTATTTCTGAGAAGAGATGTGACGAACCCAGCATGGAGGAGGGGTTTCTCCCTTATATACTTCCGCCAGCATACAAAGGTACTGGGAATTCGCAGGGGGTCCTCATCCATGGCCGTCCCCGCGGGTTCAGTGACTCCGTGCGCGAAAACTCCCCCATCGGAGTAGGCATCTGACAAACCAACGTCGGGCAATACCAAGGCAGAAGCATAGTTTGACCTGCGATTTGTCAACGGACCTCTGTGGGTCGTGGGTACCACAGAAGCAGAGGCATAGCGGGCTTGGCTTCACTCTGTGCAAATAGCAGCCTGTAGTTCGGGAATAGTCAGAGTTTAAAGGGATTGCGCGTCGTCTAGTCTGAACCATCATCGACGTCATTGCTCTATCCAACAGGCTGACGCAAGCCGAGATATTGGCCACAGATGACAGGCCCACCCACCAGCTTCCCGATCTTAGACATCATTGGTGCATCCCGGACAGCCTCAAGAGGGTTCAGTCGAGACAACCATAGTCATTGTCGAAGAAACGGTGATCCGTCTTACTAAAGTTCGATTACTGATGAGGTCACGGGACCGCGTGCACTGCACAGC
>Ga0307513_10013038_pt1 | contig 10223 bp, 3 predicted proteins | sample 15_EM_MG_FD_202174 | JGI IMG/M metagenome (GOLD analysis project Ga0307513, IMG submission 202174) | Populus trichocarpa ectomycorrhiza microbial communities from riparian zone in the Pacific Northwest, United States - 15_EM | ecosystem: Host-associated > Plants > Roots > Unclassified | place...
TAGCAAGCCAGTGTTCGATAGGCACTTGTTAAAGAACGAGCTAGTGCTCTAAATTAGACGCTCATTAGTCGAACTCGAATCCAAGAAATATTCTTTTTCATAAACTAATTCGCAGTTCCCCGTACAACAGAAAGATCAACTTACATGGTCACAGCCTTCTGATGGTAGGAGATGGAGCTAGGCAAGTGTAAGCATGGTATTTGGCATGAAACCAGAACCCACTAGAGCCATGATCAGAGTTAAATGAAGAACTTCTCACTGATTTAATTTCTTCACAGCTCTCTGAATTCAGTTGCTTCTCTCTGTGATCGATCCTACTGAGTTTTGATGCCAGATTTTTATATGCAATAGCTCCAACAAAAGGCTACTTCAAATACTGTGGTATAGCCTGTCTGAATGATCAACGAAATAAAATAAATAAATAAAAATTTCACGCTTGCTCTTTCACGTGGTTAATATTTCTAGTTGCTAGAAGCCAGAAGCTTACGTTAATTATAGATTTTAAACCTACATGCGTCTGACTTGTTAAAATATAGTACGAAATAAAATATAATTCTACAACTTCCGTATCAAGATGAGGACAAAATTGGTACAAGTCATAACTTATCCAAAAATGTATCTCCATTCCATGACGTGTTGACCCCGACTCAAGCAGTCATACGCGTGCGTTCTTCGCTAGCCTTTGCCTTGAAATTTTTTTCTTTCCTCCCAACTATGAACAGGATTTGACTCCACATTAAGGCTTCATTTTACAAAGAGAAGATGATTGGAAACTGCCCCAAGGAGGCTCAAAAGACCGTAGACCTGGACCCAAAAAGAAGTTTAAAGGTGTTATTATAATCACCATCAGAAAATTATAAAACAATCATGAACTTTCTCCTATAATTAAAATATTAATAGAATTGCCGACGGAAACATATTGTCGGCAAGTTTCTTGTCAAAAGACTTGCATTGACTTGCATTCTATTTGATGTTTTCGTCATCAGCTTTCTTTTTCAATAGAATATTCATATCAAAATATCATATTTTAATGTTCATCTTCAATCGAGAAGTCCATCAGGGAATTTTTTTAAAACTGTGATGTACACATCAGATTACATGTATTTCTTGATTAATCTTTTCTTGAGAACTTGAAATTAATAATTAGATAAATTTTTAATAGCTCTAAAATTTATAATATTAAAATTAATAATTTTTAAAAAATAAACTGAAAATCTAACTAGTTAAATTTAATATGCTTAATTTCCTTAAAAGTAGAGTGCTACTGCCCGAGACATGTAAGTTTGATCCGGCCATCTTAGAAGAGCTGCTGTAATAAACTCCTCAAAGACTCTGAAGCAAAAATATATATATGATCGTCATTATTCATCAAATATGACTCAGGTCAAAACAACTGAAAAGAAAACTAAAAAAATATAAAGTTAATTTGATATGCTTTTTCGATTAATAAGTTTAGCAAATGGAAAACCAAGTCTCCAAGAGATGTAACGTGATGGTAAAGGACTTGAGATCTGTACAGCAGGTCTTGAGTTCGAGTCACGGCGTGCACCTCTGGTAAGAGCCTGGGACAGACGGGGTTTTATTCGCTCACCTGAGCTCACAAAATACACTTTTCGGGGATGAGATTTCCTCAAATCCAAAAAAAAAAAAATGGAAAACCAAACAACCTCAATTATAGACCTATATATACATATTGAATAAAAATACATGAACGATGGTACGACTTTACTTTAGAGAAAAAAATTTAAATTTTTTTTTATTAAAATTTAATATGATTTGTACGTTTTGGATTGTTTTGATGTGCTGGTGTCAAAAATAATTTTTAAAAAATAAAAAAATATGATCATTGGCATGTATTTCGACACAAAAAAATTATTTAAAAAACAACCGATACCACACTGTCAAGCACCCTTTGTCTGACTTGTAGCCCTGTTTTACATTGCATAGTAAATGGGAGCCGGGTAAAATTTGAGATTTTATTTGTCTAAAATTAATTTTTATATATTTTTAAATTGTTTTGATACGATATTTGATATAAAAATAATTTTAAAAAATCAAAAAAATATAATTTTAATAAATTTCCAGCCACACAACATTTAAAAAAAAATACATTACTGCAATCACTCACAAATACATTAGAAATATAATAGAGAGAAGTACAGCAGTGGAGAACCAATTTTTGCTCTCCATACAGAAGCAACTACTTACACCTTAAGTCCAAGCCATAGCTACTACATACTGCATAAACTTAACTTCTGCTACTAAAATCCAATCCAAACCTATATACATATCTTGTCATTCTCAAGCAACACAGGAAAAAAAAAAAAAACTCGACGTCCAGTACTACTACTTCACACAACTAGGCGACCTAATTTTGCTTCTTAGCAGGCAGTTCAGAGCTGCCAGAACAGAAACACACCTGATGGAGTCCCCCTACTAATAATATCAATCTTTCAGCACTGTTTACATGGCAAGCCCAGCTCACCGTACAGTCCTGCCCCTTTTAATTGACCATTAACCAGTGGCTTCATTGTCCACCGTAGTGCCATCGTCTACTTTCTCTTCGCTTTTCTTCTTCTTTTCTTTTTCACTGTTGAAGCCGCCAAGAGGGAGCTTCTCCTTTGCAACATTAGCCGCATCCTTGGGTTTGCGTCCTCCATTGTTGGTTTGGCCACCGCCCCCGTGACTAACATCAGGTCCACGTCCAGCACTTCTGATCACACACAAGAAGAAATTAAAGGATAATGACATGGACGTAATTAGTGAGATTTCATATCTAAATCAAGTGACTGTCACTAACGATAATCATTAAAGAAAGACCTTAAATAATTCCTAGTTAAATTTGCTGTCAGTCATTTGTTTTTATAAACAAACCAAACTCTTTCAAAATTTCCTTTATAATCTAAAAACATATTTTTGTTCGGCAAACACATGAAAATGATTTCTGAATTATCAGCTGAGTGGTTAAGAAACTATTGATATAGCCCCGGCGAGAAGAGGAGGAAGAAGAAGAAGAAGAAGAAGATTAAATCTAGCCCAAGAAAACCCTCACGGCTCAACCCGACCAAAAAAAGAAGGAAATAAAGAAGAAAAAAAATGTCAAATGCATGTTCATCACTTATTTGAGTACTGGACTGGAATGAGATCCAGAAATTCGTAAGCGAAATGACAAGAAAATTTCCAAATATATAGCCACATGCATAGGAAACTTGACCTACATGATCAAAGTTTTACGCTGGTAGCATAGCCTGGTATTAGGCATGCGGACCAAGGTCGACTTTGGCATGAAGCCACCGGCCACCAGAGACATGCAAGCCATAATGGAGAAGTTTTTTTCTCTCTGAAATGCTCTGGAACTCTAAATCTTTCTACTATACTCTAGCTTATGAGGTCCTAGTGAGACTTGAGGCATGGTTTTATAATGGAAAGCATGGATGACTTCATTGACCTCAACAGTAGTTTTCCTGTCTACTGTTCACCAATGGGAGATTTTAGCGTTTTCTATATGTACTTTAGGAAACCACAATATATGTATATTTTTAAAAAGATAAGTTTGAGTAATATATATATATATATATATATAAAAGGGTGGAGCCAGGAATTTTCCTGTCATGAGCTATTAAATAAATATATAAATATTTTTTAAAATCAATTATTAACTTATATACATGAATTTTTGAAGGTAATAGTAAAATTTTAATTTAAATACACTACCCAAAATATTAACAAGTAAATTTAAAGTATATAAAATTGAAGTGAAAGTAAAAATAAACTCACTATTAAAGTTACATCTTTCGATGTTTTGTGGAATATAATTCATCTATAATTGAATCTGAATCGATATTGTAACAACCCCTCAACCGGGATAAAATAACAATCTCATGTCAACTGGAAAATAAAGTAATGAAATTTTTTCTCTCTTTCAATTCCTCCTTCCTTCACTTGATTCTTCCTTAGATTAGTGTTTTATAAGTTGGACTTTGTAAGTTTACAAGGTTATTCTCTCACTTTAATCTTATTTTTTTTCCTTGGATTTTTTTTTAATCTTTTTCCCTTACTTTTCTCTATTTCTCGCTCGCCTTTTCTTTTCTTTCTTTTCCAATTCTACTTCTGCCCATTCAAAAATATATAAAAGAAAGGAAGAGCTGATTTGTTTTATTTTTTAATGGCAAATAACCATTTTACTCTTAATGAGTCGTTTTGCTTTTATTTGACGGTTTTTTTTTTGTTAGCACTACCAAGCTCCGTTCATCCTAAAATTTTAACCGGATTTTATTCAATATATTTTAAGATCCCTCGTAAAATTTCAGCTCAATCCGATGGTTGGATTGAAAATTACGTCCAATAACGTAAAACTGGTCAAATTGTGATTTTTCATTAAATTTCTGAATTTCTCCAAAAAACTCTAAAATTTTAAGTCAAGCTAAAACATCATATTAGAAGGTTTGATGTAAATTTTCAGAATATTTTGATAACTCAATCAAGAATTATGAATTTTATTTTACATTCAAAAAATATTGATAAAATCTTGATCTAGATTATAGTTCACCCAAGCCTTTAACATTCGCGCGCGCGTGTGTGTGACTTGACTCCATAAAGTGTGTGAGGTCCCCTAACAAATAATGCAAAAGGCGACATGTTCTTCTCGTGGGCTCGGTAATGCTAGCATGATTGCCCAACTTTATTTTTGTATATAATGCGGGTGGAATTACCTTTCTTTCCTTCTTTCAATCGTTCACCTTTTCTTCTCATTAGGATTTAAAGACAGTGATCAGTTGAAGACAAATCGTAAGAAACGAGAGAATATGAATTATTGTGCAGAGACCACATCCTCAATAATCTATTAAATTATTTGTGTGATCTTTTATATCTATAAAGTCCCCAAAGAAAATTTGAAAGTCATTGGAGTGCCAATAAACTATTCCCTCTTTTCTCCATTTCAATCCCTTTACTTCAATCCATTCTCCGATTAAGTCTTCAAAATTGAATTAACAAGAGAAAAGAGAAAAAGAAAGAAGAATGAAAAAAAAAAAAAAACATTATTTATCTCTCACAACTTTATCCTATTGTCATGAGGATTACTCTCCGGCTCAAGGGAATGCTCTTTAACCCCAAGAGAGTGCTCCGTAGCCCAAGCGATTGTTATCCTACCTAAGTCAATACAACACCATATTGTCCTGTGCTTGCACATAAATTATCAAATATAATGCTTATCTTCGCCTACCTTTCTCGCCTATAAATGGTTATCTCCTATCAACATGTTTCCTCGAAAGAATCCTACTTCCTTGTTATTGGCTTTCCGCTAACCTATCTCCATGAAGGGGCGTCAATCTCACATACCAATTACATTGACACTACCATAATCTTTAGATTTATCAACATAATTTTTTGTTATTATTTGCACTATCATTCTGTTGGTAATTAATTTATTAACGAAATCATCGATGGAAATGCTCCGTCAGTGAATCTTGCATCGGTAATATTTTGTCCGTCGGTAATAAAAAAATATTATTACCGATAGATTTACTGATGGAAAAAGCGAGCAAAAACAAATTACCCGTTTCATTCCGTTGGTATTTTCCTCGGCAAAATACAGTATGTAATTCCGTCGGTAATTATTTAAAAATATTTTTTTTAAAATCTATTTTACAAAACTATAAAATAATTAAATTAATATAAATCAACACTCTATAATACTCAAAATGCTTGGAAAAAAGAAGAAGAAAATCAACTCAAACAAATTTGCAACAAATAAATTCAACTAAAAAAATTCATATGAAAAAAAAATTAAAAATCCTATAAACAAATCAACTAAAAATTGATCTCATATGAAAAACAAATCCTACAACAACATTCATACAATTATTAATAACAAAAACAATTAAAAATAAAATAAAAAAACAAATATAGTGAAAGAAAAAAAAATCTTACCTTAATGTAATTGCAATTGAAGCTAAGAAGAGAAAAAAAATTCATAACGTATATACTAATTAAAAAAAAACTGAGAAGAAAAGGAAGAAAGGAGAAGAAGACATACATAAACATAGAGGAGAAGAGAAGGAGTTTAGGAGAGAAGAGAAGAAAAAGAAATGGATATTGATGTTTTTTACATACGGGGAAGAAGAAGAAAGGAGACGGGTCTGTTGTGAATTAAGGATTCTAGGCTTTTTATTAGGGCGTTTTACCGACGGATAATTAAATATTAATATTTTTAATCATTCCGTCGGTGATTCTGTGTATAATATTTAATTTAAAATTTTAATTTAATAAAAAAATTTCAGAAATCGTCAAATATCACCAATGACTTTTCAATCCGTTGGTGATTTCGTCTATAATATTTGATTTAAATTTTTAATTTAATCTAAATTTTTCAAAAAACCACCAAATAACACTGACGACTTTTCAATCCATCGGTGATTTTGTCTGTAAAGAAGAGTAATTAACAGTGCAATTAGAAAGTGAACAGTTCCAGAGCTCTCTGGAAAATTCCATCGGTAATTCTCTCTGTAATTGACATGATGAACAATATTCATAGTTTATCAATGGTTTTATCGATGAAATTTATTCTGCGGGTAATTTCATTGGTAAAATCATCACGTAAATGTTTTTTTTTGCTTTGTTTTAATTATTTTGTTTCCCACTTGTAATTCCCTCGGAAGATACCGAGGGAATATTGTCGTCGGTAAAATCCATCGGTAAAGTTTCAACGGAAATATTCCCTCGATATTTCTATTTGTATTTATCAATTTTTTAATAGTGTGAGTGCTAACATTTCCATCAATAGCATAAAATAACCAATAACCAACTACTCAACTTTTCAAGTTACTTACCAAGAAAATCAATTATTCTTAATTATTACTTCACTCTCCATGAGATAAGATTAAGTGATTGAAGGGTATAAATATATTGGTTTATCAAGTAAACAATGACAATTCTACCAAGTCCATTCAAGAAATCAAGCATAAAACAAGTTCATCATAATATTCATTATCTTAAGCTCAAGATGCAGCTATTTAAATATATTGGTTCATCAAGTAAACAACTTTCCTTCCCTTTTATAAGTTATTGACTTAAATATTAGAGGGTTCTATTGTAATAAAGACTTGTTTTTGTAAGGAATATCAAGTCTAGAGATAAAGCCTATACACATTAAACTCAAGATGCAGCTATTTAAAATTCAAATTCAATATGATGTTTTCATGACTTTATCACCCCTTAATTGTTTATGCGGTGATAAATGAAATTAGAGGATTAACAATACCCATACAGACACACACACACGCACATGCGCGCGCGCACACCATTTGCATTCTCTGAGAACGAAGAAACAACTTGGTTCACTACCAGAAAATTAGCAAATACAAACGTAAATACCGATGAAATTTTTCTATCGGTATTTTATGATGACCTTTTCTAACAAAATAAGAAATGAAAAAAAAAATTAAACAGTATGATGACGTGTAACTTTTATAGACAATATTATTGAGGGAATGTATCCGTCGGTATATTTTAGAGATCATGAGAACTGTTCTCTTTCTCTCTGGTGTTCAAGGTGTTCATTATATACGGGTATACCGACGGAATGTGTTCGTCGATATATCCTAAAAACTATAGGAACTATTCCCCTTCTCTCTGATACTGTTCACAGTATTTATTACATATAAGTATGCTAACGAAATGTGTATATCAATATATTTCAAAGACCATGAGAATTGTTTTACTTATCAATGTGCTGTTAATTATTGTTTTTTATAAACAAAATCATCGATAGATTGAAAAGTTATCGGTAATATTTGAGGGATTTCTGAAAAAAATTATTAAACTAAAATTTTAAATTAAATATTATAGATTTGCTATTAATTATTATTCTTTTAAGTACGGAATCACCAAATGATTTAAAAGAAGAGACTTCAATTTTTTTAACCAAATGTCAGCGCTCATAATTCTTTCAAAGCTGCATTTCTTCGAACATCCTTCCTGCCTGGCTAAAATGCTAATTAAAGTCTTTTGCGTCTACTTGAGATTGGCCCAGTTGATCATAGTTTGAACACTTGCGATAAAGGTGTAGACTGTGGAGTTTTACAGCGTTCTTCTGCTGAATAATGGTTAAAGTGGATTTGTGAGCCTATAGAGATTGAATATTCAGTTAATCCCATGAATGACATTTTTATTCCTCTCTCTCTCTCTCTCTCTCTCTCTCTCTCACACACACACACACACACACACACACTTTATTTCATTGTCCCCTCCATTTTTATTTCAACCTATTTTTTCCCATCACATTCTCTCTCTCTCTCTCTCTCATTAATTAAGTTTCTCATAAAAATGGATTGTCTAACGATTAATTCAAAAGGTTTACTTCATTATTTCAATAATATATAGCTCGTAACAGTGTAAACTAAAAAATAAAATGATGTTGGTGACAATTAATATAAACTCATAAATTTAGGTGTAGCAAAATCATTAAATTTTGTAAAAAAAATATGAGAATTAGGTTTCTAGAGATTGAAGACAACCTCCCCGTTCCAACTATACCATTTTAAAGTCTGGCATGTCTACTTTATAATAGTAATAATTGTAGAACCTAGTTCTTTATAGAAAAATAGATTAAAAAAATTCACAAAGCATGCTTAATGAACACTGATTTCGACAAAGAAGAAGAAGAAGAATGGAAGCATTCATGGTATATTTTCTTCAATTATTTTAAAACTTATTTTAAATAGTTCATCATACATGTTAATTGACTAGAAAACAAGAAACTTATGCATCGCTAACAATGTTTATTTTGTGTTTGTGTTTGAGAGTGTAGTTGCGATTGCTTTTCAAAGTGTTTTTTTTGTGCTGAAATGCATTAAAATAATATTTTTTTTTAAAAAAATTATTTTTAAAACCACCACATCGAAATGATCCAAAACATATAAAAAAATTATTTTTTGGTAAAAAAAATAAATTTTTATGGAACGCGATTTACACCGTGTTTCCAAACAGTTTAATATATAAAATTAAAACATCTCTTTTATCACTAGTCTAAGTATAATTAACAATCTAAATATATATATAAATGGTAGTGTTTAAAGAGCTTGAAAGAGTCTTTGCCTTCCTTTCTCTTGTTGTAAGAACTTCCATGTAAAGATTTGTTTTCTTATTTACTTTTCCTCACAAGTTATCATCTCCCGATCTCACACAATTTTGTACCCTTTATTTGAAGAAAGAAGGCCTTTATCAAAAAAGAAACTTGGCTAAAAAAACAAAGAAAGAAGATCGGTTTGCAGTTTGCATATTCCCATCTTTTAAAGCGAAGAAGAGCATCTCTTGATATATATTGTGGATAGGATATAGCAGCAATATACAATTGTAGAAAACCGAAAATAATATGGAAGAAATACGTCATTCTAGTGACAACTAACAGCACCTAATTAATTAATTAATTAATTAATGGGAAAAATAAATAGATGAACACCCAACACATATCATTATATGCATTCCTCGGGAAAAAAAACATTAAATAAATTATGAGAGGGTAAATAATTACGTTCTGAATTTATTTTTTAAATATTATTAGTTTAAGTATTATAAATTTTAAAATTATTAAAATTTTATATAGTTATTAATTTTAAAATTTATAAAATTAACTTAGATGCAAAAAAGTTGTCCGGACACATTCAAAAACAAAATTAAATAATAAAATCTGTCGCGATATGCTTTGCCTGGAATCTTCCTATATATTCTGTCCTTCAAATTAAATAAAAAAAGTAATAAAATAAATGGACATTCTTACCCCTTAAATATAAAGACGACGACAGCATATACACGTGGAAGCAGATAACTGGTTTCTGATTGTCCAAACACACTTGTCATCCTTGCGTAATCACTGCCTGACCTTTTCTTTTTGTCCATTTTGCCGTGCTCACTTCGCCACTCTCACCGTCTCCTCGCATCCCCGCCAGTACCGCCCCCCCTCCTCTCTTCAATGTCAAATACCCTCTCTCGCATGCCTCCTCCTCTCAAAAACCCTGACTTCCTTTACTTCCTATTTTCCCAAAATGTCGTCCCACTTCCTCTCTAATTCCCCTTCTACCCCTACCACCAAGGCCTCCGATCGCCAAAACGACACCTCCGTTTCCCTCCCCTCAACCTCCACCTCATCTTCTATTTCCCCAGATATGTGGAATTACCTTTGGATCCCTTTCTTAATCTCGCTCTCTAAAGAGCTAACCCTAGCT
>Ga0307513_10013039_pt1 | contig 10222 bp, 3 predicted proteins | sample 15_EM_MG_FD_202174 | JGI IMG/M metagenome (GOLD analysis project Ga0307513, IMG submission 202174) | Populus trichocarpa ectomycorrhiza microbial communities from riparian zone in the Pacific Northwest, United States - 15_EM | ecosystem: Host-associated > Plants > Roots > Unclassified | place...
GTTTTAAAGAGCTACAAAGTTAAATTTTCAATCAGCTCAATATAAAAAAAATGAAATCGACAAAGATAATTCTGAAAAAAAAACAAAAAAAACAATTAAAAAAAACCATGTGGAGGAACCCTGTAGCAATCCACAATGTTTTAAAGAAAAAAACTACGAAGCTAAATTCTCAACCAGCTTAATATGAAAAAAATAAAATCGACAAAAACAATTCTGAAAAAAAACAAAAATAAAACAAAAAAGAAGAAGACAATTTTGGGGAAAAAAAAACATGTGGGGAAAGCTGAAGCTAAATTTTCAACCAGCTCAATATTGAAAAAATAAATTCGACAAAGATAATTTTTAAAAAATAAACACGTGGAGAAACACTGCAGCAAAACAAAAACCATGTGGGGGAAACACTGTAGCAATCCACAATATTTTTTTTTTAAATTACAAAGCTAAATTCTCAACCAATTCAATATTTAAAAAGATTGACAAAGATAATTTTGAAAAAAAATTAAAAAAAAAAAAAAAAGAAGAAGTGAATTTTGGAGAAAAAAAAGGAAAAAAAATGTAAGACAAAAAAAAAAAAGGGAAAATAAGGAAAAAAACAAATACGTGGGGAAAGCTAACCTTTATCAAGCATATCACCATGACCGTCTACAGAACCAATCTTCACTTTTCGACATCCATAATATAATAATAACTATGTGGAAAAAACAAAAAGGTTATGTGGGGAATGCAAAAAAAACAAAAGGTTGCGTGGGGAAAGCAACAGTGCTTTCCCCACGCGTTTTAGAGTTCTTTTAATGGAGAAACCAGTACATACAACATGTGCACTTTGGCATATCCTTTGGCATATAACATTAGTTAATTTGGCTTCTTTTTTTTTTTTCTTTTTTTTTTTTCCACTCATCCTTTGGCATCTAGCTTTATTTAATTAATTTGAGGACCATGTTGGTATATATCATGCATGTAGTTTGGCGATACTAGCGCGGTGCCGACAATCAGGCGGAACTTTTTTTTTTTTTTTTTAAATGGTTACTATACAAGATAAATATATAATAATATTAGTTTGGGATAACCTAACATGAAATATCTCATTAGAATAATCTTATAAAGAATAAAAAGAATTCTAAAGTTTTTTTATAAGAAAAATATACTAACTTTTTAAACTTGTAACTCGAGTTATTAAACTCAAAACATCTAATCTAAAAAAAACTATAAAATTTAATTTTTAATAAATTAAATATTAAAAGATAAAATTAAAAAAAATATTAATCATACAAAACAATTTTAAAAAATAATAATTCAAATAATAAGAATTGTCAAAAATCATGCAAAAATGTAAGAGTAAGTTTTGAGGATCTGTTTGGATTGTAGACCAGTGAATGATGTGAGATGGATAAATGTAACGAGATGTTGTCTTTGGATATTGAATCAATTATGAGAATTAATATTGTGGTGGATATTATATGTCCAAACTTTTTTTTTTTAATAATAAAAATGAATGAGGAATAAAAAAGAATTTCACGAGAATAATATTTTATTTTATTTATTAAAAGTAAAACAGTATTTTCATAGAGGCAGCTAGCTGGGGCTTCTCCTACACCAACAAGTCCGAAGACCTTAAAAGAATGGGGGATTCAATCACAGCTTAGGGTTCTCTCTTGCCTTTTTAACTCACTGGTTCAAGAAAATTCCCAATCGTAAATCAAATGACTTTTACGTCGCAGGAGGAAGCTATGCCGGTACGATGGACTTTTTATATTTTTTTAATGTTTATTACATTTTCTGCAATCCCACATTGGTCTGGTATAGTTAATTACCTAGATTTGTGGCCAAATTTTCTTTAAGAGTAAAAAAATAATGCTTTGGAAAAATAATTTGAGATCCAACTCATTGGTTGAATTGATAATTTAAATGATATAATTAAAAAGATACAATAATAATAAATATAAAAAAATAACAATAAAAAAAATAATGAAAAGAATCTGACCTGAGTCAATTCGAATTATCAAATAACCAAATGTTAAAAAATAAAAAATAAAAAAAAACAAAAAGAACTCAGTTAAACCATGTTGACTCGCAAACTTTATGACCATAGGCATAAGATTGCAATAATCTCATAAAAAGAAACGTAGGAAGAAAAGCTTGAAAATCAATTCATAATAAATCAAATGAGAACATGTTAACTCCATAGAAAGGAAAGTAAAAAAAACAATATTAAAACTCAATTTCTAGCAAATAAAATGTTGAAGGATGAAAATTAAGAAAAGATATAATTAAAAGAAGGTCGAAAAAACTCGATCCGAGCCCACCCGAGTCAAGATGCAAAATTTCTAACCTAATCGTAATACCAGGGTGACCCCATTCGAAAGAAAATTGAATAAAATCATGAAGCTCAATTATCGAGTAACTCAATGTTGAATGACGAAAATGAAAAGAAAATGGTTAATTTAAAAAAGCAACAAAAACAAATATGAGTCAACCCGAGTTAATCCACAAGCTCCACAACCATGGACACATAATCGGGATAACCTTATAGAAAGAAAAGGAAAAAATAATACGAAGACTAATTTTCAATAAATCTAATGTTCAAGGATGAAATTGAAATAAATCAATTTAAAAAAAGGATAAAAAAAATCGACTCATTTTAACCTTTGAAACTAGTGACTTTTATCATGAGCGTGGGACTAAGCCTATAACAATGAAAAAAACTAAGTCAACCTGGGTTAACCAGTAAACTCCGTGACTATGGGCACATGATCGGGATAACCCAATAGAAAAGAAAGAGAAAAAAAAGGTAGGAAGACCAATTTTCAATAAACCAAATGTTAAAGGTAAATCAATTTAAAAAATGATCAAGTAAAAATAAATAAAAGTCAAGCGCATTAATCTTTGAAACTAGTGACTCTGATCATGAACTTTAGACTAATCTTATAGAAGACAAACCATAAAAAATAATAAAGCAAAACTCTAAAAATATGGTAAAAAAAAACATTAGCTTTAAAGAAGGAAGAAAAAAACAAGCATATTCGGGCAAACCTCCTAAACTCGGTTTAATATCTAAAATTTGCAACTCGTGAAATCCTGGACTCGGAGGTTCAATTAAAAAACTTAATTCCCAATCAATTTAATTTTGAATGATAAAATCATGAAAAAAAAAGAATTTAAAAAACTTGCCAAAGTAAAAAAGATAGCAAAAAAAAAAAAAGAACGATAATCAAATTTGATGGAAAAAAACCCATGGAGGATGAAGTTGTAAGAAAAAAACAATTTAAAAAATGACTCCAAACAAAAAAAATAGTAATAAAAAGAATGAAAACCAAATTTGAAAGATAAAAAAAATAAAAAAGGGGTGAAATAAAAAAAAAACATTTGTAATATTATAGTTCATTCAAAATAAAAATATAGTAATTAAAAGGATAAAAAACAAATGTGAATGAAATTTGTTTTTGAAGGGGTTGGTATAAAATTTTAAAGGGGCTTTCATGTAATTCGAGTAAGAGAGAGAGAAGAAAAAAATTATTGCCGGCACTAAACAAGAGGTGCGTCTGTTCACGTGTCATCTCATTGCGTAGAGGGGCACTGAGACCTTTCGAACACTGCCCGAACAACCTTAGGGTTGTCTACACACTGACACGTGTAACCGGCAGGTTTTTTTCTTAATAATATTTAATATATATCAATTGCAATAATACATCTAAGTAACCTTAAAATTCACAAAAAAAAAAACAATATAAAATGACAAAAAAAAGCTTTTATGAGAAAGTTATGTTAATTTTATCTTTAAAGACAGTAATGTAATTACACTATTTTGAAAAAATTAAAAGACTAGAACACTCATGAGTGAAAGACATTATATTTTTTTATTCTAGTTTTAAATAAATAATTTTATTGCATAATAAAAAATAAAATAACTAATCTAACCTTATATAATTTATAAAAGACAATTATATTATGATGAAAAAATCACCATACTCTCAATAGCTAGTTCAAACGTTTCATGGCTTAGAGACAATTTCATCATTATATTATTACAATAAAATGTGTTCTAAGTCTTGATACAGTGATTTTCCTAAAAGAATTAGTCTTTTTTCATTAATCATAGCTCATTAAGTTGTTTTTAGGTCATTTTGCTCCAATGTGATTTGATGAGCTCGTGTATAATAGAAATAAAAAATCTCTAAAAGATTGGATGGAGTGTGTTGCATATGCGGTCCAGCACTATTGATAAGGCTGTGTGCTCCACAACCCTTTCTTGATTTCGAGTGAACATGCAAAGGGCCCAGGACATGTTGGATAAAAAGGAAGAGATTTGTGAAGGATGCATACAAAGCTTCAAGAGAATTAATGAAGAACAACCGAGAAAATGATGGCCAGGGAGACACATGGTCCTGTGAATTATTGAAATAGATACTTCTTATGAATTCTGAGGTGTTTAGGACAGTGAAAAAGACTATTTTTTAAAGTATTTTTTTTATTTAAAAATACATTAAATTTCATTTTTAACAGAGCACGTGAAAATTATTCAAAAAGATTACAATCAATGCTTGTTTGGATAAAGGAGATGGAAGAAAATGAAAATCTGCACATCAAGGACGGGAACTTCTACTGACAAAGCGATGGCCCAGATTTGACTATATGGCTCGACATTTGGATTAACTTATCATAGCATCATGTGCTTCACTGCTATTTTTTTTTTTTAATTAGAGGTGTCTAACGGCTTACATGTATCTTGTGAATGAATGTTCAAAACATTTGTGAGAGCTAAAAAACAGATACAGGGGACCCTTTTTATCTGGTTGTATGGTCCTGCTAGGCTGCTCTAATTGCCTGAGTTCTTGGTTGCTGGCTTGGTTTTATTCTTTCAGTGGTCTGAGGTTCTCTGTATGATACTTGTCTCTTTGCAAGGACTCATGGCTTTGCTCTGATGCTTCAATAAAGCCATGGCTTATCAAAATAATAACGTGGCCCTTGTTGAATTTTGTTAATGAGAACTGCATATTGGAACAATCTTAGACTTGGGTTACCAGGAAGGTCCATTATCCTCGGTTTCCCCTCTGATAGAGACAGCTCAAGAATCAGAACAACAGCATCAATGGCAAGGTTCCAGCCACTTTCTTTTTTCCTCTTAAAAATGTTGGACCAGGGGCACTTACAGGGCCAATCGATTCAAACCCACAAGAGGGAAAGAGGTCCATAACATCTACTGCGTATACACCTTGCAATTGGAAGCTTGTCTCTGTTATTTTTTTCCTTCCTTCATTTTTTTCATGGTTTAGTAATGAAAGAAATGACTTCAGATTTCAACAAGTAAAAGGCAAGAAAAACCTAGTTTTAGCAATTCTTTTTAGAAAAAGAAAACGAGAAAACTAAAAACTTCTACTTGATTGGCTATAAACTATAATTTGATACAAAAAAGCATACTTGTGTTTAGTGTTTATTTGTTTTTGTGGTTGCACTTGCCGTGAAACCTTGGTTACTCGTTGAAAAACATTAAAATAATACTTTTCATTCATTATAAAACATCAAAATAATATTTTATACTAGGAAATACAGGTTCTGCACAACCCTGTTTCCAAACGGAACTTAAAAGCCAGGCTTTTCCTTCCAGGCCTCAATTAGCACACTAGTCTAATCTAAAAGATAAACTTCTTTTCTATCTACTTACGTATGTGTCTATCTTACAAAATGTCCTCTTAATTTAAGAGGCAGAATTCGCCAAAGAAATAGCTTTGTGTAGATTCTTGAAAGCTTTTTCGTAACGCAAGAATCCCATGAACCAGAACTCAAAATTGTCTTGCGTGACTATTTCTATGTACTTCTGTTGCGGCTTGTCCATGTTCTCACTCCTGTTGGCTCTTTCAATCTTCCTCACTGGTATCACCACCTGCTCATATGCATCAAAATATTGGTCAAATTTTCAACTGTACATACCAGGTCAATTGTTTGATTATGAATTGAAGGTTCAGAAAATAGAAGTCAAAATCAACAAATTTTAACATTATTTTATATATTGTAGCTTCTTTTATAGTTTAAGATGCGTAGATGTCTAACCTACCATTCGTTGTCCCTTCCTTTCTCATTTTAATTATTCCATAATTTTGTTTAGCTGAGATGTGACTAATATTTTGCGTAACAGGTGATTGAACAAAGGATTTTGTCACGTCTAAATTAACAAGATGATGATCTTCTTCTTTTTTCTTAAGAACAGAAATTAAAGATGATCTTTAAATCATGGTCCTGTCAGAGATAAAGGTTTTTTTAAAAAAAAAAAAGCGAAAAAAATCTTAAAACTCCTGTTTACGTGCATAATCAGATCAGGAACCCAATTATTGACTCACCTTGTAGGGTTTTCTGACAAATTGTCCATTAGGAGAAGGGAAGGTAATTGATCTCTCACTGCAGAAGGCAACCTTTTCAGTGGAGATAAAAAGAAGTCCTGGAAGAGGACCAGCTGTGGTTGATAAATAGCACTGTGATGCCTTTAATAGCTCTTCTCCTTCTCTGACACCAAAAACCTGCTTGAAAATATTCTCCCTCCCTCCTTCTTGAATTATCTTTGCCCCCAGTCTCAGCTTGCCTTTCACTGTTTCAGAGAAGGTAGCCCCCAACTTCACTGCAAATTACATTATCTCACATAATTTAAAAAAAAAAAGGTGCATAAATGATTTTACATCATATTTTCGTAGGAGTCATAGTAAGACTGTTACCGTGGTCGTGAATCCTGTAAGCAAAAGTACTGCTTTTCCTTCCTAGTGTTTTTGTTTTTCCTGGCTGTGAATCCCATTTAGTACCTGCAGTACTTGATGAATAAGCTATCAGCATCAATATATGCTAGGCACACATAATTAGAGGCAGAGGAAGACAGGGTCACTGTGACTTACTACTAGTTTTGGAGGAGCTTGGAGAACCCTGAGAGGAATATGGACTTTGCAGCAAGCTGACAGGCTCAGATAAAGAAGATGATCTTTCTGGGGTTGTCTCAAAAGTTTTATTGATCATCAATGGACTTCCATTGAACTTGTCTGCAAACTGACCCTTCATGCTCATAGTTTTTGTCTAACACGCACAGAGAGTAGTCCTCAAAGGAAAACCTGATGGCTTAGCCTATAAACTTTGCCTGATGAAGAGATAAAAAGGAGGCGTATATTGCTATTTAAATCATATAATATTCTCTATATTATTTTTCCACAAGAGAAACAGATATGAGAGTGAAATTTCAAACATTCTTCGTTGTCATGTGTGAAGAATTGAATGGAAGGGAAGACTACTAGAAGAAAATGATGTTGCGATTTCCAGGCAATTTCCTTGGCTAAGAATGTGAGTGTATATATATATATATCTTTTTTCCTTACAAGCGGTAAGGAATTTCAAGTCAATAAAGGTGGCCAAATCGAATACTTGCAAAATTGATATAAAATAATCTGATTTTTTAAATAATGAAATTAAGAATTTATGCTGTTGGAGTAGTTGAGATGGGAAATTTTTATTTATTTAAAGAGCATGACCAAGGAATTTAAGGACGTGATCAAAGGTCTTCAATCGTAGGATCATATCAAACAAAGGATCAGTCAACCAACAAGCGTAGTCATGGCAACAAGGAAGCAAGCGAGGGCCGAAAGGCAGCACAAATCTAAGGCTGAAGCCAGAAGCCGAATAGGATGGATTCTGAGGATGGCACCGTCACCAGCAACCCCTGAGCAGCAGGCGGAGGATGTGGAGGGGAGGTATTCTCACTACTAGCCGGTCAGTCCGGCAAGCCGACCCCAAGTCATAGACAGCACAAATAGGCGGCTCTGAAGCCTCAGGTCTTTGACCTTGGAATTTTATGTTACACATAATCTTGACAAGTATAAACTCATTTCATATAATCAGCTTTTTTATTTTTTTATTTTGTCCTAGACAGGAGATTCCAGCATTTCAGAAAAAAAAAGCTGTGAATAGAGCAGTATTTTCAAAGAATATCAACTCTACATATACTTTAATAAAATAAAATAAAAGACTATATTTAAATAGCTAAAATAATTAATTAGAATAAATAACTGAATGGTATTGAATTTCATAATAATAAGGCAAAAGGAATTTATTAAAAGCAGAACCATCGATGCATTTTTGTTGACTTTGAAATTAAAAACAATTAATTTAATGATGCTTATGTGTGAAAACATTCTATCTTTAATTTTTTTTATATATATATAACATGGGAAAATGAGCTCTGATTCCACTTCAAAGTTATATATATTCTATCTTTAATTTATAACAAAGGGCCCATAAAGAAGCATAAGCCCACAAAATCTGTAACTAAGCCCATTGCAAAGGAGACTGGTTTGAAAAATTCAAAAAGTCACAGTCAAGCAAATTAACTTCCAATAATGAATAAACAATATAGCACACTCGTGTAAGCTTCCAAGGTCAAACTTCAAGACCCCTGGAGTTGGGCTCAGGTGGCTAAGAGAATTGGGGCCTTCTGGGCCTGAGGCCCCGTACAAGCCCAGCCTCAACAGTTCCTAGCTTCCTTTCTTTTTATGAGCTTGATCTAGCCCAGTTATATGGGCTAGTATGGTCACTTTCCTAGACCAAACTTTCCTAGACCAATGACCAAACTAACAAAGGGCCCATAAAGAAGCATAAGCCCACAAAATCTGTAACTAAGCCCATTGCAAAGGAGACTGGTTTGAAAAATTCAAAAAGTCACAGTCAAGCAAATTAACTTCCAATAATGAATAAACAATATAGCACACTCGTGTAAGCTTCCAAGGTCAAACTTCAAGACCCCTGGAGTTGGGCTCAGGTGGCTAAGAGAATTGGGGCCTTCTGGGCCTGAGGCCCCGTACAAGCCCAGCCTCAACAGTTCCTAGCTTCCTTTCTTTTTATGAGCTTGATCTAGCCCAGTTATATGGGCTAGTATGGTCACTTTCCTAGACCAATGACCAAACTTGCCATAGCGGCAGGCATGCCTGCCTGAATTATTAACGCATGTTTACAATAGTGACGGAGTAATTAAAATTGCAAGCGGGGGAAGAAGGACGACTGAGCTGCTACTGAAGGCGAAGTTGAGGGCGTTCTGAAGGAATGCAAAAGTTTTCTCTTCTGTTTTTGCTCTTCAGGTTTTCCTTTGTGTCTTCGTCCCTCTATTTTTGTTTTTGCTGTGATTTCTTCTTGGAAAGGTGTGATATTGGAGTATTTATGATGAGAAAACAGAACCACTTGATAATGCAAGTAAGATGATGTTTTATTACTGTTTCATGACTAAAATGACCAAAAACAAAAACAGAGACGAAAATAATGAGATAAAAAAGCATGTTATCTTTATATATTTTATTTTGAAAGTGCAAAAATTAACTATAAAAATGATTTAAAAACATATTTAATGTTATGTCTTTTTTCTTTATCTCTACAATAAAAACACGTTTCTATCTAATTGAATGCACATAGAATTAAGACATTTTGGTCCTGTTCAAATGACCTATAAGGATGGAAAACAAAATACAATGTTTAATGACTTTTCCCTACTTGGAAAGTTCAACACGCTTTTTCGTGGAATTTTTCTACAATTTTATAGGCTGCTATGCCCTGTTGTAAGCTCTATTAATGATCGACAGCATGTTGTCAACCAATCTTTCCCTTTGAAAATGACAAAGAATCCTTTATCTTGCAATATTTAGTGTTTACAACACTGTCACGTATGAAGCTCAGTGCCTTCACCTCTGTGTAGTTCGGGACTACGTATATGCAGAAGTGGGCAAGCGTAGGAAAGGGTTTCAGATATGTAGTTCAATTGTGAGAATTAATGAAGGTGATTAGCAGCTCTACTTCCACTCTCTGATCGAAGATGCTATTGGGTATTTTGACGCTTTTTTGCTGTAAATATAGCAGCACTGTTTCGATGAAAGCAAAAAAAATCAAGGACAAACTGTGTCATTTTCGAAGGAAATGCCGTGCCAAATTGCCAACAGAGCTTTCCCTTTTCCAGTCTAAAACCAGCAGTTGTTCATACTTGGAAAAACACACGCATGATTTCAAGTTTCTCTTTCCCTGTTTTCCAGTAGGAATTAAACATGCTTTTATTTTTTGGGTACTCCATTTAAATTTCTAAAGTATTCCTAATCGAGGGTGAAACTATGAATCTTGGTTAAAGAGGATAAAAATAAAAACATTATTTAACTCGCCATCGATCATCAACTCATTCCTACCAGATGTAAATTTCTAAAGGGGCAAAAGAAGGAGCCTC
>Ga0307513_10013040_pt1 | contig 10222 bp, 9 predicted proteins | sample 15_EM_MG_FD_202174 | JGI IMG/M metagenome (GOLD analysis project Ga0307513, IMG submission 202174) | Populus trichocarpa ectomycorrhiza microbial communities from riparian zone in the Pacific Northwest, United States - 15_EM | ecosystem: Host-associated > Plants > Roots > Unclassified | place...
GCGAGGCCGACCAGTCCGGCCTTGGACGCGGCGTAGTTGGCGGCACCCCGGCGGCCCCCCGCGCCGAGGACCGAGGAGATGAAGATCATCCGGCCGGTCCGGAGCCTGACCATGCCGCGGCCGGCCCGCCTGGCGACGCGATAGGCCCCGGTGAGGTTGGTGTCCAGGACCCGGCCGAACTGGTCCTCGGCCATGGCGGCCAACGGCGCGGAGTCCGAGATCCCGGCGTTCGAGACGAGGATCTCCACGGGTCCATGGGCTTTCTCCGCGGCCGTGAAGGCGGCGTCGACCTGTTCGGTGCTCGTGACGTCGCACCGCAGGTCGAGGGCGTCCGGCAGCTCGTCGCCGCCCCGGTGCGCGACGGCGACGCGGTCGCCCGCCTTGAGGAAGGCTTCCGTGATGGCGCGGCCGATACCCCGGTTGCCACCGGTGATCAGGACGGAACGGTTCATGGGGCTCCTCTTTCGCGGGTCACCGGTTCGCGGGGCACTGCCGTAAGGGGCGCTGTTCCGCCGGTCACCAGTGGAAGGCGATCTTGCCGACGACATCGCCGTCCAGGAGCCGTTCGAAGCCCTTGTGGGCGTCGGCGAAGGGGAGTTCGTCAGCGATGTCCGGGCGCAGGCCGTGCCGGGTCATGAGGGCCAGTAGCCGGCGGAGTTCGTCGAGGGTGCCGGACGTGGAGCCGACGACCTTCAGCTCGTTCCAGAAGATCCGGTTCAGGTGGGCGATCGGATCGGCGCCCGAGGTGGCACCGGTGACGACGATCGTGCCTCCGGGGCGGACCGAGCGCAGGGAGTGGGACCAGGTGGCGCGTCCGACGCTCTCCATCACCGCGTCGACCGGTTCGGGCAGCGGTCTGCCGCTGGGGAACGCGGCGTGCGCGCCGAGCCGTTCGGCGGCGGCGCGCTTCTCGGCGCTGCGGCTGGTGACCCAGACGCGGAAGCCGGCCGCGCGGGCGAGCCGGGTCAGCGCGGTGGACACCCCGCCGCCGGCTCCCTGGATCAGGACCGTGTCCCCCGGGGTGAGGCCGGACTTGGTGAAGAGCATGCGGTACGCGGTCAGCCAGGTGCCGGTGACGCAGGCGGCCTCGGCATGCGTGAACTCGGCCGGCTTGGGCGCGAGGACATGGCGCGGGACGGCGACGCGTTCGGCGAACGTACCGGGGGCTCCCTCGCTGAGGAGGGTGTGGGCGGGGTCGCGGACGGGCTCGTGGCTCCACTGGGGCGCGGCGATGATCGTGCCGACGATGACCTCGTTGCCCTCCTCGTCGATGCCGCTGGCCTCTCCGCCGAGGATCATCGGGTAGCGGTCGGCGGGCAGTCCGGCACCCCGCAGCGTCCACAGGTCGTGGTGGTTCAGGCCGGCGGCCTTGACCGTGACGACGGTCCAGGTGTCGTCGGGGGCGGTGGCCGCCGGGCGTTCCCCGAAGCGCAGGGTGCCCAACGGGTCGTCGGACGAGGGGTGTTGGGCGTATACCGCGAGCATGGTCTGCCTCCGGAACAGGGTCAGGGCCGGGCCGCGAGGCGGCCTTGGTGGAGTCGGCGGCGGCGGGTCTGGCGTACGAGGGAGAGCAGCGTCGTGTTGCCGCCGATCTCGATGAACGTGGTGTCCGGGTCCCGGTCGAGGACGCGTTCGACGGACGGGGCCCACAGGACGGGGTGGTCGATCTGGCGGGTGAGGTCCGTGACAATGCGCGGGACGGTGTGGGGCAGGGCGGTGTGGTTGGCGATGACCGGTACCGAGGGGGCGTGCCAGTGCGGGACGGCCATGAGGGTGGCGGCGAACTCCTCGGCGGCCTCGCTCAGGTGAGGGGTGTGGAAGGGGCCGCTCACCTTGAGGGGTGTCACGGCGCGGGCTCCGGCCTCGCGCAGTCCGGGGACCGCTTGGCGGAGCGCCTCCTCGGGGCCTGCGAGCACCACCTGGTGGGGTGCGTTGAGCGCGGCGAGGTGCAGGCCGGGCGAGCCGAGCAGACGTAACGTCTCCTCGATCGTGTCGCTGTCGATGCCGCTGACGGCGACCATGCCGCCCGGGGTGGCGTCCATCAGCCGGGCACGCTCGACGACGAGCCGCAGCCCGGTGGCGAAGTCGAGGACCCCGGCGGCCTCCAGGGCGTTGTACTCGCCCAGACTGTGGCCGAGCAGCACATCCGCGGGGGCCTCGCCGCCGAGGAGCCGCCGGCGATGAGCGAGGGCGTTGACGGTGTAGACGGCGGGCTGGGTGAACCGGGTGTGCCCGAGGAGGCCGTCCGGATCTTCGAGGCACAGCCGGCGCAGTGAGTGGCCGAGGATGTCCTCGGCAAGTTCGGTCAGGTCGGGGAAGGCGGCGAAGAGGTCCTTGCCCATGCCGATGTGCTGGGTTCCCTGGCCGGGGAAGAGCAGAGCGACGGTCACAGTGGGCCCCCTGCTTCGGACTGCCGTGCGTGGGTGAGCGGGTAGAGCGAGTCGATCCGGCGCCGGGTCTCGGGGGCGACCAAAGTGGCTGTGTGGTACGGGAGTTCGCGCTCCAGGGCGGCCAGTGCCAAGTCCCGCGCCGGTGCGGCGAGTTGCCGCTTGAGCAACTGGAGCGTCGTACGCGGCGCTTGGGCGATCCGTCGGGCGAGGGCGCCCGCGCGGTCGGGGACCCTGTCGTGCGCGACGATGTTCACCGCGGCGCCGCGGGCGGCGAGTTCACGGCCGCGGTAGGGGCGGCCGGTGTAGAGCATCTCGGTGCCCAGCGCCTGTCCGAGGACTGCGGGGAGCACATGGGTGGCGCCCAGACAGGGCGTGAAGCCGTAGGTGAGGAAGTTGGCGGAGTAGCTGGAGCGGTCGCTGAGGACCACCGCGTCCGCGTAGAGCGCCAGCAGCAGTCCGCCCCCGATCGCGTGCCCCTGCACCGCCGCGACGACGGGCAGCGGACAGTCGGCGGCGGCCCGTACGAAGTCCCAGCCGTGCGGGGTGCGGGCCTCGCCCTCGGCGGTGAGGTCCTCGCGCGTGCCGCCGGCGCAGAACACGTCCGGCAGCCCGCTCAGCACGATCACGCGGGTGCCGGGATCCGCCGCCGCCTCCGCCAGAGCCGCGGGCAGGGCGGCCCGCGCGGCGGGCGTGATGCGGTTGCCGTTGGCGGTGTCGTCGAGGGTCACATGGGCCAGGGGCGCTGCCAGGCGGATCGCCACAGGACCGGGAGCGGGGTGCGCGGCGGTCACGGCAGCAGCCCCTGTTCCGCGAGCAGGGACATCCTGGCCCGGGCGGCCGGATCTTCGAGGCGCTCACGCATGGCTTCCACCGCCTGCTCCAGACTGCCGGGCCCGGACCGAAGGGCGTCGCGGTACCGCTTGAGGGCCGCCACGGCCGACGGGGTGGTGCGTCCCAACTCGCGCATGAGCCGGGTCAGTTCGGCCTCCGCATCCGGGGCGGCCCGGTCGGCGAGGCCGATGCCGACGGCGGCGGCGGCGTCCAGTTGATGTGCGGTCAGCGCCAGCGAGAAGGCTCGGTGGTGACCGACGCGTTCGGCGACGACCGGGAGCAGCACGGCCGGCAGCAGCCCCACCAGCAACTCGGTGATCCTGAACGTGGCTCGGGGACCGGCGACGACCTGGTCGCACGCGGCGACGACGGCGACACCGCCACCGGTGACCTGCCCGTCGACGAGGGCCACGGTGACCAGGGGGCTGCGCGCCAGGCCGGTGAAGAGGTCGTGTGCCGACGCGAGGCCGCCGAGGACGTCGCCCGTGGACCGGTCGCCGCTCAGGGGCATGCCGGTGCAGAACGCGGGACCGTCGGAGGCGATCACGAAGGCCCGTGCCCGGGGCGTGCGTTCGGCCTCTTCCAGCGCCGCGATCAGCGCTTTGACCACGTCCTCGCCGAGCACGGGACCGGTGAGCGTGGCCCGCAGCTGCCCGGGCCGCCGGGTCACGGTGACGCCGGTCATGACCGCCCTCCGCCGACCTGGACGTAGTGGCGCTCGTGGCCGTCGATGTGTTCGAGCATCGTCAACGGGCGATCGGGGCTGACGGCCGGCACCAGTTTGGCCGCCAGCGACAGGTCGCCCTCGAAGTCCGCCGCACCGGCGGACAACGGGTCGCACGCGTCGGCGATCTCGTCGTAGGCGTCGACGTCCAGGCGGACGCGGGCTGCGAGCGCGTCCGCCACACCCGAGGTCGCCATACCCGAAGTGCCCCTGGGTCCAGGGGAGTTGAGCAGGTAGCTGCAGAACTCCGAGGAGCACCCGGACCCGTAGGAGAAGATCCCGACGCGCCGGGTGGCTCCGGGGCCGGGCTCGGCGTGGTCGAGCAGGCTGAGCAGGGCGAGGAGAGTGGTCCCGGCGTAGATGTTGCCGACCTGCGAGGGGTACTGGACGGAGTCCTCAAGACGGCGGCCGAAGTCCTCCGCGACCTGCTGCGGGCCGAAACGCCCCAGGCCGCGCAGCAGGGAGCGGTGGGCCCCGCGGACCGCGCCGGGGAACGGGGTGTGGAACACGAGGTGGTCGAAGGTGTCGAAGAAGTCGGTGTCCGGGCGGCGCCGTACGTAGTCGCCGTAGGCGGTCCTGAGGCACTCCACGTACGACATGAGGGACAGGTCGGGGTCCCAGATGTGCTCCGACGGGGTGGGACGGCGGACGTCGGTCACGTCGAAGCCGCAGTAGCCGGCGGCGCCCAACTCGGCTGTCGCCAGCGTGGGTCGGGATCCGACGAGGACGGCGACCCCGCCCGCCCCCTGGCTGGGTTCCGCCGTGCTGCCGCGGATGAGACGCGGCACGTCACAGCCGATCACCAGGGCGCGGGCGTCCTCGCGGGAGGCGGTCGCCATCTGCGCGGCGGCGAGCTGGAGTGCCGCCACACCCGCGTAGCAGGCCTGTTTGACCTCGTACAGACGGCAGGTGCGGGGCAGGCCCAGGAGTTCATGGATCCACGTCGCGGTCGACTTGGACAGGTCGATCCCCGACTCGGTGCCCACCACCAGCAGTTCGATCGTGTCCAGCTCGCCTTCGCCGAGCCGGTCCAGGAGCGGGCGGGCGGCGTTGACGGCACAGCTGACGACGTCCTCGCAGGGCAGCGCGACCGTCTTGCGCCGCATCATCAGGTTCGCCATCCGGGAGGTGTCCATGCCCCGCGCCCGGAACAGGTCGTCGACCTCGATGCAGGCCAGACCCAGATAGGCGCTGATGTCCTCGATGCCGACCGGCTTCATGGGCAGTCCTCCTCCGCTCGCCCCAGGACGAGGGACGCGTTGATCCCGCTGAAGGCGAAGCTGTTGCTCAACGCGGTACGCAGCGGCGCACGCGTGATCGTGTCGGTGACGAACCTCAGGTCCGGCCGCACCGGTTTGGTCAGCCGGGGGTTGGCGTGGCAGTAGCCGCCGGCGAGTTGCAGCAGGGTCGCGACGGCCTCGACGAGCCCCGCGGCTCCCAGCCCGTGGCCGAGCAGGGCCTTGGTCGAGTTGACCCACGGCCCTTCGACCCCCGTCGGTCCAACGGCCGTTGATTCGGCGGCTGTCGGTCCGGCGGTGCCGAACACCTCGGCCAGGGCCGCCGCCTCGCTGTCGTCGCCGATGGGCGACCCGGTGGCGTGGGCGTTGACGTAGTCGATGTCCGAGGGGGCGAGACCGCAGTCGGACAACGCCCCGCGCATCGCCCGGACTTGGCCGTCGGTGTCGGGACGGGTGCCGCGTCGGCCGTCGGTGCCGGTGCCGGAGCCGAGGATCCGGCCCAGCGGCCTGATGCCGCGCCGGTGCGCCTCGGCCACCGGCTCGACGAGCACGGCCGCCGCGACATGGGCCACGGCGATTCCGTCATGGCTCTCGTCGAAGGGACGGCAGGCCGCGGTGGCGTCCCCGCCCGCGCCGACCCGGGCCATCGCCCCGGCCTTCACGAAGGCGCCGATCTCCACCGGGGAAAGGTCGTTGACCGGCGCGACGACCAGGCAACGGGGTGCGTGACCGGCGGCCACCATACGGGTGGCGTGGATCAGGGCGAGCGCGCCGGCGGCCGACGAACCGCCGATCGGCCAGCCCTCCCCGCCGCACCCGGTCACCTCTCCCACGGCGCCGAGCGCGTCGGTGTCGAAACAGTCGAGCAGATGCCCGGCGCGGACCGTGGCCGGGTCGTCGGCGTAGGCGGCGGCGGTGCGGGACTGGTGGCCCAGGGCCAGGTTGTTGCCCGCGATCACCACGCTCGTGTCACGGGCTTCGGCATCGGTCAGCCGAGCTGCGGTGAACGCGGCGAGCGCGACACAACAGGCCGTCCGTACCGGGAGGGTGGCCCGTCCGGCGACCCGCCGCAGCCTGTCGCGGCCCGACTGGTCGGCGCAGTGGGACCCGGCCCAGGACCGCAGGTCGAAGCCGTCCAGGAGGGCGGCCGGGACCACGAGTTCCGCGCCGGGTACGGGAGTCGGGCGCAGGGCCGGGTCGCCGCGGCGGAGCACCCGGTCCAGTTCGGTGACGGTGGCGGCGGCGGGATGCAGCACCGCGGCGGAGGTCACCGCGATGCCGGTCCCGTACGGCCGGTCCGCCCCTGGTGAGGGGCTCATGGCTGCTCGCGGTGCGCGTGGAGCAGTTCCGCGAGACCACCGAGCGTGGGCGCCGCGGCGAGCGCCCCCGTGGGCACGGTCAGCCGCAGCTCGTCGACGGTGCCGACCAGGATGTCCATGCGGTCCAGGGAGTTGGCTCCCAGGTCCCGCAGGTTCTGCCCGGGGTGGATCTCGTCGTCCTGGAGGTCGCCCAGGACGTCCCGGACATGCCGGCTCAGCACTTCCCAGATCTTGTCGTGCGTCATGGAACCCTGCCTTCTGCCGAGTGCCGGGCGGCCGGGTCAGCGCGCGCCCTGCGGCAGGCCGACGTGCCGCGCCACGTGCTCGGCCAGCTCGGCCAGGGTGGGGTTCTGGTAGAGCGCCTCGACCTTCTCCTCCAGGCCGTAGCGGGAGTTGATCACCGCCGTGACCTCGGCACCGAGCACGGAGTCCAGGCCAAGGTCCTGGAAGGCGGTGTCGTCACCGATCTCCTCGGGCTCGCAGTAGAGGACTTCCGCCAGATGCGTGCGCAGTACTTCACGGACCTCGTCGGCGGTAACGGTCTGGGACATGGGGGTTCTCCTGTCGTGCTGAACGGTGGTCGGTGGTCGATGGGTGAAGGTCGGTGAGTGGTGGTCAGTGGGTGCCGGCTCGGGCTGCCGGGCCGTGGGCGTCGAACCAGTGCGGGCCGCGCTGGAACGGGTAGCCGGGCAGGTCCGGGCAGTGCGACCGGGGGTCCGGCCAGTGCTTGGCCCAGTCGGCGGGGAGGCCGTCGAGCCAGTCGCCGGCGGTGTGGGCCAGAGGCGTGGGCAGCCGCCCGAGCGCGTCCCTGCGGTCCGTCGCCGCCACCTGTCCGTGCGGCCGGTCCGCCGCCACGGCCGCCAGCGCCTCCGCCAGCCCGGTGAGGTCGGCGGCCACCAGGACACGTCGTTCCCGCAGCCTGGCCCGGCCCGTCTGGGTCGTCCACGCGAGGGCGGCCAGGTCGGGCGGCCGGGACCCGCGCACGGTCCGCAACAGGTCTGTGGCCAGGGCGGACAGCGCCGCTCGGTTCATGGCGGACAGGGGGACGGCCAGCGGGCCGGTACCGGTCCACGTCGGCACGCCGGTCGTCTCCTCGGGCGCGTCCTCGACGATGACGTGGGCCAACGCGCCGCCCACACCGAAGGAGTTCACCCCGATACGGCGCACCTCCGCACCGCGCGGCCAGCTGACCGGACGGTCGGCGAGGGCGACCGGCAGGTCGCCGAACGACAGGGCGGGATCGGGCCGGTCGAGACCCGCGATCGACGGGATGAGCCCGTGCCGCAGGATGAGCACCGCCTTGACGATGCCGAGCAGCCCCGCGGCGGCCTCCAGGTGCCCGATGTTCGACTTGACCGAGCCGATCCACAACTTGCCCTCGGGCCCGGCCACTTGGGCCTGGGGCTCCTCAAGTGCCGTACGGAGGGCCTCGGTCACGGCCGTCGCCTCGGCGAGGTCGCCTCCCGTACCGGTGCCGTGGGCCTCGACATAGCCGACGGAGGAGAGCGGAACTCCCGCCGCGCGGGCCGTCCGCAGGAACAGCTGGGTCTGGGCCGGGGCGTCGCTGCCGGTCAGGCCGCCGGCCCTGCCGTTGTGACCGACGCCGACACCGCGGATCACCGCGTGCACCGGATCGCCGTCCCGCCGCGCGTCGGCAAGACGCTTGAGCAGGAGACAGGCCCCGCCCTCGCCCCGCACATAACCGTCGCGTCGCGTGCTGAACGGGACGGAGTCGCCGGTCGGGGAGAGAGCGCCCGCCTGATAGGCGCTGCTGGTGTAGAAGCCGTTGCAGGTGATGTTGGCGGCCATCACGGCGGCCAGGGAGAACTCACCGGCGCGCAGCCCCTGCACGGCAGGGGCCAGTACCGAGAGGCCGGAGGAGCAGGCGGAGTCGATGGCGTAGCTCGGACCGGTCCAGTCGAACTGGTACGAGATCCGGTTGGCCGTGAACGTGATCAGGGTGCCGGGGAAAGCGGCGCTGTCCACGACGTCCGCCCGGATCATGCGCTCCCGGTAGTCGGCCATGGGTGCCGCGGCGAACACCGCCACCGGTTCGCCGCGCAGCCGGTCCGGTGCGATGGCCGCGTTCTCCAGGGCGTGCCAGGTCAGTTCGAGGAGCAGGCGCTGATGCGGGTCCATCCAGGCCGCCATGCGCCGGGAGACACCGAAGAAGGCCGCGTCGAAGCCGCTGACGTCGTCGAGCAGCGCCGCCCGCATCGGCCCGGCGTCGACGGGCCCCGTGTCGACGGACGGCACCCGCTGCTCGGGCACCGGGCCGATGAGCCGCCGCTCGGCCCGCAGCAACCGCCACAGGGACTCCGCGTCGTCGGCTCCGGCCGTACGGCAGGACAGCCCGACGACGGCGATGGGTTCGGGGGCGTGCGGCTCGGCGTTCATACGGACCTCCTCGTGAAGCTCGGGGTGCGCCACGCTAAGGACGCCGTGTGACATGGCGGCGACAGCCGGCTCCGTCACCGGACCGGTCATATGCGGACTGTCACCGGACCGTCTCAGCGGCCCCGCAAGCTGGCTGTCGCGGCCGGGGAGCAACCCGGCGCCCGTCGCAGGCAGTTGGAGGAGCGGTGCCGGACAAGCCGTCGAGGGCCAGGACCCTGAACCAGTACCTCGACCCGTACCCGTACTTCGGGAGGCTGCGCGAGGCCGGCCGCGTGATCCGGATCCAGACGGCCTTCGCGGGCGAGGGCTGGCTCATCACGCGCCACGAGGACGCCCAGCGGCTGGCCGGAGATCCACGCCTGAGCGTCGAGGACCGCCACGCCGGCCCCGAACTGCGGTGCCGGCTGGCCCGGTTCAAGTTCCGGTTCGCGGACTGTCTGCCCGAGACGATGCTCGTTCTGGACCCGCCGGAGCACACACGGCTGCGCCGGATGGTGTCCCGTGAGTTCACCCCGCGCCGGGTGGCCGCCCTCGCCCCCTACATCGAGGAGACGGTCCGCAAACTGCTGGCCCCGCTCCCGCCGGACGGGACCGCCGACCTGGTGTCCGTCCTGGCGGAGCCGCTGCCGACCCTGGTGATCTGCCGGCTCCTGGGGCTGAGCGAGCAGGACGCCGCCCACCTGGGCCCCTTCGTCTCCGCACTGACCGAACTGCCGGTGGACCCGGAGGTGGCGGCCCGGGTGGAGGAGGCGCGCGACGCGGTGTGGACGTATCTCTCCCACATGATCGAGGAGAAGCGGCGCAGCCCCGACGGAGGGCTGCTCAGCGCCCTGATCTCCGCCCACGACGACGAGGGGCGGCTCACCGACACCGAACTGACCTCGATGGCCGGGGTGTTGTTCGCCGGCGGCGCCGAGACCACCACCCAGATGATCGGCTCCGGACTGCTGCTGCTCCTGCGGAACCCCGACCAACTGGCCCGGCTCGTCGAGACGCCCGACCTGATCCCCTCGGCGGTCGACGAACTGCTGCGCTTCGAGAGCCCCGTGACGCTCGGGCTCATCCGGTACGCGGCCGAGGACATCACCCTCGCCGACGTGACCATTCCCCGGGGCGACCTGGTCTTCGTGGGGGTCGCGTCGGCCAACCACGACCCCCGCCGCTTCCCCGACCCCGACCGGCTGGACGTCACGCGCCGGGACAACCCCCACCTGGCCTTCGGGCACGGCCCCCACTACTGCCTGGGCGCACCCCTGGCCAGGCTCGAACTCCAAGCGGTCCTCGCCACGCTCCTGAAGCACCACCCGTACATGGAACTGGCCT
>Ga0307513_10013041_pt1 | contig 10221 bp, 11 predicted proteins | sample 15_EM_MG_FD_202174 | JGI IMG/M metagenome (GOLD analysis project Ga0307513, IMG submission 202174) | Populus trichocarpa ectomycorrhiza microbial communities from riparian zone in the Pacific Northwest, United States - 15_EM | ecosystem: Host-associated > Plants > Roots > Unclassified | place...
GCCCGAGAGCGCCGGGTTGGTGCGATTGTCGATCGTACGGCGGCCATGGGTGTAGATGCCACCGGCGATCAGGCTGAGACCCGCTGCCGGCGCCAACCGCAGCTCGCCATAGCTGTCGATCGTCTGCGCTTCCTGCCGGGCGACCTGAGTCGGCGCGCCGCGGCGGCCGGCGACGTTGAGGAACTGTTTCGCATCGACATGACCGAAGCGCGCCGTCGTCCCCAACGTGATGTCCACCGGCATGCCGCCGATCGTCCCCTCGTGATCGATCCGGGCGTAGGCGCCATAATCGAGCGACTTCTGGTCGATGACCTGGAAGATCGGGTGGAACAATTGCTTGGCGCTGACGAACACGCCGCCCTCGATCCGCGCGGTGCCCAGGTCGATCGTCGTGCGGTTCTGCAGGCGGATCGAATCGATGTCGCGTTCCTGATCGCCGGCGATGTTGCCGGGCAGCGACACCCGCGGCGTCGCCAGCGCCTGCGCGCGGTTGAGCGATCCCGGCAGATCCTGATCGATATGGCTGATCGTGGCGTAGAAGCGCGTCTCGAGCATATCGGTCAGTCGGATACCGGCATTGCCGTTGAAGCGCAGCGCGTCACGGCGAGCATGGTCGCGGTCGCCATCGGCACAATCGGTGGTCAGCGCCAGCCAGGCGTCGCCGCGCGCGTCGGCGAATCCGGTTGCAACCTTGCCGCGGAGCGTATCAAAACTGCCGCCGTCGATGCGGACCTCGATGCCCGGCGCGGTCCGGCCGGTGGGTGTCACCGCATTGATGCCGCCGCCCAGGGTCGAACCACCGAAGCGCAGCGCGTTGGCGCCGCGATAGGCCTCGATATGCTGGAAGACCTGTGGGTCGAGTTCCTGGAAGTCGCCATTATTGTCGGCGAGATTGATCGGGATGCCGTCCTGCACCAGCGTCAGCCCGCGCATGTGGAAGCCGCGGCTGATGCCCGAGCCGCGGATCGACAACCTTATCTCCTGGCCGAAACGCGGCTGGGTATAGACGCCGGGCGAGAATGCGAGCGCGTCGCGCAGCGACACCGCCGCCTTGTCGGCGAAATCTTCGGCGGCCACGAGATCGACGCCGCCGGGGCGCTTGTTCAACGCGACCTCGGCATCTTCGAGCGCGCGCGCGCCGGTGACGACGATCGGTTGATCATAGGACTCGTCGGCGCGGGCGGATGGCGCGGAGAGCAGCGCGAACGCGCCGAGCGACGCGCCGCCGAGGGCGCGCGAAATGGATATCATGTTGGTTATCCTCGTGAAGCGAAAGCGCGCGCCGTGACGCACGCAAGACAATCGGTTCAGAGAATCGCGGGTGGTCCGGTTGGCGGTGGCGGCGGCGCCGCGAGCCCGCGCCCGATCGCAACCTCGTTGGTCGCGAAGGCCGGCAGTCGATCGCGTTCGGCGGTAGCGCGAAACGGAGGCGCGACCGGCGCCGGATCGAGCGCCGGTGCGATCAGCCCGGCAAAGGCGCAGGGCTGGTCGGTCTTCGGTTCGCCCTTGGCCGGGGATGTGTCATGGAGCTTGCCGTCGGCATCCAGCCAGGCCTCGACCGGCCCCATGCCGGTGCACATCGTGATGCGGACGAGGCCGTCCGCACCGGTGGTGGGCATCCAACCACCGGGAACGACCACGCGCAGAAGCAAGGCGCACGCGAAGAGGAACAGCGCCAAGGCGCTGCCACTCTGTCGTCGATCTGCTCGAAGCCCCTGCATCGGCGCCGCCCCTGACAGGGCAGGCCGCCGGATGCAAGATGTCAGGACTTCAGATGTCAGGACTTCAGGCCGAAGCCTCAGCCTTCGTAGTCGCCGCCCAGATTCTGGTTGCGCGGCGGAGCGGCGGCGGTGAGCCGCAGCGCCTCGGCCGATGCCGACAGCGAACCGACCTCATCGGGCGTGTCGTCATCGTCGACCTGGACGCGCTGCAGGGTGCCGACCAGCGAATCGGCCAGTTCGGACGGCTTGACCGTCTCGTCGGCGATCTCGCGCAGCGCCACGACCGGGTTCTTGTCGCGGTCGCGGTCGATCGTCAGATCGGCGCCGCCGGAAATCTGCCGCGCGCGCTGCGCCGCGAACAGCACCAGATCGAACCGGTTGGGGACTTTGTCGACGCAATCTTCGACGGTGACGCGCGCCATAGAGCGGATCCAGACTATAAGCTGATGGGAAGCGCGCCCGCTAGCATCGCGGGGCTTGAAATGTCAACGAAAAGCCGATTCCGCCGCGGGTCTCAGCCCAGCAGGCCCATCGTCAGCAGCAACAGCACGAACAGCAAAGCCGAGACCGAGCAGAAGATCACCAGCATCACCGTCCGCCAGATCGCGCTGAACCGGCGCAGGCGATAGGCACCGCGCAATTGCCGGTACATGTGGACCGGCGGCAACGACAGCGCTGCGACCGTGATCCAGCCGCCGGGCAGGCCGGTCAGGCCGAGCAAGGTCAACACGATCGTCAGCAGCGTCATGAACGACAGCGAATAAATGACGAAGATCGCGTGATCGTAGATATGAACACCGCGCCGCCAGACGAACAGCAGCCACATGAACGGCAGCGAGATCGGGATCAGCGCCCACGAGAATTTATAGGCGCTCGACTGGATCTTGTAGAGCACGAGATTGGGGTTGGCATTGGCCTTGGCGATGCCCTTGTCGAGCTTGGCCCAACCGGTATTCGAATCGGTGAACATCCTGCTCGTCCCGGTTTCGAAATCTTCCGCGGTCTCCTCCATTTTCGAGATCGAGCCGCGCAGCCTCTCGATCTGCGCGTCGAAATCCGCGGTGGACCGTCCTGCCGTGACGGCCGCCGCGCGTTCCGCATTCAGGCGGACAATTTTCGCGCGCGCTTCCTTCAATTGCCCTTCGAACTGGACCACCGCCTTGCCGCGCTCAGCCGCGCCGATCGCCGGCGCGTAGAGATTTCCCCCGACCGCGCTGATCACCGCGAACATCAGGAAGACGGTGAACAGGAACAAAGCCATCGGCGACACGAAGCGCGCGCGTTCGCCGGCGATATAGCGCCGCGTCAATTCGCCCGGGCGCCAGGCGAGCATCGGCAGCGTCCGCCAGATCTTGCCCTCGAAATGGAACACGCCGTGCGCCAGATCGTGCCAGATCGCGGCGAGCGAGCGGTGAACATGCCCCGCCTGCCCGCACATATGGCAATGCGGACCCAGCAAGGCGGTGCCGCAATTGAGACACAGGCCATCGGAATGCGCCACGCCCTCGCCATGCGCGGGTTCCACCGCCCGCGCAGCGAGCGCACCGGTGGCGATATCGCCGACTGCTTCGATTTCCCCCGTCATCGCCGACCTGATTAGCATCGCGTTTTTGCAGATGCGAGACGCCTTTGCGATGTGCTAGGCGCGCGCCATGAGCGACAGGCCATGAACGGGATGACCAGCATCGAAAAACCGGACGCGCTGATCGAGCGGATGGGCCGCGCCGCGCGCGCCGCAGCGACCGCGATGGCGCGGATGACGAGCGAACAGAAATCGCACGCGCTGAATGCCGCGGCGGAGGGCATCCGCGACAACGCCCCCGCAATCCTCGCCGCCAATGCGCGCGACATGGAACGCAGCGCGGCCGCCGGCCTGTCCGCCGCGATGCTCGATCGCCTGCGGCTCGACGCCGCCCGGCTGGCGTCGACCGCCGACGGCGTCGATACCGTCGCCGCCCTGCGCGATCCGGTCGGCATGATCGTCGACGAGAGCCTGCGGCCCAACGGGATCAAGCTGCAGCGTGTCCGCGTGCCGCTGGGCGTCGTCGCGATCATCTATGAGAGCCGCCCGAACGTGACCGCCGATGCCGGCGCACTCTGCCTGAAATCGGGCAATGCGGTGATCCTGCGTGGCGGATCTGAGGCGGTGGAGAGCAATCGCGCAATCCACCAGGCGATGGTGACGGCGCTCGCGAAAGCTGGCGTGCCGGCCGATGCGATGCAGCTGGTGCCCTCCACCGATCGCGCCGCCGTCGGCGCGATGCTGCGCGCGCAGGGCCTGATCGACATCGTCGTGCCGCGCGGCGGCAAATCGCTGGTGGCGCGCGTGCAGGACGAGGCGCGCGTGCCGGTGCTGGCGCATCTCGACGGCATCAACCACATCTATGTCGATGCCGCCGCCGATCCGGCCAAGGCCCGGGCGATCATCCTCAACGCCAAGATGCGGCGCACCGGCGTCTGCGGCGCGATGGAGACCTTGCTGATCGACCGCGCCTATGGCGACCCGACGGCGCTGATCGAGACCCTGATCGATGGCGGCTGCGAAGTCCGTGGCGACGCGACGGTGCAGGCGCTCGATCCGCGGGTGACGCCGGCCGCGGCCGAGGACTGGGACACCGAATATCTCGAAGCGATCGCCTCGGTGGCGATGGTCGACGGGCTCGACGGCGCGCTGGCGCATATCGCGGCGCACGGATCGCACCATACCGATGCGATCCTGACCGAGCATCGCCGAACCGCCGACCGCTTCCTGCTCGAGGTCGACAGCGCGATCGTGATGCACAATGCCTCGACCCAGTTCGCCGACGGCGGCGAATTCGGGCTGGGCGCCGAGATCGGCATCTCGACCGGCCGGCTGCACGCGCGCGGCCCGGTCGCGCTCGAGGGGCTGACGACATATAAATGGCTGGTGCGGGGAACGGGGCAGACGCGGCCTTAGCGCGCCAGCAATTCTAAATGGCCAATCTCCGTGGTTTAGAGAGTGATTTGCGCTTCGATTTCCGGCGGCGGTTTGGAGTCGATGAGGGTTTGCATGAGCGTTTCCCATGAGGGGAAGACGAGATAGGCGGTGATGGTCCGGATGTGTTCGAAGAATCGTTTTCGAGCGCGTTTGGCGAGCCTGGCTTCGTGCCATAAGTCTTCGATGCAGTCGCACACGGTGTGGAACGCGAAGGCGAGGAGGTTCATCGCGGCAAACATCATGGCGAGGTTGTCCTTGCCGTGGCCGAAATTGTGTTCGAGGTGATATCCGTTGTTTTTGAGGACGTTGAAGCTCTCGTTCTCGATCTTCCATCTGGCCCTGGCGCAAGCGGCGATTTCGGCGACGGTGTCTCGGGTGACGGGAAGTGATGTGACGAAGGCGCCATCATAGGTCGTCTTTCCGCTGGCATCGGAGATGGTCACGCCGATCCAGTTGACGTTGAGGGCGTTGGCGGCCCCGGTCTTGGTGGCAACAGGTTCACGTATCGGTGCCTGGGTGAACCAGCGATAGCGGGTGACCAGAGTCCTGCGGCCCTCCTTGCGACGGACCGACAGTTCGTCGAGCGTGGCCCCGCTCATGAAGTCGTACAGCGCCTTGTGCGAGTCGGGCTTGGCGGTGAATAGGAAGTCGGCGCCACTCGCCAGCACGGCCTCGGCGATGGGCTGGCAGGCGAAGAGATCGTCACCCAGATAGACCGGACGCAGCGGCGCCATCCGCGCGGCATGAGCGGCGATCCAGCGTTTGGCGGCATTGCGCTCGCAATCCTGCTTCTCGGCTCCATCCTGTTTGACGATGAACTCCGGCATCAGCGGCACGACCATCGCGTGACCGGGTGCGACGATGGTGGCCGCCAGCATCGAATGATAGCTCTCGATCTTGCCATTGGCACGCTTGCGCGTCTGGCAATGCGGGCAATCCAGCTTCTGCGAGCAGAAATATTCCGTCCCATCGAGCGCCACCAACGTACGACCGCCGAGACGCTGGAACGGTTCAAGCCCGCCGTGGGCCGCGAGCGTGGTGATGACCTTGTCGAACACGGGCTGCAGATGCGACGGATGGACCGGATCGAGCATCGAACGGATGTGGTTGTCGGTTGGGATCCGCGCCATCCCGAACAGCGTCTGGCAATTCGATGTCTTGCGACCCTCCTCGAGCGCACGCTGATACGACAGGAACGACTCCGACTGCATGAAGAACAGTGAGAACGCCGACATGCCGATATCCGCCATCGTATAGACGCCTTCGCTCTTACGCTTGTCAGGAAACGCCGCGCACGCCTCCCTGAGGTCGCCCAGAAGCTGATCGAGAACGCGCATGGCGATCTTGAATCGGAAGACGCGTCAGCACGAAACCCCTCTTCTCGACTGAACCAGCCCGCCATCGACGATCTAGCGCCTACTGTTGCATCTCGGACTCACCCCCCTCAATGCCAAATGAGAACCAGTCGCATTTAGAAACGCTGTTAGCGCGCGGCTCGTGTTGAACGTGTCGAGCGAGCGCGATATCTTCCCAAGATGCGCAACTGCCCTGCCATGACCGAAGCTGAATTCGATGCCTTCGTTCAGAACGGCCTCGATGCCGCGAACCGAGGCGACGTGGTCAGCCAAGATGAGATGGAGCGCTGGTTCGAACAACGCGCACAGCGATCCGTCGATATCAACAATTTTCCAACGCCTGCTGGCGACGATTGACGGTTGAAAATGATCATTGAATCGGATGTATACAAACGATACGAGGCGCTATGAGCAAAAATCACGTCATCACGGCACGAATCGACGACGCCTTGTTGACCGATCTGGACCGGCTGGCGGCCGAACAGGACCGGTCGCGATCCTGGCTCGTTGCCGCGGCGGTCGAACGGTATGTCCGTGAGGAGATCGCCTTCATCGACTTCCTGGACGAAGGAGAGGAAGCGATCGAGCGGGGCGACTTCGTGACTCATGAGGCGCTTGTCGCCGAGATCCAGGCCATGAAGGCGCAGAAAGCGGCAGCTTGAGGACTCTGATCTGGTCCGGTCCAGCCCGGCTGGATCTGCATCGGATTGCTGACCATTATCGACAATTCGATCCTGCCGTCCCGCTTGAAATGCTGACACGCATCGAACAGGCGCCGCTCATCCTGCTCGATCATCCCAGGCTGGGCGAGGAAACCCGAAGGCGCGGCGTACGTAAATGGAGCGTCAGGAACACGCCCTTCATCCTTCTCTACGTCGACCGTCCCGAACGCGTCGAAATTCGGCGCGTCGTCCACGCGGCCAGTGACTGGAAGCCACGCACTTGACCCTCATCGGCCTGCTCGGCGGCTCGTTCAACCCGGCACATGGTGGCCATCGCGCGATCAGTCTGTTCGCACTCGATGCGCTCAGGCTCGACGAAATGTGGTGGCTGGTCTCGCCCGGCAACCCGCTGAAGCCGGCGGACGACATGGCGCCGCTGCCCGCGCGGCTGGGTTCGGCGTTACGCCAGGCGCGGCGCAGCCGCATCCGGCCGACCGCGATCGAGTCGCGGCTGGGCACGCGCTACACCATCGATACGCTCCGCGCGCTGGTCCGCCGCTACCCGCAAAACCGCTTCATCTGGCTGATGGGGCAGGATAATCTCGCCCAGTTCCCCTTGTGGCGCGACTGGCGGAGGATCGCCCGACTCGTGCCGATTGCCGTCATCGTCCGTCCGGGCTATGATGACCCATCCCGCGCGGCGACCGCGATGGGGTGGCTACGGAGATTCGTCCGGCCCGCAGCCAGGTCAAAAGACTGGACGTTATGGAGACCGCCGGCGCTCGTGCTGTTGCGCTTTCGCCCCGATCCAAGGTCAGCAACCCGTCTGCGTGCGGCAGACCCCCATTGGCATCGCCGATTTTCAAACAGCGCGCCGCGTGATGCGGTGACGCGAAGACCCGTCGGCTGACGCCGTTTCCAAGGAGCCCACTTGCCCGCCACCTCAACCGCAGCGAAGATCGAAACCGCCGAAGACCGCGTGGCTGCCCTGCACAGCCTCGTCCTCCAGTCGCTCGACGACGATCAGGCGCTCGAAACCGTCTCGATCCCTCTCCAGGGCAAGAGCAGCATCGCCGATCACATGGTCATCGCCAGCGGACGTTCGACGCGCCAGGTCGCGTCGATGGCGCACAAGCTCGCCGAGCGGATCAAGGCCGATTTCGGCCGCAATCCGCGGATCGAGGGCCTGCCGACCGCAGACTGGGTGCTGATCGACGCCGGCGACGTGATCATCCATCTGTTCCGGCCGGAAGTGCGCAGCTTCTACAATCTGGAGCGGATGTGGGCGTTCGGCGAAACGCCGAACATCACCGCCAACGCCTGACTGATCCTTGCTGCTCCACATCGTGGCGCGCGGCCGGATCGGCCGTTCGGCGGAAGCCGAACTCGTGGATCGCTATCTGAAGCGGATCGCCTGGCCAACACGCGTCACCGAACTCCCCGATACCGGCGGCAGGCCGCCCGCGATCGACCATGACAGCGTGATCATCGCGCTCGACGAAGCCGGCGAACAATTGGGATCGAAGGCGTTCGCCGAGCGACTGGGCGGCTGGCGCGACCATGGCCGGCGCGAGGCGCGCTTCCTGATCGGCGCCGCCGACGGGCTGACCGACGCCGAACGCGACTCGGCGGTGCTGAAGATCGCCTTCGGGCGGATGACCTGGCCGCACATGATGGCGCGCGCGATGCTCGCCGAACAATTGTGGCGGGCCACCAGCATCCTTGCCAACCATCCCTATCATCGCGAAGGCTGAGCCGATGCTCCGCCGCTTCGCCCTGCTGATCCCCGGCATCGCCCTGCTCGGCTGCGGCATCGCGCTTTCGGCCCAGGACATCGGCGAAGCACAACGATCACTCGCCGACGCGCGGCGGCAATCGGCGGTGGCGATGGCCCGGTCGAAGACGCTCGAGCAACAGGCGTCGGCCGAACGCGACGAAGCGGCGCGGGCGCGGGTGGAAGCGGCGGCGATGGCGGCGCGGGTGCAGTCGGCCGAGGCCGACATCTCGGCGGCCGAGGCGCGGATCGCGATCGTCGAGCGGCTGCAGCAGAAGCAGCGCGCGCGACTCGCGGCGAAACAGGGACCGATCGTGCGGCTGACGGCGGCGCTGCAGACGATGGCGCGGCGGCCGCCGGCGCTGGCGCTGGCGCAGCCCGGCTCGATCGCCGATCTCGTCCATGTCCGCTCGCTGCTCGGCGCGATCCTGCCGGTGGTGACCGAGCGCACGCAGGGGCTGCGCGCCGAGGTAGCCGAGGGACGGCGGCTGCGCGCGACCGCGGAGCTGGCTGTGGCCAGTCTCAAAGACGGGCAGGCGAAACTCGAACAGGAACGGCAGTCGCTGGCGCGACTCGAGGCGCAGCACCGGCTGCGCTCGCGCGAACTGGCCGGCGGCGCGATGCTCGAAACGGATCGGGCGATCGCGCTCGGCGAGAAAGCGCGCGACATCGTCGACCTGATGCAGCAGCTCGATGCCGACGCAGCGACGCGCAACGACCTCGCCTCGCTGCCGGGACCGGTGCTGCGGCCGGCGCAGCCCGGCGTCGTGCTGGCGCCGCCGCTGTCGGTGCCGCTGCCCGCGTCGGGCCGTCTGCCCTATCGCCTGCCGGTGGTCGGCAGGGTCGTCACTGGCCTGGGTGAAGTGTCGGCCGCCGGTGTTCGCGCGCGCGGCCTGACGATCGTGACCCAACCCGGCGCGCAGGTGGTCGCGCCCGGCGGCGGGCATGTGCTCTATGCGGCGCCCTATCGTGGTTTTGGCAGCATCGTCATCATCGATCATGGCAGTGGCTGGGTGACGCTGGTGACCGGCCTAGCCAGGCTGAGCGTGGCGGTGGGCGACGAGGTCGACCAGGGCAGTCCGATCGGCCGCGCTGGACCCGATCGCCCCAGGGTGACGGTCGAACTGCGCCGCAACGGCCAGCCGATCGACATCACGCCGCTGGTCAGCTGAGGTTAAGCCGCGCTTGTCCTTGTGAGACAGTGGCGTCCTTGTGTTAGGATGGCGTGCTTGGTTAGGGTGTCGGGCGCCGCTACACCCGGATTTGAGACTCTGATTGGATTCCCGTTGCCGATGAAGAAGCCGTCCACCCGCACCCTGGCGATGCTCGGCATCGCCGTGATAGTGCCTGCCGCCGCCGCAGTTGCGAGCGTCGGCGCCAGCACCTATCGCGAACTCGATCGCTTCATGAGCGTCTATGAGCGGGTGAAGAGCGATTATGTCGTGCCCGTCGACGACAAGCGGCTCATCAAGGGCGCGATCGACGGCATGCTCTCGAGCCTCGACGCACAAAGCAGCTATTATGCCGCTGATGATGGCAGCGCCAGCGGTGCGCCCGGCCAGGCCGGAATCGGCCTGACCCTGACGGTCGAGGACGGCGCACTGCGCGTCGTCGCGCCCGCCGCGGGATCGCCGGCCGAACGCGCCGGACTGAAGTCGGGCGATTTCATCAGCCATATCGATGGCGAACTGGTGTTCGGCGTGTCGCTGACTGAGGCTGTCACCAAGTTGCGCGGCGCGCCGGGCAGCGC
>Ga0307513_10013042_pt1 | contig 10221 bp, 5 predicted proteins | sample 15_EM_MG_FD_202174 | JGI IMG/M metagenome (GOLD analysis project Ga0307513, IMG submission 202174) | Populus trichocarpa ectomycorrhiza microbial communities from riparian zone in the Pacific Northwest, United States - 15_EM | ecosystem: Host-associated > Plants > Roots > Unclassified | place...
GCACCATCATGGGAAAAGGATGTGGCCCTGCAACAGATCCCAGAATATAATGGGTTGTCTCCACGTTAGTCACCCAATCTCGTATAGCTTCTGATGTAGCATCTTTCAAGGTTGCAGTGCCAGAATGAACTCCTCTCACTTCAGCCCCAAGAAGACGCATCCTGAAAACATTAAGCGATTGTCTTTCCATATCTTGTGCGCCCATATAAACAACACATGGAAAACCGAACCGTGCACAAACGGTAGCAGTTGCAACTCCATGCTGACCAGCTCCAGTTTCAGCAATTATCCGCTGCTTTCCCAAACGCTTTGCTAGCAAGACTTGGCCAATAGCATTATTAATCTTATGAGCACCTGTGTGGTTTAAATCTTCCCTCTTGAGATAAATATGAGGCCCTTCACCATTAGGACGCTTATAATGCTCTGTAAGCCGCTCAGCAAAATAAAGAGGGTTTTCCCTTCCAACATAATCTTTCAATATCCCATCTAGTTCTTTCTGCAATATAAAAATATTCATTCCATAAATGTTATTCAATTAATAGAAATATTCTGGCATCATTGCATTACATCCTTAGTCCTCACTCAACCAAAATTTGTCAAAACATGTTCCATCCAAATTCAGTATTTTGAAAAACACTTCAAGATTCCGAATGTTTATACACTAGAAACGCTAAATAATTGCTTCAAATTTGTAATTCTTTACTTTATTATATACATAATAGGCACCGAAAATGAAATAAACATTCTTTTCCAGATAACTTAAGTAAGCCCACAAATGCAATATATAGAGAAAGGCCAATGTATGTGTAGGTAGGCAGAGATACCTTAAATTCAGGGTCATCTTTTAAGGAATGGAAAGCAGATTCAAGCTCAGTGAGTGCATGGATAAGGGTTTCAGGTACATATTTCCCGCCAAATTTACCAAACCGGCCAAAAGAATCGGGTCGTTGCCATTGGGCCGGGTCAGAATCCACCACGTCCTCCATTTTAACCACAGCCTCTCGGGCCAAAGTGCAAGAAATTGCCAACCTTGAAGGTGCGCGAGATGCTGTAAATTTGGAAAATTTGAAGGGTAACTGCGAGGAAGAGTAGGGTTTGAGGAAAGAGGAAGATTGAGATTTGGTGATGGTTGCAGCGGTGGACGCTGCTGCTGCTGTGGTTATGGATGCGGCGGTGGTGGTGGTAGCTGCCATTAGGATTTGATTGATTTTTTTTTATGGATTTATGTCACTTTGTAGTTTGATTTGAAGGATTTTTTTATAGTTTGAACATGAGTACGTACACGTGGGATTTGTTTGGTTAGTGGACAAGACAACTTGCAGGATTGCAGAATGCTGGTGATGTGGAAGATTGTGGACGATGTATTTTTTTATTATTATTTCTTTAAAATACTGCCTCAAAAAAATTGAGTGCTGGACAGATTTGATTTATTAATATTAAAAATAAAAATAATTATTTTAATATATTTTTAAGTAAAAATTATTTTTTAAAATATATATATCACAATATAAAACACATATTAAGTATTTTTTAATTATTATAATAGAAAATAAAAAAAAAAACTATTATTTTAATATATTTTTTAAACAAAACACATTTTTAAAATGTATTTAAATATAATTTCAAATATAAAAACAAGTATTTTTATCAGATTTCATATGATTATTTACATTGATACTTGATTCCAAAATATCCAATTCCATAATTTTTTAATTAATATTTAACTCTTAATAAAGTGGATCTAATTAGTAATTTTTATAGTTGATGATGAGGCTTGTTTTTTTTAAAATTAATATTTTATAATCACTACGCTATTTATTAAAATATTCAGAAGTGGAAGTGTTAAAATGTTTAATAAATATTTAAGGTCGGTAAAGATTTGTTTTTTTTTTAAATTGATATATTAAGGTTATATTTGTTTTTGTTTTTCAAAAGTTTTTTAAAAAAAATTTAAAATTTTTTATTTTTTTACTTTAAATTAATATTTTTAGATTCGTTGATATCAAAAATAATTTAAAAAAAATTATTAGGTGTTGGATAATAATATAAAAAATATTATGACTTATCAATCAGATTAGACTTCAAAAGATAGTAATAATTAAAATTATAGTGAATTGATTACATTTTGCTCTTTCGTCAACCTTTCCTTCTGGATTTATATTAATCTTCTTTTATTAAAAAAAAAAAGAAAAAAAATATTATTTTTATCCAAACATTTAGTAATAGATGGGATAAATCTTATACAAGGAAATTAGGAAATTCGAGGATGGAGAAGATTTGTATTCTAATTAAAGTGATATGCAATTCTGTGCATCTTTCTCTAATTCGTATTGAAATTTCTTAATTTGGTTAGACAAGGATTTTGGTGTGTGTGGTAGGCAGAAGTTGGTACGGTTTTTCGAGTTTGATACTATGTTACAGAGTGTTTTTTAAATATAATTTTTAATTAAAGTTTTCTTTAAAAAAAAGTATAAGTTGATGTTTTTCTTTTTTTTAAAATATGTTTTATAATTTTTTTTTATTGGGTTATTTTAATCTTATGATCCAAATCGTGGGTTTGACTGAATATTCCAGATTGGCTTAGCCCTAATTATCAAAGTTATAGGTTTGTCATGCTAACTCAAATTAACCATGATTTTTTTATGTTTTTTTTATCCCATTTTATTCTTTTATTTTTAATGAGTTGTTAATTAAGATGCATCCATTGTCTCCTTTTGAAAAAATATTTATTTCTCAGGTTATTTTGATCATTTTTCTTATTAAATTTGATCTATTTACTATCATTTTCTATTGTTTTTCTCTAATTAAAAAAAAATCAACTTATTTAACCTAATCAAATCTAGAAGTCAAGCCACCAAATTTTCTCTTTTAAAAACATACTTACAGCACTTGAATATAATTAGCATATTACCTCACGCTTCATAGTGGGTCAATAATTTTTTTTTTAAATGTAAAAAAATATATAAAGAGTATAGAGAATATTTTTAGTGTCTTAGAGTAGTCAAGCCAGAAAATAATCTTGGATCTAGCTGCAAAGATGAACTCAATAGCATTGGGTCTGGCGGAAAAGCCGACCCAATAACATTGAGTATGATTGTCAAATTAGACCCAATAGCATTGGATCTAACAGTCAAGAAGTTCAAAAGTTACTAGCAACCAGACTCAATGTTATTAGGTCCTGCTGGGCAGCAGAATCCAACACTATTGGATCATGCCAAAAGCTGCTGGGTTTGGCTGAGCAGCCAAACCCAGCACCAGTTGGAAGCGATTTGGGTCTGGCTGTCCAACCAGACCTAAGAGCTTTTGGCACAGAAAATAAAAAAGATAACACTGTCAACACCAACACTTCCAACAATATTTTTTAATTAAAAGACAACAAAGATAACACTTTCATAACGCTATAACAGTTTTTGACATAGAAAACAGAAAAGATAACACTCCCAACATCAATACTTTCAACAATATCTTTTGATTAAAATACAGTAAAGATAACTACTTCATAACGCTATAATATCATTTACAATACAATCATTCTATATTTATAGTATAGTTCACAATATAATAAATTTATATTCACAGTATATGCACAGTATTTTTTCCACAGGATAATTTTTAAGAAAAAAATAGTATGGCTCCGTGATGAAACGCGGGCAGAGAGCCTAGTTGACTTCTAATTAAAGTGATATGCAATTCAATGCATCTTTCCCCGGTGCATATGCACTGTGGGATGAACAATTGAAATTTCTGAATTTGATCAGACAAGGACTTCGGCTAGAAAAAAGAAAACATGGCTCGCCGGTGCCCATTTCAAGGCCAAGTGGTTAGGTATTTTGTCTTCGCCCATTTTTCATTTTCCGTTGATAAGGCTAACGTGGTTCGATCATCTTCTCTTGTATGTGCCTGTTTAGAATTATAATAAGTTTAAAGTGTTTTTTATTTAAAAATATATTAAAATAATATTTTTTTATTTTTAAAAAATTATTTTTAATATACATATTAAAATGATTTGAAAATATATAAAAAAAAATTAATAAAAAAATTTAAAATTTAAGTAGCTAATGCTCAATGGGATGAACAATTGAAAAATTCCAATTTCACAAGACAAGGAGCTTGGGAAGTGTGGTTGGAAGAAGTTAACATGGCTTGTCGTTCCCCATTTCAAGGCTATATAGGGTTTCTACAGTCTAGACCTTTTTTTAATTATATATATATTTTTAATATTTAAAATTATTTTTAATGAAAATGCCATTGTTTTATAGATTTTTATATATATATAAGTCAGCCAATAAAACAAGACAACAACATCTAATGGCACAATCCAGCTTAGAGATGAGCTCCACCTTTCCTTTCTTTTCTTTTGTTGCAAATTACATTTGGGATAGCATGTGCCGTGCTTTTACACAATTACGTCCCATTTAGTCCCAAATCTACATCCTAATTCTTAATTGAATCCCTAACTTATAAATTCTATCAATTAGGTCCCAAATATATTAGAAAATTCTCAATCAAGTTTCCTATCAAAATCTCTTCAAATTAATCTCATTTTGGCACTTTAGTGATTATATATATATATATATATATATATATATATATATATATATATATATATATGCATTGGAAATAAACTATTAAAAGAACACGATTTAGAAATGGAGAAAACATTTGAGACCTAATTGATTAAATTTATAGATTTGGCATGCAATTGAGATTGAATAAATAGGTTTGGTACTAAATTTAGGTCTTCCTTATTTCTTTGTAGGAGTGATAGCTTGGGATTAACGATGAAAGCCCATTGAAGCAGATATATCGGCAATGATAAAGGTATGCCTGGCTTAAGCAGAATCCATGAAACCCAGGTCCAGGCCCAGGATCATGGCCCATGTAAAATAAACAAACACTTCAGCATCCGTTATCAATAGCCATTTTCTGCTCACAGATTGGATTCCCATTGGAGCCCCGTTTTGGGCTTCTAGCCCATTAATGTAATTCAATCCTTCTTCTTTTCAGCAAGATGCAATTATGTCCTTGAAACATCATTAAGCCATTTTGTTTTGCTTCTTTTCCATTTTTTACAAGAAATAGAAAAGGAAAAATTAAAAATATTGATGAAAAAATAATAAATGTTTTGAAATAAATAATATTAAATCATGCATGATGGTTTTTGAAACTAAAAAGACTATTTAATTCATTTTGTAAAACTAGAGGGACTACTTTATAATTTACTTAGAAAATATGTGACCTTTAGTCTTGATATTACCGTAAAACCATGTTCTATATTATTCTTAAATATATGTTTAATATCCATGGAAAGTGTTAAGGGATTAACATTTACGTTTTTCTTCAATTTAACATCCCAACTTTTCTTCTCTTTTTTCCTTAAACATTAAATTTATTTACCGTGAATATGTTGTTATTAGGGGTGAGTAAAAAAATCAAAAAACCAAAAAAACTGAGAAAACCGGAAAAAAAATAATCGAAAAAACCGAACCGTGAAAAAAAACCGATTAAACCGATTAAAATTTTGAAAACACTAGCCGGTTCGGTTCGGTTTCGGTTTTATAAGCCTAAAACCAAAAAAACCGAACCGAACCCAAACTTAAAAAAACGAGTCAAACCGGTAAAAAACTGAGCCAAACTGAAAAAACCAAACCGAACCGAAAATGATCACCCCTAGTTGTTATTCTCACCATAATAATTGCTAGCTTTTCTTTATAACATTTTTTATTAACCAAAATAATCTATCTTTATATTTCTATTTAGTGTTATAATTGAAGTTTAGAATAAAAAAATCACAAAAAAAAACTTATCTAAACCTAACAAACTATAAGAAAAAAAATATTAGATTAATATTTAAACGACAAGCTAAAAAACAAATGCATTTACAAGTGATTTTATTCAACAAATATTATGAGATTTTTCCCCAAATTTTCAACTTCTTGTCCACCTCTCCCAAAATCTCCGCCTCTCTCTTTCAACAAGACAAGGACTAAATTGAAACTAAGATGGATTTCAGAGACTCAAATGAAACACCTCGTATTTCTTCACTCATTGCATGTATAAAGACATGAGAGGACTGGTTCGTAAGTTAAGTAGTATTTTTTAGAGCAAACTTCAAAAATAGTCCCTACTAGTTTCCATACTCATGCTATGCTTTGGGGGATCAAAAAAATTTCTAATATAAAAAAAATATTTAGCTCTTAGAGAAATCTTTAGCATTGTTATTAAAACTGAAAATATATTTATTTTAATTTTTTTATCAAAATAAATTTTCATTGCAAAATAAAGTTATTATGTGTATTTAATAAAATAAATTAAGAATTGTATGTTTTAATAAACTTCTTCATTTGAATGCTCTCACTCCTTAACTTCTTTTGGTTGAAAATTCTTATTGTCTCTTTGGGTATAAATTTATTGACTACACCAAAAATTGAGTCAGGAAGCTAAGGATATGTAATCTAATGTTGCATGTAGCTTTTCAATTCTTTTTATTTAATTATAGAATAATATTTTTTCTTATAAAAAGAATATAAGTTATTTTAAATAATTACAAAACATATATTTTTGAAGTGTAAAACTATTTCTTTATTAATGTATCTCTTGTTCATCTTAGTGAACACAATGTTTTAAATTAAAATAATTGTTTTCATTAAAAAAATATTTTATGATTGTTAAAGTAAGTTGAAAAAAATAAAATATTATGTTCATATTTTACGTGCGATTGAAAGCTAAAATGATCATAAGTGTGTTAAATTTATATACAAAATCTATTTAAAAATTTTAAATAAATGAATAAAATTTTCACGAGCAATTTATTATTAGTATTATTATTTTTATATTAGACAATAATAATAATTGAGAAAATAATAAAAAATCAAATATTATTTATAATATTATTTTAAAACCATGTCAAAATTGAAAAGTAAATAAATTAACATAATATTTTTTATAGTGCATAAAAAAAAAACAATTTAAAAGGGTTGGCTGAGCGCCCAACCCTAATAGCAAACATGCAAGGGCTTAGAGGCCCACCTAGCTTTACTTTTTTTTATTATTATTATTATCATGTCATCCACCTCATATTCTTGTGTTTGAAAAAAATTAAACTGAACAACGTGTCATTTGTTGAGATCTGTTTGTCTAGATTCCAGCAGCTCAAGTGGCCAAAAATCAAGTAGAAACTCGCATTTTATTTTTCAGACCAAACAACCTGTTTTACTTGCAAACACATGAAAAACAAAATACATGACTCAACAAATCCATTTGTGTTCTTAAAGTTGTCAAAATCGGTCAAAAATTAAAAAATCAACTCGAGATCCCAAATCTTTTCGAGCTCCGGTTTATATTTTTAGGTAATTTGAATGTCAATAACCACCACCATCAAACTTTACTTATCAAATGGAATATTTATACACCAAATTTAATAACTTTTGTGGCTAAAATCACGACAATCAACCGCTTTCTCTCTTCACTACTGTTTTTAGCGAGTTTGTCTTTCATCCAGAGAACAAAAAATGAATAAAATGAATTTACAGATCAAATTAAACATTTGTAAAATAAACTTATTGTTCTCCATGATATACATTTTAGTATTTTTTTTATTTAGTTATTATACCATAATTGCAATACTAATTCCATCTAATTATGCCATCAAAGAATGTAATTGAATGGCAAAAAAAATTGAAAATAAAAGCAAAAAAGAAACAATTGCACCTTCAAATAGCCCACTTCTTTTAAATGTTTGAAATAATTAAATAGTTTAGTTTCACTTTTGCCACCCAACATTATTTAGTATCAATTTATTCTTAAACTTTTATAAATTTTCAATTAAAAGCTTTAAGCTTTTCATTTGTATTTTAATTTAAAATTGTACTTTTATCAATAAGAACTAATTAAAGGAGTGGAAATCATTGTTGCCTCTTTACATATTATTATTTTATTTATTTATTTATTTTATTATTTAAAAATTGAATTTCATCATTTAACCCACTAGGTCTTGATCTAAGTCTTGAGTTTGATGGATTAAACCAACTAGGTTGATTTTTGTTGTTCTTTTATATTTAATTTTATTTGATTTTATCTTTCAATAATTGATTGAAAATTATGATTCATTATTAATTTTGGTTTATTTTATATAAGGTTATTTGGTTTCATAACTTAGATCACGAACTTGATGAGTTAACCCGATTAACTCGGGTTATTTTTTTGAATCTTTTTTGAATTATTTCTTTTTGAATTTTATCTATTAACATTGGATTGATTAGAAATTAAGCTTTATAATTTGTTTCAATTTACTTTTTATAAGGTTATTTTAGTTTAATGACTCGTGTCATGAGTTTGGCAGGTTAACCCAAGTTGACCTAGGTCTTTTTTTTTGTTTTTTTAATTAAACTTTTTAAAATTTTATCATTCAATATGGAGTTGATTAAAAATTAGAGTTCATAATTTAATTCGATTTACTTTCTATAGGGCTATCCTAATCTTATGATTCAAGTTGCAAATTTAAATGGATATCTCAGATTAATCAAAGTCAATTCAGTATATTGTTATTTTAATATTTTATTAAAAAATATTATTTTGAATTTTTCTGAATTAAATTATGATTTTATTGATTGTTTATATTGTTTTAGAATTTGTAAAGTTGATTAGGTGACATCACAACTTAATTTTTTTTTTATATTAGAAATGCTTGAATATTTTTTTATACATTCAAATAGAATTTCACCTAATCCGCAAAATAAAATGAGTAAATAATTAAAAGAAAGTACCTCATTTTATGAAAAGCTTAACCTTTTTCTTTTTATTAAGTGATTTTAACAAGAATTCTAATTAAGAAATCAAAACAATTTAAAGGTAAAAATAATATAAAAACAGTTTGAATGTAAAAATTTTACCCGTTAGTTGGAGAATATATTTTAAGTTTTCCTTTTCTTAAGACCAGACCCATGGTTACAAGACCGTTCTCAAGGTCTGGGTCAACTCAAAGTAGATCATGGATTAATTTATAGATTAGTTGATTAATTTAATATTTTTATTAAAATAATATTGTTTTTTTTTTAAATAAAATGATGCAGTTTTTATAAAAAAAATCTGGTTTAAAATGAAACCCAACTTATTACTGGGTTAACTGATCGGACCGGTCCGGATTTTATAACAATGACCGAACCGGGCAAGTGGGGAAAGAAATAATCAGAAAAAAGAAAACCCTATCATCACTTTCTCTGGAACGTTACAGTCGACTATTTGCTGTCAAGTGTTAGCTAAGTTCTTGCTTTTGATTTCTTCCCTCAAAATCTTAGGGTTTAAGTGAGGTTTATTATTATTATTATTATTATCATCAGTGTCCACTGGAATTGAAAAATCAGTGGCAATGGGGCGCAATTTATCCCAATCTCCACACAGGGATCGACATAGAAGCTCTCATAGAGATAGAGATGCTTCCCCAGTGAGAGAGAAACAACAACAACAACAACAACGCTCTAGCCGCAGTAATCATAATAATAAATCTCCCAGGAAGCGGGAGATGTCTCCTCCTCTATCTCCTCCAGCAAGACACAAGAGCTCGCAAAAGGACCGCTCCCCAGTTGAAAAAGAGAGAAATTCAAATCGCGGGAGGTCTCCTTCGCCAAGAACGAAAAGATTAAGGAGATCCCAAGATGAGAAAGAGGGTGCAAAAATGAGAGATAGAGAGGTTGACAGGAATCACGACAAAAAGGGAAGCGAGAAGGGTGGCACACGAAGGGAAAGAGAGGGTGAGAGAGAAGATTATGAAAGGAGTCTTGGAAAGGGAGGCGATAAGGGTTTGCAAAGGGAGGGAGAAGCTGAGAGGAATCGTAGAGAAAGAGGAGAGAGGGAAGTTGGGAAGGAGAGAAGGTCAGAGAGGGATGAGATTGAAGGAAAGTCTTCTTCTAGAGGAAGACACAAGGGGCGGTCTACTTCACCATTGGAATCAGACCGTCGCAACAGGAGCAAGCATGGGTCTCGATCGCCGCTGCCTCAAACAGAGAGAGACCGCAATGAGGTGTCTGGTGATATTCACCCCTAACAACACTTTGGTCTAAACATCTTTTTTTTTCTTTTTCTTATTAAATTATCTTATTATTGTGTTGTTTGTGGTTAAAAATTGTCTGCTTCACAATGTTGCTGATGAATATAGGCTAATTTGTGTTGTTTTTCTGTTTGCAATTCGATAAAATTTCAAACTAAATGTGATTTGTGTATTAA
>Ga0307513_10013043_pt1 | contig 10221 bp, 10 predicted proteins | sample 15_EM_MG_FD_202174 | JGI IMG/M metagenome (GOLD analysis project Ga0307513, IMG submission 202174) | Populus trichocarpa ectomycorrhiza microbial communities from riparian zone in the Pacific Northwest, United States - 15_EM | ecosystem: Host-associated > Plants > Roots > Unclassified | place...
AAAATGATGGCCTATAGGTTTGAATCTCTCTAGCAGTTCACCAAGACCAGCTAGATTAAAAATTGGCTCACTTATTGTCTCCATGCTGCATAAAGGGCATCTGCCAAGTAGAGTCACTAGAGTCAACATCTCTTGATCATGTTGTGGAGTAAGTTCGAGGGCGACGAAACGTAAATCCTCAACCTCAGCCTCAACGCATCCTCCATTAACCCTAAAGCTGATATCATCTCTCTCTCCAATAATCCTGTATAGTTCAGTGCGAAATTGCTCTACACGGTGCGATTGTTCTGCATTCATTTTCAGTGTTGCTGCCCATGCGTCCTTTGCTTCCATTCGTTGATAATGCCAGACAGCAATTGCTGCCATGCGCAGTTCGGGCATTTCATTGCTATCACTGCCTTCTCGATTCATTGCATTCTCGACAAATAAACTCGTATCAGAATAAGAAGAATGACTACAGCTAAAATCAAGAAGAGCAGCAGAGTGATAATCTTTCTCCGTCGATGATTTCTTTTAATGACTTCCAGAGTGTACCCGCTCGCCTCAATATAGCCCTGAGCAGTAATCCGCAGGCACACACTCTTCCCACTTTGATTGTTAAAGGAGATGAGATAGACAACGGCGACGGGCCAGAGCAGGATCAAGGTGAAGATGAAGAATAGATAGCTGAACTTCTCTTGAGGAACGCTGAGTGTGATCGCTCCTTCTGATTGGGAAGTTACAATGAAGCCCGCCCGCCGGTAAGGTTCAATGGCCTCTTCTAGTGCTGCAAGCTTATCTAAATCCATCATCCAATCCTGATAAATTAAGGTTGCGTAAGTTGGTGTAGCCGATAAGTATCTCGGTTTGGTATTCTCACAACCATTCTCATTGTGCTGTTTGCACTGTTATGCCTAAAGCGCTGAGACATCTCAAATAATGTGTCTCGCTTGTGAGCTTTTAAGCTGTACGCTCACGGCGCTCGAAACGTACAAGGACATTTTCGGATTATATAGTTCGAAAATCAAGGGCGGGAGAAATCCCTCAGTCCCATCAGGGGGTAAGCACTGATGGGAAGGGGAACCCGTATAAGGCCCATGCGACTACCGGAGAAGTTGCTATATATACGAAATACATTAGGGGCTACACAGGAGGAAATGGCACGTCGTCTAGCGTTTCCACAGATAACTCGTGAGTATGTATCGGGGTTTGAACTGGGGACACGCGAACCCCCTCTGCCCGTGCTTTTACGCATAGCTGAAATTGCTGGGGTTTACGTTGATGTGTTAATTGATGATGAATTGGATATGCCGGAAAATCTTTCTAGTGAAACAAAAAGCGCGGGGATTCGGCGAGCATCTACATCAAAGGGCAAAAGTAGGCGGTAAACACCCTCAGTTACTAGCCTAGCAATTTAGTATGACGCCTTTGTGATTTTGTAATATCAAAATATTTATTTGGAGATAAAGAATGAGTTTCGTAAGTACCGCTGCATTTATCTGGTCGGTGGCCGATCTGCTGCGTGGAGATTACAAACCATCGGATTATGGGAAGGTAGTTTTGCCTTTTACACTTCTCCGACGATTAGACTGTGTACTTGAATCAACCAAGCCTGACGTGTTGGCTGAATACGAAGCGAAGAAATCGCGCGAAGGCTCGTTCTATCCGTTCTTGATTCGGAAGTCCAAGCAAAGTTTCTATAACACTTCACCTTTCGACTTTCAGAAGTTGTTAGGCGACCCAAATAATATCAAGGCTAATCTTACAAGCTACATCAACGATTTCAGCGAAAATGCTAGAGACATCTTTGAGCGCTATGATTTTGAGACCCAAATTGAGCGACTCGATAGTTCCAATCTGCTCTTTAAAATCGTACAGAAATTTGCTGCCATAGACTTGCACCCCAACGTCATCAGCAATGCTGATATGGGGCTTATATTTGAGTGGTTGATCCGCAAGTTTGCTGAGCTTTCAAATGAGACGGCAGGTGAACATTACACGCCGCGTGAAGTCATTCGATTAATGGTTAATTTGCGGTTCATTGCCGACGATGATGCGTTGACGAAGCCCGGTATTGTGCGGAGCGTGTACGACCCAACAGCCGGGACTGGAAGCGAACTTATACGGCGGCTCGGAATTGCAAAAGTATTTTAGGGGCGTACATCCCTAATGGCAAGTTTTACGTAGAGAATGGGCTTTGCTGCGTACCGGGAGGTGAATCCAGGTATGCAGGCTAAGTCAACGCCCAAGCCTAAGCGGAAAAGGCCGACTCGTCTTGCTGAGAAACTGCTAGAAGTGCGCAATAAGCTCCATCTTTCTCAAGGTAATATGCTTAGGCAGTTAGGGCTTGAGAATGAGATGGAGCGTGATTATATATCGAAATTTGAACGCGGAGTCTTGGAGCCGCCATTACACGTCCTATGTGCTTATGGAGAAGCAGCAAATGTATTTCTCGATGTATTTGTGAGAGACAATATAGACCTCCCAGAGACGTTGCCAGCCAAAACGAAAAGTGAGGGAGTAATCAGAAAGGCAAGGTCAAAAAGGTAAAGAGATATACTTATTTGATGCGGGAATATTTATACAAAAGGAAGCACCTATAATACCAATGGTCGATTTGAACAAGCGGTTTCTTGTAGCACTATCGTTCCCTGGCGAATACCGGGAATTTGTGGCGGCTGTAGCACACTTACTCAGCCAAGAGTTGGGGAAGCAACGTGTGTTATATGATAAGTTCCACGAAGTAGAGTTCGCGCGGGCGAACTTAGATACTCATTTGCAGTCTCTCTATCATGATGATTCGGAACTGCTGGTTGTGTTCTTATGTGCTGATTATGAGCGAAAGGAATGGACTGGACTTGAATGGCGTGCTATCAGAGACCTTATTAAAAGGAAGCAGGATACGTCGATCATGTTTATCCGACTTGATGACGCTAATATCTCAGGTCTCTTCTCTATTGATGGCTACATAAGTGCCAGCGGTCGCCAGCCTACGGAGATCGCTGCACTTATTATGAGCCGTCTTCGGCAAGCCTCCCGTATCGATAAATCTTCTGAACCCTTATTCGGTGAGCATGAATTGGTTAGACGCCAATCAAAAAACGTGTCGTTCCACGATAAAGAAGAAGGGCACAGTTACCCTGACGATGACTGGTGGGAGAACCTTGAGCGTGTAGTAGTACATCTCTATGGGCAAGGGTTAATGCAACATGAGATTTGGTCTAGGGCGGGCGGGGATTTATCAGTGGTAAATCTTAACGCATCGAGTAGAGGAGCATGGCATGCAGCGCTCAGGAGTTTAAAACAAGGTGGCGGCGGACGGGGTATTAGTCATCTAACTCTTCTTAGCAAAATGTTAGAAGATTACCCTGATAATCGAGAGTTGAAGGCTTTAAGACAGTCATTAGACTAAAATGCATGCTTGACACTAACATATAGTTCAAGCTGATAGTCTAAGCCATTGTCTTGGAAATTCTTGGCACAAGTTTTTTCGAGAGCCACGAGGGGAGCTTACCAATGGAAAACTTACTTCAAGTCTTTTTAGATGCCGAGCTGCTCAAGGGTATTGACGACAACGAACAGTTTAATTATCTGAAAGCCGCAGCTCAAGAATTGTTTGGCAAGTCTGCTAAAAATCGTTTGGAGCTTATTCCATTTACTTTAGTTGCGCTGGATCCAGAAGTGCCTGAAGACGAACCCCTTTTAGAAAGAGTTGAGAGTGCTATTAAGAAGCACTGGCAGCCTTTTAAAAACAAATTTCCGAGCCGCCCTGTACAAATACTTCGAGCAGTAATTTTAGAGGCACTCCGTCTGAAAACAGCCAAGGATGATCTTGCCGCCGCAATTGTTTGGTTAACAGGGGCAAGTTACTACCAGCACAAAACATATCCTACAAGAGAAGAGGCAATTTTTAAGGATTACTTACGTGATCTTGCAAATCGTCTAGAAGAAAAATCAGTGGGGCATTGGGTTGTTAACCAAAGCTTTAATGGCAAAGATGGTTCGGATATTACTTTCACCCTACAGGATGTAAGTCAAGAGCAGTTGCAGGGTAGGCTTCTGAATGCGGCTGGTCCTACCCAAGATGCGCAGGGTAGTGCAGTTAAAGGTTCAAATACTCATCTTCCCTCGGAAGGTGGGCCTTGGGCGATTGATTTTTCCAAAATCGCGGCTGCTGGTGTTGCGAAGAGTATTAACGATAACAATGCTCAAATTAAGAATGGCATAAATAAAGTCATGCAGGATATCGTGACTTCTATAGCTATTCTTAACAGACGATATGACCTTCTGTGGTGGCGTCACACGCTTTATTCACCATCACTGAAGAGAAGCTATAGGGGGTTGGATATTTCGACATTATGTTTACTCACCAGCTTTGATGTGTACATGCTAGTGCCAGAACTGTACCCACAAAGTGTTGAGTTTCTCTTGCGGGAAGCGATATCGGTATTACTTGTTACTTCTAACGAAACTTCATCACATGAACTGTCACTGTCGGAATTCCTAGAAAGTTTACCTGCCATATCTCATTTGGAAGAGCTGCGTTCGAGTTATAAGGCTAAAGTTATTGAGGGATATTCACGTGTTTCATTGCTCGACTTAGTAAAGGGGGTGTTGATGGGAGAGTCACCTTCTTCACAGTCGATTAAATTAAGACTAGGGCTAGCATCGGATCTGCATATTGATACTCCAGACCTAACCGTGTGGCTGCTTCGGGGGCTACAAGCGCAACATTTGGCAGAGCAAAGGATAAATACCAATGCCTGACAATAACATTAAATGTAGCCGCGAACATTGTTATGTTCCAGAACGTGGTGAGACATGTGATGAAGGACATTTAGATGTCAATGCCTGTGCACATTTTCGAGGCTCAAAAGCGGCCAAATCCGCTAACAAGCATGACAGAGATGCGACAAGCGGTTTTCATTTCCCTTGGTCGGGGAATTCACTGGGCTTAAATGACTTCTCGTTTATTAGTGGTCGCTCTCACCCACACATTATTGGCATAGTGGGGCCACACAATGCAGGTAAGACGACGCTGTTAACAGTGCAGTATCTTTTGCTTAGCAGAGGTAACATATCCAGTGAGCACAAGTTTGCTGGTTCTTACACCTTTGGCGGTTGGGAGAACTTAGCGCATTACATGCGTTGGAAAGGAAACATTCCGCCTACATTTCCTCCGCATACTTCCAGTTCCGATAAAAGAAGACCTGGGCTTCTTCACTTATCGTTTCGACAAACGGGAGGTAGCTTACTTGATTTAGCTCTAACAGATGCGCCAGGTGAATGGTTCAGTCGGTGGGCGCTTGATAAGAATGACCAAGAGGCTGGAGGGGCTAGGTGGACAGCCTCCAATTCAGATGCTTTTATTTTGATAGTAGATTGCGAATCCCTAGTTGGACAGCAAAGAGGGGTCGCAAGAGAATCGATTGAACGCATCGCTGAACGACTTAATGCAGAACTTGCTAACCGTCCTGTGGCAGTAGTTTGGACAAAGTCCGATATAGCTGTAAAAGAACCAGTCAAGAACTTCCTCCAGGACAGATTTGCGAATCTTTTCCCTGACCATGAAGAGTTCCACGTGAGTGTGAAAAAGGAAGGAGTTAATAATCGAATTACAGAAAGCGCATTTAAGGAACTCTGGCGCTGGATACTCACTCGTAAAGCTCCCTCGGTAAAAGAATTTTTAAGCACTCCGCCAGCCGGGGACGACCTTTTTCTTATTTATAGGGGATGAGTCAGAATGGCATCCATAACGGACTCACTTTTAGTGATAGGCGTATCAGATAGTGGTAAAAGTCATTACGGCGGACAACTACTTATCCGTTTACGAAAGAGGCTTGGCTTACTCAAGTCAGCCGTTGCGCCAGATAGCATTAAAGGATTTGATGAAGTCTTGACTTGTTTGAGTGAAGGGAAATCGGCTCCACATACAGCTTCAACCTTCTATGGCACAGTAACGCTCCCATTAGTTGATTCTGAAGGAAACAGAATTGATTTACATTGGCCTGATTATGGTGGGGAGCAAATTAAAAATATTCGAGATGATAGGCTAATGACACTCGAATGGAAGGATCGCCTTCTTAAAAGCAAGGGATGGCTATTCTTCATTCGCCCTGATGCGGCAAGAAATCGCGAAGACATCATTCTGCGCCCTACAAGTGGAGATGATTTAACTAGTCTCGATACTTCTCAAGAAGCCTCACATGAAAATAAAGTGGCTGCTTGGTCTGAACAGGCAGCAAATATAGAGTTGCTACAGATGTTACTGTATGCTAAAGGTGTTGGCAGTACCCATCCCATTAGTACACCATATTTAGCAATTATTCTTTCTTGCTGGGATGAACTACCTAAGAAGGATCAAAAGCACCCTCCAATTGATGTCTTAGCAAAGACGATGCCACTCTTTGCTGAGTTCATTTCTTCTAACTGGAAAGAAGATGCCTACTCCGTTTTCGGTGTTTCCTCACTGAGTAAGGCATTAAGCGACAAAATACCCGACGAGGGCTATTTAGATAACGGACCTCAATCGTTTGGCTATGTAATCCTGCCAGATGGGGATAAGGACGATGACTTAACCCTACCTGTCGCTAGAATACTTGAGCGTTTGATATGAATTTGCTGATCCATCAGGCTCTGTATGGAGAGAAAGATAAGGGGCATGCGTTTTTGATGGCTAGTCCAGACGCTCCTGAAATATGTAAAGAAATCAGACCCTACACCGACCGCCCCAGCTACGTCCCACCAGGCATTGTATGGACGCCCTATCTTAGTGGGTACCCATATAAACAGTTCTATATACTCTCGCGTACATTTCCAGATTCTCAAGCTACTCGGCCTGGGATGGTGTTTACGCACTGTCTGATACTGCCGATTGAACAAGCCATCGAGTGCAATAATTTATCTATCGTAATTTCCAGCCTTCAAAGAGAACCATTAAAGGACATTCATTTAGAAACATTAGATGTAACACTTGATAATAATGGAGCGAGCGCAAAAGAGTATCCCGATGGTTTTTTGAATCTTCTATCGCAAATACTGATACATGAAGGAAATAATTTGCCTGTCGTATGGGTTGGGCAGCAGGGATTTTCCGAAAGCGTATCCGCTCTATGGAATTACCTCTGGCCCCAGGCTAGGCAAGCTTTGAGCTTTCGACTGAGCTTTGATCCTCAAGACATCGAGGACATTGAACAACAGCGTCTAACTCTCGTCTGTACGCCTGAAGCGCTTGCATCTCGGTGGAGAAATTTTGTCACGGCTAGTTCGGCAGATTCACACGAACCTGCGACACTTACTGAAAAATACATATTAGGGATGCCCGAAGCGGGGCCATTGCACGATCTGATTAAGGAGCTATCTTTCACTCCTGCTTCATTCTCTGACCTTAACAAAATAGAAAGATGTCACAATTACCTTCAATCACTAAAGGAGGGAAACACTAATTGTGGTGCCATTCGTTCTCTCGCAAGAACAATTGGAATCATATCCCCTTTGCCTGAATACGGTGAGAGACTCAAAAATAAGGTCATTAGCGCATTAGCACAGGCTACTATCCAAGGAGGAGCTGGTGATGTTCTAGCTTTACGTAATTTCGAATCGCAGCCATATTCATCTGGCGAAAGCGTTATAGGCAACGCAATTGCTACTTGGATTTCAAATGCATTTACACAAGATGCGGAAATAACACATAAAGAGCTGTTGGAAATTCTTACGGAAGCTTTTTCAATATCTTCGTCCAGCAAGTGGAGTCAAGCGGTACGAAAAGGCTTGCCTGAGGCTTTTAAAGATTGGCGAGATGAGATTGCACAGAAGGTATGGGCTCTGTGGAAACTTGAACTCAATTCAATTAAGTGGCTAGGCGATTATATCCGACCATCAGCAAAGGTTGATAAAACCTTATCTCTGAATACACCCAAAAGGCTGGAACTCACTTTAGGTGAGATAGTCGCAGCTTATGCCATTAACAAAGATATGATTCGGCTCTACGCTGCTACTTTGTGTTCTACATACGAACCAAAAGAAATCATAAACAAGTATCTGCAAATATCTTCTGAAAAGAAATTCCATGAGGGTATATCGATTATCGCAAAGCGGGTGCCAGATGAAATTATTTTGTCAGCGGCTTTACAGTTAGAAGATGATCGCTTAATCGATGTTGCCGGAGGGCTCTGTAAAAGCAACGCCAAGTTATTGTCTGACTTTGACCCAAACTCATCACATTGGCGAAGAATATGGCTGCGGGCCGTACAAGCGGGATCACTTTTGTGGAAGGGGATTAAAAACCCCACGCATGTGGTCTATTCCTTACTAGCTTTGTCTCCAGCAACCTCTTCTGTCGAATATGAATTACTTAAATTGATAGGTCATACATCTCAAGCAAATTTACTTGATCATCCTAATCGCTCAAATATGTGGACTGTGCTGCCACAGAGTATACGTAAGTTATATTTAACGGCTACGGCAACTTCTTGGTTGGATGATTTTTTTTCTGGGGAAGCCATAGAAGGCAATGTAGAGAGAGTGTTGGAGGAAGAGATCATTAGTGAGTTCATAAAAAGACTTGATCCTACGAATCAAAATTGCATACAAACATTAGTTTCATTCAGTGAGAAAATCAGTAGACTTAAGGAGTCTGAATTTAGGAGTGCACTTGAAAAGTGGTTGGACAGTAGGCAGCCACTGAAAGTTTTAGATGGTAAAGCTCTGGGTCAATTGATTGCGCAGCGTCATTGGGAAAGAGCTGCCAATTTGGTGTTTACAGTATACAAACATGGTCGACGAGAAGAACTCAGACCAATCATTAAGGAGTCATCAAGCCTTCTGGGATGGACGAATCGAGTTCAATTATTCTTGTCTGGGGAACTCGAATTTAACCTATCTGAGGATGAATGGTGGGATGCTCTCGCAGAAATTGCTGCACACATATATCAGTGGGGACCAGAGGACAAAGAGATTTGGTCAAGGGCAGGCGGTGAATATTACAGTGTGCGCTCTGGCAATGCAAAGGAAAAATGGCATTACGCGCTCCGAGAGCTTCGCCAAGGAGGTGGAGGTGGAAAAATCAATGTCGAAAGGCTTTTGAAAAAGATGCTTGAGGATTATCCCGGAAGTGATTCGCTAAAGTTGATATATAAATCATACTACGAAGTTTTCCACGCTAGATAAAAAAATAAGGTGTGCTTGAGTAAATACTCATGAAGAGTATTGTGCGGTTCACCGCGTAGCTAGGAGTCGTCGTCCCGTCAACCAAGTTGAGCACGGAAACAACTCCGGTTTTAGACAGTCCTTCCCCTATTCGGGAAGGGCTTTATTGTTTGCGAACACTAACCTGACTCCCATCACTTCGATAGGTCTTAGCAAAGAACATCATTTCCTCAGTAAAGAACGTTATTCCTACAGCAAAGAACATTATTTTCCGCGAACACCCAGCAACAAGCAAGACATCAAGTAATCCCCACTTTCAATAACACCTAAACATTCGCGGTTATCAGAGCGAAGTTCACCTATGCACATTCAGCACGTCTGCAGGGAACGATTGTTTCTACAGCCAAGAGCATTATGTTCCGTGAATAAGTTCTTCCAGCGTTAGGTAAGAACTTTATTATTTGGTGAATGACCTGTTGATTTTTAAACGTCAGCTGTAAGTCGCCTTAGGTAGCTTATTGTCTTTAGTGTTTAACACTCTTGGATTAAGTACACGCTTCCAAGACCCAACTTCATTTCACAGAACCCAACTCTATTTCACAGAACGCAACTTAATTTAACTCCTACACTAACGGATGCCGACCTCATCAACTATGCGCACCACGTCAGGGACAAGATGCTGGAGAATGAAGTGCTGGCGCAACAGGCAACGACGAACAGCAAAGAGCAGCTCGCCCTCGGCGACTTTCACGATGTGATGATGGATTCCGTCATAGAAGGATTGGACAACTATCAATCAATGGCGGATCAGGTGTTGAATAATGAACAGGTGCAGAAGGGCTTCGCTTCCTTACTTCTTGATCTGGTTTATCAAGCCTTCCAGAAACATCCCAGTGACAAGAAAGACATTACCTCATAGAAATAATGTCTTTCTTAAGCGGCTCACTGATACTCTGTAGGGACAAACTTTATTGTCAGAGGACAAACTTTATTATCTGCAAACAATTTCCATGCACATTAGAAGATTGAAAATTTGATTGTTAGGTATTTCTTGGGATTCTGGCGGAAGTCGTAGAGGAGTTTGACGGATTCGGA
>Ga0307513_10013044_pt1 | contig 10220 bp, 4 predicted proteins | sample 15_EM_MG_FD_202174 | JGI IMG/M metagenome (GOLD analysis project Ga0307513, IMG submission 202174) | Populus trichocarpa ectomycorrhiza microbial communities from riparian zone in the Pacific Northwest, United States - 15_EM | ecosystem: Host-associated > Plants > Roots > Unclassified | place...
AATAACTTCGATGCTCGCGCTGATCGCCGCGGGCTCGAGTCCGGAAGCCGCAGGGCAGAATGCCGGAACTCCGAAAACCGAAGAAATTTCCGAGGTCGTGGTCACGGGCATTCGCGCAAGCCTGCAGAGCGCGGCCGAAATCAAACGCACCTCTCTCGAAGTCGTCGATTCGATCACCGCCGAGGACATCGGCAAGCTGCCGGATCCGAATGTCGCGGAAACCATGACTCGCATACCCGGCGTGCAGGGGTATCGGTATGGCGGCGAGGGCGCCTCACCGGTCGGAGTGGGCAGCGGACTCACGATCCGTGGACTGTCCGGGCAGACCGCGTCACGTGTCGACGGGCGTGCCTACTTCACCGCCGGCAATCGCGAATTCAATATCGAGGGTGCGATTCCGGGGATGATCGCCGGCATCGACGTGTACAAGAACCCGGACGCGGAGCACATCGAAGGCGGCATTGGCGGGTTGATCAACATTCGCACGCGTCGCCCGCTGGACTTCGACGGGCGGGTTTTCAGCGCGGCGGCCAACATGCGTTACAACGATTTGTCGCAATCGGTCGAACCCGACTTCTTCGCCCTCTATTCGAATCGATGGGACGCAGGGGATGGCGGCGAATTCGGTTTCCTGGTCGCGGCCAACATCCAGGAAAGCCATAACCGATCCGATTCGAATCCTGGCAACGGCGGCACTTCGTTGCGCCGTCCCATCCGCGCGGACTCGGCCGAATACGCGACGGCCGCCGGAGCAAACCAGGCGTACGCGGGACGCAGCGATGTGTGGTTTCTCGCGGACGTCCCGAACGCGCTCGCCTTCACGCCCGCGGAGCGGGCGAATCTCGTCACGGCAGCGACCCAGCAGGCGCCGATCTTCGAGGAAGACATCCTGCGCACGCGGCGCGGCTTCAACGCGGCCGTGCAGTGGAAGCCGTCGGACGACCTGGAATTCTACGCCGAGACTAACTACAACTATTACCTGTACCACCAGCAGTACCGTTTCCTGTTCGCCAACGACACGCGCACGGTGCAGGGCCTCACGACTTCACCGTTCGAGCTCACGGAGGGATTGGCGAATCGCAACGTGAACGGCGGCAGCGACGAAATTCTCGCGGGCCAGCGGCTCGATGGCGGCACATTCCTGGATTCCCCGCTCAGCACTGCCGGTGGCAACGAAGACCATCCGTACGAAACCGCCATCTACGCGGCCGGTTTCAACTGGAACCCGGTCGACAATTTCGAGTTGCGCTTCGACCTTGCTTACGTCAAGGCGGACCAGGAAGTCGACAATCGCTCGGTGAACAGCGTATCGGCGCCGGGACAATCCTGGGACGTTTCGCGCGATCTGACCGGCGAGCCTCATTCGATTTCATTCTCGGGAGGCCCCGCGCTCGATGCACCCACCACCTGGATGTTCAGCGACTATGGCAACGGCAACAACGCCATCTGGGACGACAAGGGTCTGGCAACCCGGCTCGATGCGACCTATCGCCTGGACATGCCGTTTCTCGACGCGATCAAGTTCGGAGTCCGCTGGGCCTACCAGGAAGCGCGCTTCCACAACTACAGCTACTCGGGCCGCCCGCTGACCACCAATGGCCTTGCGCTCGCGGCGGATCGCTCGAACGGCATCCTGTTCGCAAACATGCAGGACCTGACGGAACGTGCGCCGACGAACTGGATGGATGGAAAAGCCGGTTTTGCCGGTGGTTATAGCGTGTTCGCGCCCTGGGCCTTGCTCGGAGACGATGTTCGCAATCGTTTTCCGCTCGCGGGAATTCCGGCGGACGATTCGCTGCCTGAAAATCTCACGCAGCGGCGCTTCGCTCGCGAAGAAACCCTGGGCGGCTACTTGCAGGGCGAGTATTCGCTGTGGAACGAACGGATTTCCGGAAACGTTGGAGTCCGCATCGTCAAGGCAGATCTGAGCGCCCGCGCCATGATCGTCAACGTGCCGGGACCTGGCGTCTCTGCGAACCTGTCGAGCAACAGCTACACGGATTTGTTGCCATCGCTGAACGTCGTGGGGCACCTCACTGACGAACTGCAGCTGCGGTTCGGCTACGGCAAAGGGCTGACACGCCCGTCGCTCGACGCGTTGAATCCTTCGCTGGTCGTGAACACGACGAACGGCACCGGTGGCCGTGGCAATCCGGAACTCGATCCACTCACGGCCGACAGCTACGACCTTTCACTCGAGTGGTATTTCAGCCCGGCGGGTTACGTATCGGCCGCTGTGTTCGACAAAGAGATCAAGGGTTTCTTCACTGGAATCTCGGAATGCGAGACGGTGGCCGGCGTGCCCGCCTACGGCGGGGCGGCGCCCAATGGCTGCGCGAATGGCCAGTATTTCATCACGCGCACGGTGAACTCGGAGCCCGGGTTTGCTCGTGGCGTCGAGATCGCGGGGCAAACGTTCTTCGACTTTCTACCCGGTGTGTTCAGCCATTTCGGCGTGCAGGGTTCCTATGCGCACGTGAAGACCGAGAACCCCGTGCGCTTCACGACCAATGGACCGATATTCGACGTGCCGCAGGCATTTCAATCGGACGACAATTTCTCCGTCGCCGCGCTTTATGACGATGGCAAGCTCTCCTCGCGGCTCGTCTATACCTACCGCTCGGACTATGTGTTGTTCGGCGTTGCGCAGAATCCCATCGATGGACGTTATCTGAAGGGCTACGGCATCTGCGACTTCTCGCTGAGCTACCGGATATCGGACAACTTCGATGTTTCGGTCAACGCGTCGAACCTGGCCAATCAGGCGCCGAACCGGTTTGTAGGCGAGCCCGGGAGTTATGCGACCGACTTCGAACGCCAGCACTTCATGAATGGCCGGATCTACGGCGTTGGACTGCGTTATCGATTGGACCACTGAGCCATCGGACAGACGGCCGCGCGGCGACTATTCTTCGCGGCCGTCTATCCAGGTGTTCGACACTCTGGCGTCTTCATCGAGCGCCACCAGGTTCGCGCGCTGACCGGGCGCGATGCGCCCCTGGTCTTCGAGCCTGAGGAATTCCGCCGGATTGCGGCTGCCCATCAGCAGCGCGTCGGCGAGTTTCAGGCCGAGTAGTTTGACGGCATTTCGTACGGCGGTCGCCATGTCGAGGTGCGCGCCGGCCAGACGCCCGTCCTCGTCCACGATCTTGTCGCCGATGACCGTGATCAACCGGCCCTGGATGTGGAACGACTCGAGACTCGAACCCACGCTCGGCATCGCGTCGGTCACGAGCATGAAATGATCGTGCCGCTTGGAGCGCAAAGCGAGCTTCATCACCTCGGGATGCACGTGATGGCCGTCGATGATCAGCCCGCACCAGGCGTTGTCCGCCGCCAACGCGGCGCCGACGGCACCGGGCTCGCGCGCAGTCAGCGGCGACATCGCGTTGAACAGATGGGTGAACCCGCGCAGACCCGCGGCCAGCGCGGGCTGCAGCTCGGCAAAGGTTGCGTTGGTGTGGCCGGCGGAAACGATGACGCCGGCGTCGTTCAACGCACGGATCAACTCGGGCGTGGTTCGCTCCGGCGCCAGCGTGACCATCGTGAGACCGCCGTGCGGCGTGCTCAGTAGTTTGACCGCGGCCGCGTCCAGGCTGCGCAGCTTGCCGGCGTCGTGCACGCCGCGCCGCTCCGCATTGAGGAACGGGCCCTCGATATGGATTCCGAGTACGCCAGGAACCCGGCTCTCGATCGCGGCGCGGGTCGCTTCGATGGCGCGCGCGACCACGTCGAGATCGTCGCTGATCAGGGTCGGCAGGAAACCCGTCGTGCCGAAGCGCCGGTGCGTCTTGCCGATCGCGGCGATACTCGCGACGCTCGGATCGTCGTTGAACAAAACCCCGCCGCCGCCGTTGACCTGCACATCGATGAAACCCGGTGCCAGCAACTTCCCGCCGAGGTCGATGATGCGATCGATGCCGGCGAGCTCTTTCGCGCCGGTGATGGCTTCGATGCGGCCATTGCGGACCAGCAACGTGCGATTGTTTTCGATACCCGCGTCGGTCAGCAATTTTCCGTTGGTGAAGGCGAGCAGCATCAGACGGTCTCGGTGACCTTGCGCAGGTGCGGCGGGCGGTCGGGATCGAACCCGCGGGCGATCGCGAGCGCATTCACCATCCGGTAGAAAGACTGAATCTGCAGGATCGGCTCGATGACCGCGTGTGCGGCGATGCAAGGCAAGGGCGTGGCGCCGCGCGCCGTCGCGCCGGTCAGCAATACGCGTGCGCCACGCGCAGCGAATTCCACAGCGAGCTCTTCGAGCCCCGCGCGTGTGTCGTCGGCCTGGGCGAACATCAGCAGCGGAAAGCCGGTGCGCACCAGCGCCATCGGACCGTGTTTGACCTCGGCGGAGCTGAATGCCTCGGCGTGCAGGCCGCAGGTCTCTTTCAGTTTGAGAGCCGCCTCTTGCGCAACACCCAAGCCGAAGCCGCGTGCGACGACGAAAAGATTCACCGCGTCGCGCAGCGTCTCGACCGCGGGTTGCCAGTCGCAGGCCCAGGCACGCGTGAGCTGATCGGGCAGCTGATGCAGCGCTGCCGACAACGTGGCGTCCTCCCGCCAGTTCGCGAGCAATTGCACGATGCAGCTCAGCGAGGCGATGTACGACTTGGTGGCCGCGACGCTTTGTTCGGCGCCCGCATGCAGCGGTACGCCGACGTCCGCGAGCTTCATCAGCGGCGAATCCGGCGTGTTGCAGAGCGCGATGCACAATGCGCCGCCGGCGCGGGCACTTTCCGTTGCCGCCAGCAGATCCGGGCTCTTGCCGGATTGCGAGATCGCGATGAACAACATGCCGCGCATATCGGTGTTGGCGTCGTAGATGGAACTCACCGAAGGCGCCGCGGAGGAGGTGAGGACCTGCGTGTGTGCCTCGATGAGGTAACGCGCGTACGTCGCGGCATGATCGGAGCTGCCTCGGGCGCAGGTGATCACCGCGCGCGGCGGATTCGAACGCAACCTGAAGCCGAGTTCGCGCAGGCGCGGCGCATTGGCTGCGAGCTGGGCGCGCACGACGGAACCCGCTTCCGCGGCCTCGAGGAACATCCGGCTTTCCGCACTCACGATGATGCGCTGAGCTCCGCTACGAAGTCGTAAATGTCGCCGCGGTAGTAAGACTGCGAGAACTCGACCGCGCGGCCGTCCTTGAGATAACCGACGCGCGCGACCAGCAATCCGGCGTCGCGCTCCTGCGCCTTGAGCAGCTTGGCCTGTTCGGCCGTGAACAACACCGCGCGCAACCGCTGCAGTGCGCGCACCGGTCGGTTGCCGGTCCGTTCGAGCGCCTCATACAGCGACGATTCCACGGCATCGACTGACGGCAGGCAGTTGGCGAGCACGGTCGCGTATTCGATCGCCATCGGCGCGTCGTCCGCATAACGAATGCGGTGGAACCGAAACACCGGCGTGCCGGGGCTCGAACGCAGCGTCAGCGATTCCTCGGGGGTCACCGTGCCCGCGGCCTTCGTGAGCCACACGCTGCGCGGCTCGCGGCCGCGTGCGCGCATGTCCTCGGAGAACGAGGTGAGTTTCGCGAAATTCTTCTCGACGCGATTGCTGACGAAGGTGCCCGAACCCTGCTTGCGCACTAACAAGCCTTCCTCGGCGAGTTCGTCGATCGCCTTGCGCACGGTGATCCGCGACACGCCGAGCATCTCCGCCAGATCGCGTTCCGGCGGTAATGCATCTTCCGGCGCAATCACGCCGTTTTCGATCGCGTCGCGCAGCGCGCGCTGCAGCTGCTGGTACAGCGGTTGAGCGCTCTTTTCATCGAGCGGCAGCAATACCTGCGAGAGAGTTGGCAAGATCGGGTCCCCCTGAACTGACTGAAACATCGCGTGGCCGTAAGACCATAACAATACCAGTTAGTACCGCCGTGATGCATCGTCTCTTCATAACATCATGTTTTATAGTGATTAACGCGATCGCTATTCGAATGGTATGCAAGAGACTAGTTTTTTCTGCTCAATTGGTACTATAGTGGCTCCATATTGGTCTGTACGAAAACCAAATACGGGGAAAGGTCATGAACGCTAGAAGTACGAAGACGTTGGTTGCGGCCGCGGTGTCGCTCGCCTTGGGGCAATACGCGACTGCCGACGATTCGCAAACCACGCCCTCGGGCGGCGAGGAAATCGAGACAGTCCTGGTGACCGGCATCCGCGCCAGTCTGCGTGAGTCGCTCGAGGTCAAACGTCAATCCCAGGCTGTTGTTGATGTTATTAACGCTGAGGATGTCGGCAAGTTTCCCGACAAGAACGTCGCCGAAGCCCTGCAGCGCGTCGCGGGCGTCAGCATCTCACGCGACTTCGGTGAGGGCGAGCGCGTTTCGATCCGCGGCACGGCGCCCAACCTCAACCGCACCTTGCTGAACGGGCATGCGATCGCGACGGCCGACTGGTTCGTACTCGACCAGCTCTCGGCTACCCGCAGCTTCAACTACCTGATGTTGCCCACCGAGGTCATCGGATCCACCGAGGTCTTCAAGGGTTCGCAGGCCGACATCGACGAAGGCGGCATCGGCGGCACGGTCAACATCAAGACGCGTAATCCGCTCGACATGCCCGCGGCGACCTTCTCGGCCTCGTTGTCGGGCGCGTACACCGATCTTTCCGAGAGCACCGACCCGCAGGCGGGTGCGCTGTTCAGCTGGAAGAATGACGCGAGCAGCGTGGGCGTGCTGGTGGCCGCTCTCTACCAGGAGCGCCACCTGCGCCGCGACGGTATCGAGTTCCTCGGATACTCCGACCGCGTGATCGACGACCAGGGCGGCGCAACGGCCGCCGTTCCCGACTTGCTCGGCTCGACGCTGTTCGAACAGGACCGCGTCCGCACCGGCGTCAACTTCGGCATCCAGTTCAAGCCGAACGACAAACTCGACATCAACCTCACCGGGCTCTATTCCAAGCTCGAGGCCGACAACTTCAACCACAACTACATGGCGTGGTTCAGCAACATGTTCGGTGCGGGCGAGCAACCCACCAATACGACCATCGACGCGGGCGGCACGTTGGTCGGCGGCACGTTCGCCAACAGCGCCAACGGCTGGGGCGTGGTGTACGACGCGATCCTGCGCGATGCGCAAACGGAAACGATGGGCGGGGATTTCGACCTTTCGTTCGCGGTGACCGATTCGCTCACGCTGCACAGCAAGGTCGGCTACACCAAGGCGAAGGGTGAAACCACCGCGCAGCCGTTCTGGGAAACACAGGCGCACACAGGGTTCACCTGGGATTTCAGCCACGGCGTTCCTGAAGTCGACTTCACCAACATCGCGGACCGCACCGACGCCAATTCGCTGCCGGTGCTCGGTTGGGCTTCCCACAACCAGTTCCTCAACGAGGACGACGAGTTCTACGTCTACGGCGACGCGGAATTCAAGGTTGAAATGGGGGCGATCAACGCGTTCAAGTTCGGCGTGAAGTACACCGACCACGAGCGCGACGTGAACATCACCTATGGCCAGACACGCGGATTGCTCAGCGCCACCGGCTGCGACGGTCACCCCTGCTCCCTCGCGGATGCCGCCGGGTCGGTGACGCCTGGCAACTTCCTCTCCGACATCGCGCGGCCCGGCACGGTCGACAGTTATCGGCTGGTGTCGGAGGCGCGCCTGCGCCAGATCTACGGTGCGCTCGATTTCATCGAGTACGATCCCAACGATCCGAACATCGTCGCCAACTGGCCTAACTTCCCAACCAACCACTTCGGGCCGCTCGAAAGCTTCACGGTGCAGGAAAAGGCGCTCGGCGGTTTCGCCATGGCCAACTTCGCCGGTGAAGGATTTCGCGGCAACTTCGGTGTGCGGGTCGTGCAGACCAAGGCAACTTCCGAGGGCTGGGCGGTGGGGGTACCGGCCGGCACGCCGGGCGCCGTCAACAATCCTTTCGGTCTGATCGCGCCGCTGTCGATCGATCACGACTACACCGACATCCTGCCGAGCGCGAACGTGGTGTTCGACCTTACCGACTCGCTGCTGCTGCGGATGGGTGCTTCACGGGTCATGGCTCGCCCGGAATACAACCGCATCGCGCCGACGATCACCTCGTTCACGCCGCTGCTGTTCACGGGATCAGGCGGCAATCCGACGCTCGATCCGTATCGCGCCGATCAGTTCGACCTGTCGGCCGAGTGGTACTTCGCCCCCGAGTCGCTGCTGGCCGCGTCGCTGTTCTACAAGGACGTGCAGTCGTACGTGATCAACGGCGCGGGTCCCGAACGCCTGCCGACGGAAATCGTCGATCCAAACGACTCGCGTCTGTCGGACCCGGAAGCGGATTGCCAGTCGATCGGTACGGCTCTCTACAATTGCATCTACCAGATCGACCGTCCGGTCAATGGTTCGGGCGGCAAGATCCAGGGTGTCGAGCTGTCGTACCAGCAGCCGATCGCCGGCGGCTTCGGTGCGATCGTGAACTACACCTACGCGGATTCCGATTCGGAGAATGGCGACCCGATCCCTGGCAACTCGAAGAACACCGCGAATGTCACGGCGTATTTCGAGAACCAGCGTTTCGGGGCGCGGCTCTCGTATAACTACCGGTCGGAGTATTTCATCGACAACGACCGGAGCCGGCAGTTGTATTCGGACGCGACCGACAGTCTCGACCTGTCGATCAACGTGAACCTTACGGACAACCTGGCGCTGACATTCGACGGCGTGAACCTGCTCGACGAGGAGCTGTTCCAGTACTACGACAACGACACCAGCCGGCCGGCGCGTTATTACGATAACGGGCCGATCTACTACCTGGGCGTGCGCTTCAACCTGGGGCGATAGGGTTTCGGTTCGATCCAGAGGCCGGATGGTCACCATCCGGCCTCTCCTTTATATATGTCACCCATGTCTGCGACACGCGATGAAATCCTGATCGTGGGGGGCGGCACCGCCGGGTGGCTCACGGCCGCCTATCTCGCGAGACACCTGGGCGGCCCCGCGGGTGCGCGCATCACGCTGATCGAATCCGCCGACATCGGCACGATCGGAGTGGGCGAGGGGACCTTTCCGACCATCGCCCGCACGTTGTCTTTGTTAGGTGCCGACGAGGCGCAGTTCATGCGCGAGAGTTCGGCCGCATTCAAGCAAGGCATCCGCTTCGTCGACTGGCAAAGAGCGCCGGAGGCCAATCCTGCGAATACGCGGCGCCGTCACTACTACCATCCATTCGCCCTGCCGCGGCAGGCCGGCATCGACCTCCTGCCTCACTGGTTGTCGGGGGAGGCCGGTGAAATTCCGTTCGCCGCTGCCGTGACCCTGCAGGAAAAGGTCTGCGACGCCGGCCGCGCGCCGAAGCGCGAAAGCGACGCGGGTTTTCACGGCCCGATGAACTATGCGTATCACCTCGACGCCGTGCGATTCGGCAGATACCTGAGCTCGATTGCAAAGGAGATGGGCGTCGTTCATCGACTGGGTACGGTGCAACGCGTCGACCTGGATGAATCGGGCGCGATCGCCGGCGTCGTCACGCGCGAGCACGGTTCGCTCACGGCCGGCCTGTACGTCGATTGCACCGGCTTTCGCGCCGAGTTGATCGGCCGCGCGCTCGGCGTGCCGTTCCAGAACAAGAACGGCGTGTTGTTCGTGGATCGCGCGGTGGCCATGCAGGTGCCGCACGCCGACGACGAAGTGCCGATCCCGCCGTACACGATCTCGACCGCGCACGAGGCCGGCTGGAGCTGGGACATCGCGCTGCCGCAGCGGCGCGGCGTCGGATACGTGTACAGCTCGGCGCATAGCGACGGCACACGCGCGGAAGCCGTGCTGCGCGAGCACGTCGGCGCCGCGGCTAACAATCTTCCGGCGCGGCATCTCGAATTGCAGGTTGGCTGGCGGACGCAACATTTCGTGAAGAACTGCGTGGCCGTTGGCTTGTCCGGCGGATTTCTCGAGCCGCTCGAATCGACCGGCATCATTCTCATCGAGGCGGCGGCCTACTTGCTCGCGGGCCTTTGTAGGCGCGGCGCCGACCTCGACGCTGCCGCGCGGACGTTCAACCAGCACATGGCGAAACGTTACGAGCGCATCGTGGACTTCATCAAGATGCATTACTTCCTCACACAACGGACCGATTCTGCGTTCTGGCGCGACAACGCTCGTGCTGAGACGGCGCCCGACTCGCTGCTGGCGCACCTCGAAACCTGGCGCTCCCGCCCGCCGTCCGCGGCGGATTTCGCGATGGACTACGAAACGTTCGCACCGGCGAATTACCAGTTCGTGTTGT
>Ga0307513_10013045_pt1 | contig 10218 bp, 14 predicted proteins | sample 15_EM_MG_FD_202174 | JGI IMG/M metagenome (GOLD analysis project Ga0307513, IMG submission 202174) | Populus trichocarpa ectomycorrhiza microbial communities from riparian zone in the Pacific Northwest, United States - 15_EM | ecosystem: Host-associated > Plants > Roots > Unclassified | place...
CGACTTCCAGCCTTCCTCTTTGGTATGGTTCGATCTCTGGGTACATCTTTGCTCTGGGCGGAGCCAAGGTATGAAGCTCGCGTGCCATGATGGGCGGGTACCTTCCTTCCGGACATATCAAGCTGATGCCTGGGCTCTGGTCTATTAGTGATGCTCTTGAGTGATACCTGACTGGTGCTTGTTGGGCGGTAGGCTTCGGGCTCAGGTGAGAGTGCAGACTAGATGCAAGAAATGTCCGAAAGGGTGAACCGCTATATCTCAGCGGCCGGACATCCAAAAGGATTTGTGTGGGCCACAGCATGCAGTTGCCTCACCGATCTGTGCGCACCGGGTTGTGGAGTGGTGAATTTAAGGCTTGCTCGGAGGAGAAGTCTGTTCCTCATCTCTTGTGCTCGGGCACGCGCTATCGTCAGTGAGGTTCTTACCGAGACATAGCCAATTGCTGGTTGCAAACTACATCCAATTGTCCCTTCGCTTTGCGATGAGGCACTTTTTGGAATTAACTCATTATAGTTAATTTTGATTGATTGTTCTTTTTCTCCTTTTTTTTCTTTTTTTTTCTAGTTCTATCTCTCGGTTAACCCTAACACGAAATATCTATAAAAGGCAATTTCTAATCTTAGATGTACAACTCTGCCAGTTGACCATTGATTGACACCGTATTTAGAGCTTCTAGTGATGAGTGCTGAAGGAACACTTTCCAAGCAGGTGTAGAGTATTCGGTGTTTCAATCCTGTTGGTGGAACCAGATAACAATATTGTCAAAAGGGTAGAGGCCCTTGCGGTGTAGCGCCTTGCAAGGTGCGGTGGGTTCACAGCCTTGCACATGATCACTTAGAGTGGAATTCATTGGTCTTGTGCTACTAGCTCATGCTCTTGAGTCTCAAATCGGTGTTAGTATATGGTAGATCCCAATCATCAGAGCACCAGTAGCTGCCTCTCACCAAAACTGATAGTTACTTTGATATATCCTATATAGACGAGTCTGCTTGACTATGTTATACGCGTCGACGGAGGTCCTTTTTTGCTTCCTCTCACTGCGTCTTGATCGCACTGAGGGCCAAGGTGGCATCGAGCACTCCTGGACTTTGACAGTGCAAGTCTCAATCTCAATCTCAACCGCGTCACATGCATATTCCACTGCAGCCAGTCCCAAGTACGCCGGGAGCTCGATGAGTCGTTTTCTCCAGAAGTCAACGCAGTGTGCCCCGTGATCAGTTGGTTGGACCGTCTGGCACAACTCCGAACTCGATACCTTTAGCCGCGATAAAAGGGTTGCATTGATACATATCGGGAATGGGCTCTTATGGTGCACCGTTTCGTGACGAAACAACCCGCCTCCGCGTTTTCGCCCCTGGTTTTAAACATTGCGGCTGGCGGCCCGGCTTGGGGGCTACACGGATTAGACCATCCTTAAGATAATGCCTGTTCGATTCCGCAAGTGTCAGTATGTCCAATCACCCGCGCGTGGCACGAGGCCTAGTTGGCCTGGAGGGCCAGCAATCTGAATGGGTTCCAGGGCCCCGGCAGTGTGACCAAGCCAAGTGAGGACCGTCTGTTTGACATCTCTATTGTTCGAAGCACTTGCCATGCGTGTGCCGCCCCAGATCGTTCGTGGGGACCCCGCCCGACTCATGACAGAGTGATATGAACCCGTTTATTTGGGGCTAGCTCAAGCGATAGTCTGCGTCTTATCCCCGTCTCTCTCTGATCAGCGTCTAGCATATCCTGCCTCATCGACTAACCCCCCTGACTACTCTCCGCATAGTACCCCGCCGGCACCTACTTGCCTGTCCTAGCGCCAGCATCCCGACTCCCCAACGACCGCCAACTGTCCAATATGACAGCCTCCCAGCAAGACGAGGGCATTTACTCGGCACCCCTAATGCAATACGAATCAAACTCTGCGTCGGGTTCGCAGCTGGCCGGTACAAGTCTGACTAGTAATGGTGAGCTATCTGGTAGCAGTCTACACACATGGTCTGGTGTTTACTGGTCTGCAGATCTGTTCGTTGTTGGCTTCCCGATGGAACCCTGTGATCCTTCCGAATATCCGAATTACGGTTGGGTCACCGGTGGCTCTGGAACGTATGAAGCTATCCCAGCTGCGTGTCAACCGCCAAGCAGATCGGAAAGTACAGAAGGGGAAGGTGCGCTTCTGCCACTGGTGATAATTGGAATGTGTAACGCTTATGCTCAAAGTGATAGGTTACTTGCAAAGAACAAACCACCTCATGACCCTCCAGCCGTCATTCACAGATGACTGCACGTTGCCAGACGACGTGCCGGCCTTCACCCCTCGTCCAGACCTGTTCGCCCAGCGGGCTACGTCACGTATCACCGATGGTGGTCGCAGTTCGTCCGATCCGAACGGATCTTTACCACCCTCGTCAAGCGTGATTGCGCTGGGTGCGTGGAAGGCCGTCTTTCATGCCCCAAAATTTACAATCTGACTTGATTCACGACGCTCCTAGGTTCACCCCACCCCAATGGGAATCCTTCCTGGTCATCCGACACCTGGCATACATTTGACCCGGAGCCCTTAGCTCCGACATATCCAAGCACAATTGACCCACGCTACACACTTGCTGCACCCTTCACTTTCATGTCTCCGTCCAGTGTCCTTCCGAAGCACCCCTCATCGAAACCTCTGGAAGTCACTTTGCCCAAGGTGGCAAGGCTCGAGACTCTCCACGAGCCTCTACTCTCAGTTCCGGATAGTCAATCCTCTGTTCAGACGTCGACCTATGCCAGTGAACAGGAAGAACTTAACGCCATCCGTTCCCTGATTAAGCGCGCGCCTTTCATGACGTCCGCTCCACAGTGCCCAGAACCAAACGTGGGTTCACCGGATGATCATTACACAGGAGGCCGGGGCATCACGGGGAAATCCATCTTCACGGCGTTTATCAACGTTCTGCGGAGTGGAGAGTACCAGTGCATTCAATGCAATGCCGTATACAAGAAATTGGAGCGCGCGATTGGCGACCAGGCAAAGCATTTCAAGTTCAAACCCTATATCTGCGGCGAGAAGCACGACGGGAAGACGGTCTGGTGAGTTATGCGATTGGTCTTCGGTCCAGCTAACGGGTCAAGCTTGTAGCGGAAAAGCGTTTGGTATGAAGGACTACCGGAAGACGCACCAAGAGCGCGAGAACAAGCCGAGCGTGCAATGCGGCATCTGGTCCGTTGTTCATTTCTCGTGTGGCGGCCTTGCTCACCATTGCACGTTACAACAGCCCTGCAGCAATTAAGCATGCACGCAATCTACCTCGACATATGTGTCAGGTGCATGGCCACTGTAAGGATCATCTTCTCAGAGTTTTGAGAATATCGCTCATACTCAGCTCAACAGCTTCGCCAAGGAAACGTCACAGGCCCGTGGGGAAGGAGGCGCTTTACAGGACAATGGGGAAATAATGCAATGTGTGGAGATACCAGTGGCTCATACGATTCATATGGGGACTGTTGCGGGTGTTCATTCGGGTTTTATCGCGTCTTATGCCCTTGCAGAGCGGTGAAGGAGTTGCCCTTAGACATACTGTATTTGTAGTAGTTCAGTACCGATATGTCTGTGTGCATTGACCCTAATGCACAAAAACAAAAACGAGAGCCCATTCCACTCCTGAGCACGAGCACTCCAAAACGAGGGGCCGCCTTATGCCGTGCTTGTACGCCCCCTAGCCTTGCCCACATTTCAAAAGCAGCTGGGTGCTTCCTCGAGCCAAGATAGGCACCCAAATGTGACGCTTGATTGTAATACGCAGCAAGGCAGCTAGAACAACCCCGAACTTAGGATTGGAAGGACTCTTCGACCGTAGGTGATATGATTACTAAACAGGTCAGTTAAACAGATCAGTGGATTTCGCCCAATGTCGCGGTCAAGTCTAAGCCGGTTGCCGGGGTCTAGGAGTATACAGGAGGATTTCGCCTGCATGGAAACCATTCGGTGGTATCTTCTTAAGGATGCCCAGAAATCCAAATACCTTTATTCGACTAAGCAGCCCAATATTCCCAAACAGAAAGGAGTTCCGTATGACAGCTTCTTAAAGGTTCGTAATCTGTACCTTGATAGCCCCACTCTTGACGTCTGCGCTCGTTTCAAACGCCTTGACGGCATCCTCGATGGGAAACCGATGAGTAACCAACTTTCGAATGCCGGAGAGCACACCAGAATCGACGAGGCAAATAGTCTTGGGCCAGGTATTGGCATATCGATACTGGAACTTGAGGTCGATCTCGCGCGTCGAGAGGCGCATGAACGGGAACTTCATTTCGTTCTTCCCGACGCCGACCACAAAAACGGTCCCTCCAAACCTCACAGTAAAGATTGCAGCGGCAAGCGAGCTCTCCACGCCCGTACACTCGAGCGCGACGTCGGCTTCGAGCCCACCAAGGGCGGCCTTGATCCCCTCCGCAACCTCCTCGGTCGTTCCGGGCTGTACAAGGTAAGTGGAGAAATTTCCAGGCGAATTCTTGGCGAGCTCCTGCGCAAAGTCCAACCGGCCTTGATCAATGTCGGTAATAACGATAGGCTCCGCGCCGGCGGCCTTGGCGCAGAGTAGAGTCGCAAGACCGATGGGACCTGCACCGCAGATGACCGTCGCGTCTCCGAGGTGGAGGTTAGACCGCTCGATGGCAGCGAGGGCGACGGAGAGCGGCTCAAGCAACGCGCCGTCCTCATAGGACATGCTAGCGGGGAGCTTGTGGCACCACATCGCCGGGTGAACCACGTACCGCCGCAGCAGGCCTGGCACGGGCGGCGTTGAGCGGAAGAGGATGTTCTCGCAGCCGTTGTACCGCCCAGTTAGGCAGGGCGCGCAGGCGTGGCAAGGGATATTGGGTTCCACAGCGACTCTGTCACCTGGTTTGAGAGTCGTTACGGATGAGTGGACTGCGACGATCTACTAGAAGCGGGAGCAAGGAATGGACGTCGGGTGACGTCGGGTGAGTGTGGTGGGTGCGGTGAAGGACGTAAGATAGACAAACCTCGCCTGCGGATTCATGGCCCAGTATGTGCTTGTCTGTTACTATCATTGGTCCTATGCACCCTGCGTGCCAGAAATGGACGTCCGATCTGCGGTAGTGGGGCTATTGAGTACACTGTGGAGGAAGTGGTGGGACCAATGAACGTACCCACATATCCCAGTGCTCCTGATTTGCACGACGACTTCTCCAGGGTGGAGGTGATCGCCCTTGATGATCTCCTCTACGCTGGGGGCCGCATTGTCGAGCCAGAGGTTATGCTGCGGGTCGGTGAACACGCCAATGTTGGGTTTGAGCCCCGTGGTAGTGGTAGACATGGTCGAGGCGGTGGTCAGGTAGTAAGTGGGACTTGATCGTCACCTGGCCGCGATGTCGCCTAGACTTCAAGTTGTTGACATACATGCTGCTCTCAAACACGAGTGGTGTGAGATGAAATGAAAGGCGGCCTAGGGAACGAAGCAGACCCTCTGGTGGCCGTATCGAGTGCGGACGTACTTGACTTTGTCGAGTAAGTAATGACGATGAGTAAGTAAGTAAGTAAGTAAGTAAGTAAGTAAGTAAGTAAGTAAGTAAAGTAAGTAAATACTGTGCGAGTCATCTCTCATGCCCCTCGTACCCGTACTCGTGACTGCGACTGCCAAGCTGGTCAAGATTCACGTTCTCCCTGGCTTCGCTCTGCGCTCTGCCACTTGGACTCCTACTACTCTGCTCTGCCTTGGGCTTCATTACTGGATGCAGCCACCGTGATGTCACTATCATCATCCTACAGAATCACTTCGCATCTATGGGACAAAATCATCCACTTCGCTTCCTTCCCGCAAACTGCAGGCACGTCCTCGCCACCCACAACCACGCTGCACGCCACTTACTAGCCGTCAGTCTCGCTCCAGCAGATGGTCCGCTTCGGTCAGAATCCTTCCCAGGGTACTCTCCTCAAAGCATCCCAGTTCTTGTCCGGTACGTAGCACACGCGCGCGAGACTCGGCGGACCGCTAAGACAGTCCCATTGGTCACACCCCCAGAGGAACTACCCGTCCGACTGGCACATCGTGTACGAGAACTCGATGATCTCCCTCAGGGTCTCTCCGACATGCCCTCAATACGACGGGTAAAGGAGTGGTACGCTCAGTCTTTCGAGGCAAGTATGGTCACTGGGCACCGCCGCTAGGGCACCCTTATCTCCATCATAGACTGTCCGATGACGTCCGACCGGTTACGTCTGACCGTGTCCGATCATTCTCTGTTCCTTTGCAGTCTGGTCGGGAGTGCATCTCTATTTGACCACCACGCCAGACATTTCTACGACTTGCTTCTGTCTTGGCTACCTCCGCCAGCCTATCCATCGAGGCGGACTCCTCGCTCCACCCAAAGGGCACTCGATTTCCTTTTTCTACACGCTCTCTACGATGTCTTCTCATCGTTTCTCTCTTCACCGCATCTTAATCCATTCAGGACTGCCTCATTGACATTTGCTCTCTTCCACTCTCCCAATAGGAACTAATCGACTTCCCACCTGCAGTCCTCCCTCCAGATCTCTTGAAGGTGTTCAACTCCTCCACAGTCCAAATGCCCGAATCCCTCCCCAACCCAAACCTGCACAAGCTCGCTCCGCTAAAGGACTACTCAAATGGCACGCTTCAGACAAATGACAAGACGCGTTTACGCATCCCCATGGACCGGCGGTACTATTGGAACCCACCCGATATCGAGTGGCCGCCTGAAGTGCACGACTACAATAAGAGGTTCACAAAATGTCTCGACAAGATCAAGCGGCGACACGACCCGACCGTCACGACAGTGGCGGGGGGTGTCCTCGAGTGGAAAAAGGCGAATAAGAGCCGGTTGATCGGAGGCGACGTCCAACGTTTTTTGGATCGGTTTTACATGTCCCGCATTGGGATTCGCTTCTTGATTGGCCAACGTAGGTCCCCTTTACATCCTCCACTATGTTTGTTGTAGTAAGGGGTCGCACTGACATGGTGAACAGATATCGCACTCAACACCCTCCAACCCCATCCGGATTACGTCGGGATTATTTGTACGGATACCAACGTACACGATATTGCGACCGAGGCGATCGAAAATGCACGATTCGTATGTGAGGAGCACTATGGGATGTTCAGAGGTCCGCCGGTGCAGTTGATTTGCCCCAAGGACTTGACCATCCCTTACGTTCCTGGTCACCTGTATGCCTCGTGTCACACCCTTAACCGCACTACCATGCTAACACTTAACGCCTCTCCCTTCACATAGGTCGCACATCCTCTTCGAGCTGCTCAAAAACTCCCTACGCGCCGTTGTGGAGCGCTTTGGCCCCGAAACCGAACCATCTTCCCTCCCACCAATCAAACTGATTGTCGTAGAAGGTACAGAGGACATCACAATCAAGATCTCCGACGAGGGAGGGGGAATCAAGCGGAGCGCTATCCCGCTCGTGTGGACATATATGTACACGACGATGGAAGGCCAGGACGTCAATGCTGATTTCCAGGCTAACGACTTCAAGGCACCTATGGCCGGATTTGGGTATGGGCTGCCGCTGTCGCGGTTGGTAAGTCGTTCCACTATTCTTTTGGATGTGTGGGAGGTTGACGAAGGGTTAGTATGCGAGGTACTTTGGTGGAGACTTAAGACTGATCTCGATGGAGGGGTATGGCACGGACGTCTATATCCACCTGAACCGATTGTCGGACAGTCGAGAGCCATTGCAGTAGCGGGAGGATGAGGGGAAGTAATTGGTGCGTATTTATGCGACCATGTGATCGCATTTTGTCGTCTTGCACCCATGATGCATCATACATGAATTGAAAGGGAAGCGTGTTGAAGGTTTGAGAGTGAATAGAGAAATGACTTGAGCTCGACCACCACCAACTCTCGCTTCTGAAGAGTAACCACAGCCACCCCTGATACACACAAGCGGCGTATTTTTACCCAAGCCCAGATATTCGAGTTGATCCACACGGTCGCTATAACACGTGCCCCGATTTTGGTGGAGGTCGCTAAAGGTTGATCAGGACACATGCAGGACGCAAAGGAGCACTGGGAACGTTATATGCTCACACCCGAAAGCCACCCACGCAACAATCTCGTCCCGTTCGAGCTCCTTGGCGAGATCTTCTCTTACATATCCGACGATGGACCCCTGCACCTTCGACACGCGCTCTTCGTGTGTCGACTTTGGTACCAGTCGGTGGTGAACCACTCAAAATTATGGTGTAAAATCGCCGTCGACGAAGCATTCTTCAGGCGATTTCACCACAAATCTATGGTGGGAAGAGGAGAGCGCTTCCTCAAACTCTGCATTTCAAGGAGTGGCGATCTACCACTCCATCTCGTCGTGAGCGGTCGTCACGTGTCATTAAATTCACTAGTTCGCCTCTCGCACATCAGTAACGTCCTCCGTCTCCTTGCACGATGGCAAACTCCTAGTGCAGAATACGCCGTATCCCACCTAGAGAGCATTCGCTGGCGGTTTAGCGACGACGAAGAGGAAATCTCTTTGTTTCGCACTTATTTCCCTGCACAATTACCTAGGTTAAAGGTTCTCTCGATTGGATCCTTGTTCCTTCAGCACCACATCCGCGGTAATGGTCTACCCTTTCCTCAGTGCCCGAAGCTGCACGAGGTTCACCTTATAGATCACTACGACGAGCGGCATTACTTTCCAAAGGAGGACTTTGCACGAGCGAGACTCCTCGATTATACTGGCTCCAGTCGTGGGTGGTCGCGGCATGATGTGGCGTGCATTGGGCGCTTTGCTGCTCTTTACACCTTGGTCCTGAGAGACGTGACACCGGTTGAGGTACCACCTCAACAGGGAACATTAGGTGCAACCCAGGTTGAATTACTCCGTTTGCGTATTTTAAAGACAATCGGACGTGTGCCCTCGATCATATTCTACAATTTGGATGCGCCGGCGCTCCAAACGTTACAATTCCAGTCAAATGCATCTGGGTCTGATTCGTTAGCTACATTCGGCACACCCCCAATGATTCAAACCGTGCAAAATTTATACCTTTCGGTCACGGTCACAGGTCTACGAACCCGGCAAGAAGAGCAGGCTAGGCGAATTGAGGAGTTACTATCAGCCTGCGTCCTGTTGGAGAGAGTATATGCTTCCGTTTTCATACACGAGCGTCTTGTCACTCGCTCCCTGCCCGCCAATGCCACCCTCTTGTTGGCCCCCGACTTCATGTAGGCCTTGATATCGGATACTGACATTGTAATATCTGTCGACGTCGCGTGTCTGTAACATCCTGGAAATCATGTTCTGTACCAATGTTATTCTGCCATCTAACTGATTAACTCGAGTGTTAGCTCGAGTCCTACAGTGCACGTGCACGTGGTTTAAAGGTATGAACACGAGCACGTTAAAGTACGAGAAGATTAGGCCACAAGTTCGGCATGAAGTGCTCTATTCCAATTTTTCTGTCTCCCATGCTGATTTCCGGCGGAATCGGGCCTACGTCAGTGGAGAGGATCAGCGAGTATTTGTGATAAGTTATGGGTTAAGCACATACCTGGTCGTGCAGCCATTGCCGATACTCCTTCATCGAACCGATCTTCTCGCCTGCAACAGAATCAGAGATAGTCCTTCACAACAAGAGAATTCGCAAGAGATATACCATAAAAGTCTGGGACGGGGTTGGTGGCCGATTGACGTGTAGGGTCGACACGGTTTCGTACAATGTGGTGATGGAAATCGCGGTCACGTGCCTCAATAAGGCTCATGGTACGCCGATGTGTAAGGCGCCATAAAGACGACCCTACGAGGGGTCCAATGAGGTAGCCGAGCCCCGCGCAGCTTGCTGTTGCAGCTATTGTCAGGAAGAGGGGATCAAGGCCCATGAAATTAGGAGGGTGATCGCCAAAATATTGAAGACCACTAAAGAAGGATGCTGCAGTGCTTGGAAGCATGGTTGCCTGAGAAGAGCAGCAGGGCAGTGAGCATGATAAGCTGCTCTAGAAGAATACTGAGACGCAAAGCAGAAGGTAGCGCGCGGTATGACTACCACTTCAGCACCTAGTACAGGGAAGACCGATTGCTCGGGAAGATGGTAATATACCCGTGGTTTTTACGTGCAAAGGCGCGAAATTCGACTAGACCCGGCAGTTGTCGTGTATATGCATCAAAAACTTACAAGCTCCCATCTCCTTTTCGCTTTTCTAATAGCCAGGTAGCGAGGCCACGACAAGGTCTCTTGCCCCTGTTTCGTTGGTGCCGCCTGGGAA
>Ga0307513_10013046_pt1 | contig 10218 bp, 10 predicted proteins | sample 15_EM_MG_FD_202174 | JGI IMG/M metagenome (GOLD analysis project Ga0307513, IMG submission 202174) | Populus trichocarpa ectomycorrhiza microbial communities from riparian zone in the Pacific Northwest, United States - 15_EM | ecosystem: Host-associated > Plants > Roots > Unclassified | place...
TAGGCAAGGGGGTTTAATCAATAGAATTGGAAATGTGTAGGATTATCCACGCGGGAGTTTGTAACCATGATGTGTGTATCGTACGGTCTAACAGAGTGTTTTCAATCCATCCTGAGAAATGAATACGAGTGAGCGTTTACTCGGAGATTTCCCGGGCGCAACAAGAAAAAAAGCGAGGGTCAGAGAACCATGTATCGACTAGCCGTGCCACTTGGACACGTTCAGACGGCACTTCCTAATTGCTATGGTTGTGATCATCAAGGATCGTATATGCCAGGGAGCGTGCACTACGAGGTGAAAGGGCCAGAGGACTCACCCGTATGATGTGGTTTATGACAAGTTTGCGCGCCGATGACGAAGAGAAGAAGAATAATTCAAACTCCGCCTGAACCTTGGTCCACGCGGTGCGCTGCCACCTCGCAGACCGTCGCCCCTTTGGCCGTCGATACCATTATCGCGTCCGTGCGCCAGGTTAGAACCACAGAGGCCCCCAACCCGCGGGACCATCGACGGGAGCAGCAGCAGGGATCGAGGAAGAGAGAGTCAGCGAAGGATAACCCTCTTTCCACAAGGGTGGTTATCGTAATAATATTCTCCGGAAATATGTAAGTTGCAACATTTCGAGAATCGATATTTTTCCCACCTTTTTACCCTATTTCCTGCATCTTACTTATGCTTCAATTTGATTGCCTATTGATGGTTTTCACTTATACTTATATGTTCTTTCGATGCAGCGTGTCTGCAGGGGTGGTTGCCTCGAGGATGGATGAGAATTCATTACAGTCAATGTCAAGCACGCTTCCTACCAACCCACGCTCTTCTGGGACGGGATCTAACCCACAGCCGGCGGAGCCAGTCCCCCAGAAACGCGCACCTGGGCGTCCCAAAGGAAGCGTGAAGAAGAACCCTGATCCCAACGCCCCGCCCAAGGTGAAGAGACCAGTCGGTCGACCGAGGAAAGATGGCCTTCCTGCTGGCTCGGTTCAACGGTCTGCCCGACCTGTCGGTCGTCCGAGGAAGCGTCAGACGGATTCTTTCAATGGAGCCCCTGGAGATGCCAGCACCGCCCAACCGCAGCCCGCTAGTGCTCCAATGTTTCCCTATGGCGTGGGTCTTTGGGTTTTGATTGGTCACCATGTGAAGTGGTTTTTCATTTCTTGTAATTTTAGGGACCTCCCCCGCCCCAAGCGTTCGGGTATATGCATTGGCCTCCTGGAGCGAATGGGGGGAGTGCTGCTGCCGGACCGATGCCGCACCCCCCGATCCAGGAGATGGGATACCCCATTGATCCAGCCCTTGAGCAAGATTCGTGGACTCACCTCCTCTCGACAGAACCCCAGAAGTTCCTCAAGAAGTTGGTTGAATCGCTATCATCACCTAACCCGATCTCCGCCTCCGGAACGACCGTTGAAGAAGCATTCAAATCCCACTTGACGTCACTCGCGCCTTCGAGCAAGACCACACCTTCGATACCAAACTTATATGCAATTCTGAAAACTTTCTGGTTACCGTCTTCCCCGGCCTATTTCTCCTTGACCGGCTCTGCGAACTCCAGGACTACATATGAGTACAGGTTCATCTATTGGGACCCGCACCCATTGGTGTTCAATGGCATCGCGTGTCCCAGTTGTTCGACACCTCTCATCAATCGCGGACGGATTCGCAGTGGCCCGCTGAAGATCCATGATTTGAACGATCAGCCATTCTTCATCATCGGGTGCGAGTACGTTTGCACCAGCGGCCCATGTGTCACCACTGCCTCTCCAGAGGGGCGAAAATTTTCAAGTACAGACGCATCGATATTTGGAGCTCTGCCTGCCCCGCTCAAGAACGAGTTCCCTGCTAGGTTGGCTCAAGGAGATTCGGATTTAGGGTCTGGTCCCGATGTTTGGAACTGGCAGGCCATGGGCGTCTCTCATGCTTTGTGGAATATGGTACGGGGGTGTCTCAAAGAAGGGCTGAGGAAGGAGACCGTCCTCAAGATCGTCAGGGGAATCCAGGACGGCATTCCTGGTGACTCCTTGAAACGGGAAGATCGTGAAGATGAAGAGGTAGATCGTTGGGACGGTGAACGGAACGGGAGCCAAGAAGTAGGTCTCTATTTTACCCGTGTTTTTTTTTCTGCCTGAGCGTTGGCCGCTGTAGGCCGCCAAGCCCGAGTACCATCCCACGCGACGGCCCGAGGCAAAGCATACCACATCGGCTGGGCCCCACACTCCCCATACGCCTCATACGCCTCACCAACAACCCCCTCCGACGCAGCCCACACACAACGGAGAAGCTCCGCGTCTGCCGATGCCAATGATACCTCAGCCTTCTGAGATGGGATACAGCACGGGGGGTTATCAATACCCGTATGGGTTGCCATACATTCCAATAGCACCACCACACAATCCTGATGCGTCCGTTGCAGGAGCTTCTAATCAGCTGTCAGTCGCAGCGAAAAGGTCTTATCCTTTCACTGGCGAGTCCACGGAAGCGTCGCCGGACTCGAAGCGGATCCGGCATTGCTCGAAGTGCGGCTCGAGCGAGTGCAAGGGTAAAGGCGGACGGGCGTTTTGCCAAAACGCTTGTCAGGATTGTGGTAAGATTGCGGAGTGTAAAGGAAGGAACAGTAAACGACCTGATAAGACATGTGCGAACGCATGGACATAAACTAGCTCGAGTTATCCTATGCTCACCACCTAATTCCCCGATCGTTCCCTTCGTTACTAGGTTTTCGGTTTTTTTTTGTTTTTTGTTTATTCCATGTATGTATGCCCTTTCCTCTCATCCTTGGCTGGTTATCGTTTTCTCTCTTTTGTTCTGTCTCCTCATGGTTGGCGCGAGGAGAATGTAGGCTATAATTACGTAATCGGTTGGCTGAGTTTGACCTGTGAAGTTCCGAGCGGAAAAGTGAGCGAGCCCCTAGGCTGGATTTCGCCTAGCGACTCGTGAGCCCCACAAAACACGTTCCGTTCATTGACTCCGTCTCTTGAGACCAAACCCCAACGGCGAACCCCAACTTTCTGTTTTACGGGCTGTTCCTCTCCGCCATGGCAAGAGAGATCATTAGCATTTCCGTATGTCCTCCCCCGCCTCCCTCTCCGGGCATCCGTGTCTTACGACTTCCCCGTCATTGCGTAGATTGGTCAAGTGAATTCACCTCTTCGCTGGCAAATTCGCCGTATTCCCGCTGACGACTTCTGGAATAGGCGGGCAACCAAGTCGGACAAAACTTTTGGAGGACCGTTCTCAAGGAGCACGGCCTTGGAGATGACGGGGTACGGTGTTTTTCCTCCCGCCCCGCTGTCGCCGCCCACATCGACGGAGTTAAGCTTACACGCGTGGCTTTTCCCCTTCAATAGCAGTACATCGGGGCGGATCCACAACAGATCCAACGAGTATGTGAACCCAAGCGCGCCTGTGCTTATACGAACCGAGAAACGAGAAGCACTGACCTCACGCGTTTTACCAGGTTGGCGTCTACTTCAGCGAGGTCGATCATGGAGAAAAGATCAAGTACGTTCCTCGGAGCGTTCAAATCGATCTCGAGGATGGCGTTCTCAACCGGGTAAGTCTGTGTTTGAAAAGCGGATCTATCCCCGTCTCGCGCGCGGCGGGGGGAGGGGGGGACCGCGCCCCCTGCCAATCGATTGTGATTGCTGACCGTGTCCATGGCGACAAACGATCTTGATCTCTATAGATCAAAAGTGGACCGTTGGGAGGATTGTTCCGCCCCGATACGTTCATTGCTGGAACGTCTGGAGCCGGAAACAATTGGGCTAAAGGATGTGAGTGATCGCTTGTGGTTTTTGTGCGCTTGCGGTGTGTGATCTTGAGCTGATTTCGGCCGGTACAGTTTATACCGAGGGCGCAGAGTTGATCGATTCGATCCAAGAGTGCTTGCAGAAGCAGGCGGAGAGTTGTGATGCCTTACAAGGCTTTCAAATCACACACTCGCTTGGAGGTGGTACCGGCGCTGGTCTCGGTTCGCTCTTGTTGTCGAAGATCAGAGAGGTCATTTCTTCTCCTTTGTACTCCCGTGTGGCATATTCTGACGCTGTGGACAGGAATACCCGGATCGGATGCTCTCCACCTTCTCTATCCTTCCTTCCCCCAAGGTACGCAGTGATCGACAGTTGATCGTGACTTGCTGACGATTCTGTACCCAGGTATCGGAAACTATTGTAGAGGTGTGTGTCTCCCAACGTCCTGCTCCCGAGTACTGAGTCAAATTTCCTTAGCCATATAATTCTATGCTGTCGCTACATCAATTGGTAGAGAACGGTGACCTAACCATCTGCTTGGATAACGAGGCCTTGTACGTCAAATCTCTCCACTGACGTGGGGGCTGTGCTAACTCACCTTTTTGCGGGATTTCAGGTATGATATCACTACCCGCACACTCAAGATCAGGAGCCCAGAGTTCGAGGATCTGAACAGTGTATGTTACAAGTGGTTTTGGTTTATCTAGGCGCCACTTAGTTCTTGTTTCAGCTCGTGTCCCAAGTCATGTGTGGTGTCAGCACCAGTCTTCGATTCCCCGGACAGCTGAATGGGTGAGATCCACAGCCTATTTGTCTCGCTGTATCGCTGACGAGTTCCATTATTCAGTGACTTGCGCAAGCTTGGATTGAATCTTGTGCCCTTCCCTCGTGTAGGTGCTTGCGGGTGAACTGTCATTCTCTCGTTGTAACGCGCTTTGCAGCTTCACTTCTTGATGCCGAGTTACGCCCCGTTCCTTGCCGCCGGATCCGAATCGTTTTCCCGAACGACTGTCGCTGATCTGACTGCTGCGTACGTTTCTGTGTTCGAGAAAAAGTTATTTTGAACTGATATCTCCGTTCCAGCGTCTTCGATAGGCACAATTTGCTCGTTGCCTGCGACCCGCGCCAAGGGTACATCTCGTTCACCTCACGAACATCTAGGGGAGACTAACGAAACACGTTCTGCTATACAAGACGATACTTGACCGCGGCTACAATCTTCCGTGGCAATGTTTCATCCAGAGAAGTCCGTTACGAATTGAGACTTTTTCCCCCAGCTGACTCACAATAGGCTCAAGTTTGTGTTCTGTGTTGTTGTGTTGCAATCAAGGCGTTGATTTTGAACGATACCATGACCACAGTACGCAGTGTTAGGCCTTCAGCAAAAGAACTCTTCCCAGTTTGTCGAGTGAGTGGCGTTACCTCTCTGATATTTTGGTCTGGGATCTGTGTCACTCAATTCGGGTCTTCGACAGATGGATTCCGGATAATGTTTCGGTTTCCCTGTGCTCCGTCCCTCCTGTCGGCCAGGCTCGAGTGGGTACCTCACCTTTCGTCGCTCAGGAATCGTTTGACAAGTTTTTGTGAATAGTCCGCAACTTGCCTATCGAACTCCACAGCCATCCAGGAAGTCTTCAATCGAACACTCACCCAGGTACGTCCGTCGCTTGTATGCCCGTTCCGAATCGACCCACAGTTGATGTCCCGTTCAGTTTGCAGCTATGTATAAACGGGGTGCGTACATGCATTGGTATATTGGTGAGGGTATGGACGCAATGGAGTTCACTGAGGCGGAGAGCAACGCTCGTGATTTGATGTGAGTCCTTGGTTCATTCTGCTCCCTGCGGATGATGCTGACACTTATCTGATCGCAGTGCCGAGTACCAGCAGGTATGTTATCTGACTTTCGGCCGTCAATGCGACGTCTTCGGAGACGGCTGACCCTTGTCTTCCCCCACCAGTACCAAGAAGCTACCGTCGGAGCCGAAGAGATCGGAGAGTACGAAGAAGAATACGAAGAAGAGGAAGTCATAGAATGACATACGCAATACGACAAGAACAACGATTGCTAGTTTCCTTGGTATCTTTTTTAGATCTGCCGTTGATCATCTCTAGCTTGTCGCGTGTGCTTTTTATCATTGCTATTTTCCTCATTTCCCAACTCGCTGCAAAATCTCTATCTCTCTTCCCGGAATCTTCTAATAACCTTTTTTTTGTCATCTATATGCGAACCATCTGTTCCTGAATATCGATGCGGACAGTCCTAACCTTATATTGGCCCTTGAGACTGAATGAACCTCCGGCGCTGGAGTCCGGCCGGTAAAGTCTGTCTTTTATGCCTCCGGAGAATTGATGGTGATCCGAAGATCCGGTATTTGGTCAGGGCCAGGTACATAACATGGGGTTCTACGGATTAAAAGTGAGGTGGTTATACATAGCACGCATACATACACGAGGCACGGGAAGGACGAGGTCCCAGATGAAGAGGGGCTAACATCCACATGCGCAAGAGGGGATGTGTGATATCTAAACTGTCTGCGGTGCGGTGAAATGCGTTGAGGCAAAACGAAATGCCGGGTGTGTGATTGGCAAAGGGCGATAGGGCGGATAAGGTATGGCAAGATTACAAATAATTATTCGAATAGATTAAGGTGAGAAAGCCAATCAAACGATATGAGTTGGTGGAAGAACCGAAGGAAATCCAACAAGGTCAAGGCAGACCACCAGCATACCAAGACATAGGGCCACGAACGGGGTAATCAACGTGCTCGGTTCTCTCGCCGTCCTCGCGACAGAGTTCCTGTCTGTTCCAGAGGGTTGTGTAGCGGGGTAGTCGATCGGAACGGGGACTTCCTTCTGGTTCGGACCGGGAGGAGGGATGTAGTCGTACGAGTCCAAGAAGATGTCGTCTTGTGCACCATCTTTGAAGTTGTAGAGGTCCAAGTAGAAGGGTGGAGAGTAGGTGCCTTCGAACATCTGCACAAACGGAAATAATATAAACAACGACGCGCTGAACGCCAGATAAGGATTGGGAACACGTACGTTGTTTCTCTCACTTTGGAACCAGTAGAAAGGTTGCTTCGCACCGTAGGTGCAGTTGCCAGGTGTAGCTTTCGTAACACCCCTCTCTGGATCCGCGCCGCATCGACGCGGGACCTTCGCAGGCGCTAAACCGGCATCGGACACCGAACCCGTAATGTTACACCTAAATCCGTTCATGTAATCTACCCATCATAGGTTGCAATCGTCAGCAAAGAGCAAACGAGTGATGGAATCCCCATACTTTGTTCACCACCGCTCTTCTCAGAATGGATCCAGAACCAAGCACAAATACAGCCCCCTTCAGGACATGGTGGCATCCTCGCAGGGACCTGGAAATCGGTGTCCTTGTACCAAACGCATGTCTGGTTCACGCTGAAGACGGTAAAATCCTCCGGTTGGACTTTGTTGACGTCAGATTCGTACGTGATCGCTAGGGCGCACCCCTTCAAGTCCCATAGACCCTGGATATCGGGAAATGTCCAGAACGGACCGAAGGTTCGTCAGAATTTCGGCTACATGCAGGGAAATGAGGGAAGTTATGAACGGGGGTTTCTTACATTTGCTGCAAGCAGAGGGGGGAAATGTCAGCGCGGGGCGCGAGGATGAAACAAACTTAAACTCACTGTGAAACTGCGAAATTGGGGATCCCGGGCAGGGGTAGTTATCCGCCCCGAAACAGACGCCCCCATCCGCAGATGCACAGTATGAAGTGGCGCCTTTATGACAGGCCAACTCTGTAGTTGCTGGTCTCCCGGCGGGCAAAACGAATAAATCTCCGGGATTGGGTGGGTAACCGAGGTGGCCGTGAAACCACCACTGATCAAAGGTATAGTCGACGAGGGGCGATACAGGTCGATTATCGTATGGGAAGGATTCGGAAGAGACGTTGAAACCCCACATAGCAGGCGTGAATATCGCTGTTCATACGATGCGGAAAGTAAGCGGTACCCTGCCCAGAAAGGCGTCGTATACGACTCACAGATATGTGCATTCACAGATGCGATGGACAAAAGCCATAGGATAATCGTAGCGATCATTACGTTGGTACCGTGGTCTATGGGCATGGAGTCGTGGGCGGAAGAGGATCCTGATCTGGGGTCGAGAGGCGGCTAAAGTGGTGTCACGACCCAGGCCTGTGGGATATGGAAGGGGAAGAGGGGAGAAGCTGAGACTGTCGTTCTACCAAGATGGGGGTCGGGGAAAAGCCTTGGGATGGGACGGCCAAGGGATCACGCTCAGCGTCATGCCAAACGGAGGAAAGGGGGCCGTCTGACAAAACATCCACCCAACGTACGATACGGAAAAACTGGCCCGAAACGCGTGGCCGCTCATTGAAAGGACCCTGCGCCGGGTGGGCTTTTGGTAAATGGTGGGCGGAAGCACATCGGAGGCATGGATGGCAGGAGGGGCTCTGCTGTTGTAAAAATAACCGATCGTTCCTGATGAGGGGGAGTTCGGATCCCTTTCCCACGATCTCAACGCCTCGTGTGTTGAGCGTTGGGTCCTGAAGGATTTGGAACGTGTTTGTCATCTTGTGTTGTCATGAGACCGCTCGGTCGTAATCAGTCCCTTACACATTGTGCGCGTGGGACTCAGGTGGACTTTTGTATAATCGGTACGAGCGACCGGTGGACATGGCGGTCGGGCCCCCGGCTCCCAAAGACGGAAAGATGGTATTGATTAGCAACTGTTTGGGTGTGTTCCGTCACTCGTCGATAGTGTGGAGGGGTCCCTAGGAATAGTGAACGTTTCCTTCTACTTGACGGGGCGCCGGAGTTTCTCGGTCAGAGTTTACCTCGTTTGCCGGGGATTGCTAAGAGGAACAACAAAGTAAATCATGGGCCACGTGTCACAAACAATTTACAGGGTCCGTATATATAAACATAATATGGGAGGGGGAAGGTGCAAATCAATGGCGGGCGGTGGGAGGACAAACAGGTGCGTGAATAAGGGAGAGAGAACTTTCCAAAAAAACGAGAAAGGGGGGGCACAGGAACAGCAGTAATATTGAAAAACGAGTCTTGGCAGTTTGAGGGAGGATATATGTGGAGAAACCGAGGCAAGGCCGTCATTCTGATTCGGCAGCCCGCTCTGAATCCGGAGAGTTAATGAGTGTATCGTGTGCTATCACCTCAAGAAGCTCACCACCGCCACCCGATTCAGAGGCAACCAGGTCGTTTAATCCTCTTTCAATAACCCGGAGGAGTCTTCTACAGGCCTCCAGACGTTGCGCAGCCCCAAGTTTCTCGAGTATATCGACAGCTCGCAGTGCCTCGAACTTCGCCTCTTCAAGCCTGCGTTGTCGATACCAAGAGTAAGCCTGCATGAGCATCACGCAACCAAGATGGAGTGCGTTGTCGACCACGTGCGACTTGGCGTGTTCGATGTGAACGTGAGCGTCGTCAAACCTGCCTTGTACGATAGACAGTCTCGCCGAGCGGAAGTGAACCCAAAACAGCTGGCTGTGCCAGTTGAAGGAGGACGCGATTCCGAGGGCTATCCCGAAATGGTTAATCGCCTTCTCTGTATTGCCCTTGGAACCATATATATCGCCGAGGAACCGATGACATTGGCAGGCCAGGAATTCTTCGCCTTTCTCTGGGAGAAGATCGATCGCGCGGGATGCAGCTTCCTCCGCAGCGTCAAGCTGGCTGGTAGTACACAATAGCCAAGCGAGGTCTTTCAAACATTCTGCTTGTCCCACCGTGTCACCAAGCCGTTCGCAAATTTCCAGTGCCTCCTTTGCCTGTTGCACCCCTTCTTCTTTGAGGCCAATCTGCTGATTTGCACGAGATAGGTGACGTAATGTTCGAGCGACCTGACGCTCATTCCCTCGCTCTCTCCAGAGATTCAAGGCATGGGTAAGGAGTGTTTTGCGCTCTGTGCAGTTTCTAACCGAGTCAAACAACCGTGAGAGCTCTAACAAGCACTCAGGCTTGGAGCGATGATCATCTGGGAGCCCTTCGATCTTGGACCGCAACACGACGAGACGCTCCTTGTGCCAAGAGAGATGCCTCATGAATCTGGCGCAGGCATCCCAGACATCATCGGAGTTCGTGTCGATTGTCGTGAAGACGTCGAGCAGGTGCTCAACATTTGCATCCTCTGACGCGATCCATTGCGCCTCTTTGAAGCCGGGCTTATCGGGTTGAAGATCAACCGACAACCGGGTGAAGTAAGACTCCTTGGCCATGCAGAGGAGTGGAGACGACATCGGGTCCTTAGGACAAAGGTGATCTCGAAGTGGCGCCAGCATCGTGATGTAACTGTCGCTTCGGTACGTCAGGGAAAGAGTGCACAATGTGTCGAGGATGTTGATTCCGTCGGGAATGGACGGGAACAACCACTCAAAGTTGTCCTCGTTGATGCCTTGCGGGAAGAACGCAATAGCTCCGAGAAGCCCTTGCGCGTCAGGGCCAAGTTCCTG
>Ga0307513_10013047_pt1 | contig 10218 bp, 7 predicted proteins | sample 15_EM_MG_FD_202174 | JGI IMG/M metagenome (GOLD analysis project Ga0307513, IMG submission 202174) | Populus trichocarpa ectomycorrhiza microbial communities from riparian zone in the Pacific Northwest, United States - 15_EM | ecosystem: Host-associated > Plants > Roots > Unclassified | place...
ATAAAATGCAGTGGTGGCTTGAGGGGTGGCTGAAGGTAACAGTCTTGGAGGTTTTAAATTTGGGATCTGAATAATTATTAGCTGAGGGGAGAATGGTTTAGAGTAAAAATAAATAGTAAGATAAAAATAAATTGCACAAGAAAAGAAAACTGTTTAGGAAAAATTATCAGTGGGAAAAAGAATTTTCTTATGAAAGGGGTTTCTAGTAGAAAAGAATTTTCCCCAGAAAAAATTATCTGCAAGAAAAATAATTTTTCCCAGAAAAAATTATCTGCAAGAAAAATAATTTTTCCCAGAAAAAATTATCTGCTAGAAAAATAATTTTTCCCAGAAAAAATTATCTGCTAGAAAAATAATTTTTCCCAGAAAAAATTATCAGCTAGAAAAATAATTTTTCCCAGAAAAGAGTATCAGCTAGAAAAATACTTTTCTTCCATAAAGCATGGTCTCCTAGGAAAATAATTTTCTTAAAAAAAATATTATTTTCAAGAAAAATAATTTTCTTATTAAAAAACTATGGTTAAAAAAAAGTGTTCCCTGAAGAATGAAATTTCTGTTTGATAGTAATTGTCTGGAGGAAACAAAAGTATTTAAAAAGATAACTAGAAAACAGGTACAGACTTACATGAGAATATACTTCAGCTAACTCATTCCACATTGCCAGCACCTCACTAATATAGTGATCCTTAGCATTATCATGCATCCTTAAGGCTGAATTTTCAAATTCCAGTCTGCTTAACTCTAGCTGATCCTCCTTCTTTGCAACTGGGGCAGTAGAGACAACTAGAATACACAAAAGGTTAGCAATTATTTAAATTAATATGAAATTGTGAAATGAGTATCTTACAAACTGGGTCACTCTGTGATTTGGCTGTTGCTGGAGTACTGATGTCTGCACCCTTGGTATTCTAGAATAGTGAATGATTGATGAGTAAATTGAATAGCAGGAATTATTGCTTGATGAAGCATACCTTTCTGTCTTCAAAAAGGTTTCTTAATCCTTCCTGAGAAACTCTGAGAATAAGTGTTCTATTTTGTGAAGATACAGGAACAAGCTGAGAGGGATTCCCAGCAGGCTGTTGTAAGTGTGATTTCACATCTAGCTTATCAACTCTCTTCAACACCTCAGCAATTGAATCCTGAGAAGACATGATGGTTATAGAAATGATAAATAAAGAGGGCAATAAAAGCAAGATAAATATGGGATAGTAATAGAAGGGATAAAAAGCTAATGGTATATTATTCAACAAACAAGAGACTGATGATGGAAGTGGAGTGGTATATAAAATATGAAAGGAAAATGTATAAAAATAGGGGGAATATGATAGAAGCATGCATAGATGCTATTTTTGGCAAATCTGGGTTTGAATAAAAATAGATGGTGTGATGTTTTGAGATCTTGTAGCTTAGAATAAAAATGTGAGGTGTGATATATTTAAATCTTGTAGCTGAGAAGAAAAATGTGAGGTATGATATTTTTAGATCTTGTGGCTTAGAATAAAAATGTGAGATGTGATATAATAAAATGATAAGACTGGTATAATTTGTTTAGTTAGGGATAGTGGTTATATATAACTGTTCTACCCTACTTGTCATATCTGTACTTTCCTTCTCTCCTACATACCTATACAAACTGCTCTCCACAAACAATTCTTCACCTAGTCATAACTTCCTCCTCTCATCCTCACTTACCTACTGGATTATGTCTACCTCTACTGGCAAATCTCAATTACTCCAGACTGAAAGAGAGATTGAAAGATATTCAATGGAAGACAACCATCCTCAATACAGAAACTTTGAAAAGAAAAAGGTCTCTATGATTAAAAATGTCATGACCAAATTTGTTTGTAAGTGTTTATCTCTTAAAAGGTTTTTTTAAAAAATTATGAATTAATATTATTATCAAATAGATAATGAAATTGGGATTATTATATGTTCTGAATATAATTTTCTTTATGATGGCAGAAATAAAGATTTTGTTATTATATTTAACCCAAAGGAGAATATGCTGGATTATTATAGGAGGTGGTGGTATGAGTTTAGCAGATGTTCAACTGTTGGAATAAGAGGCAAAAGCTTGAATCTGGCTAATATAACAGATTATAACAACTTGAAAGATGGTATAAGGAAGGAATGGCTGATGATTACAGGAGTGAACTGGGAGAATATTGAGGTAAGTTTATTTTTTCAAGATTACCAACTCAGGTATTTATTTCTTTAAGGAAATAATTGTTCTAAGAAAGTTTTCTGAGAAAATTACTTCTCTTGAAAAGGTTTCTGAGAGAAAATAAATTTTCTTAGAAAATTTTCTTAAGGATAAATATTTTTCTTGGAAAATTTTCTCAGGGATGACTATTTTTCTTGGAAAATTTTCTGAAGGATAATTATTTTTCTGGAAAGTTTTCTCAGGGATGATTATTTTTCTTGGAAAATTTTCTTAAGGATAATTATTTTTCTGGAAAATTTTCTCAGGGATGATTATTCTTCTGGGAAAATTTTCTTAAGGATAAATATTTTTCATGGAAAATTTTCTCAGGGATGATTATTTTTCTTGGATATTTTTCTTGGGAAATTTTCTTAAGAAGAATTATTTTTCTTGGAAAATTATCTTAGTGAAAATTATCTTTCTTAGAAAAATTTTCTGAAATTTATTTATTAGTCACTTTCTGAATAACTCTTTTTTCTAACACAAACTTTAGAACTACAATCAGAATGTTATCTCCTCTAGAATTCAAGCATCTTCCACAGCTGCTACTTTTTATGCCATAAAGCAATGTCACCAAACATTAGTTGACCCAGCTGAGTTAGTTGATCCTCTGGTAAATTACTCTTTTATTCATATTTCTCTTGCCAAACCCTTTGAAAAGATCTAATTCTATAATTGTTTAGGACATCTTAAACAAATCAGCTAATACTATACAATTACCTCCTTCATCTCACTATTCCTTACCATCTTCACAAAATCAATCCTCCCCTGATCTCTTACCAGCTTCCACAAGTATTGATCAATCTATTGCCACCAAGCACCATGCCTCTCCAGACAGTCAGTTTCTCTTCATATTATAATTTCTCTTGAATTTTTAAACTTATTTCAAACTGCCTTATAGCTAGTTTGCTTTGCACTTCTGCTTCCTCTTCTCCCTCTCCTCTACCTGTAGGTTCCCTTCCTCTACTTTTAATAATACTTTCCTATGTGTCTAATCTTTTGCTATAGGTTTCTCAATCACCATTGCCTGATTGTTTAAACCCTCAAATTATTGAGAACTCCCCTACCCCAGTACCTGAGCAATCTCATACTAGTCCTAGTGAAGTCAGGACAGAGATACTCTGTGTTTCAAAGCTTGTTTCCACACAAGGTATGTTTTTGTTTATTTTAGAGATTTTCATACATTTCTGATCAAGAATACTAGATCTGCTACTCAAAGAGAGAAGAGAGTTAGAATTTTCAATCTACTTGAAGAATCACAATTTAAAAGTAGTTGATCAAGCTTCTCAAATTGCTAATAAGGAAGAAACTATTGTTTCAAAGCAAGAGTACCAGGAACTTATAGATTTACAACTAAGCTTGTCAGATAAGTTACAAGCCTTGCTAGCAGAGAAGACAGCTCTGAAAAAATTGCTGGAGGATTCAGAAAATTCAATTAAAAATAAAAACATTGAGAAGGAAAAGGAAAAGGAGGAAACCTTAAAATTGTGTGATAATATAGGATCAAGAATATCTCAACTATAGTTAGATTTTTTTCTTTGAATATTTCTTTTGTTAACTGTTTTTTATATATTTCTACTACTTGTTCCCTTTCAAATAATTTCTTTCTTTAAAATAAACAATTAATTTCATTTAAGAAAATTATCTTCTCACAGAAAATTATCTACTGACAGAAACTTATTTCATAGCAGAAGATTCTCTTCTTACAGAACATAATGATATGAGAAAATTATCTTCTCAGTGAAAATTATTTTATAAGAAAATTGTCTTTATAAAGAAAATTATCTTACAGAAAGTTGTCTTTATAAAGAAAATTATCTTACAGAAAGTTGTCTTCATAAAGAAAATTATCTTACAGAAAATTATCGTTTATAAGAAAATTATCTTCCAAGAGAAAATTATCTTCTTAAAGAATATTATTTCATAAGTAAAGTATTCCTTCTCACAATACTGTCTTCTTAGTGGGAATTCTTATATGTAAGAAAATCTTTTCAACTGAGGAAGTTATTTCATGAGAAAATTATCTTCTGAAAGAAATTCTTGGATGTGAGAAAATTATTTCATGACAAAATTATCCTCTCACTACGGTTAGGAGTTAAGTGTATTGATCGCAGACACAGGAATGTAGCAGCAAGCTCACTAGGTACACAGTTGACGCCAACACCACCCAGTCTAAAGCATAACACAGCGAGTAAGAAGACTGATGCCCAACTTAGGGGATAGGAATTAAGTGGATTGATTCTAGAGACAGAGTATAGTAGAGGACCAAACCTACTGCCGGGGCCGGTACATTGAAGAGACTGGGAAGGAAACACAACAAGTGAGTAAACAACTACCAGGTGGTAAGAAGCAACTGAGATGAGGGAAACACCAACCGGAAAAGAACTCCAAAGAATACAAACAAGGCGTACATCAGGCTCGGTAGTGGGTACCACTACTGGTATAGCAGTATTCAGGAAGCAATTCAGAGAAGACAGGATACCAAGCAAGTAAGACAACTGATCTACAACTCTAAAAAGAAGAGTAACCTTTGTCAAATCAGATGAAAGATGAATAAAAAGAGGAGAAAAATGATGAAAAATTTAAGAGAAACTTTTAATAGGAGCAAAAGGACAATAAAAAGAGAAGAAACTCAATTGACATATCCTATAAGATAAGCTTAAAGAATTGCACACACTAAGACCAAGACAAGAACAGCAGGTAAAAAGATAGAACAAAAATAAAAAATAAGAAAAGGCTATTGTTCAGGAGCATTAGCCCTTAGTAAATTGAACATGGTAACTGCACAGAAGTCGAGTATCATGCGTGCCTAATCCCGGAGCCATTAGTTGAGCAGAAAATACACAATGAGGTACTTGACACCAGGATCGAGAAGCTTACTATCAAGATCCAGGATGAATTGTTGTTCTGCAGTTAGGCCTGGGTCAGGATAAGACATACAAGTAGTATGACGTGGGTCGAAGCTCTCCCCACAAAGACACTTTCGTCCCCAGCCAAAGACACCACAACTCCAAGAAAAGCAGCGGGCTTGGTCAGCTGCAGGCGCCATGAGTACAGCATGACAATGCATTCCGGGAAGATGGTCAGTAAGGAGGCCAGAAGTGCAAATTTGGAGAAGCTCAGGAGACTTGGATTCTATAGATCGTAGCTGATTGTGCTTTTGAAGGGAAAGGGGTTGGAGAATATTCTCGTGGAGAACAGGAAGACATGTCCATCCAAGGTTATTGAGATGTAGGGTGAATACTGCTGGGGGGTTGAGAAATCGGAACAGAAGAGGGTTAGGGTTAGGAATTAAGTTGATTGATCTAGAGACAGAGTATAGTACAGGAGCAAACCTACTGCCAGGGTCGGTATATTGAAGAGTCTGAGCAAGCAACACAACAAGTGAGGAGACAACTACACAAGGTAGGGATATCGGAGATGTAGGAAACAAAGGAGTAGAACAACCCCAAAGGATGGGTATAAGGCCCCCACCAGGCCCAGTAGTATGTACCACGACGGGTATAGAGTACTCAGGAAGCAGTCTAGAGCAGACAGGATAACAAGCAAACCCAGCCACCTGGCTCAACTCTAGACAGGGCCATACCGACAAGCGCATCTGGAGCCCGCCTCGGGAGTGGGAGTACGATGCCCTACCCACAGGCTGAAAAGAGAACAGCAAACAGTAAGAGAACAACCAAGTAATAACAGTGCAGAACAGACGAGTAACCTTTGTCAAATCAAATGAAAGATGGAGAAACAGAGACGAAAAATGATGGGAAATATAAGAGAAACTTGTAATATAAGAAAAAGGACAATAAAAAGAGGAGCAACTCAACTGACATATACTATGAGATAACATTAAAGAATTGCACAGAATAAGACGAAGGAAAGAAAAGCAGATAAAAACATATTAGAAAAATAACAAGTAAGCAGAGTCTAATGTACAGGAGCAAGAGTCCTTAGTAAATTGGATCTGGTTAGTGTCCAGAAGTCGAGTATCATGCGTGTCTTGTCTCAGAGCAGTTTGTTGAGGAGAAAATGCACAATGAGGTACTTGACACCAGGATCCAGAAGCTCACTATCAAGATCCAGGATGAATTGTGGTTCTGCAGTGAGGACTTGGTCGGTATAAGGCATACAAGTGGTATGACCTCTATCAAATCTCTTTCCACAAACACATTTAGGTTCTCAGCCAAAGACACCACGACGTCCAGCCAGGAAGCAGGACTTAGGGTTAGGAGTTAAGTATATTTATCTTAGAGACAGGACCATAGCAGCTAAGCTAACCAAGGACACAGCCAGTCCGTGCACCATCAGGTCTGCAGGACTACTCGACAAGTAAGGAGACAACCACCAACAGAGTGGGTGGCAGCAACTGAGATGAAGGAAGCAACTGTAGGACACGGATGGAGGATATGTACAAAGCCCACATCAGGGCTGAGATCAGGAGTACGAGGCCCTACCTGATGGCCGAGAGGGAGCAAATCAGACAAGACGCGAACTGTACTTTTTGGAAAATCAAAGAGGATAAACTTTTGTGAAAAGTAATATAGAGCAAAGAAAGAAGTAAGAACACTAACAAGGAATGAAGAAAATCACTTTTGAAGAAAGGCATATCCAGATAGCAAAACAAACTCGGACACATTATAATAAGAGAGAATAATACATTCAACAGAACCTGTAAGGTAACAGAATAAATTAAATCCAATCAGAAGAAAAATATTATCACAGGAAGCAAAGCAAGTAACAGGAACAAATAGTAGCAGGAGAAATCATCGTTCAAATAAAACAATAAGGAAGAATTCAAACAAGTACGAAATACAAATCTTTTTTTATAATTTCATAGGAAACTGAGGCTAGTGGTCGGAGGATTTTGCCTTTTGTAGTGTTGACATGGTAAGTGTCCAAGAATCGAGTATATTGCGTGCCTGGTTCCAGAGCCGTTGGTTCAGAAGAAAGTCCATGATAGTATACTTGGTAGTCGAATCAAGTAGACGCCGGTCCAGATTGTAAATGAAGAGTTGCTCCTCCGTTAGGCCAGGATCAGGATATGGCATACAGGAAATATGTCTATGATTAAACCTGTCTCCACACAGGAATTTTCTTCCCCATCCGAATATTCCTCTTGGCCAGGCAAGAAAACGAGCTTGATCTGTTGCAGGTGCAGTGAGTACGACATCAAAGTCAGAATCAGGAACACGGTCTGAAATCATTGAGACCTGAAGAAGCTTGGCGGAATGTGGACCTATAGTGGAATGAATTTGATTGAATTTCTGACGCCGGAGTTCTTGTAGAATTTTATCATGAAGCAAAGATATTGGCATTGCCTGAAGGTTGGATAAGTGGCATTCAAAGGCAGGAGGTAGATTGAGAAATTGAAATAGAAGTGGATTGGACTTGTTAACTGGCATATGGTGATTGGATTTTGGATACCAGCAGTGGCGATCATGGATGGAACGTAATGGATTCAGAAGATTCATAGCCATTAGATGGAGGTAAAATCTAGTGAAAAGCTGCTGGGCACGATTGCGAAATGGTAGAAGACCTAACAAGTATGATGTAATATGAGGCCTGTTAGCATTTCCACCTGCAATCCAGGTAAGACAATTGTTGTAGATGTTGTTGATTGCAATCCAACTTTTGGACTTGAGATTGCGGAGGAACTGGGCATAGAGAAGAGGAACGGAATGCTCCATGCTGGGTCGAATGACTGTCTTGAAAAGGTTGAGATGTATACGGGGACACCAGGTATTGGAATACCACCTTATTCCACATAGCAAGCTTTCAACACGCACTCTCAGGAGAATTCCTTCCACAAGAAAATCAATTCCGGTTGATGAAAACATGACTTCAAGATAGCGGTACGAATCAACAAAAGGAATTGGCCGGTTGTGCAGGACGAGAACTGGCTGGTGCACAGATTTGGGAGCAGTATGCGTAAGTAGGTAGCCACACTTGGGTATGTTGAAGGACATTCTGTGTTTATCAGCCCAGTGCGATGCGTGATTTATCAGGGCTTGAGCTTTGCTGAAGGTGGGGGAAATAAGGACACCGTCATCGGCAAAGAACAAAGTAGAGGGAAAAGAGGCAGGGCTTTGCAAGTTGAGGGTTTGCAATAAACTATTGATGAATCGATTGAATAAGATTGAGGACAGCGGTGATCCTTGTAGAAGTCCACAATTGCGTGATTGGAGAGAAGATTCGCAACGATTAACAACAATAGAGAAGGTCATATCGTGATACATTAGCTGATGAAGAAGGTGTAGGACGAGTAAATTCATTCCTTGGTGTTGGAGATTCGCACGGAGATATATCCAGTCTACTTTGTCAAATGCAGAGACAAAATCCAGGAAGACAATATGTGTACCAGCATCGGCTTCAATCTGGTGATGCAGAGTAAGAACATTGGTGAGAGTTGAATAGCCAGAACGAAAGCTGGCTTGAATTCCTGAGTAGCTCATATCTCCCGAGGAGGCAACAATTGGAAGAATCAATGATTCAAATAGTTTGCGAAACAAGCAAACAAGGGAGATTGGACGTGAGTTGGTGGCAGTATAAGGCTTTGTCTTGTCCTTGCACAATGGAAATACCAATGTGTGATTCCATCTGCATGGTGTTTGTCCCTTATACAAGCAAGCACGATACAACTGACACAAATGCTCTGTAAATGTAGTATCTAGCAAGTGGCGGAGCATAATAACAGTGAGACCATCAATACCACATGCAGTTGTAGACGACATTCGGTGTAATTGTAAGCGAACTTTCTCTGTTGAAATTTGATCCAGGAGACGTGAGGCAAGAAGGACATTTTCATGGTACTGGAAGGGTATAGAAAAATCTTCGGATAGCATGGATGGACTTGATTGAACTGTAAATAAAAATGGTAAATTTGTTAGTAGTTGAAGCATATACAAAGGATGGTGATGACTCAAGATAGGATTAAAGACGTTTGAATAGTGATTAACACACTCTTCCATCGGTGTTGACATGGATGTTGAGCTCACTAGTTGTATACCAACTGATGTGCTACATTGAGTCTGTTTGAGGAGTTGAATACTGGCCAAGATATTGAACTCGGTTGCAAGTCTGTTGGCTATTTTATTGTCCATTTGCCTACATTGTTCATGGTTGTAGGTACCCAGAACACTTTCTGCTACTGCTTGCACTGCTGAACAGAGGAGATAGTCGAGCATATCAATATCATAAGACTCTGATTGCTTGAACGAACTGAAAAGAGTTTCCATCATTGTCGAAGTCGGGTGATATTGATGTACAATATCTGGATTTCTAAGGCGTTGAATATGAAAGCGGGTAGGAATAGTGGAAGAGAGCGGTGGGAGTTGTGTAAGAGGAACGGAAGGTGAATTCGAATTCTGACTCGAGTATTGAAAGTGTAAAAGATATTGATGATCGGTGCGAAAAGCAATGGCTCGTGTACTAACTAGTGCCAGAGTGAGCTGGGACTTAATATGCGATTTGGCGAAGGCGTGATCGGCAATGTGCCAGGATATTGTCTCTTTGGAAGGGTCACAAATATACAACATATTTGTGTTGACAAACCATTTTTGAAAGAAAATGGAGAATGGTGAAAGGGTGGATTTGGGTTAGGGTTAGGAATTAAGTTGATTGATCTAGAGACAGAGTACAGTACAGGACTAGACCTACTGCCAGGACGGGTACATTGGAGGGCCTGAGAAGGAAACACAACAAGTAAGAAGACAGCTGCTCTAGTGGCAGAGACATCTGACATGAAGGAAATCACAACTAGCAAACACCTCCAAAGGATGCACACAAGGCCTACATCAGGCTCAGTAGTGGGTACAACTATTGCTGAAGCAGTACCCAGGGTGCAGGTCAGAGGAGACAGGTTACCAAGCAAGCTCAGCATCCTGCCTGCACCTCCTTAGGGTTAGGAATTAAGTGGATTGATTCTAGAGACAGAGTATAGTACAGGACCAGACCTACTGCCAGGGCGAGTACATTGAAGAGTCTGAGAAGGAAACACAACAAGTGAGTATACAACTACCAGC
>Ga0307513_10013048_pt1 | contig 10218 bp, 9 predicted proteins | sample 15_EM_MG_FD_202174 | JGI IMG/M metagenome (GOLD analysis project Ga0307513, IMG submission 202174) | Populus trichocarpa ectomycorrhiza microbial communities from riparian zone in the Pacific Northwest, United States - 15_EM | ecosystem: Host-associated > Plants > Roots > Unclassified | place...
GGATGGCAGGGTTTGAGCAGGAACCGGTATACCTCGCCCTCGTTGATGGCGCGCACCGCGGCTTCCAGGTCCGCCTGGCCCGACAGGATCATGCGAATCGTGTTGGGCCACTTCTTGCGTACCTCGGAGAGGAACTGGCTGCCGCTCATGCCGGGCATACGCTCGTCGGACACGACCACGTCGATCTCGTTGCCCGCCAGGATCATCATGCCCTGTTGCGCCGAATCGGCCGTGAAGATCTCGAACTGCGAGCGGTCGAGGCTGCGAACCAGCGCCGATGTCAGGTTCGGTTCGTCATCGACCAGCAGTAGTTTGCTCTTTTCCATAAACGGTCCCTTTATTCCCGCACCAACACGGACACCTGAATGGGTTCCGCGACTCCGACTCCGCTGGCGATGGTGCTTAAACGCCCCAGCAGTGAAGAGGTAATTTCCACGCCTTTCGGCACCAGGCGAATTCCTTTCGCGGAAAGCACGTCGCTTTCGAGAATCATGCCGATACCCAGCTCGCCCACGGGCAGCGTGCGCGACTCGCGACGGCCGCCACCGGTGACCGGCGCGGTTAGCATGGCGTTGGTGATCGCCTTGGGCAGCTGCGGCGCCACTTGCCGGATCTGGTGGATGCCGTATTCCGCCGAGCGGCCCTCGTCGACGAACTGGTCGAGGCGCACCGCGGTCCAGAGGATCGCGGCACCGAGTTGTTGCGGGTTCCAGCTGGCCGCATCGCCGGTGGCGAGCTCCTTCGCGGGCGAGCGCAGCTGTCCGGCCACCATGCCGGCGACGTCTTCCAGCCGCGGGATCTGACCTAACAACTTTCCGGCGATTTCCGGATGCGAACGATACAGCTTGTTTTCCTCGTCGCTCAGCGGCTGCCCGCCGTACACCTTGGCCAGTGTTTCGGGCGGCAGCGCCACGCAACCGAGCTGCGAGAGCATGGCGGCCAGATTATATTTCCAGGTGTCCGGAACCTTGAGCGCGCGGCTCGCGGTTTCCGCGTATTTCTGGATCTGCGCGGCGCGGCGCTGGGCGGCCGGGTTGATGAGACCGAGCACCTCGAGCAGCACCTTGACGGTGGCGTTGAGGGTGTTCTCGAGCAGATGTTTTTCGGCGTTTATGAGTCGGTACTGTTCGATTCCCGCGTTGACCACTTCGAGCAGTTTGTCCGAATCGCAGGGTTTCATCAGGAAACGGAAGATGTGGCCTTCGTTCACCGCGGCCACGGTCGAATCGAGGTCGGCCTGACCCGACAACACCATGCGCACGGTATTCGGCGAGATCTGGTTGACCTTCGAGAGGAAACGCGCGCCATTCATCTCGGGCATGCGCATGTCCGAGACGACGACCGCGAATGGGCCCTTCGCTTCGATCATCGAGAGGCCGGCCGCCGCGCCGATCGCGGTCTCGATGTCGAGCCGGTTGCGCAGCTGGCGGCGGATACCATCGAGCACGTTTGGCTCGTCGTCGACAAACAGGACGCGCTCGCTCATGAGGGTGCCTTCTGGTTCACAGCGACGAAAGCTTCGCGCCATTCACCCCAGCGCTTCAAGAGGCCTTGCGATTCGAGATAGGAATAGTTGAGTCCCAACTCGGGTGAGCGCGGATCGGCGATATCGGGACGATGCGCGAGCCGGTCGGCGACGTGCACGATGCCCGGCAGGCCGAACTTCCGGTTCGGAGCCTGCGACGGGTCTTCGTGATACGCGATGGCTTCGGCGATCGTGTTGGGCAGGCCCCACAGGCCCACGAGATAGGCGCCGACATCGGTGTGGGCGGCGTGGAGTTCGAGCATCTCGATCTGCTGCAAGTTGCTGGGTCGATCGCCGACCTGCGCAAGCACCTTGCCATACGCTTCCGGCAGACCCATCGCGAGCACCAGCTTGCCGATGTCATGCAGCATGCCGGCCAGGAACGCCGCGGCGACCTGGTCGCGGTCCATCTGCTCGGCAATGGCGATGCGATGCGCCGCGGTGGCGGTCGTCACGCTGTGGCTCCACAACGCGTCCATGCTGAAGCCCGGGACATTGGGCGGATCGCAATCGGAAAAGATGCCCTGGCCGAGCACCAGCGCCATGATGCGATCGAGGCCCAACAACGCGCCGGCGCGCGCGACGTCGGCGACGGGTTTCTGCAGTCCGAAATACGCCGAATTGACCAGCTTCAGCAGCCGGGCCGTCATCGCCGGATCGGTGGCGATCACGTCCGACACGTCTTCGATGCTGGAATTCGGCCGGCGTAGCGTCTCGACCAGCCGCTGATAGGTGGCTGGCAGCGTGGGTAGTTTGTTGATGCGCGCCACCAACCCCTTGACCGCCTCGCTCCCGGCCAGGTCGCGCAACGCGAACGCGCGGCTGATCGTGCCCTGCAGGATGTCCGCGTCGCAGGGCTTGGAGAGAAACTGGTGCGAGACGCCGAGCGCTTTCATGACCGACTCTGTTTCGGCCTGCCCGGAAAGGATCAGCCGGATGGTGTCGGGGTATTCCCGTTGAACCACCTCCAGGAGCTCGGCGCCGTTCATGCCGGGCATGCGCATGTCGGTAACGACCACTTCGCAGGGTTCGAGCTTGAGCGCTTCCAGCGCGGCCTGTGCACTGCCGACGAAGGTCATCTGCCACTCGTTGCGCTTGGGCCTGAGCATTCTCTTCAGACCCTCCAACACCCGCGGCTCGTCGTCGACGAAAATGACGCGGATCGCGTTCAAGCTGCTGCCCCCGCGGCGGACTCGGGTTCCGACTTCGCGCCGCCGATCGGCAGGCGGATCGTGAACGTGGTGCCCGCACCGGGCGCGCTGGCCACCTTGATCGTGCCTCCATGCTTGTCGACGATGACATTGTGGGCGATGGCCAGGCCCTGGCCGGTTCCCTTGCCGACTTCCTTGGTCGTGAAGAACGGATCGAAAATGCGTTGCTGGATGTGGGGCGGCATGCCCGAGCCACTGTCCTTGATCTCGATCACGGCCCATTCGCCATCCGGACGTGTGCGCACGGTGATCTTGCCCTTGCCCTTGCCGCCGTCGCCGACCACGTCGGCGATCGCATGGGCGGCGTTGACGACGATGTTGAGGACGACCTGGTTGAACTCCGCCGGGGAGCAGTGCACCGCGGGCAGATTGGCGTCGAGATCCATTTCGATCTCGGCAACGTACTTCCATTCGTTGCTGGCAACGGTAATGGTGCTTTGGATCGCACGATTGAGATCGGTGGCGGTCTTCTCGCGGGCCGGGTGGGAGAATTCCTTCATGGCGCGAACGATCTTCGCGACGCGGTCGACGCCTTCGAGCGACTGGGTGAGCGCGCGCGGAATTTCTTCCTTCAGGTAATCGAAGTCGGCCTCGGCGAGCAGCTTGCTGGCGGGCTCGCCGCCGGCGAGCACCAGCTGCGCGAGCATGGTTTCCAGTTCGCCAAACGATTCCTTGAGGAAGCGCAGGTTGTCGCCGACGTACTGCGTGGGGGTATTGATTTCGTGCGCGATACCCGCGGCCAGCTGACCGATGGCTTCGAGCTTCTGCGCCTGGCGCAGGTTGTCCTCGAGGCGATCGCGTTCCTCGAGCGTCTGCTTGAGCATGGAGATGTCGGCGATGCAGCCTTCCCATCCGGCAATGGCCTGCGTCGCGTCGAACAACGGCGCCGTGTTGATCAGCACGTGCAGCTTTTCGCCCTTGGAGTCACGGATCGTGGTTTCCCAGCCTTCGACCATGCGCTGCCGCGACATGAGATCGAGAAAATGCGCCCGCTTGCCGGGCTCGAACAACATGTCGAGGAAGTTGACCTTGTCGAGCGGGATGCCCTGACATGACAGCAGCTTCTGGCAGGCGGCGTTGGCGGTCTTGAGCACGCCGTCATGGTTGGCGGTGAACAACGCCACCGGAACGTTGTTGAAGAGATCCTGGTAACGGCGCGTCGCGCGCACCAGATCGCGGTGGAAATTATTGCGCTCGACCGAATACGAAACGATGCGCGACAACATGGCGGCGTTGACCCGGCGCTTCTCGAGATAGTCCTGTGCGCCCTCGCGCACGGCGGACAAGCCTTGTTTGTAGTCGTCGGATCCCGTGAGGACGATGATCGGCGTGAGATCGGCGATCGCGCGCAGCGCGCGCAGCGCCTGCAGACCGGTGGCATCGGGCAGGCCCAGGTCGAGCAGCACGAGGTCGTATTCGGTGGTCGTGAGGCGTTGCGCGGCTTCCGCCGCGGTCTGCACCCAATCGCTGCTGACGCGGTTGAGGCCGGCATCTTTGAGATGTCGTTCGACTACGCGTGCATCCGCCGGGTTGTCCTCGACTAACAACAACCGGATGTCTCTGATCTCGAATTCGTTGGTGCTCATCGGCGCGCTTTCTGCAGGTAGTTGTAGGGAGGAGGCTCTTCGCCACACGCTGATTTATCGGCGTTCAGGGCCAATACCTTAGGAATCGGCACTCTATTGCCGCCGCTGGCGATACCCATCACATATCGGCGGGGAAGTGCTGGCCTAAACCCGTGTTGGCGCTTAAGGGACCGACGAATTTGCGTGCCGGCGCACAAAGTTTCGGCGCCGCGCTCTCCAGACTCTTTCGTGATTGCCGATCCCTTAGTGCGGCACATGAAAAATGACGACCCTCGTTGAAAAAATCCTTACCGGCCTGGTACCCGATACGGGTGGGGCCGGAGAACTGTTCGACCTGCACCCGGTCCCGTCGCTGCTGCTCGCGCGCAGCGGGGTGATCACCGCCGCCAACGGCGCTGCACTGCGATTGTTCCGTTGCGACATCCCGAAACTCGTGGGCGGCGCCATGGTGGGGTTCTTCCCCGAACTGGGGCGCGGGCTCGCGGACATTCGCGCGCTCACCCAGCACGAGCGGGTCGCGGTACGCCGACCCGATGCCAGCAATTTCATCGCGCACGTACAGCTCGCGCCGCTCGCCGCCGCCGTGGACGCGACGTTGTTGGTGACGCTCGAGGACCGCACCGATTTCGAGGACGCCATCGCGGCGAACAACAAGGAACTCGAGTCGTTCATGTCGGTGGCCGGTCACGATCTGCGCGGTCCGTTGCGGATTCTCAAAGGATTCGCCGATGCGCTCGAGGACGAATGCGGCGCGATGATGAACGACGAAGGGCGCGGCTTTCTCAAGGAGATCCTCAAGGCCAGCGATCGGATGGACGGCCTGATCGACGGTCTGCTGACGCTGTCACGCTCGGGTCGCGCCGAGATGACTTGCGAAATGCTCGATCTGTCGACGCTGATCGAACTGGTCACTTTCGAATTGCGCCACGGGAAGTTCGAGGGTGAGGTCGACTTCCAGGGTGAATCCGGAATGACTGCGTGGGGCGATGTGCGCCTGATGATGACCGTGCTGCGCACCCTGCTCGGCAATGCCTGGAAGTACACCAGCCGTACCGCGAAGCCCGCGGTGCGCTGTTTCACCGAGGAACGGGATGGCCATCGCTGGACCTGCGTTAAAGACAACGGCGCCGGCTTCGACATGGCCCACGCGGATCGCCTGTTCCAGCCATTCACCCGGCTGCATCGTCAGGATGAATTCATGGGCTACGGTCTCGGTCTCGCGACCGTGTACCGCATCGTGAAACGGCACGGCGGGGAGATCGAGGCGCAGGCGGCGGTCGGTGCGGGTACGACGATCCGCTTCTGGCTGAAGGGCCCGCCGGAGTGACCCGGCACCATTCTGGTGAATTCCGATTTGTTAGACACAGCGCACATTCGGCTGTCTGAATCGTGGTAGCCGGCGCAATGTCCTAGGGATAGCCATTTGTCAGAATGGCTGCCATGAGTCGCAAAAACCTCGGAATCATCTCGGCGCTCGCGGCCTTCACCGCGCCCGTCTTCGCGCAGTCCGCACCGGAAGCGGCCGCCCAGACCGCGCCCTATCTCGTCGATGCCGACAAGATCAGTACCGGCGACACGGCCTGGATGCTCACCTCGACGGCGCTGGTGCTGCTGATGACGCTGCCGGGCCTCGCGCTCTTCTACGGCGGCATGGTGCGCAAGAAAAACCTGCTGTCGACGATGGCCCAGAGTTTCGCGATCGCCTGTCTCGTCACCGTGTTGTGGGTCGTCATCGGCTACAGCCTGGCCTTCACCGAGGATTCGCCGTGGCTCGGCGGTACGACGCGCTTCGCGCTCGAAGGGCTGTTCTTCGCCAAGGGTGGACAGGTTTCGGTCAGCCACCTCGCGCCGACCATCCCCGAATCCGTTTTCATGATGTTCCAGATGATGTTCGCCATCATCACACCGGCGCTCATCACCGGCGCGTTCGCCGAGCGCATCAAGTTTTCGTCGATGCTGGTGTTCATGGCGCTGTGGTCGTTGTGCGTGTACGTGCCGATGGCGCATTGGGTGTGGTCACCGGATGGCTGGCTCGCCTCGCTCGGCGTTCTCGACTTCGCGGGCGGCACCGTGGTGCACATCAATGCCGGCGTCACCGGTCTTGCCTGCGTGATCATGCTGGGCGAGCGCAAAGGTTACGGCACGGATCCGATCTTCCCGCACAACCTTGCGCTGACCATCACCGGTGCGGCGCTGCTGTGGGTGGGCTGGTTCGGATTCAACGCCGGATCGGCGCTCTCGGCCGACGGGCGCGCGGGTCTGGCATTCGCGAACACACATTGCGCAGCGGCAACGGCCGCGCTCACCTGGATGGCCATCGAATGGGCGGCACGCGGCAAGGCCAGCGTGCTCGGCATCGCCTCCGGCGCCGTCGCCGGGCTGGTCGCCATCACGCCCGCCGCGGGGTATGTCGGAATCGGCGCCGCACTGGTCATCGGTGTCGCCGCCAGCCTTGGCTGCTTCGGCGCGGTGGTCGGTCTCAAATCGTGGTTCGGTTACGACGACTCGCTCGACGCGTTCGGCATTCACGCCGTCGGCGGCATCGTCGGCGCGGTGCTCACGGGTGTGTTCGCCTCGGTCGCCATCGGTGGCGTCGAAGGCAGCATCATGGCGCAGCTCATCGGTATCGGCGCCTGCGCGGCCTACGCGCTGGTCGTCAGTCTCATTCTTCTCATGCTCATCTCGGTCACGATCGGCCTGCGCGTCAGCGAGGAAGCCGAAGCGGCAGGTCTCGACGTCAGTACACACGGCGAGAGCGTGGAGTAAACATTCATGAGCGCAATGAACAGCACGGCGGACAGATTGCGGCGCGCCACTGCTTTGTGGCACTCCTATCTAGCCATCACCGGCGAGCGTTTCGAGCTCGCCCAGTTCCTGCAGGACGCGGCGTTCGAGCGACAGACGATCGACAGCGCGCTGGCGAGCGGCGATCAGAAGCTGATCGGGCTCGCGCAGGAATGGCTGCTCGGCACCGGCCAGGCCACGCCGAAGGCCGTGACCGCGCGCGTCACGGCGCCCACCAGCGTTGCGGCCGCGAGTGGCAACGCCGCAGCGCCGAAACCCGCCCGTTACCTGCGCGGCGTCCGATAACTCAGCGCGGCTGCCGCAGCCATGGAGACTCCGTGCTCCAGAAAATGACGTTCACCCCGAGATAGTTCTCCGCGAAGTCGACGAATTCGTCGCGCGTGAACTTCTGTTTCGTCTTCGGATTGGTGTACGAGAGCGTGGGTTCCTGCACCGCCATCGCCACCAGGCTCAGTTTTCCCTTGTACCGGTTCAGGAACGGGTAGGAATTCTTCATCTGCGCCTGTTTCCACGGCACGATGTCCGGGCCACCGGCGCCGACGCCATTGGCCGCCGCGAACTCGAAGAAACGCGACATGTACTGCCGATCGTTGCCCCACTCGCACGGCCAGAAATTCGCGTACTGGACCACGTGTGATTTCGTGAATGCCCGGCGCGCGACCGCGAGATTCTCGAGCTCGGCCGCGAAATACCCGTCGCAGCTGAAGTCGCTGCGTTTTTTTTCGGCAACCCGGTCGACGTCGGCGGACGTTTCGGGGAGGTTGATCCCGAATACGCGGCCATCGAACTCGCGGCCGAGAGCTTCGAGCAACTTCTGAAAGCGCGCGCGGACGTTCGCGTTCCACTGCATCGCGACCCAGCCGTGGCCCGGCGGCTGGTTCTCGCCCGGGTTATCCGCTTGTGGCGCGAGCCCGCCGCGGTAGATCGGGTCGTCGAGAAGATAGGCGGGCAGGTTGCGATGGCCGATCTCGAAGAATCGGTCCTGGATCTGGATGAACAGTTTCTTGTGCCGGGCCTCGAGAAAGGCCAGATCGCTTTCGATCTGGACGAAGTCGTATTTGCCAGGCGCGCCTTCGAGAGACTTCCAGCTGTAGACGATCTGCACCCCACCGACGTCGGGGCGGTCGATGAGCGAGGCGAGCGGCCCGAGATCGTCTGAACCGGTGAAGAGGAAGTTCTGTGGCGGTGCGGCATTCGCGCCGGTGGCCGCGACGCAGAGTATCAGTCCGAAGAATGTGCGCATCGAGAAGTGCCCGTGAGAACGACGAAAAAAAACGCCGCGCAGAGCGCGGCGTTTCTTCAGAGCAAAGACCAGTTCTTTAAAAAATGACTTTTTAGAGAATGGCTCTTACTTCGAGATAGAGCGACGGAACATCCGGTCGATCTTCTCGTTGGTCGCATCGCAGCAGGACTGCGAAGCTTGCGCGGCGGCCAGCGCCTGGTTGGCAGCGCTCTGGGCACCGCTGGCGGTCGACGACGCCGACTGGGCGGCGGCATTGGCGGCATCAGCAGAGCTCTTGGCGGCAGCCAAGTCGGCGGTGAGACGGCTCACCTGCTGCTTGAGGTTTTCGACGTCGGCTTGCAGAGGCTTGAGGTCCTGGCAGCCGGCCAACATGGTGAACGCTGCAACGGCAGCAACCTTTAAAATCGCACTCTTCATAACGATCAATCCCCTTATTGGTGGTTGAGCAAGTCCGCTTTCCCTTCAATAAGCAACGCAAGCGATGCGTAGTGAAGGTAGACGTCATTAGGCGGGCGCAACTGCAACAAATCCGCGCGTTGTTTGCAACTGAAATTTCTTTCGTGTCGGCCCATGGCGACAATGGAAGTTGTCAGGCTGAGCTATTAGGGCGACTAACACGATTCACGCCATCGCGCAGAATTTCTCGCGCCGCGTTGTGACCGGGAATTCCCGTGACGCCGCCGCCGGGGTGTGCGCCCGAACCGCACAAGTACAGGCTTTTCAGGGGTGTGCGGTAATCACCGTAACCTAACACTGGGCGCGCGGCCCACAACTGGTCGAGGCCCAACGCGCCGTGGAAAATATCGCCACCTGTTAGCCCGAGTTTTTCTTCCAGATCGAGCGGGCTCAGAGCCGAATGACCCACGACACTCGCGCGAAAGTTTGGCGCGTGAGAATTCACTGTCTCGAAGATGAGGTCGATTGCACGTTGCTTTTCCTGACGCCAGTCGCGACCGCCCGGCAGGTTGTAGGAGAAATGCTGACAGAACAACGAGGCAACGTGAGCACCCTTGGGAGCCAGCGTTTCATCGAGCGTGGAGGGAATCAGCATCTCCACGATGGGCCGGCGCGAGATGCCTTCCAGGCGCGAGAATGATGCCGGAGCCGAGATGCGCGCCGCCGTCGTCACGCGGCGCCGCCGTGAATTTCGGCAGTTCCGAGAGGGCGACGTTCATGCGAAAGGTGGCCGAACCGACGCGCAGCCGCTCGATGCGGCCGCGAAATTCGGCGGGCACGTCGGATTCGGCCAATAGTTTGAGATAGAGGAGCTTGGGGCCGACGTTCGCGGCGACCGCGTTGCCCTGGATCACGCGGCCGTCTTCGAGTTCGATGCCGGTGGCGCGCATCTTTTCGGTGACGATGCGCTTGACGGGCGCGTCGACTTCGAGGTGCACGCCGAGGCGGCGCGCCTCGGCCGCCATCGCCTGCGTGATGGCGCCCATGCCGCCGAGCGCGTGGCCCCACACGCCGGCTTTGCCGTTCACTTCGCCGAATACGTGATGCAGCAACACGTACGCGCTGCCCGGTGTATACGGGCTCGCGAAGTTGCCGACGACGGCGTCGAAGCCATACAGCGCCTTCACGCCGTCGCTCTCGAACCAGTGGTCTAACAAGTCGCCGGCGCTGCGCGTGAACAGCTCGTGGATGTCGCGCTGCACGCTGGCGGCGAGTTTGCGGAAATGCCGGCCCATCGAAAGCGCGCTCCACAGATCGCGCAGCCGGCGCGGATCGGCGGGTGGTGTTTCCAGCAGTTGCCGACGCAACAGATCGACCGAGGAATCGAGCATCTTGTAGTAGGCGGGCAGGCGCTCCGCGTCGCGCTTCGAGAAGCTGGCGACCGATGCTGCG
>Ga0307513_10013049_pt1 | contig 10217 bp, 5 predicted proteins | sample 15_EM_MG_FD_202174 | JGI IMG/M metagenome (GOLD analysis project Ga0307513, IMG submission 202174) | Populus trichocarpa ectomycorrhiza microbial communities from riparian zone in the Pacific Northwest, United States - 15_EM | ecosystem: Host-associated > Plants > Roots > Unclassified | place...
TTGCAAAACCCTCATTTAGCCATAAATGAGTCCACCATTCCATAGTAACTAGATTGCCAAACCAATGATGGGCCACTTCATGCATTACAACAATTGTCATCTACAGCGAAGAAAAAGAATTCTCTTAAAAAGGAACACATAAAAGCTTAAGAATAACTCATTCTTCCACCTTACAGATCGCGATTTACGAGGAGAAGCAAGGTTAAACTCCCATTTCCTTAGAAGCTATGGAAGTATGGTTTCAGGGAAAATTGTATCCTGGATGCATCATAAATCTCCGGAGAGAAAAGATGATGCTGAAAGCAAGTTGAATTTTTCAAACAGCAGTAATAAAGCTAAAAGCAATTTCGCTGCTTTACTTACTATCTGCTTTCTAGCAGCTGTAGACTGCAAATCATCATATAGTAACTCATTTTCACGATAAATTATTAGACCATAATTCTCCATGGCCCCACCAGAAAATTCAGGGACAGCAACCATATCCAGCTTAGGAAGTGGGTAGGGCATTGAAAAGTACCTGAAAAAACTCCATCGCCAGGTTAGCATATCAATTGAACAAGTATGTATTTTGATCACTGTTCTCCAGAAAAACATCGATGCCCTGTGTGTGTTATTTGTTTCATTCATACAATCACACGAACAAAACAGAATTCCTCACAACCATTAACAGAATGCAAATCACTTACTCAGCAAATAAATCAAGTGCCTTGACAGCAATACTTAGAGCATATTTCCCTTTGTTAGCCTGACCCAAAGGACAGTACACACGAACCTTGACCCCTGCATGCATGACCCATTCAGAGACATACAAGGTTGTAACATTCATAGTATTTGTGAATATAAAACAATGCGATTTTCTAACACAACAGAACATGGCCTCGGATGTGCATACACACCATCAGCTGTCGTGTCTTCAACATAGTCGAATAACCCAATAACAACAGCCACCAAAAAAGTTGACATGAGAGGAGACTCCTCGAAATAAACAGTCTTGACATTCCCATTAAGCTTTTCATCGATGATTGGCATATTAGACAAAGCTACCAACTCCAACGGCAAATCTATGGTTATTTTGAACGTTGCCTGCTCAGCAAGATCAGTAATAACAGATGAACGAAATTCAGTCATCAGATGTGCAGCACAGAAGAAATATTAAGGCATAAAATTACCATTACACAATATTAATAAATCTGCATGTGAATTCAACAGGCTTGTTCCGAAAAATGCATGCAGCATACAAGAAAAAAAAGTTACAGTTTCAATTACAAGAAGGAACTATAAGAGATTTTAATACCTTGAGCGCAGGTTCATCCCAGCATGGAAAACACCTCCTTGCGTCCACTGCTTCAAACTGAGTAACTGCCATATTCTTCTTCTCTTCTCCATCGATCCATGTAAGTACTATTAAGATCAAATATCAAACAGTGAAATGTACAGTAAATACAAATCCTCTTCTTCTTCTTCTTCTTCTTCTTCTTCTCTTTTTTGGTTTTGTTGGAAAGAAGTTTCAGATGCCGTAGTATATACTCATAGTCCATTTATACTCTTTGCTTTTTCTGCAAAAGATAAAGTAAATAGAATTGACAAGTTGTGATTCCACTAATTTTATTTCCCATATTTTGGGAACTCGGAGCCAGTGACAAAATAATTTTTTTTAGTCGTTCTCAACTGAAACGACTACTTCCTTCTTGGCAATGAAGCTATCTGGAGCAGAAAAGGGTGTTCTTTTCTTTCTTGCATACTGTTGACAAGCATAGAGGAGTTAACGTTCAATTATCTTGATGCATATTTGTGTAGTGGAGGCTTCAGTTCTCTTCTTCTAGCTTCTTGGTGAAAATCATTTACAGCATAGGTTCCTTTATTTATAATTAAGTTCATCCAAGACAGGACAGAGAGAAAAAGAGTACGTACCATCTGTAGAACCCTCTCAAATGCTCATTAAGAATCCCAGAAAAGTCAATCCTTAGCATTCCATCGCCAGCATTAAGTGCTTCTTCAAAGACCAGCAGAAGTATCTCATCATCATCATCCAAAACAAAATCACATGGACTAAACTGCTGCTGCAATATATATCAAGAAACAAAATGGTATCAAGAAAGCCTCATGCCAAATTAATCTAAAGAACATCATCAGATACTATAATCAAGCAAGGATTATTTACTTGGTTCTGAGAGTCAGTGAGCAAGACTCCATGGATATTGAGTTCAAGAGCATTTAAGACAACGAACTTAGTGGGTTCAATGATTCTAAGGTTAATACATATGGTGCCAGAAAAGGTACAGACTGAAAGATCAGGTTTGAGGTGAAGATCATAACGATCAGGGATGGCAAACTTTGGTAGTCTTGTTTGGCCTTTGAACTGCTTTATGTTATGGTTCCGCTCCATTATTTTCTCCAAATCTCTCTTCTGAGTAACTGAGAGAGTGAGAAACTACGAGGCTTCTTTGTTATCAGTTATGTTGCCGACGCTAAGCCGCGGCTAAGATATTTTAATATTCTAAAGAAAAATTTTTTTGTAAAACTTTTAGTGCAAATTAATTTTTTTTTATGACCATCTATAATTAAATAAATTAATAATTATATGTGTTAATAAATAAATAAATATTAATTATATTTAAAAATATATAATATCATAAAAAAAATATTTTTCCTATTGAATTACGTGCCCTTTCAGATCGTTGTATTTAGACGTCAGCCGAATACGGCTTCAGGTTCCGCAGGGGATCGTCAATTGACTTTTTTAACTTCATTTTCCACCACTCCACAGAAAATGAGGCACACTGGATGTGGCGAATGACATGACCATTGTCACATCACGAAAACTGACCAGACCGCAACGCGACAGCCACGCTGAGATAACTATGCTAGGAGTTTTTTTTTTTTTTTTATACTTTAGCATGCTCTAATAATAATAATAATAATATAATTTTTTTTTAGTCGAGGTACGCGCAAGCTGGTTCGGACACTCACTTTAAACTAAAATAATAATAATAATAATAATAATAATATAATATAATATAAAAAATATTTTAAAAAATAACATATATTATAAATTCGTAAATAATATATGTGATTTATAAGTTGTAACTATCATATGCAAAAGACAATTGATTTAATAAAGAAAGAGAAAAAAAAAAAACCTCAGAGACACACCAAACTTTGATAATGACACCACTGATATCTTTAAAAAGATCTTGATGAAATGAATTCAACGACACCAAGAAAGATCATCAACGGTGACCGAAGTGAGCCACACGAACGGCCTAAAAGCAAGTGAGTCGACACTTTTATACGGCTCGTGTGGTCCACTTCATTCACCGTTTATGATATTTTTTTATGTCGTTGAACTCGTCTCATCGAGATCATCGGAACTTCAGTGTGCCTCCAATGTCATTTTCTTTTTTTTCTTTCATTGTTTTCTCTCCCCCCCCCCCTCTTCTTCTTGTAATTTGTGAAGATAGAAAAAAGTAAAATAAAAATAAAAATAAAGAGACCATGAAGGCACATTGAAGTTCCGATGACGATACCACCAATATCGTTGAAAAAATCTCGACGAGACGAGTCCAACGACATCAAAGAATGTAAAAAATGGTGAACAAAGTGGGTCACACAAGCTGTCCAAAGATGTCGGGGCTTATTTGCCTTTGGGGCACTTGTGTGTCCCACTCCGGGCACCGTTGGTGATCTTCCTTGGTGTTGTTAGATTTGTCTCGTCGTGATCTTTTCAACAGTATTGGTTGTGTTATCATCAGAGTTTCGATGTGCCTCCGAGATTTTTTGTTTCTTTCTTTTCTTTTTTTCTCTCTCCTCTCTCTTAATCAAATCTTGTTTCTTTCAAATTTTTCAATTTAAAAGAGTCATAAATGATACTTGCAAGTTGTGAATTGTAGATGTCATCCGTGACTCTCTAAATTGTGCTATTTTTCTAAATATTTTTTGCACTATATTTTTTATTATATTTTTATAGAACGCTAGAAACCAAAAAAAAAACTCTTATGTTAAGTTTGAAATTAATGCGGGGCAAATGATATAACCATTGTCATATCCCAAAAATCGACTTGACCGGGACGTTACAACCACATAGTCTAAATGAGATAACTATTTTCACAACCCGATTTTCAAATCCATTATGGTACATAGACAAGGTCCCCTCCAAGTTCTTCACTTATATGAACCTAAATATATATACAAACTTTTTCTTCTTATTAACTTAATTAGAGTTAAATGCAACAATGATAACATAAACTTAAGCTCATAATATAAATCAACATCTTAATACAAAAGTTAAAACAAATTCCATAATTGTGAGCTGTAACTAGACATAATGGGATAATGTTAATTACAACAAAAAAACAGGTTTTGTAAGTCAACAAAAGCAACTTATTAACAAAGTTATAAGCCTGAAAATACTAAGTAATGAGTGAGTGAGTTCAACAACTCAATGAGTAAATAATGTTCAATATATATATATATATGAGGTAATACATCAATGAGTAATACACACATATACACACAAGTTTGACTTATGTTTTTTATATGAGAGTGATAAATACAAAATATACATCTATTTTTATTCCTATTACAGAACTCATTCTTTGCTGTAAATTTTTTTTTCAAGCATATAGATTTTAAGAGCAAGAGAGTCAATTTTCTAATAAAAATAGCATGTTGTTTTGATGCAAGAATTGTATAATTTGAAGATGATCAATCGGTTATAAATAATGGTATCATTATTTAGAGGTTCATTATTAAAGGTTGTTCATATTATTATAAGCTATTAATTATAATTTATATATTGAAATATTATATATGGATTAAGATATCTTATTGATGAAGTTTATATTTGAAGTTTTTCTATTTGAGGTGTTTGTACAATGGTCATGATATTTTATAAGAATACGAATATATTTGTATATATGATCTAATTTTATATATGCTCTATTAATTAAATCTTCGTTCTTTGATAAATTTTATAGATTGGCAAGTTTGACGATATGTTTGTTTTTTACTGTTCAAATCATTTTAAAAAAAATTCTAAAAAATATCAAATTAATATTTTTAGATATTTTTCAATAATTTTAATGTGTTCATGTTAAAAATATAAAATAAACTTATTATTTTAATATATTTTTAATTAAAAAATATTTCTATAAAAACATTATGCCTCACATTACTTTCAAACTTAACATAGTTGTAATATTTTGAAATAAAAGAGAAATTTAATAGGAAATGACAACAATACCCTTTAAGGATTAGATTTTGGGTATAAAGAAATGAGGGGCATTGAGGTAATTGCACAACCTATTGATAAGTATAAATAGGATGGGTTAAAGAAAAAAAAGAATCAGAAATTAGAGAGAGAGAGAGAGAGAGATGGAAGATAAAAAGAAAGAAGAGAAAGAGATAAAGGAAAGTGAAAAGGATTGGAGAAACTAAGTGTTTAAGATAAATTTATGCTTTAATGTGTAATTGTGGTAATTAGCTTTGATTTTTGTTTCGATAAGGGTTTTGAAGTTTATGTTTTAGAGTTAGATTGATGGATTAATTGAAGTGTTATAAGTTAATTATTATAGGTTAAACTGTTATAGGTTGATTATGTTGGATTTTGAGTTTGAATTTGGGATCTACCATAATCTGGAATCTCGATTAACCAGTCGACCAATTGGCTTGTTTGACTTTAGTCAATCAGTTAGTGAATTTTGAACGATCAGTTTGCCTGACTAGTTTTGATTGACCAGTTGGTAGATTTCGGTCGACTGTTTAACCAAACAGTAAGGGTTGATTAGTTTTTTTAGTTCAGAAATTTTAAGACATGTTTAGGATTGATCAGGTAGATCCATCTCATTTTTATATTTATGATTTGGTCTCATATCTTAGAGATGCAATCTTTTTATGTTTTCTATTTCGAGTTGTTTTTTAATACGTCTTCTTTTATACTCAAACACTTTTGATACTCTATCTACTGGGCATCAGTAGGACTTCCATCGATATCTACTTTTGAGTCCTTACTTTTCAATATTAAATTAGCTAGATGGTAAGAAATTGATTAAAAAGCTTTGTCTGATTAATTTACAGATAATATCCTTGATTCCCTTCAGCTTTAAGGGATATCAAAATTATTTACTTGAATTGAAAGGATATTTATTTTACTTCTATAATCAATAGATTTATAGAAATAAATGTACAGATCCTTGAACTGAATTAACAACATATCAATTTATTATTTTTATCTTTAAAATTTTGTTTCTTTAATTTTTTTTTTGCAATTCCTCCCATACTTTTTGATCTCAACATCTTGCAGGAAGATTTAGTAAAATTTCCCTTGAGTTCAACCTGGTTTTCACAATCATACCATGAATTGTTTTGTGATAGTGAAGTCAGAATTAAATTTGGGAGGTTTTTGATACCGACCAAAGAGTTTCACAAGCAGATCATAACAAGAAATATCATAAGACAAGGTTCATCAGAAAATTAAAATACAATGAGCTTGATGCTTAATTTACCCCTTAATCATGGCTCACTATAATTACTCATATAATTTTTTTTCTCTTTTCCATCCAAAATTCCTAGGTTATTATAACTATGAAGTCAACTTGGAGTGAACTTGAACAATATAAGAAAATAAAAAATAGCACTATAACGCAAGATTGCCAATTTCGTTCCATTCTGATCGGGATTGCTGGTATACCTTGTACTATTTAAAAAAAAACATAATAAAATAGAACAAATTTTATCTTGCTCGAGATCTCGGATCATTCTAGGTTTCTCGCTCAAATTCTAGCTGAGATATTTCGGGATTACTTCATTTGTTTTGTTATGAATAAACTTATTTGCAGCTGATAAGATTTTATTGAGAAATTATTAGTACCAATTCCCATGTACCATTCTTCAATAAAGCATTAAACTCAATGGACATATCTTCTCTTCATTTATGATCTTTGAGAGTCTAAGAAATATAAACGAGCTTAAATGATAATTGAAGTGGATGCTTAGTAGCTGAAAAATAATAAGATTGTATTTTTTAAAGTTAAATAAAAAAAATAATGACAAAAAAGATTAAATTGCAATTTAAAAAAAAAACAATAAGGGGAAAATGCATTAAACAACAAAAAAGCTTGAATGTTGTGTCTTAACCTGCCAAAACTTTGATTTATGCCAAGAACTAAATTAGGTCTAATAATTTTTTTCTCTTAAATTTATTATGCACTAAAACAAAGAATATAAAAAATTACAAAAAAAATACCCTAAACAAGAGTTCAAGTGCGCGGGCCTGATGGCCCAGTGTGTTTAGGCCACTAAAAAAAGAGCTCAAGCACATTGGCTTGATGGCCCAAACCCGCGTGCATGGGCCGTGCAATTTTTTTGTTGTCTGTTTATCCAGATTCCAGCTATTATAGTGGTTGCTAAAAAATTAGGGCTAACAAATTCCCCTTTAATAACCCATTTTAACAAAAAAAAAACAAAAAAAACCCTAACAAACACCCTAAAAAAACCTATAAACCAATTTAAGCAACCACCATTGAGCTACTCTCTTCAAATTAGACCCGTGGACACCAAGATGAATTAATGTGGTGGTCAAAATATGTGAAAACTATGACTTTCTCTCTCTATACTGGAACTTGACGAAACTTTCTCTCTCCTTCACAAATTAAGGACATGAAAATAATAAAAATAAAATTTTGTACCAAAATTGAATTTAAGCCTTGTGATACTTCCATTGTGGCTAGGTTTTATGCTCACTTATTTGATAACCCTTTGTCATAGGTTATTTATAATTAATAGTATTTTATTATTCATCGTTTAATTTTGTTTTTAGGATACTCCATGCTCATAATCATTTGACCTCTTGTATATTGAATCTTGTACAATGATCCAAGCATTGATTTTATTAGTGAATTCTTTGAACTTAAAAAGGTTAGAAATACCTAAATCGAAATCCATGAAACTCACTCAAATCAATCCTTCTTTGATTGTCAAGCTAAATGGCTAACCTCACCACATTATCTACTATATTAATTAAAAACAAAGCTAATATGGCTTAACATTTTACCGTGCACTAATACACATATTATTGTGGATTGAAATAACAAAATGAATGTTTTATCATTCTCAAGCAAAATCATTCAACTAGAAATTGGAGGCAAAACGATCTTTTTTATAGAATCCATATGTTATTATCATATTGATTAGAGATAAATTAGTCTTTTCTATAGGAGTTGAGTTAACTTTTTTTTTTGTTATTTTTTAAAATTGACTTTTTTCTAGTTCATCCTTCGATGTTTTTTTGTTGTTGTTGGTAATTAAGCTTTAGATTTTTTTTTCATTTATGTCTTTATCAAGTTATCACACTTTTATTTAATTTTTTGCTTTGAATTTAAAATTTTATCTAAAGCAATCAATAATTTATAGAAAAGAGGTTTTTGGAGTGATTTTAAGTAGGTTTTGTTATTTTTCATAGGTTAAATTATAACAATCCAAGATTTTGAAATTATAACAAAATATTAATATTAGTAATTATTGTTTTGAATTAATTATTATCAAAATGACATCTTTGATAAAATATACATACCCTTTCATGCTGCAAATTCCTTTCTATTTATTGAGTTGGTTTTTTGCAAGACAAGACCATACATGTTCTTACCTTGAATTTTAAACTTGATCAAATTTATCAATCTTTTTTCTTTTTTTAACTTTTTTTGTCATATGGCAGCCTTAAATCGAAGTTTAATTCATCTGGTATAAACCATCTAATATAGAATATCAAAAGCGTGCTCTCATAAGAAATCCGAAACAATTTATTTCGAAGAACAACCGATTAGTTTTAGCTATCTACATATAAAAATATTTAGCCTCACACTTTCAAAGGGTGACAAAATCTATCAAAAACTTGAAGCTGTTATTTTAAAGTGTATCAATAAGTAAGTATTTTATTTTATTTTAATTTAATTGTAGTTAATTTTATTATTATTATGTATATTAGGATTTCAATTTTATATATATCAATTGCAAATTTAAATCTATATTTAATATGTATGTTAATATTTTTTTATTATATTTTTATTAAAAGTATGTTTATCTTAAGTTTTATTTTTGTATATTTATAGATTTAGACATGTATATGCTCTAGACTTTCATTGAGTAATTTTTCTTATGTCTTGCATGCTTTTATTATAATAAACTAAATATTATTGTTTACTAGATTTTTTTGGTATGATGGTTGCTTTTAATTTTTTTTTATCAAATTACATAGAAAAAATCATTTAGCTAGTCATATAGTTTCTGTTTTTTAAACTAGACCTCATGATTGTGTTTTAAATTTTAATTTTATAAAAGCTAAAATAACATATGTTTTATTTATTTTCTATACAAAAACTCATTTAACAATAATTTTAACAAAATATATATTAAAAAAAAAACATTAACTAAAAACTTTTTTCTTGAACCTATTTTTTTTAAATCATGACAGCAAGTGTTAAACAGAAATTTACCTAAAGCGTATCTTGAGGGCTGACTTGGCAATCTCTTTGTGACCCATTTTGCCACCAAACCCACCCTCATTTCACACCCATTTACAACACCTTGCCATTCCAATCCTTGGACCCCGCTTAACAAGCCTGACCACGCCAAAATAAATCCTTCCCCTAATTAATCGTGTACATGTCCGCATAGAATCATTTCTTTAAGCCCACATCCCGACACGTGTCGAACACCCACTAATCCTAGGCAAAACGTGATTAAATAACAGACATCACCTAATTTCTGTATCGTGTCACAAATCAAGTAACAATATTGCTAGAGTTCTTCATTGATCATCATCTTTGTTAATTAATCACTCTGTGCTTCGATTAATGGATTCTGAGTTTCTTGAAATCAGACTGACTTTGATTTAATCAAGTTAGAGGCGGAAATTCAGCATTTTAATTTTTATTATTATTATATATCGGTAAGTGCCTTCCATTCACACTGTTATATATTAAATATGTTCAATGTTCAGTGTTTTAGTTACGTGATTGTAATAATGTTAATCTAGTTTTTTGATAATGACATTAGATTAGTCTTGAAGACTGTTCTTGTGGAGATTGGTAACCATTTTTTTTTCTGTGATTTAAATGGTTATGTGTTCTATTTTTTATTTTGTACGTTCTTGCTGCTTGTTTTAGAAATGGTGAAGGATTAGGGGACCTGTCATCTATGGTTTCAAGATTAAAACAAAAAAG
>Ga0307513_10013050_pt1 | contig 10217 bp, 12 predicted proteins | sample 15_EM_MG_FD_202174 | JGI IMG/M metagenome (GOLD analysis project Ga0307513, IMG submission 202174) | Populus trichocarpa ectomycorrhiza microbial communities from riparian zone in the Pacific Northwest, United States - 15_EM | ecosystem: Host-associated > Plants > Roots > Unclassified | place...
AGAAGCTCGACGAGATGGACCTCGACGATATCCTCAGCCGGGCCGAGCAGCACGACACTGTCGTCACAGACCCCGCCGGCTCGTCGCTAGGTGGCGAAGGCTTCTTGGCCTCCCTCGCGGAGGTGACGGACGTCAAAACTGATATAAACTGGGACGAGATCATCCCCCTCGATGAGCGTCAACGTATGGAACGCGAAGACGCCGAAAAGCAGGCCGAGCGACTCGCTGCCGAGGCGACGCAAGGACGTAAGAGGCAGGTGGCCAACGTCACGTATGAGGGAATGGACATGATGGACCCTAGTGTTGCGACTGCTGGCGATAAGAAGAAGAAGGAAACTAAGGCTCCTGCTCCCGCGCGCAAGACTGCCGCTGCCAAATCCATGGAGTTGAAGGACCGAGATATTCGCGTGCTTGTCAGATCTTTACAGAGGTGGGGTGATGTTAGAACTCGGTATGATGAGATTGTGAGTTGCGGACTTGCTATGCCTGTGGGTAGCGGCTAACCGATATGATAGGTCCGTGATGCCCGCTTAGAAGGCAAGAACCAAGGCGTCATATATGAGGCTGCTGATGGTCTTGTTGAGCTCTGCGAGGCGGCCGTTGCAACCCACAAAACTGAGATCCGGCAACGCGTCGAATCCGGCCAGCAACTCACCGCTGCACAGAAGAGCAAAGCGGTTCTCGTCACATTCCGTGGTGTACAGAATATCAACGCTGAAACAGTTGTCTCCCGCCATCACGAGCTGAAGATCCTGCATACCTACTTGTCGCGCGAAGGAGACCCATACACGTGGCACCTTCCTGTCGAGAACGTCCGTCCCACTCTTAACTGGAGCAGCAAGTGGGGTTCGCAGGAGGATGCGATGCTCCTTGTTGGCGCGTATATTCACGGCTTTGGAAACTGGGAGCTGATGGTTGCCGACCCGAAGCTGGGACTTTCCGGCAAGGTATTCTTGGATGAGGGGAAAAAGACTGGTACGGAAGGCGAGAACAGCAGCAAGCCTATTCCCAATGCTATTCACCTCGTACGGCGTGGCGATTATCTCCTTGGTATGCTCCGAGAACAGCAAGAACGTGCGCGGGAGTTGCGCGAATTTGAGAAGAAGCAAAAGCGGAGGGTATCCACCCCGCTCTCGACCTCTATACCCACTCCCAGCAAACGCGCCCGTGAAAATGACCGGGACCACGAGGAGGAAGGTCGCGAGAGGAAGAAGCGGAAGAAGACGCCTACATTCACTGATTCTGAGGAGGACGACGACGTGATCGACGAGCAAACCCTCAAGGAGGAGCTTCGTTCGGTCAAGAGCTCGCTCATGGCCCTTAAGAGTTCCGACAAGATCCAGGACCGTGAGGAGAAGCTCAGTGTCCTCCGTACGGCCCTCACTGCCATCGGCGAGCGCATCGCTATCGTCATCAAGGAGCGGCAGAGGAAAGGCGAAGACCACGAGAAGTGGAGGAAGGCTTTGTGGGAGTGAGTGGCGCTTTCGTAATTGCAGCTAGCGGAATATTTGACCAATTTTGTCTTTATAGATTCGTTACGTTGTTCTGGCCCCTAGACGTCAAGGCCGACAAACTGCAATCCATTCACGCGAAGTTGGTGCAGCAGTCTGGCAAGAAAGTCGGCCAAGCCGGAGGTGCACCTGCACCGTCCGCGCAATCCAACGGGCATCGTTGAGGTTGAGGAGAGAAGATACTGCTGTTGTTTGGACTTTGAGCCGTAGAATGGCCTCTTTTCGCGCTGATGTCGTTTTTTTGGTATTGTGAGGTCCTGGTCATGCCGGCTGTTATATCCTATTACCTTGCCATCTTGTAGAGTGTAATCGTAACTAGATCGCGGAGGTCGCCCGCGGCTCTGTTATATCATCGCACAATGATTTCGTTCTTTTTTCTTTTTTCTTTTTTTTTTTTTTAAAAAAACGCGCGGAACTCCCGCACAACACTGCGCTGTGAACTACCTCACGACGAAAATGCCCTGAAGCCGTGCGTAGCGCACTGCACACTCCGGCGCTTCCAACAAAGGTGGGCCACCTCGTGGAATTCCCCCCCTGACCTCGTTGAAGAGGCCTGCGCGCCATGACGATAGAAGACGTGAGGTTCCGTGTGCCGTCGTTTGGACCAAACATGGATCTTTCCCCCTCTTCCGTTTTGCTCTTCGGCACCATCGCACGAATCACCATTTCCATCTTCAAAAATGACCTGAATGTCTTGTACAACAGCCAGGCCAACGTCGTGCTCTTCAATGCTTGCCTCGGTATATTACTATACCAAACAATTGTTGAGGCGCGGTTGTTACCTGGCATCTTCGCTGGCGTTGGGCTGAGGATACTGTTCGCGCATATCGTGGACGGACGACGGGGGTCGGTTATGTCGGGTCTGTTACTGGGGTTTGCACTCTCGGATGGTACGTGTCCCCTGGGACCTTCATACGGAGGCACTGACGCGTTTCTGTAGTGGTGACCCTCCTCTGGGACTATGCAATTACAATGACAACGACAAGGAAGAAAGTGAAACGTGTTCGGCGCCTGAGTAATCCTAGACCTGTGCCAAAGTCTCTGGCTAGTCTCTCCGTGGCAAGCGATACAGAAATGCTCAAAGCAAAGGGATTAGATCTGGAGATCTTATCTCTCAAGCGGAGAGCGGCGGAAGCGGAAGCTCAGGTCGCACGTTTACAGGAGGAACGAAAATGGGCACTGTGAGGACGAGCTTACAGGATCTCAAAACCAACCTAACTCCGCTTCCTAGATCTCAAGGCAATGGTGCGCGTGCAACTCAGTTGAAATGGCAACGAGAACGAAATGAACAACTTGCACGTAATTATAAGAGAGAATTGGAAGAGAAGCAGAAGCAGAAGCAAAGTGAGGTCCTGTCATTCGAAGGCGCGTCCGATTCTGATTTGTTCCAGGTCCCGTCGAAATCTCTGTTGTGCCCGTCCGACTTCCCAGTGAGCATAGGCGCGTCAAGGTGACACGGAAGCCCACGAGAAGTCAATCCCGCGGTGCTGGGTCTGACACCGAACCTGTGCGGCATCATACCCGCGAGCATCTGACACGAAGCTACAAACTTGAGGACGGATCTGAAGTAACACTCTCACGAACGCATCTAGCGCGAATGCGCACCGACTCGCACATGAAGCCAAGTAAGGGTAAAGGCTCCGCGAGTGATGACGAGGAGGGACAGAGTATACCTATAACCATTATGAGTGGCGATGAAAAGGAAAAGAGCAATAAGCCCGGAAAAGCATGAGTGTCCTGCTGCCTTCCCTTATCTTGGTACGACCGTCTATGTGGTAAACAATCTTGTGCCTCGCTGTCGTGTTGTTCGCCCGACTCTATTTGGGCATGCTGCTATGACCTCTTTGTATCTTCCTTTCTCCCACTCCCTTGCAATCCTGTGTCCTCATTACAATACTACTCCAGATTCGTCTTGCTGAAATGGTTCATCGCGTAGCACTTGTTCCCAAAGGCAGGACGACTGCCCAGCTACAAACCGAAGGAAAAACTCACACGCGCCCCCGTAGTACTACTCGACGCGTCTCAGCGTGCAACACCATCGACATCATGTGCACTCCAGCAGCAGCCTTCTGAGAACGCGTCAGAACTGCCGTTCTTGACGCTACCGCATCCGCGAACAGGTCCAACGGCACTTTGTGAATTAACCCGACCAATACTTATGCTTCCCATACAGCGATGCCTACTCTATTCCTTCCTTACGTCTCGCCGGGAAGCGAAGACGACTCTAGCGCTCATCACGAAATTCTGGAGGTCCAAAGTGTCGACCCGACCGCCAGCCGCTCGTGGTTTATGGAAGATGACACCATAGTGGAGGGTGAGCCTCTCTTCTGAATGCTTCAAGCCTCATCTTACCCAGAATTCAATAGACGGGCGTCTCTTCATGTTCACCCCTATCGACCCAGCGTTTCTGCTCCTTCCGATACTGGAAGCAACTATACCCGTGAGGATTCTGTATCCCTTCTGGTGTCCTATCTCTGATGGCAATAGGACGACGGATCCCCAGCGAAATTCCGGACATCGGATGATCTCTTCCAAGTCGCCGTTGCCAAACTCTCAAGTAATGATGAGGAAAGCGTCGACGAACCTGAACAAAAGAAATTACGAGATGATATAACAAGGTTTTCGGAACTTCAATGCGTTAAGGATGCGCTAGAGCGTGTCACTGACAGTCAAAGTGTGTACAGTGGTACTGGTGGCTTCTATCTCCAACTGAGGTTGGATCCCCTAGCCTTAGACAGGAACCTCACTGTGTACCGATTTTCGCTCCAAAAGACGCTTGAGTTACTCCGGATCAAGGTGGCGCGGCTATCAACGCAGAAGTTCGCACAAGCGTCACGTTCAATATGCCGGTCATTGGCCAAAGATGGACTAGGGCCGGATGAGAAGGAGTCGGAGGGACTGCGACAAGGTCCTTACTTCCCATCATTTGAGTCTCCGCCCATTCACCCTATTCCCACACAGAGGCCCGAACAAAGCTCGCGTGCCAACTTGTATCCCAGTATCTACCAGAGAACATCTCTGGAGCTCTTCTGGAATCGTACAGGTTTGCTCGATTCTCCTCCCCTTGTTTCCCATTTCTCTAACAAGTTGGTCGCGAAGTTTCACGAACCTAGACGCTCACCTTGAGTCTCTTGCAACGGACGCATTTCTTCCAGTGACGTCGACAGCTAACGGTAAAGGCGACACAGGCAAGAAGGGCTCCACAACAGCAGGCGCGAATGGAAACCCCAAGAAACGTAAAGCCGAAACACAGGGTTCGAACGGTGTCAAGAAGTTACAGAGGACTGACACCACGGGGATGAACAAGCTTACTTCTTTCTTCGCAAAAGGGAAGAAGAACGAGGAAGCGGCCGACAAGGGTGAAGAAGCAGGCGGCAAGGAGGATCAATAATCAATAGGAAATCACAATGTACATGTCTCACGGACGTCCTTATTTTACGTTCATTGGTGTGGTGTCCACACCTTTACCGGGTAGAAGTGTTTGAAGCGCGTTTCACAACGAATTGATCAATTTACGAGGTATAAAAAACACGTGGAAGAGCAGAGAGATCTACTTTTGGGCTACATTCGCATCCGATTCGGTGATGAGTAAAACAGCATTGAGACACCAGCCAGGACCAGTAGACACGGAGTTTGGGAAGTGACATATAAGACAGCACACCACAACGTCGCTGTGTCCTAATCGCTGGTAGTAATACGGCAAAGGAGACAAAGGTAAACGAAGAGGCGATTATGGATACGATTGATGAACGCCGACGTTTTTGCACACTAGAGCCCGGACAAAGGTTGCTGGATTGGGTTGGGATTGACACAGTGTGATTGGAATGAGTGATAGGGAATAGATTAACATTGCGAATGCGTTCGGGACGTGTGGGTCGTTGTGCAGATCTAGCAAAGCTGATGCGAAAGGGGCAGTCGTTAGCGGGCCGTGTTCGTTCGAGAGTCTTCAAAATCCATGCTCCATAACGGAGATGCACCCCGAAAGAATTACCTCTATCACCGACTTGCCAATAGCCGTGGGGGGCTGCAACTGTGCGTTCATTTCTTCTTGCAGCGCCGGTCGATCAGGGGACATGGCAAGTAGGGCTGTCTGCTGTTCCTCCGCCTGTTGCATCGCTTGGTGTCTCAGCCCCATACGATCCAACCCGTCTGTAAGGAGTTCCAGCCCACTTTCCGTACCATGGCAGACCCCGATAACTGCTGAGAAGCTCCCCTGAGCAGCGTGGTACTGCGGATTCCCAACGAGAGCGTCCGAAAGCGGCCCATCGACAGCCAATCCGAACCGAGGTAGCTTGATCCCGCACTCTCTCACATCCATGTACGAAAGCATCCGCGCGGCGACCCTAAAGCTGACTTTCTTTGGTTTCATCTGCGCCTGGTTTGCTTGTTGTAACTGCTGCTTCAATCGCAACTGCTCTTGCTGTTGCTTCTCCTGTCCATTCTCCTCCGAATGCGTCCGTGAGTGGCCTACCTCACGTCCACTGCCGCTTCCACCCACCGTTCTGCTCCTGCTCGTACTAGCGCTAGCGCTAGTAGAGATGGCCATGGCGGAGTGCGAAACCGGCCGCTTCAGCAGCTGTTCCCTTGATCGTCCATGTCGAGGCCGCTTCCGTCCGGCACCAGTACTGCGTGCCTTTTCTCCTGCACCCGAATCAAAGGGCACATAGTATACAAGGAGGTACGTCCGCTCCTGGATCGGCGTATGGTGCTTTGCAATGCCCGTATCTGACAGGCCCTCTTCAACCCAAAGTGGGAGGAGCATCATAAGTGCATCTTCTGGGATGTTCTCGATGATCGAAGAAGTGGGCTTGTTGGCCTTCTCCTTCTCCTTCTCGTGCGCAACCTGGGCGTTCCGTTTGCGGATCTGCTCCGCCGGGGAGGGTTTACCCTTGGCGGGAGGGATCAAGCCTACAGCACGGAACGAATCGTTTAGATTCTTAATAATGCGCTCTTCCTCCTGCCTAACCGACTGGGGCTGCATCAATAACCAAGGAGGTGAGTAGGCACCGTCGACCGAGGCTGAGGGCGGGCCATGCTGAATGGTACCACCCCGGTTCGGAATGGCAGGTAGCGGTTTTTGACCAAACGCGCGCCGTACCCAATCCAAGCCCCTTCCAGAACCCCCACGAGCGAGTGAATTGTCCTCCGGGCGGCTGCCGTTGCTCAAAGGGGCATGAGGATCGAGACACTGGAACGCCACGGAGTGAGGAGTCGGTTTAGGCATGGGCGTCAAAGTGGACGTCGTCGTGGTCGAGCTCTCTTTGTCAATGAGCTCTGCGATTCGCATCTTGTCGACCTCTGTGACCTGGAACGACGAGGGCCCGGCTTGCTGTTCCCGCTGCACCTCTGAGGGTACCTTCGCTGATACAGTTTTAGATCGAGGTGACGAACCCATAGGTGCAGTCGGGCTAGGTGCGGTAGCATGTATCGTCTGTCCTCGATGACGCGTGCGTGCGCGAGGAATATGGGGCTCATCATCCACAAGGTTATGCGTTTGAAGCCTCTGAACTTCGGGGTCATCTTCATACGGTTCGTGGGGGGTATGGCGGGGTCGGGTCTCTGGTGTATTTGCATACGAGTTTTGCACGGCTTTGCTAGCAAGGAGAATGGCGTGAGATGCGAGGATCTTCTGGCCAGTAACGTGAAAGCCTTGGAATATTGAGAAAGCGTGACAACGCGAATGCTTGTGGATGAGATAGGCGGGCCCTATGCGGCGGACCCCTTCGGGCGTTAGACCTTGGAGGACGTAGGGTCGCCTGTTCTCTCCCAGATCTACCAAAACATACAAGTCTTAATAACAGAAAAACAAATGGTCGGGGGGGCATGCTTACGAGTTCTCCCCGGGCTCAGGGCATACTTTCCGATCGTCCGACATTCCCATAGGTGCCCTTCAGTGGCCTGCCGAGGCTGCGGTTCAGGCGACACTTGCTTTCCTTTCGTATTCGATCCTTCAGCAGTCGAGGTGGAAGGCTCCGACTGGGGGAGAGGAGAAGTGTGTGCACTCCTAGACGATTTGAGGACAATATTTGTATTCCGCTTGAACGTCCACGCCCCGTAATGTGTCTTATAGACCACGTCGTTTTCAATGACATGACGCGCGAACGCGTCGTCTACATCACCGCTGGGACGAACCACGTCCCAGGGTGCGATGTCCTCAGTCTGCAAGTCAAGTACGGCCTGCTGGAGGAACTGTGCCGAGTCGAGGTGGGAAGGCTGTGGCGATTGTTCTCTGTTCGCGTTGGAGATGACAGGTGTAACAGGCGTGGAGTCCATGATATAGCTCAAGTCGTACCCGTTGGTTGCAGCGACGGCTGCCAGCTCGTTGGTGATCCCGCGCGAGGGGCGCATAGGGGCAGGATCCCGACGGCGGGAGGACGAAGAGGAAAATGCGGGTGCATTGGGTAGAGAAGGAAGGGGCTTGTTGGGTTCTAGTCGAACGAGGAGCGGCCCTGTCCCGTTCAGAGTCGTATCCTCTTCGTCGATATGCATCGGCGTGTCGACACTATGAGCGACCTTAAATGCACTCGATCGGCGTCCATCTCGACTTTCTCCAGGTGGGACGTTAATTGGCAGGCTGGGTCGCCGCGAGCCATCGTCGATGGCGCGGAGCTTTGCACGGTCGTCCCTGGAGCGCTCGTCTTCATCGGTTTCCGTTTCCGAGGCGGAGTGGTATCTGGTCTCCTCCCTGGGTGCCCTGCTGGTGGCTGTGGCGGTTTGGCCTACAAACCGGAAGACGGTAGAGGCGCCATCTGGGCCTTCGGCCGTGGGCGGTGGGCTACCAAAGGTAAAGCTGGATAGCCTGTCGTAGATGGTCGGATCAAATGCAGGGGGCTTGAGGGGCTGGAGATCTTCGCCTGTATAGTCAACTGGGCGGAAGTTGACGGCGGGAAGAGATGTGCGTCGCTCGGTTTGATTGCTGGCGTCCGACCTGCGTCGTTGGGAGGTGTCGTATCGCCTAGTAGTGCGTCGTGAAGTGTTTGAGCCTCGCCTTGAGGAAATCCTATGAAGATTGTTAGCCATGACAATAGGAGGATGCGACGAGTAGACCGACTGGGAGGAGAGCGACGCCCTTCGAATATTGTCATACGACCCATTATTTGAGTTGTTCAACGACTGCCTGCGGTAGGCCAACAGACTACCTGCTGGGTCGTCTGAAGTGTCCATCAGAAACGCTGGCTCCTGGCTGGCGGTGTCGGGGTTCAGGAGGCCGGGAGCGTCGACGGGGATGTCTGCGAGAGGGGTACGAGGGATAGATTGTCTGCGAGTATTGATAACTGCCGTCGTGGTTGTTGGGGACTTCTGGGAAAGCGCCTGGGTATCGGAAAAGAGCATCGATTCGAAATGGAGGGTAAATCGTCGTGGGCCAGACAATAAAAATCCAGGCATTCTCATTCCAAATTATTCCCTGGTTAACAGCGCAACCCCGGAGCCCTGTGGGTCATAGAGGGTGTAGTGGCAGCGGACAAAGAGTGAAACAAACCATGTGCTCCTCTCGTGGCATCCACCGGCTCCGGCGGCCGCTGCTTCCATCCCCCTTTCCCCTCCTTCTTCTCTATTCTCTATTCCGTAACCCTAGCCCTGCCTCTTGCTCAACGTCTCCGAGTGCGGAGTGTACACAAACCATCCACCGGTGGTGCCATCAAGAAAACAGTTGAATCACCGCTTATCCATTTACTCATGACGACTGACGAATAATTGAATCATCGATATATTCAACCCACCCCTTAGCCCAGTCTGTGAGGAATATATGTCAAAGCAAGATCTAATTGCCACGTTCTCGTCTGTGGCGACCTTGTGTGAGCTACCGCATTAATAATGTAGCACTCCCAATTGTACTGGAGCTAGTGGGTGGCCGGTGGCCATTCTACGGATCCCGGTGGAGATGACTGCAGTGCTCCAAATAATATTTGCGTCATTCGAAGATTCGCAGCGCCACTCCTTGATAGAGTTAAACGGCTTTCAGAAATAAGATAGAAAGAGACAAAACATATGGTTCAAACAAACATCACGTCCGTCGGTGGCGGACACCCCGGTTACTGAGGAAATACATAGCATGAGGTGCATAAACAGAAATCGATTCAGTACTCAGGCGGGAGTGCGGTTCCTTGCCTTGGAAATCGCAAACGTAGTCGTCTGGAAAGAAAGCGCACTCACATTAGATTCCTGACGCTGCGAGAAGGAGAAATGTACTCACACAAAGCGAAATTAGGATGATATTTGGCAATATACCCACCATATCAAGGAGACAACCAAATGGTGGTGCGCCGGGTAGAATGCCTCGCACGGATGGGAGCGCAAACAGCGAGGTCAGGCAGATGGACAGGATGTCTGAACTACTCAGGATATACATTCGGCCGACAATGATGGCTTCACCGGTGAGTATGCATATCGAGAGTGTGATGAGCCCTAAAAGTGGGCTAATGAGAAGCTGGCAGCACAACACTCCAGCCTGGCACTCACAGTTGATGGCAACCGTGAGGATCACTATAGCCTTGACGAGCCCCGGACGTTGGAGTTCGAGTGTGATATCCAACTGGCACCCTAGCTCTTGCGAGCATACCGCGGAATTCGAGATATCGGTCTGATAGTTCATTATTGAGTCTGCTATCACAGCCCCCATCATCGCGATAAGGAAAGTCCCCTGCGACGTCTTGAAGGCGTTGACGGTGTTATTACTGGACATGGCGAAGGTGATGGTACCCTGGC
>Ga0307513_10013051_pt1 | contig 10217 bp, 11 predicted proteins | sample 15_EM_MG_FD_202174 | JGI IMG/M metagenome (GOLD analysis project Ga0307513, IMG submission 202174) | Populus trichocarpa ectomycorrhiza microbial communities from riparian zone in the Pacific Northwest, United States - 15_EM | ecosystem: Host-associated > Plants > Roots > Unclassified | place...
TATAGGCCATCAATAGTAGTGGAAAAATCATGGATTATCTTATGTATATCCCACATTGCAAATCGTTTTTTCTCGGATTATTCCCAATTTATTTACCCCTGGAATAGCTACTTCCAGCCGTTGTGTCTCTCAGGCCAATATTACACTGTCCCCTCCAAAATGTCATATTGGCTACCAATCCTTAATTCTTTTAGGACAAAGAGTTTCAAGACTGGGAATATCTACTCATCAGGAAAAAATAGATGCAGTGGATTCTATGAAACCCCCTACCAAAGTCAAGGAACTTCAGATGTTCCTTGGGTTCATAAACTACTTTGCTAACTACATTCCATTCTTTACTTGGATAACTAAACCACTCTACCAATTATTATCCAAGGATGCCAAATGGGAGTGGGGACCCCTTCATCAAGAAGCCTTTGAGCTGAGCAAGCTAGCTCTTCAAACTGCTCCAGTCTTAGCTCACCCTATTGATGGAAAGGGGTATAGGTTATATACTGATGCCTCGGATTTTGGCATCAGAGCTGTCCTTCAACAAATCCAGCCTATCAAAATCAAGGATTTAAAAGGGACAAAAATCTACAAATGCTTACAAAACAGTTACAATAAAAAAGAAGAACCTCCACAATTGATAATTATTGTGGATAAGGATGAAGTCTGTCCTAAAACTCTCCATTGGTCAGATGAATTTGAGGAAACTATGGTTTATATCAAAAGAGTCATCTCATATTGGTCCAGACTTTTGAAATCTGTGGAAAAGAACTACTCTCCCACAGAAAAGGAGGCCTTAGCCCTTAGAGATAGCCTGGTTAAATTCCAGCCAATAATTGAAGGGGAATCAATAACTGCAATAACTGATCACAGTGCCCTCACCTGGAGCAAAACCTACCAAGGTGTCAATTGAAGATTGGCAGTCTGGGGCCTCACTTTTGCCACATATCCAAAGCTCAAGATAGTTCATAGAGCAGGTCAAGTTCATTCAAATGTTGATCCAATTTCAAGACTTCAAAGAAGAATACCCTTCTTTGACCAACCAGCTTCGAATGATCCAGTGGTGGATCCTTCCCAAGAAAAAGATATTGATTTCTATGGAAGAATGAGAAGAAAATTCAAAACTAGAGCTGTGGTATTCTTCTCAAAACTCCACCCTCCAATCATTCAAAATTACAATATTCCTCTATCAAATACCTTCTCATCCATCTCACTACCTTACCAAACTTCTAGGAGAATTGAGACCCACCTTCACATCAATCCACTTGAAATAAAATCACTTCAAGAAGAATATTCAAAAGACCCCTATTTTTCCAATATATTGGAAGAATTGTCCAATTCGGAGTCTTTTAAAGGTTTTCATCTTTCCCCTGATCAACTCATTCTTTTTCAGGATTCTTCAGGAAGAAATAGATTATGTATCCCTAAGTCTATGACTCCGGACATAATGAATGAGACTCACAATTCTATCATGGGTACTGCTCATGCTGGATTTGAAAGGTCTTATGCTCAAATAGCAAATTCTTTTTACTGGCCAGGAATGACCAGAGATATTCACACATACATCACTACATGCCCAACCTGCCAACAAATCAAACATGCTTGACATCTCCCTTATGGTCTACTACAGCCAATTCCCATTCCCTCTCAACCTTTTGAAGTTGTCACCATGGATTTCATTGGTGAACTTCCCCTTAGTAAAAACTATAATGCCATATTTGTTTTAGTTTGTAAACTTACCAAATTCGCCTTCTTTATTCCATGCACTACTAATCTTAATGAGGAACAAGCTGCAAGAATGTTCTTCAATAAAATTGTGACTTTGGTTGGACTACCTAAACAAATCATCTCCAATAGAGACACTTGATGGAGAAATAACTTCTGGAAGGAAGTCTGTCAGGCTACCGGCTCCAAGAGAGCCCTTACAACTGCCTATCACCCTCAAGCAGATGGCCAAACAGAAATTCTCAATCAAACCATTGAGGTTGCCATCAGAGCCTTTATCAATTCATCAAGAGATAATTGGGTAGATTTATTACCTTACTTATCTTTTGCTTACAATAATACTCCCCACACCACTACAAAATTTACCCCTTCATTTTTATTATATGGCTTTCAACCCTGGGCACCACTGGATTTCTTGAATAATCATACTTCAATTGAAAGACCAGTAAATACTGAATTTGATTCCCTCAAAGCACAACAATTCACTGAGGAATTGGCCGGAGTCAGGCTCATTGCCCAAGATTCTTTAAAGCTTGCTCAACTTCATTACGAAAATTCATATAATCAAAATCATATTCCTATATCTTTCGAACCTGGTGATAAAATTTTAGTTAATATTCACTCACTACAACTACCAGAGTCAAAAGGTAAGGGAGCTAAATTTTCTAGACATTTCGATGGACCCTTTGAAGTTATTGAATGTATAGGACCAGTAGCTTACCATATCTGACTTCCTCATTCTTATGACATTCACCCAGTTCTTAGCATCGCTCATCTCAAACCTTACAAATCAACAGATGATGATACAAGAATCAGATTGGAAAGATTAAGAGAGGACGTTAGGGAATATGAAGTAGAGGAAATAATTGCTCAGAAAAGAGTCAAGTACTGCAAAGGAACTAGACTTCTTTACCAATGCCAATGGAAAGGCTATGGTATCACTGAGGATTGGATTCCAGAAAAATACTTACAAAACACAAAAGAAATTCTTAACTCATGGAAAATCGAAGTTAAAAACAAAAAATTGCAAAAATAAAAAATTGTACATTGTCAAGCCAAATATTGCCTCCAGAGGCCATATTTACAATTTGTTACTCTTTTTTCGAATTCCATTTTGCTCTTCACCATTATAAACTTAGGCTCTCCTTTATAATATTCCAAACTTCCCCCAGGAGCCCCAGGAACTGTTCTGCTCCCAAACCAATAAGGACAACTTGTCCTCCATATTCTTTCTGTTTCTTTTCCTGGTCTCCCACCCCCTACTCCATACTGCTCAATTTCCCTCCACATTTCCACCCGCGACCCATCTTTATGCACCACATAGAAGTAGCACCATACCTCCATGGGCTCCTTCCATAAATATTTACACCTAATACCACACTCATGCTCCCTATCCTTTTGAGGACAGTAGCATAAGTTAATATATACATTCCTTGGGAGAGGCGGAGCCTTCTCTCCTACCAGACCTTCATACTTTGGAGAAACTTCACAGCCCCATAATAATAACCAGACTTGTTTTTTGGGCTTTTCTTTAGGAATTTCTGCTACAAAAATCAAATCAATAACTAGTAAAGAAGCAGAGGAAATTCACTCACCATTAATCAATGTTGTAGAGCTCCCAGTCGACATCTTCCTGTAGCTCTTCTGCAGTAAATTTCTGTGCTTCAAGGAACTCAATAGTTCCATGGTTGTAATAAATTTCTACCCTTTTGGGCTTCGGGTCGATGGTGAAATGGTATTGCCCATCAGGCAATGGTTTCGAAGATGGGTATACCATCACTTTTGATTCTTCAAGGACTTTTGAGTCCTCACACTCTTGATTATGCCAGGGATCAGCTCCTGGGCACCAACAAGTATACCTGGAAAGATTATCAGTAACTATATAAGTAGTAGCAGACCAACAGTACTTACTTATACTTGTTATTGATTTCTGGGAGTCTCCTGGACTCCTTGTGCTGCTTGAAGTATTCGGTAAAAGAATACTCAATATTTTTTTGTTCTTTTTTGTTCAGCTGCTTCTCTTTCTTCTTCTGCTTCTTCTTCTCGAAGCAGTTGACTTGTTTGCTGGTGCTTGGTTCGGTGTTGAAGTTTGTCATTTTTCTGAAATACTTCAGGGAAAATCACCCCTATACTTATACTCTGCAGGTTGTTTGGCACTCCAAATAACCCCATCAACCCCCATACCACTATCTCGGTTCTCTACAACCCATTACGGAAAGAACAGGACCCTCTTCAAGGTAAATTAGTCGGAATCTACTATTGCTCCCACAGTACAACCAATTAATCACAAGAATTCCTGTGATTGTATAAACCTATAGGAGGATTGGTAATGCTTCTAATTCAGAACAGTCTCTAGAAGCACGCCCTGATCTCCAATCGCCTCCATCCATTGGCCCCTATGGATCTTCCTACTTCTGGAAGACTTTCCAAACTCCAAACCCCTTCCAAGAATCTTCAATTCCAAAGTTCTTAATTCATACAATGCTTAGAAATCGCACACCATTCTCCTTAGATTGCTACCCCTAAACACCTAATAATATATTAGCGCAGCTTCTCTTCACTTCTAATCTAAGCTTCTGCTATTTCTGAACACATTCTCTGCAGTAGAAGCTCAGAAACCCATCACTTTGCAGCCAGCTGGACCAGTCTCAGGAAGCAAAACTTCGTCATAGTTTCCCACTCCAACAAGTCACCTGCACCTTCTACATTCAAGTCCGCAGTAGAAGCCACAGTTTGCCTCTTGTTCAGACTGGTTAGACCAGTCTCTGGAAGCAAAGTGTCGCCATATTCTCCCACTCCATAAAGTCAGCTGTGTCTTCTGCATACATATCCGCAGTAGAAGCCACAGTTAACCTCATATATTGGCCAGTTTGACCAGTTTCTCGAAGCTCAGAAGTGCAGCCCCTATTCTTTAGAGCTAGCTTCTGATGTGTAGGGAACTTCCCTATACATCCAAATTTTGGCCAATACTCTACTGGAATCAGCTATAAAAGCCTTGGGGGGGTAAGCCTCAAAAAACCAGGCCCCATATCCCAACCAAGCTTTGATAGCTGGTGAGTAGCTACTGGGTTCATCACGCCCATATCCTTTCACCTATCCACATGCACTTTCCCCCCTTTCTACTTCCTTGCCCATAGTGCATCAGACACAGTCATGTCGCCCATGGCACGACATTTCCTTCCATTTGAGAACCAGTTATCAATGTTAACTGGGTGGACATCTGCTGACAAACTCTCACTCAGCATCTTTGTCCACAGGTATTACTATAAGAACAATAAGAAGCAACAAGAACTTCAAGAATTCTTTGACAACTTAAGAATTCTTCAAGATCTTCAAAATTCTTCATCTTTGTAAGTTTATTCTTACTCAGTATGGAGGATTACGGGGTCTCGCCCCACATCCACTGCTTGCCACCCTCACCTCTAATGCTGCGTTCAGCAGTATTCCTTATGGGAATATAATGAGGCATGCTCTTAGGAGTATTGGGAATTAGTGGGACATTGTTGCATGGCCCTTTGCCCACAGTGCCCTCAGTTGCATTTGAAGTTCCTTTTTGGAACAGCCATTAAGTGATTGGAGCAACAGCAATTTATTTCGAAACTCGCTTTCATATAAATTTAGTACTGACTACTTTGAAAAGGACCTCAAACAACCTTTATCCTTTCATAAGTAAGCAGTCCTGGTGACCTCCAACACTTCCCAAAGCCCCTCTCCTCCATCTTCGATTACTCCTATTCCTATATTAGTTAATCGACAGCCTTCAGGAGAGGACCAAATTCAAGTTCATCTATCTCCTTCTTTCACTTCTCAGGAGGATAATTCGAACTCTGACAACCACCAGCAGCTCAGCGATGACCACTCTATCACTACCTGCCAGGGAAGTAATGAATCCATTGCTGAATACAGAGACCTGACCACCCCTCTCCAACAACTCAGATATTCCCCCCAACCCCTTCCTAGGGCTCTCACTCTCTCCATTCCAGACTGAGGAGGATCTACATTTCCCCAACTCAGAACTCAATCTTCTTTGGAGAGAGGAACTATCTCACCCTGCAACATACTCCCAGGTGAGCGGGAAGTTCCCCTCTGGTCTCCCAGGAGATCCTCCAGTCTCCACATCAAACAAATGCAGGAAGCACTTGATCTGCCAGTTTCTCCAACATCTTGGCAAGGATCAGAACCAATCTCTGGGCAAACCAGAAGTAGGCTTCTAGACCAGCTGCTAAGGGTGTTAGAATTCAAACTCCTGACATACCTCAGCATCCCCTCTCAAATTTATTCCAAAATATTGGAATTAATCTGTCTTTACAGACAACTCACCCCCTTACTCAAAGACAAACTCCACACTCAGTGGGACTTGACCTTGATTACAATCATGTCCCCCTGTCTTTGTGATTGGAATCTTCTATTCCGATCCACTATATTTCCTACCCTGGAAACACCTTACATCCCACCATACAAATCTCTTTCAGAAATTAACTACGTCCTACAGGAAGGGACGTTATACATGGGAGAGGAAGGAAAACCCCTTATATACCACAATGAAGCCAGACTATCAGCCACCAACCATTCCCTCACAATTGAAGATGCCATTGCCTTCCCTTACAGTTGGAGCTTTGCAATTGAAGACTATTGCCATGACTACAACTATCACCCCCACTGCCACTACCCCAATCTGAGGAACATCATTGAGGAGAGATTTGCAGATTGGGCTATTAACAGCCAAGACAAGGACCGAATGAATATGTTGGACAAGCATATCAGTACTATATATCTCAACACTAGCAGTCATCAATTTCAATGGCTTCAGGGTTCTACAATTACCACACCTGATGACATGGAACTATGTCATAAGCTCACTAGAATATATGACGATGTTGACCAGCTACACAGATCTATTTACCACTTGAAGAAAGGACTTTGTATCACTATTCCAGAGGACAAATGGATCAATTGGAAGAATACCTCCCCTTCATCCCAAGAACAATTTACATGAGTAGCTTGGTGCCAAATGACACAATTTGACAAGGAAGCAATGATGACAGGCCTCATTGATGGTAAGCTTGGAGATAAACCAATATATATCAATTTCGATAACCAAGCTAAACACGATTCCCACTGGGAAACAGAACTCAGCTCAGTTCGAAGCTACATGACCAAACTAGTAACCGCAAACAGAGCTTATGTGCATTACAATCCTTTAGTCATCCAGGACCTTGCTACTTCACAACCACATAAACAACCCTTGGGATGAATGGAAAATAAATCACCCTTCTCATTATCATCTTCCTTATGCCAATATCCTTCTACACTGGAACAGCCTTACTTCGAGATGGTACTATCCTACCCCCAGCAACACATTTGATTCTCCAATCAACTCACCACCCCCTCTTTTGTCAAGTTCATCAGGCAAATCCTCTCAATCAAATTCCTCTATGGAAATCTCTTCCACTGATAGTTGTGATTCTTCAAAATTTCAACCATTACCCCTCAGAAGGATGAAAGCTTTGGCAGATCTTCATTTAGAGTGCAATCATCATGCCTCTCACCCTCCACAAGGACGCTTTACCACTTATAGTCCTACAGATTATATGGATACAAGCTCCTTAAATCAATGGCCTCTTTGGTATTGTAATACCTTTCCCCCTACCCCCCACACTACTCCTGTTGAGGATATGATCTAGAACAGGAGCATATGTCTTGACACAGGGGGGTATGTTATGGAACAGGCTTTCTGACATGTTCTGGATTCATCCAATATTTAATGTATGCCTCGACATATGCTCATGTCCTTGATATTATTTATCAGCAATGTATTATTTATGTGTATATTGCTGAGGGAACAATAAGCATGCAAGGAAGAGTCATTAAAGTCCCAAACTCAAGGTGCGGTTGCTTTATTACCCACCTGCTTGAGAATAAAGGAACTTTTGACTCTATGAGTTATTCACAATCAATGTACATAGATACAAGCATTTGAGGTTTCCTATTTATGAATTACAAACTGTGGACTGTGGACTGCGGACTGCGAACTGTGGACTGCAGACTGTGCCCCCAGTTGGAATGAATAGAAGCTCCTGAATGACTTGTTGCTGTGGAGGAGGACTTTCTGTCTATATAAGGAGCTCCTTCTCTGGCTGTTTGAAACAAGCTGCTTTACATCTAACACTTGCCTCACATCCTAAGGTACCTTCTTAACACAAAGCTTCTACCTTATTTAGTAGTTGACCACTCTAAGTAAATAGAATACATACTCTGATACAGTATATATTCAAATCAACATTCTACTCTTGACACAAGAGATCTTGTTCAATCTATATGATAACTAGCAGAGTTCTTATTCTGATATATTCTGGCCAAATCCCTGAAGCTCTGAGCTTAAAGAATATCCTTATAAGATCCTTCTATCGTATTACAAACTATTAGTAGCTTCTGGAAAGCTACTTAGACTGAAATAAGAGTCTATCTGATCAACTGCCCAGACCTTTCTGCTCAAGTTACCAAGTAGACATTTCTGGAAACTTCTGCACTGTAACAATATACTGGGATGATGATAACGGTGGATGGTATATCGATAACATGCCCACTGAATGACCTCTGTCCACAGACGAAAACCCTTGTAGTAAGTGTTCAAGCCATATTGCACCCATGCTGTGTCCACAAGGCGCTTTTTATTACCCTCACAAATCATATTCTAATGGTGATTTAGCCCTTTCAATGCCAGATGAGAAATTCCCAAAGAGCACCCATGAAATCATTGAAGATTATATTTGGCAAACCACTCACGACCCATCATACCTCTATCGCAAACCTATTGATGAATTCGAGGCTGAAGATTGGGACTCTAGAATCAATTAAATAAGAAGAGCACATGTCAATGCATGGGAGGGTATGTTATGGAACAGGTTCTCAATGATTCGTGATTGCATTTATATGCCTTGATGTAGGCTCAATTTTATGGTATTTATCATCATGAGCATTATTGGTAAAATGCTACAATTGATAAGTGCCATAAATCATCCGCACTCACCAGGATTTGAACCTTGAGTTCTGCCTGCCCTTGAGAGAGTTGTTTTGTGATCCACCTGTGTGAGTCATTTTGGATCCAAGCATGCAGCAGCAGATCGAATACTAATGGAGTTGCTAGGCTATGCAAACATGACGCATAGCAATTCTATAGTATTAGGATAGGTAATCAAGCACTGCCAGGATCACAGCATTAGCACAGGAAGATCGGTGCTAATTGATGCAATCTGGCACAGGATAATTGTAATAAATCAATGTAAACCTATGTAGATACATTAGGCTATGCAGGGGTGCGAAACCTATAAAAGTGCGGCCCTGCAGATGCCCCTAATAATTAATCTTTTTGCCATCATCATCTGTCACAGCCTTAACAGCCTAATGAGCCCTATTAGCAAGCCTACCTGAAATAAGAGGTACAGAGTGCCTGGAGCTCTAGGCCAAAGGCAGGACAGATTTTGTAAGCACTTTTGCCACTTCTCATATTTTGATCAACTTAACTTGCCTGATCCTATTGTCTATCATAAGTGTAGCATATATTGACTATAAGTCTGAGGTTCTGAAGCCTCAAGGTATACATTGACACTTGCGTAGATACCCCTATCACTGCTCATTAAAAAGCATATATAATTATATTTCTCTATTGATAAATATACCTATATACGTGGGACTGAAATAATAGTCCTCAGATTTAGACCCAGGCTACTAGACAGTTACATATTTAATTTACAATACATTACCCAACATGTAACAGTGGACCCCTAAATGTCAAAGCTGATGGGCATCAGTGCTGTCCTCTTGAAGACCCACCATCACAATGTGCCCTGGCTCACCATCCTCCTGGAGACCTGTATAAGTAGATTTATTTCGAAATTATCTGAATAAATCTGCACATGTGGTGGCTCCAGAAGGTGCCGCATTGGTGATGGATGATGACCATGTAAACATCAATGGTAGGGCTAGAGAAATAAATCATTTGTTCATTTGCTCTAATATGGCATGTGCAATGAAAGTTGGGTGGCAGGTGGCCTTGGACACCAGACTGGCATTGGTTGCCCATCATCCACTGCAAGGTATGTGTTGACCTGCCTGGTATGCACAAAAAAAATTTCAGACTCTACACCTCACTGTGAGTGACAAAACAACAAAGTTTCAGGAGAGTAGCAGGTTTCTTAATTTTCACATATGTACTCATTGTATATGTAACTAGTATGAATACAGTATATTTTATATTAACCTAGAATCACTTCCAGAGAGAGAACAAGCATACAAGTGTTATGGAATGGGTTCTCAATGATTCGCGATCGTATTTATATGCCTTGATGTGCACTCAATTTTATGGTATTTATCATCATGAGCATTATTGGTAACATGCTACAATTGATAAGTGCCATAAATCATCCGCACTCACCAGGATTCGAACCTCGAGTTCTGCCTGCCCTCAAGAGAGTTGCTTTGTGATCCACCTGCATGAGTCATTT
>Ga0307513_10013052_pt1 | contig 10216 bp, 10 predicted proteins | sample 15_EM_MG_FD_202174 | JGI IMG/M metagenome (GOLD analysis project Ga0307513, IMG submission 202174) | Populus trichocarpa ectomycorrhiza microbial communities from riparian zone in the Pacific Northwest, United States - 15_EM | ecosystem: Host-associated > Plants > Roots > Unclassified | place...
CTCAGACGTACAAATGTTTTACACATGTACGAGTCTAAGATGGGGCATCGCTACCAGCCATTTCTGCACTCGATTTGGATCGATACTGAAATCGATGGCGACGATCCCCAGAGCGGGGACTCCTGTCATACAAGGTTCTCAATGGGGATGGATGACTTTCCGTAAGCTTTTAATCTGAAGAATAAAAAATATCCAGTGATGACGCTGCAAAATTTAGGCAAAAAGATTAAAAACAAGTCTATTTGAAGGGTCGAGACCCTCTGAATAAAATATGTTTTCAATCTTTTGACAGCGGCATCGCAGCGGATAGATTCTATTCCCTGGAATAAAAGATCCCGCTGTATATCTGATCAAAATTGTCCTCTTATTTGGGGCGAAGCTGCCTGGGTCAAGCAGAAAGGGGTGTTTCCTTCTTAATGGGGAAGTCAACAACCGAATTAATGGTCAACATACTTAGGAAACCACCGCCTTGCAAGGAGTATACTTTATAAAGGCGACTTTTCAAACTCTCATTCACAAACATGCCGCGTGAACCCAATACCACTATAACACCTATCAACTTCACCACGGATGTGGGCCATGCACTCTTCTCCGCCCCTTGTTCCAAAAGTCCAGGAAATGACGGTGCCACTAGTCCGATTCCGCGAGGCGCTTGTCGAATCTGTAAGTGCCACTCGGCACCCACTTCCAAACCACCTGTTATGCGAGAACAGCTCAGAGAAAAACTTGTCAGGTTCAGCCGCACTTGCGCCCGAAAATCGCAACATACTGGGGAATAACCGGAGCCAGGCGAGCAATGCCACAACTTCGTCTGTCAAGTACTAACCATCCCACCTGATTCTGTGTTATAGCCTCTGCAAACCATTCTGAAAGATGAATGCGGGAGCTGGGATATAAGTACCGGACATGGTAATGTGCTGGAGAGGAATGTAAGCACTCTCGTCCATCCCCGGTGTTCAGCGTACCCACCAACTGTTACGTAAAGGTGCATATGTTCTCCAATGCACAGAACTTATCGATACGGGATACGGCGATTCACAATGCTGGGAGGGATATAACGATAATAAACTACACATATAATGAACCTGAGATGGTACGTGCTCGCTTTCCGCGTGTCACATCTTTGGATGACTTAGGTTGATTATCGTAGTCTTCAAACATTTTACCCCAAATGGTGAATCCTGGAATTGTCCATGATTTGGTTTTGGAGTGCCAGGCGAAGTTTCATGATACTGATGTAACCCGTATACCACTAAACGGTTTTTCAACGTCGGTAAGCAGCGATAAGATTCCACTCATTTGGTACTGATGTATACATTTGTATTTAGCCCGAAATAAAATTGCAAGTACGTTGTTCAAGTTCAGGAATTTGAGCGTCACATCTTCCATGTCATTCTAGAAAAAGGTTGCCGAAGGCATCCTCAAATACCCTCTAAATGCTAGGGTCCTGCTGAGCGAAACAACCATGTGTATACCAGGAGTCGTATCTCAGACGCTGTAAGTTTCATTCGCATTTATATTTCATCTAGTTGAGCGTTCTGTCCTTGTAGGTCGAGTGTTCGATACTCCTTCTTCTAAGCCACAAGTGTGATTCACACTCAGTAGAATTGATTCGGATTCATTCCTGACCGAATAGTAGTCCTTATTGGACATACCTTACATATTGGAGTTATCAAGAAGAAAAAATAAGGACGAAACGCCACTGAGAAACGAAAAAGAGACAAGGAGCTTGGGATGTTTGAGCCCCAGAGGGATAGCGGTAACGGCGGACACTGGTGGTCTGTCGCAGGGCGAATTGCTTGGAAATAGGATAGTTAACTGACGATTGGTCTGAATATTTACCAATGGGTTGAATCCGATCTTCCTTCTCGCCTTGGGTTTTTAGAAAACACCTCCGCTCTAGCAATGAAGATAGATTCAATTCAACTGTTCTAAGCAACTATGGCGCGAATCAAGCAAGGCAACCAGGGCCTCAACTTCAAGATTCCATACACAGATGGGGTGAGTGCACGGATGACTATTGAGCGCGCCGAGGTTCGTGTCCCGAATACTTATGAAACTCAGGTCTCTATTTGACATCGCATTATCAAATCTGGAGAATCGGCCCTTCTTTCAATTGCAGGTCCGTAAGGCTTGCGGGACTTTGCATTCCTTCTTGTCTTCTGGCCGGTGATGGGTGACTCGCAACAATAAGCTTTCATTGCATGCACCCTTCCTCATGCGGGAACTTTAGGGTAGTTCTAAATATACTTGGAGGGGAGGAAATATATATATAGACACTTGGCATCAAGGTCCGAAAATTCCGAATAAAACTATGACACGCCTTGTTGTATTCTCCCGATACATCGCCCAGGCCATCGACAGCAATTCCTCAATCTTCACACAACTTCAGACCCTCATTGTCAACGCTCCTACAGGACTCATCTCAGAACGCTCTCGGTGATATCATGCCAATGCGAAGAAATGGACGCGCCTTGTCATCATTGATGGGTTGGACAAATATCAGAAGGCGAGCGTCCAGTGCTATATTGTACGAGACTTTTGACGGTGTTCATCCACCAGAGGCTTTCTTCATCTTGATTGTTAGCCCTCCCGAAGATCCCATCCGAAATACGCGGTTTCTCTCGGGTTTCCGAATAAGGGATTCGTACTTAGATCTCGTCAGCTTAGTCTTGGCAAACAATTCAGAATCATTTTCAGATAACATCCGGACAGTTCGTCTATGCATCTACGGTGAAGTACGTGGACTTGGCACAATGTGGATGGTCTCGAAGCTGCCCTTAGAGAATAGAACAGACAGTGGGTATATACATTCCGCGCACTCGAGGATGAAATCGCTTGGGGCTAAAATACCTGAGTATGAGATGGGTGTGAATGTTTACCGGTACAGGTTGAATCCTATTTTCATGATCGTGCCATCGATGTCCAGCACAACACATATGACAGGCTTGATAGCTGTGGATATACTTTATTAGCCAATCAGGGGACACGGACTGACCGTATTTCGTAGCCATCTCACAATGCATCACTCGAGAGGTCAATGATACTAAGGAAGAGTATGTGCGCTACCGCGGCAACATTCACACCAACGATGGCGCAGACCACGCTATTCTCAGGTGGGTATCGACTTCCTCGACTTGGCAACATCAGATCGGCTCGCATCTCCATCCAACAATGGGGTCATCACAGATCGTCCTGGGTAGAGGCAAGTTTGTGGCCGTACAGATGAGGATCAAGAGAGTGGGCGGCGTTTGGGCCGGTTGGACGGTGATGGGGAGGAAGAAGAGGCTATTGAGTTGGTCCAGCGGAGGGGAAGGAAGCGGAAACGAACAGAGATTCGGCATCAGAAGGCGGTGTTAGGAGCACAGCGATAACTAAGGTTACCAAGACGTTTGCATGTTATCCGCCCGCTGCCCGGCTAAAACGCCAAAATTCGGGAGAAATCAATGGTTGTAACAATGAATTAGAGACATGGAGCCCGTTCATATCCGAACAAAGGGACGAAGCCAATAGGATAAAGGGGAGACGAACTTGAGGAAAACATGAGAGAGCGAGTTGGAAGGATGGACAAACGGAGAGAGGAAGGAGACCCGACAGCCCAACCCAAACCCCGTGCCCAACTCAATGTCAGCACGTTATACCGTCGATGTCGATGAACAGACGACAGGACTCGACTAAGGCGGTGAGGAGGAAACATATTCAATGGTAAGTATCACCCAGAGCTTGAACGAAATAAATAAATGGACGTACCCGCTTTGCCAACATCTGAGCTGCCATTTATCGTGGTTGAACGGGGTTCTACCAAACTACGAGGGGGGAAAGGAGTTTAGTGATCATGTACGCGATGCAGTAAAGCTGGAAATACCTTGGGGATCTACGTCTAGCAAAGTGTTTGGGAGAGTCTTGACTAATACCTACCATTTAAGGCATTTACCGCAATACGAAGCCCAACAAAGGATCATAAAAAAGCAGAGGACTGGGAGACTGTGTCGTGGGGAGAATGTTAATCCAAGTCCAATGTGGAATGATGAAATGGGGGATAATGGAAAGAGCATAGTGGAGACGAAGTGGGAGGAGGATGTTGAGGTGGACGCGAGGACGAATAGAATGACGGTAAGAAGGAGAATAGTTCGTGTGTGACTACGTGACAAACGATGTAAGTACACGTGACCAGATATATACAAGGTTGAACATCTCAACACTCCCACACAACCGAGTGGTACTGTACGAAAAATGAATGTGAAATAAAGATAAAATAATAAAATGAAATAAGATCACTCCCACAGATTTTCTGAGGTCCCAGCCTCTAAAGCTCCCATCAATAATATCATTTTCCATCCTTCCCATCCTTTGGTACTCTCAAGGGGGTTCCGGGATCAGAATGCTGGACCGGGGGCCGGTTGGTTGGTTGCCGCTGGAGCCTCGAAAAAAAAAAGTGGACTTCATCAAATTTTTGCCGGATGAAGCTTTGTTGAGCACTAATTTTAATAATATTTCCAGTATATACTACATAGAGCTCAAAAGCACTGAAATATGTGAAAAAATAGTGAAAAATTGCTTGCATATTCAATACATGTTGCCAAATATGACCTGTAATTGGTATTCATGCAATTTGGGTATTTACTCCAGTACCATTATTACATCGAAATAGTTAGCATCATATTGTGCCTCACATTTGTGGAACTTGAAAAAATGCCCAGAAATTGGGTTTCCAATGGTTGCCAGTCGTTGTGAGAAGGGAAAGCCGATGAAATGATATCATAATTACCATATATAGAAATGTGCCTGAATCACGTGGGTGGTTGGTTCAGTAAAACCCAGTGAGATAAAAAATTCGACCCCAGGTATTTGATTAAAATTTTGGAACCCCTTTGGGTACTCTGCCCAGTCACTGGTTCATCATCATTCCCAAGATGGTATCCATTGTCCAATAGGCCCTTCAATTTCGCAGAGATGTGGGTTCAGAACCCCCAAGCATCATAGTTCCACACTGGGGTCGATGTCATGTTTTTGCAATTTTAAGTAAAAGATTTAAGCTGAGGGTCAATGTCGGTTCGAAGTAAAAGTCAGTCAAGGTTAGGTTGAATTGACTCAGGGTCGGGTCAGGTCGAGGGGTTAGGTCGGGGTCAGGTCAGGTCGAGTCGGGTCGGGGTCGGGTCAGGTTGAGACCATCAAGTTGGGGTCAGGTCATGTTGACACCATCAAGTTGGGGTCAGGTCGGGTTGGGGTTGGGTCAGGTCAAGTCGGTCAAGTCGGGGTCAGGTCAGGTCCAGTTGGGTCAGGTCCAGTTGGGGTCCAGTCAGGTCAAGTCGGGTCAGGTCAAGTCGGGGTCCAGTCAGGTCGAGGTTAAGTGGGGGGGGGGGTCCAGTCAGGTCCAGTCAGGTTGGGTCAGTTCCAGTCGGGGTTGGGTCAGGTCCAGTCAGGGTCCAGTCAGGTCGAATTTGGGGTTTAGTGGTAGAGTTCAGGGCCCATAACCTGTTGAGGTGGACGCGAGGACGAATAAAGTGACAGTAAGAAGGAGAATAGTTTGTGTGTGACTACGTGACAAATGAGTGAATATGTAAGTACACGTGACCAGATATATACAAGGTTGAACATCTCAACAGAGGATACTTACAAGAGACAAAAATATTTGAATATATCCTCTGAGAAGCTTTGAGATATGAAGAAAGATAGACGTTCGATGAGACGATGCGTGCTCAATGGGTCAATGATCCTCGTAAGATAGTGGTCGTCAGATCGCTTCACAGCCCATCCATGTCCCCATTCTAACCTTAATAGTTGGTGCTTGCTGATCAGCCTTGGCATACGATTTACAGGCTGATGCCTCACTCTTGGGGGTGGGAAGCTGGGGTGATGTTAACAGTATATCCCAGCTCCACGGTCAGCACTGCCGAGTCGTTAACCTGGTAGCAGGGTAAATGGCGTGCAAGGGGTAATGAATGTCCCAGAATTTGATTTACTCTGTGTCCAGGTGTCATGAAGAGGGTTGCGGAGTTGCAGGTGATAGCTTTTAACAGGCAAGTCAGAATCTCCTTTAAATAACAGGAAAAATGAATTTAAACGGGCTTACATAGTGCACACACATAGCCAGGAGTGTCCATACGATCCGTTTACACGTATTGGAGGGACTGTATAGGCTGATTTAAGGGGGAAAGGAGTAAGCCGACACGGAAAAAAAAAACCATGGAAAAAATGTTCTTCGCAACCGCAGAAACTCTTCTCGTGGCCTTCATGAACGATAGCCGGAGATGGACACGGCAGGAAAATACTTAAAATCAGTGCAGGTAGTTGAAGGTGTCCTTTCCATAATTTTGGTATTGACCAGGCAGTAGAAAGCTTCAGAGAAGAGACAATGCCGTTGGCGCTGGCTAAGAAAGGTGGACCTGGGCATTGAGCGATGATCGATGAAGCTTGAGGATCTATGCTGGCTGGCACTTTGTTTGACACCAGAGTGCCCAAATTGCATGTTCATTTGTGGGGTCGGGTGGAGAAATGAATTCTCCTTCCTATCCATGCAGATCCAGGATGAATTAGAACAGTCGCAGTTAAGCAATGAAATTGGTCTAACACACCAAAGGACTCCCGCATTACGCCACCGTACCTCCGTTTGCACATGCTGAGTGCCAGGTATCCTAATTGTTCCGTCCATGAAGGGACCAACCATGTCATTGTTATGACCAGTTCCTCCTGGGACGAGTGTGATTGTATGACGCAAACTCAAGTTCCTCCTATGCTGGATGATAAACAAATACTTGGGCGGGATGGGGCATATACACTGCTGTGGTGGGACTATTCTGAGGGGGGGTCAAAATACGGGTCAGGATGTTTGAATTTTGATCAAGGCAAAAAGGTCATCAAAATGTCACGTGAAGTTCCTTATAAGGAAATTCATGTGATATTTTGATGACTATTTTGCATCTGTCAAAATTCAAACAATGTGCCTGACATTTTGACCCCCCCCCTCAGAATAATCCCACCACAGCAGTGATAGAGGCTGGTGGGATGCTCACCACTGGATACAAATCTTCCCGGGTGTTTGATTGCAGATGATGTTCTCTGGGGCCCATGGTGCTGGTTTCGACGTCCTAGAGCACAGCAAGAGCACAGGACTGTTTGTAGCAATGACTTGGACATAAGGAAATGTTGTTTGTATGTTTGAAGTTCGACCACGCTTGTTACTTCCTTGTGACAGGCGTTCGGCTATATCTGGCATTACTTATGTGTCTCGATCAAGCCTCCTTCACCTTGTCATCAGTGCAGTGTTTGCCCACACTGCGGCGACCGGATTATTTTGCTGGGGAGGCAAAATAGACAGCAGGTTGTTAAAATTTTGTGAAAGTCACATAACCCCACTGTCTGGAATGGCAAAATGTGACTTGGCAAAATTCAAACAACCTGCTGTAACATTTTGCCTCCTCGTCAAAATAGTCTGGCCCCGGCAGTGCCAGGCCCCACTCTGCGTCAACATTTGTAGGGTGCAGAATGATGCAAGCGAGTTGGAGTAAGTGCTCTCTACTATTTAATTACTGTATATTCTTTCTGACCCCTGCCCTCTTTCCGGTTCCATCACCCAATCACCCGCCAGGCAAGGGGGTGGTGGGATGCAGTTGAAAAAAGAGGTTGAATTCTCAAAGGTTTTCACTTTCTGAATCCAAAATTTAAGGTCCAAACACAATCAGGTGGGTGAGTGAGGGTGTGGAGGGGGTACATTTCGATGTTCCAGTGGCTGTGTACATGGAACTCGGAAAACATACTATATTTGGTAGGGAGGGGAGGGGGTCAGCCAGATCCACAAAAAAAAAATTGTGAGTGTTGGTCTATTTTCCACCTTCCGCCACCCCCTTGGGATGTCCTCCACCATCCGCAGAAGAGGCCGGAACAAAATTGCTTATGTCACGTAGTTAGCTAATAACATCTATCATGGCCTAGATAGATAAGATTAGATATAAGATCACGTGTTGATATTAGATCAGCATATTTGTTGGGTGCTAAAAATAACTTTAAACCTTCTCCCGCTTCGACCTCTTGGGAGAGTAGTATCACATCTAGGGTCATTATCACAGACATGGCACCTGTGCTCCCCGCTGTGCCGCCCTCTTTTCCTGCATTCTACCGCGCATTTTCCCATGAGGGTTCCCAGTAATTCAGCGCACGCACTGACTGTGACATGAAGGTTCATATGTTCTCCAATGCACAGAACCTATCAATACGGGATACGGCTATTCACAACTCTGGGGGGGATATAACTACTACACATGTGCTCTGGTACGTGCTCGCTTTCCGTGTCATATTATTACCTTCGGATGACTTAGGTAGATTATCGTAGACTCCTTCAAACATTGTATCTCAATGGCCCAATTTATTCTCGGTCATTATTATGCAAGACTGCACTCATCTGGTACTGCTACATACTTTATGGAATGCATGTAGCCTGTAATAAACGTGGAAGTACGTTCTTTATGTCTGGCCAGGATATCTCGAGTTACATCATTCTAGGAAATGATTGTCAAAGGCGCCCTCAACTACCCCCTTTTGAATGCCAAGATTATCCTGACTAAAACATCCTTGTGTACTGGGAGTCAGATCCCAGACAGTGCATGTCTGATTGGTGGCTACTATCTTCTGGTTAAACGTTCTGTCCTTGCAGGTCCGGTGTTTGATACTCCTTCTGATCTATAGGTACAATTCACGTTCAGTAAAGTGGATTCAAATTCATTCATGTACGAATAATAGTCCATATCTGTTATATCGGGTTCTTCACATTTTACACAGCTTCAGCTCGAGAAACTATGGACGAAACACTAGTGAAAACCAAAGGGATGATCGCATTTTTAGGGCCAGGAGAGATAGGGTGGATAGCAGACACCGGTGGTCTGAGGGCGAAGTTGTTTGGAGCTAGATTAAATAACTGTCCATCGGTGTCGAATATTTAAGGAATTTAATGATAACAATTGGCACCGAGGTTGGAGATTTCCGAATCATCCCGACGCCCCTACTGCACAGATGCAGGCGGAAGAAGACCTTTTTCTTTCTTTTCCAGGTCCGTCGCAGGCCCGAACGAGGGGGAGCACCTCACGGTCACGCTCACCCACTAAATCCTCCCTATCGATCCCCAAACCTGCCGCGACATCGCCCAGGCCATTAAGAGAGGTTGTTCCGTCTTCAGCGCGCCCTTTGAGACACAATTTCATGTGGCATTCATATTGCACAGATTTTAATCCGATTTCAAGGAACCTAATTTTTAACCTACCTACCTGGATTCTCAATTCACCTACTTTCGAAGACTCGGCAACATCAGGTCGGCACGCGTCTACAAACGGCACAATTTTGGCACTTCAACCAAGACAAGGGGTCAAAGATCATGGCGGGTAGAGGGCAACTTTGGTATACATGATGATGGAGGAGCGGGTGGTATTAGGCTGCGGATGGACGATGATGGGGCCAATGAAGAGGCCGTCGAGTCGGTTCCAGAGAAAGGGAAAGAAGCGGAAACGAATAGATTTTCGCCATCAGGATGCGGTGTTTGGGGCACGGCGATAACTAAGATCCCAGATTTTGGTTGCCAAGATTCGAAAGAAATTGAGTCGAGGTAACAGACCAGTCCCTTTCGTTGGAGGGAGAGGACGGAAGTATGGAGCCAATCCAAGGAGAGGGAGAAGTAGGCAAATCAAGAAGAGCTGGAAAGAGATGGATGGACGAGTAGACATATGTATGGGAGGAAGGAGACAGCATTTTGTTGGAGCATTCTGAATCTGTTAACTCCCACGACAGCCCGAGTCCAACACTGCGCAACTCGACGCATAATGTCGACATGCTAAGGGTACTGGGTCTTGCCGCTGATCCCGATGGCGAGGTAACGATACGCGCCTACGGGGAAGGAGACACATGCAATGGTAGCTCTTACCCAGAGCTTTAATGAAATAGGTCGATGGATGTACCCGTTTTTCAAAAAGTTGACCTCAGCTTGCACGTATCGTGGTTCGACACCGACCTTAGTGGGGAGGTGGATGGAAATCTGAAGAAAAATGTAGCCCAGAGTAAGTGGCAGGGGAGGACACGGTGGGGAGCGCATAGAGTTGGTAGGATCTTCGTTTACTTTACCATCCCCCCACATTCCATATGGATTCCATATGGAATGGATATATTCCATGGATTCCACATGGATTCCATATGGAATATGTTTTGACATATAAATCAAGTACTTACTACAATG
>Ga0307513_10013053_pt1 | contig 10215 bp, 8 predicted proteins | sample 15_EM_MG_FD_202174 | JGI IMG/M metagenome (GOLD analysis project Ga0307513, IMG submission 202174) | Populus trichocarpa ectomycorrhiza microbial communities from riparian zone in the Pacific Northwest, United States - 15_EM | ecosystem: Host-associated > Plants > Roots > Unclassified | place...
GCGCGAAAACCCGCCTCGCCGAGATAGTCGACCACCATCTCGGCAAGGCGTGCGTCGTCTTCGATCAACAAAACACGGAAGCTCATGCGTCCTGCATCGTGCTCTCAGTGCATGCCGGCGTGCCAGTGATGTTTTTCCGCGCTCGCGATCAGCGCTGCCCGCTGCTCGGGCGTGAGCACCTCGGCCGCATCCGCCAGTGCGGTCACGACGCGTTTCGAAGCCTGATCGGCAAGCCCCAGCTGCTCGGCGCGCACGGCTTCGAGGCGCGCGCGATCGATGGTGGGCGCGGCGAGGATGTCGTGGATTTGCTGGTGCGCCGCGTGGTGCTGATCGATCAACACGTGCACGTCCTTCGCGGCCGATTCCATGATTGCCGTGACCTGCTGGCGCTGCTCCGCCGTGGCGTCGGTATCCAGCAGGACGTACTTGACGCCACGCTCGATGTGATCCGACAGCATTTCATCGGTCATCGGCCCGCCATGCCGGCTGGCGCCGTGCGCGAAAACCAGCGCCTTCGCGCCGGCAAACAAGGCGACGACGCCGACCAGCGTCGCGGCAACGATCCAGCCGCGCCGGGCGCGCGGTTTTTTCGGGTTGTCAGTCATTCGTTTTCTCCTTACAAGAGTGGGAAACACGATCCGACTGTGCGCCCGCGCCGTTTCCGCAACGTCGCCGCCGTGTAAAGTTGTGTAAAGGAGGACTTTTTTTGCGGCCAGCCCGCAGGCACCGCGCGTTTTACGCCGCAACGCCCACGAGCTTGCCGACGCCCGCGGTGATCGCCATCGCGAACGCGCCCCAGAACGTCACGCGCACCGCGGCCTTGAGGACATTCGCGCCGCCGGCGCGCGCCGACATGGCGCCGAGCAACGCGAGAAAGACCAGCGAGGCGCCGGAGACCGCGTACCCGAGCTTCGACCCCTGGAACAACATCACGATCAGCAGCGGCAGTGCCGCGCCCACCGTGAAACTCGCCGCCGACGAGAACGCCGCCTGGATCGGGCGCGCCGCCTGCTCCTCCGTGATACCGAGCTCATCGCGCGCGTGCGCGGCGAGCGCATCGTACGCGGACAGCTGCTCGGCCACCCGCTGCGCCAGCGCCGGCTCGATGCCGCGCTTCACGTAGATAGACGCCAGCTCGCGCAGCTCGGCCGCGGGATCCGTGCTGATCTCCTCTTTCTCCACCGACAGATCGGCCGCTTCGGCATCGGCCTGCGAATGAACCGACACGTATTCGCCGGCGGCCATCGACATCGCGCCGGCCACCAGGCCCGCGATGCCGATCAACAGGATGGTTTGCTGCTCGGCGCCGGCCGCCGCGACGCCGACGATCAGGCTTGCGGTCGAGACGATGCCGTCGTTCGCGCCGAGTACCGCGGCGCGCAACCAGCCGACGCGCGAGGTGCGGTGATGTTCCTTGTGATGCCGTGTTTTGGCCATGCGGCGCCCGTTATAACGGGATTCCGCGCGAACGGCGAGCGGCGATTCGCAGGCGCGATCATGTCGCCGTCATGGGCGCGGCAAGCTGCTGCCACCCATCCGCCTGGCGTGCAGGGCGTCGCTAGTATTCCCACGTGACACCCAGTGACGGCAACAGCGGAAGCCCACGCTGCGGCGTGGTGAAGATGACGGGCTCTCCGTCCTCGTCTTCTTCAACTTCAATCTCCGCGCAGCACAGATTACGCCGATTGGCCGCGTTGCTGATTTCAAGCGACAACACCAGACTGCCGTGCCGCAGCGGACGGCGATACTCGCCGCGCAGATCGAGCTCCGCGAACGCCGGCAAGCGCGATCCATTGCGCGCTCCTAACACGGCGTCGCCCTCCTCGTTCGTGACGATACGGGTGGTCGGCCAACCGCGGTGCCAGGCAAACGCGCCGCTCAACAGCCACCGGCCCCGTTGCCATTCACCACCGAGTTGCGCAGCCCAGCTTTGATCCCAGCCGCGCGACACCTCACTCGCCGGGAATTCATCGGTGGCGGTGCTGCGTGAGAGCGACAGCCAGGCACGCTGTTCGTCACGCTGGTAGCTCAAGGAGAATTCGGCTCCGGAAATCTCGGCACTCGCCGCTGCCACCCGCACCCGGTCCACGTTCAATTCCGGAAACAGCTCGAGCCGTCCGACGGTGTTTTCGAAGCGAGCACGCGGCTGCAATTCGCGTTTGCGAAACAACTCGGTTCGCAGCGCCAATCCGTTGCCCCAGTCGTGCTCTATCCCCACGATGGCGTGAACCGAACGGCGCGCGGGCCGCGCGGCGACGACGCCATCCTCGACGCGCAGGTCCGACGCCTCATCGGCTTGATGGAATTCGCCCCAGTGGAAACGCAAGCGGGTGCCGCGCCACAAGTCTACCCGCACGCTCATGCGCGGATCGACGTTCGTTTCGGACTCCCCCTCCGAGTAGCTGGAGCGTTGCGCGCGGAGTCCCAGCTCGGTGACCCAACGCTCGCCCATCCGCCATCGATCTGTGACATACGCGGCAAAGCGGCGGCTTTCCGCTTCGAGTGCGATGTCGCGCGCAAACTGCTGCCCGCGACCGAAGAGCTCGGCGATGCCGGCGCCGAATCGAGCCTCACCCGCATAACGATAGTTCGCCGAGCCCGCGCTCCACTCCACGCCCATGGTCACTTGATGGTGTTCGCTGGCACGCCATTCCAGCTCCGAATGGAGGTCGGTGTATTGCGCGTGACGAACGTCGCGTGCCGCCCCCACCAGAAATTCCGGTTTATCCGTTTCGCCCACGCGCGTGAGGTCGAATGCACTGCGCCCCAACCACGTGCTCGAATGCAACGTTTCCGCGGGAGACCATTCGGTGCGCAGCCACAGATAGTTCGACCGGCTTTCGAATTGCGCATGCTCATCGTCGTCGTGGATGTCGAGAGCGTCGCGCGCCAGCAACGCGCTGGCCGTCACCGTCCATCGCGTCGTCGGTCTCATGGTGAAGCGCGTAAAGGCATCGGAATAACGCGGTCGGTCGCTCTTCGGCGCGATGGCGTTCAGCACCGGCGCCAGTGTTCCAACGCGCGCCGCCGCGAGGATGTCGGCATCGGCCCGCTGGAACGTTTTCGACATGCGCGCATGCGCGTTGACGAAGCTCACGCCCAACGAGTTCCTGGGCTCTCGGGCCGCGTCGATGCTCGTGAGATCGAAGACCCCCGACAGCCGGTTGCCATAACGCGCGCCAAATCCGCCGGTGTAGATCTCCGCGGAGTCGATGACGTTCTCGTCGAGCACGCTGAACAGGCTTTGATAGCCCGACAGATGGTAGACCTGGCGCAGCGGAAAGCCGTCGAGCAGCACCAGGACCTCGTCCGCGCTGCCGCCGCGGATGTTGGGCGCCGCTGCGATTCCATCGCGCGCCATGCCCGGCAGTCGACTGACGCTGCGCAAGGGATCCTCGCCGATAGAGGGCTGCGAGCCGATCTGCGCACGCGTCAATCGATGCGCGGCCGAATCATCGTCTGCGCCGAGCCGGTAACGACTCGCGGCCACCACCACCTCGGCCAGGGCGGGCGCCAGCAGCAATGTGATATCCGCGGGCGTTCCCGACGCCGGAGCGGCATTCGCTTCGACGGTCGCGTAGTCTGCGGCAGTCGCGCGCAGTCGATACTGCGCCGTCGGCACGGCATCGAAGGAAAAGCGTCCCTGTTCGTCGGTGACGCGAGTCACACCGAGTGGCTGCAGCTCCACGCGCGCGATGCCCACGGCCGAACCGGTGATCGCATCCAGCACCCGCCCGTGCACCTTAAAAGTCTCGCTGGCGCGCAACGCCGGCACAATGACGTACAACCTGCCGCGCGCCGGCCGCGCTGTCAGGCCGTGCTCCGCGAGTATCTCGTTGACGAGACGCAGGCGATCGCGGCTGCGCGGCTCGTGCAAAACCACCAGAGAATCGCCGACCAGCTCCGAGCTGTAGATGAAGCGAAGGCCCGAGTCCGACAGTTCCGCGAGCACGCTCGAGACGGCGCGGCCCACGAGCGGTGGTCGCGCGGCCATCGCGTATTGCGCCACCAGTAACGCGGACAGCACCGCAAATACCGAACGATGAGTCGAGCTCCCCCGCATGCGGCGACTCTAACTCTTACTCGGGCGGGCCGCGTTTCGTGACCAGGATCGAACCGTCGTCCGGCAATACATAAGACAAGCTGGTGCCCGCGAGCACGACGTCGAGCGCCTGCAGCGGCGTGAGGTCGTCAAGGCTGCCGTGCAGCTGCATGGCACGCGCGCGCGCCTCGATTTCCGGGGATGCAAACCGCAACTGTCGCCCGAGCTCGGACGCCGCCCAGGCGAGAAAATTTTTCAGCGGCAGCCCTTCGATCTCGGGCGGTCGCGCCAGTGCCGCCATCCACTCCCAGTACGCGTCGTCCGGCGCGAAGGCTCGGCGCACCGGCATGTTGGTGCCTTTCAGGCTCAACTCCTCGCCGGCGAGACATTCAACTGCGACGTCCCCGTCGCGCTCCAGGCGAACGCTGCCCGAGCGCACGCGCGTGCGCAATCGGCCATCGCGCAGCAGCACTTCGAACTGAGTGCCGATGTCGCTCACCGTCCCGAGATCGGTGACCACGTCGAGGTGCCGTACACCGAGATTGTGGACGTAGAGCGCGCCGTGCAGTAGTTCGATGCGGCGCTGGGCCGATAATACGAACTCCGTTTGTGATGCCGCGCGCAACACGCTGCCATCGGCGAGTTGCAGCGACAGCAACGCATCGGCGCCGGTGCGCAAACGGCTGCCGGTGGGCAGCGGCATCCTTTCTTTCGGCGGCACCCAGCGGCCGGATTCCGAGTCGAACACTTCAACGCCACCCAGCGCCAACGCCAGATCCGCGACGTGCGGTGAGGCAGTCGGAACTCCCGGCAGCCAGACCGCGAGCCCGATCGCACCGAGTATTGAGGCCGCGATCGCCAGACCCCAACTCATCCGTCGCCGCCGGCGCACCGCGAGGGCGCGCTGCCAGGCGTCGTAACTGGCGGCACGGACGCGCTCGCGATCCACCGCCGGCGGCTCAGGACGACGACCCGCCGCCCGCAACAACGCCGCGAGCGCGTCCGGTTGATCGGTCCAACCGTCTTGATCTTCATCACGCATGTGCGCTTACCCAGCCGTTCACTGATTGGTTGCTCCTAACAAATCGCTCGATCCACTCAGGTCGGAGATCGCCTCGCGAAATGCCACCCGTGCGCGCATCAGCTGCGATTCGGCGGCCTTCGGACCGACCGCGAGGCGGGCGGCGATTTCCTTGACGGACATTCCATCGACGTACTTCCATTCCAGGACGTCGCCGTAGCGTCCGGGCAGGCAGTCGAGCGTGGCCTGAATCAGCTGGGCCAGCTCGTTGCGCCAGGCGCGCGTCTCCGGTTCGTCCATCATGGGCGCGGCGAGGCTTTCGAGAATCGCGGCAATCGTCTGGTCTTCGTCGAACGCTGCTTTCGGCACGAAGTCCCGCTGCCGTTCGCGCCCGATGTCGGCGATCGCGTTGCGGCAGATCTGGCACATCCAGGCGTACAGCGAGGCCTCGCCGCGAAAGGTGTCCAGCCGTTCAAAAGCCCTGCAAAACGTCAGTTGCACCGCCTCCCGCGCGTCGTCCTGATTTCCGCGGACGCGCACCAGCGCGAACCGATACAGGCGCGGAAAATGCAACTCGAACAGATGCTCGAAGGCCGCCTCGTCGCCGGCCAGCACGCGCTTCGCTATCTGAAAGTCGGACTGACTCACGTTCACCTTTGCGCATCGCCCAGGAGGAGTGACGCGCTGCAAGGCCAAATCATTCGCCCAATGCAGCGAAGGATTTGTGTTCCGCCCACGTCTCAAGGCGGATCAGTGCTGCACACAAGGAGAGACCCATGCGAAATGTAAGACGGACGATTTGGCTGATAACAATCGCTGCCGGATGTACGGGCGGCGCGATCGCCGCGGAACCGGAATTCACGACCGATTTCCCCACCGCCGCCTGCGCATTCTCGAGCGTGGGAGGAAACTCATATTTCCCGCTGCGCCCGGGCCGGCAGACGTATTTCAACAACGCCGCCTGCGTTGCAACCGGAGACTGCGACGAGTTGGTGGAGCTGTGGATCACCACCGAAAAAGACACACGCCGCATCACGCTCCCGCTGGATCGCGGCTCGCGCATTGTGCGCACGCGCGTGGTGGAGGAGCGCGAAACTCACGATGGCGAACTGGAAGAGATATCGCGCAACTTCTTCGCCGACTGCGCCCAGGCACACGATGTGTACTACTTCGGCGAAGAGGTCGACATCTACGCGGACGGTGAGATCGTCAGCCACGACGGAGCATGGCAGGCCGGACGCCGCGGCGCGCGCCCCGGCATCATCATGCCCGACAGCGCGTTCATCATCGGGTCACGCTACTACAACGAAATCGCTCCCGACATCGCGCTCGATCGCGCCGAACATGTGCGCGGCGGATTCTCCGTGACCGTACCAGCGGGCAGGTTCGACCATTGCGTGGAGGTCAAGGAGACCACGCCACTCGAGCCCGGTTCCTCCTCGGCAAAAGTCTACTGCCGCAACGTCGGCCTGGTGCGCGATGGAGAGGTCGAGCTCGCGGCTATCTACTACCGCGGACACGGCGACGACGACTGAACGCCGCCCGTAGGATGGCGCGGCGATGGCGCCGCGCCGGTTACGCGCGGGTGCTGGCCTATGCGCCCAGGACGCACCCGCGATCGGGGAATTGCAGCGGGCCGGGCCGGTCCTGGCCACACGGGCGGCAAAACGCCTCGGTAAATCGTCCGATACCGCGCCCCCGCGCTAACGGCTAGCCTTGGCGCCATGAAAAAGAATTCGGGTGTCTTAGCGCAGCTGCGACTGGCTGCATTCGCGGCGTCCTGGTTGGTCTGCGTCGCGGTGCTGGCGGCGCCGGCCGCCGACCCACAGCCACCATCGGTGCTGTACGGCGAGTTGTTCGACGCCGTGCAGCGCGCCCGCGTCTACCCGGACAGCAAGACCTTCGCGGATGCCATCCCGAACGCACCGGCCGAGGACATCATGGCGGCGTACCGGCGCGAACGCGCGGCCGCGAGCTTCGACCTCGCCGCGTTCACGAAGGCCCATTTCAAGGAGCCCGAGTCGGCCGGCTCTGCCTACAAAACAGACCCCAACCAGGACGTGTGCACGCACATCGATGCGTTGTGGCCGGTACTGACGCGCGGGCCGGACTCGGCGGTCGCGGGTAGTTCGCTGCTACCGCTGCCCCATCTGTACGTGGTGCCGGGCGGCCGGTATCGCGAGATCTACTACTGGGATTCCTATTTCACGATGTCCGGGCTCGAGACGTCCAGCCGCAGCGATCTCGTGGACGAGATGCTGGCGAACTTCGCCTATCTCATCGACACGTACGGCCACATTCCGAATGGCAACCGGACTTACTACCTGAGCCGTTCGCAGCCGCCGTTCTTCGCCGCCATGGTCGGGCTCGCCGCCAGACGCAGCGGCGATGCCGCGTATGCGAAATACCTGCCGCAGTTGTTGCGCGAGCATGCGTTCTGGATGAAAGGCGCCGCCGGGCTCAAACGGGGCACCGCCGCCCTGCGCGTGGTCCGGCTCGCGGATGGAACGCTGCTCAATCGTTATTGGGACGATCGCCCGACGCCGCGCGACGAGTCGTATCTGGAGGACGTCGAAACGGCCGCGCGCTCCAGGCGGCCGGCGCCCGAGGTCTATCGACACCTGCGTGCCGCGGCCGAAAGCGGCTGGGATTTCAGCGCACGCTGGCTCACCGACCCGAAAGACCTCTCCACGATCCACACCAGCGACTTTCTGCCCGTGGACCTCAACAGCCTCTTGTACGAGCTCGAGCGCGCCATCGGGCTCGGGTACGTGGCGAAGCAGGACGCCGCCAATGCGGTGCAGTGGACGGCAATCGCCGAGCTTCGCGCGGCCGCGATCCGCGAAGTGTTCTGGAACGAGAAGCGGCATACCTTCACGGATTACCTGTGGGCGCAGCGGAAGCTCGCGGACACGGTGACGTTGGCGGGCCTGTCGCCGTTGTTCTTCGGCGTCGCGTCGGAAGATCAGGCGAAACAGGTGGCGGGCACGACCCGTCTCACGTTGTTGCGGCCCGAGGGCGTGGTGCCGACCGCCATCGTGAGCGGGCAACAATGGGACGCGCCGAACGGGTGGCCGCCGCTGCAATGGATCACGATCCAGGGCCTCAAGCGTTATGGCGAGAACGCGCTCGCCGAGGCCATTACGCGCGGCTGGGTGCGTGAAAACGTCGAAGGCTTCCAGAAGACCCGGAAGTTAGTCGAGAAGTACGACATCACCGGCGACGATGCGGCGCGCGACGGCGAGTATCCGACGCAGGACGGGTTCGGCTGGACCAATGCCGTCCTGCGCGGCTTGTTGCGCGAGTATCCGATCGCCGCGTGCGCGGCTCGTTAGCGGCCCGCCGAGCCCCTGCTCAACTGGGCGATCCGCACAGGCACGAAGACCTGTGCGCCTTCGCGCTCGACGAGTAATGCCGCGGCATCGCCGGCGCGCAGCTTCTCCGATGCCGCGCGCAGATCCTGCACGGATGCGATACGGCGGTCGTTCACCGCAAGGATGATGTCGCCCGGCTCGAGGCCGGCCCGCTGCGCGGGACCCGCCACATCCACCACGACGACGTTGCCGGCCGTTTCGACGCTGCGTTTCTCCTCGGACGTGAGCGGTCGCACGACCAACCCGAGACTCGTGCTCGTGTCGGCCGCCCGCGGACGGCGCGTATTCGCGGCGGCCTCCTCGGTGTCGCGCAGCTCCTCGACCCGCACGGTGAACTCTTTTTCCTTGCCGGAACGCCAGACGGTGAGCTTCGCTTCTTCTCCGGGCGGGGTCTGCGCGATCAGATTCGAGAGGTCGGCACTCTGATCGACGGATTTTTTGCCGACCTCGAGCACGACATCGCCGGGTTTGAAGCCGGCCTTCTGCGCCGGGCTGCCGGGCTCGACGGCGCTCACCAATGCGCCGCGCGGCTTATCCAACCCGAACGAGCGCGCCAGCGATGCGTCCACGTTCTGCACGGCGACGCCGATGCGCCCGCGGACCACGCGGCCGTTCTTGACCAGTTGCTCGCGCACGTCCATCGCAACGTCGATCGGCACGGCGAACGAGATGCCCATGTATCCGCCTGTCTGGCTGAAAATCATGGAGTTGATCCCGATGACCTCGCCGCGCAGGTTGAACAGCGGGCCGCCGGAGTTGCCCGGATTCACGGCCACGTCGGTCTGGATGAACGGCACCGGCGTGCCGTTGCCGATCGCCCGCGAAGTGCCGCTCACGATGCCCGCCGTCGCCGTGCTTTCCAGGCCGAACGGCGAGCCGATGGCCAGCACCCATTCACCGGTCTTGAGGGTTTTCGGATCGCCGATGCTAACTACCGGCAGCTTCGCGCCGGCATCGATCTTGACCACCGCGACATCGGTCCGGGTGTCGGCACCGATGACCTTCGCGGGAAATTCGCGCCGATCCGTGAGCCGTACGGTCACGTCGTCGGCGCCCGAAACGACGTGCGCGTTGGTCAGGATGTATCCGTCCGGGCTGATGATGAAGCCCGAGCCCTCGCCGCGCACCAGCGGTGCCCCGCCGCCGCCCTCACCCGGCCCACCCGGAATGCCGAAGCGGCGGAAGAAATCGCGCAGGGCGTCATCGGAATCGCCGGCAGATGGCGACCCATCTTCACCGCGTTCACCGCGGCCCACGACACCCACGTTGACGACCGCATCGCCGTAGCGTTCGACCAGGGCCGAGAAATCGGGAAGCGCCGCACCTTTCGATAAGGACTGCGCATGGGTCGGAACCGCCGGCGCAACCACGGGGCTGTCGGTGGCGGCAATGACCGCGCTGGGCTCGCGCGAACATCCGGTGGATGCAAGCGCAACGAGCGCGGTGGCGAAAACTGCGCAGCCGCAGCTGCGCACGATGAAGGGGCGAAGCATTCCGCATGCTTGGGTAATCCGCGGCCGGAAGCTGCGGGCATTGGGCGCGAGGTCCGATAGGCCGAATCCTCAACGAAGTGAGAATCCGCCGACGCAGGCGCGGTCCTCGCCGATCAGTCAGGACGCTCGGATTCGCCACGGTTCGTATTTTTGGAGTCCCCTGGGTTCTGGATGGAACATAAAGATGTCCGCGAAGCATGCGTTTTGGGTCTTGTTTGGATTGCTGGCGGCCGTGCCGTCCATGGCCCGGACGCCGGCTGAGTCGTCGTCCGTGACCGTTGTCGA
>Ga0307513_10013054_pt1 | contig 10215 bp, 6 predicted proteins | sample 15_EM_MG_FD_202174 | JGI IMG/M metagenome (GOLD analysis project Ga0307513, IMG submission 202174) | Populus trichocarpa ectomycorrhiza microbial communities from riparian zone in the Pacific Northwest, United States - 15_EM | ecosystem: Host-associated > Plants > Roots > Unclassified | place...
CTCTTTGTAGTTCCTGAGTAGTCTCCCAGATGCCTCCGGGAAGTCCCTACTCAGGAAGCGTGGGTTCGGATATATGCTCTCCCTTATGGTGGCATATACCTCGCGCATAATTATGCAAGCTATTCCCGCTAGGGTAATATTAGCTCCCACCAAAGGGGTTTGACCTCAAACTCCTTATAGTACATATATAGCAATAAACATAAATTCCTTTTAGTACTCTACTAGGTAGGGTAAAAAACCTTCCGCGTTTACTTGGCCACGGCAGGAAAACCTTTTCCCTAGTAATACTACTTAGCCCAATTTTGGCATATCTGGATTCTCCCTATGAAATTTCTCAACCAATTCCTCAGCATGTTCTAAATGCTCCGGTGGTTCCCAGGTCTTTTCATCTTCAGAACACCCTTTCCATTTTACAAAGTACCGCAATTCTTCAAATGTTCTGGTACTTCCACGAACTCTTCGTTCATAACAGATTATTTCACTCTTTACTATTTTTTCCACCTCCCACTCAAGATCTCCATCTATATCTTCTGGGGTCATCGGTGATTGTTCACGGGCAGGTCGAGTTGAAGTTCGGTAGGGCTCGAGAAGCGACACATGGAATACTGGGTGTATTTTCCATCGATCCGATATTTCTAACTCGTAGGCGAGTTCTCCTCTTTGTTCTAGGATTTTGAAGGGACCGTAAAGTTTTGGAGCTAACTTCTTAGAGGGGTGTTTTGTTCGGATATTTTTAGCATTGAGCATAACCAAGTCGCCAACTTTAAAGTCTGGTTGTTGCTTAGCTTTTCGATCGTAATATCGTGCCATAGCTTCCCTTGTCCTTTCCAATGATTGTCTCGCTTGTTGATGTATCGTTTGCATCCAGTAGGCATAAAGGTTGGCTCCTGGATTTTGTGCTTCTCGTTCTTTTAGCCATTCGGTTTGTGGATGATATCCGTAGTTTGCGAAGAAGGGGGTCATGTCATGTGCGGTTGTAACCGAGTCGTTGTAGGCCTACTCGCCTAGGGGTAAGAGGTGATACCAGTCGTCCTGATCATTGTTGACAAATATTCGAAGATACCCTCCCAACACTTGATTGACTCTTTCCGTTTGTCCGTCAGTTTGGGGATGGTAACGTCATTCCCGGGGATGTGGCTCATCACCGGGATCTGGCTCACCCATAGCAACCATGAGAAAATCAAATCTACTTGTAATTATCTCAACAAATAAATGAGATACTACCCTGAGAATCAAGCTACAGGTACTTTGAAATATAGAGAATCTGAAAATCCAGTTTTTATTTCTTGGTGATAAATTGTTATTCCAATATAGTGGTTCAAAGATTGCCTATTTTATAAATAAATTGCAGTTTTTCATAAGCATAAAAGAATTGAAAATCCTGGCAGAATTACATAATAAAATTGATGAAAGGATAGTATAAGTCTTAGATATTCAGAATAACCAGATTTTAATTTTCTTCATAATGATTTTGGAAAGCAATAGCAGTTAAAAAAGATAGAGAAAATACGTCCAAATTACATACAAATTGGATCAATTTTACCATATAATATCTACATATGTAGTTGGCGTATAAACTCAATATCTTGGAATTCCTTTTACTATCATATCCTAAGGTAGTTTATAAATTTTGAACATAAATAAAAAAGTTTTACATACATTGTACATTGATCATTGTTAAACTATTAAAAAGTTGGAATATATTCTTATATTATCTTTATGTTGTGATAATAACTTATTCAAACTAACGAGGAGTTATTCAATTGACATAAATGTTCTTGGGAGTCCAGGAGCACTCTTTGGGGCCAGGTTCCATAATAGCTATTGATCAGATTCTATATTAATTGCCTTTAGTTACAATTCAATAATTCACTTTCTACCATGCATTATAATTATTATATAGTTTAAACTACACCCCAGACTGTTTACTCTAGTCTACTAAACGTGATCTCATTTGTAATTGACATGTAGTTAGCTTAATGATTTGATTTCAACAAGTTGATGATTAACATACGACTTATGAGTTATATAGCAATCATCTTTAAAAACCTGTATGAAATATAGAAGGATATATTTATCTGACTTCAAACTTCATATACTAACTTCAAAGATCATCATAAAGGTTATTCCAGGATAATGAGTTCATAGGCCAACTACTTATGTAGATATTATATGGTAAAATTGATCCAATTTGTATGTAATTTGGACGTATTTTCTCCATCTTTTTTAACTGCCATTGTTTTCCAAAATCATTATGAAGGAAGTTAAAATCTGGTTATTCTGAATATCTAAGACTTATACTATCCTTTCATCTATTTTATTATGTAATTCTGCCAGGCTTTTCAATTCTTTTATGCTTATGAAAAACTGCAATTTATTTATGAAATAGGCAATCTTTGAACCACTATATTGGAATAACAATTTATCACCAAGAAATAAAAACTTGATTTTCAGATTCTCTATATTTCAAAGTACCTGTAGCTTGATTCTCAGGGTAGTATCTCATTTATTTGTTGAGATAATTACAAGTAGATTTGATTTTCTCATGGTTGCTATGGGTGAGCCAGATCCCGGTGATGAGCCACATCCCCGGGAATGACGTTAAGCTGTCGACATTTTTCTCTTAATCCCAAGTCTTTTGCACAATGACTCCCAAAATTCTCCAGCGAACTTCGCATCCATATCCGAGATGATTTCCGATGGTAGCCCATGAAGTTTCCATACTTCCTTAAGGAATGCTTCTGCCACCTCTTTAGCGGTCGTGTTTTCTTGTAATCCAATAAAGTGGGCCATTTTTGTGAATCGGTCTACTACAACCATTATCTGAGGATACCCTGCCGAGTTTGGTAGCTGCGTGATGAAGTCTACCGATGTAGAGGACCAAGCTGCATAAGGCACTTGTAGGGGACTAAGTAACCCAAAGCGAGCATGTCTTGCGGCTTTCGCTTGTTGGCATGTGGTACATGATCGAACATAGTCATTTACCCAATCAGTTATCCTTTTCCAGTAGAAATCTCGTGTGATAATTTCCAGGGTTTTTTCTTGTCCGAAATGTCCTGCTAATTTGGAATCATGACAGGTTTTCGCGATAAGGGTTTGCAGATCTTCGTTATCGGGGATGAATAGGCGATCCTTGTAGTAGAGTAGGCCTTCGGATATCGACCATTGCTTAGGTAGTTCCTTTTCTTCCTTTGTTAAGGTTTCCAGCTCTTCCTTTCTTCGCATCCAGTTCTCATCCTCCATTGCCGCTTCTTTAACAGATAATAGGAAATCCTCTTCGAATTTTCTTAAGCTGGCTTTAGCGATAATCGCGTTAGATAGGAGGACTTGTCCCTTGCGTAGTCTAGGGTGTTGATTAATATCGAAAGGATCGTAGAACCAATGGTTGCCATCTGCTTGAAGGAAGCATATCGTTGGTTGAACCTCTTTCAACTCTACTCCTAGCCCGCTACTTCCAAACCCTTTCTCTGTCCTTTCCGTCACATCCAATTCTTCTACTTCTATTCAATCTTGATCATCCAACCGTTCCACAATCAGCTGAGCTATGCGGTCACCTTTCCTTACTTCATAGTTTATAGTATGGTGGTTAACGAGTAGGACCTTGACTTCTCCTCTATAATCAGCGTCAATAACCCCTGCGTCTACCGAGATTCCCTTAGTTGCCAAACCACTTCGAGGTGCTATACGACCGTAGGTTCCTTCTGGTACTGCGATGGCTAAGCCAATCTTAACCAGGGCTCAGTTATTTGCCAGGATGTTAATGTCTTCGCTACTGTAGAGGTCATGTCCTGCCGCTAGCTTTGACCCTTTTGTCAGAATTCGAGCGTCTTTGGAGAGTCTTTGTACCTGAATTCCTGTTTCCTTTTCCATTTGAGGCAATCCCTGTTGGAGCTGCTCCGCATTTGAACCCCATACAACGGCAATCTGGAATTTTCCAAAGTGCTTTGGTTGCAGAATCTGTTGTTCGCGATGCGTAGCTCCCTCCTCAGGGCGGTACTCTGGCCGCCTACTTAGAGCATCTGGCTTGCCTCCTTTGGTTCCTGGACGATAGACTATTTTAAAGTTAAAGCCACATAATTTTTGAGCCCACCTTATTTGTCTATGGGTCCAGACGTTTGTTGTAAGGAAATACTCGAGGTTTTGATGATCGGTATAGACTGTTACCGGCTTTTCTGTTCCTTCCAGGTAATGTCTCCATTCCATGAAGGGGACGACAATAGCTAACAGCTCTTTATCGTGAATGTCATAATTTCGTTCGGCCGGTGAGAGTTTGCGCGAGTGGAAAGCCACAGGATGCAGCCTTTTGCCGTGGAATTGTCATAAGATGCAACCAAGTGCATAGTCACTAGCATCTGTTTCAACCACGGTATTCAAATCTGGATAGAAGTGACATAGGATAGGAGCCGAGATGAATCGACGTTTCAGGTCCTCAAATGCTTCTTGTTCCTCTTTTCCCCAGGAAAATTTCTTAGGGTCCCCTTTTAGTAGGTTCGTAATTGGTGTGCAGATTGCCGAAAAGTTTTTTATAAAACGGCAGTAGAAATTAGCAAACCCAATAAAGATTTGAATGTCTTTAACCGAGGCAGGGGCTTTCCACGACTTAATTGATTCGACCTTCTTTTCATTCATAGTTACCCCGTCAGTTGCAACCACATAGCTTAAAAAATCCACCTTTTTTACATGAAACACGCTCTTCTCCAAGGAGATGGCCATTCGGTATTCCTGAAGTCGTTGTAAGACCTTGCGATCAAGTATAACATGTTCCTCTAGAGTCTGCGAGTAGATTAGGATATCATCGATGTATACTACAACTCCCTGATCAAGGAACTCCCGTAATCTTTCATTCATCATGGTTTGAAAGGTAGCAGGTGCGTTAACCAATCCAAAAGGCATAACCCGATATTGGTAATGGCCATAACGGGTTCGAAAAGCTGTTTTCCATTCATCCCCTTTTCGTATTCTTATTAAATGAAACCCGTCCTTCAGGTCTAGCTTAGTAAAAATCTGAGCGTCACAGACCTGATCTCTCAATTCCGTCATTAAAGGGATGGGGTATTTGTTGTGTACTGTAACCTTATTCAAGCCTCGGTTGTCGACAACCAACCGTAAGCGACCGTCAGGTTTTGGTACAAAAAGGATTGGTGCGCCCGCGGGTGACTTGCTGGGGGAAATCTTTCCTTGTTTGAGCATATCGTCAAGGTATTTCAGAAGGGCTTCGAGCTGTTTCTGTGATAACGGATATATCAGGCCCCAAGGTGGTTGGGTATCTTGTTTGAGATCGATGACGTGATCAAAGGTACGGCGAGGAGCGAGTTTCTCTGCCGTAGAAGGTCTGAATAGGTCTAGGTAATGGTGGTACTGATCTGGCAGGCGATCGATGATAGTAACTTTTTCTTCATCAATCCTTTCAATCCTACCTATAACCACTGCATTGGGATCATTTAATACATCTTCATCCCATTCTACCAAGATTCCTTCATCTTCGGGGAGCAGATGAGGTTGCCAGTCAGTATCATCAAAGCAGCACGCATCTGGGTCGGCAATATTTTTTATCGGGTGTTCTTGATGCCACCACCCAAAATGTATAATCATTCCATACTTTCCTGCCGCAGCTATTTCGCAGGAAACAAGCGATAAGTGATTGTTTGTCCCTATTTCTAGGTAGAGGGGTTTTGTAAAGTGTGATCCACCAGAAGAGATTGCCTCTCCAGTGAAACCTTGGATTCTGACTGCATCAGCCCGAGAGTGGTAAGGGATGTGAAGGTCCTTAACGAGTTGTTCGTTGATAAGGAAAATATTCGATCCAGAGTCTAACAAGACTGGGATTCGATAGCGTTTGCCGAGGATATAAATGTGTGCGTGTCCCTCAGGACAGTCATAGCGTTGTGGTTCGTTGATTGTGATATCGGTTCGCTTAATGCGACCGTAAGTTTGTCGTTTACCTCGCTTAGAAGGCATCGTGGGTGTTGTATAATTGGGTGTTTATTACAACGCCCGCGTTGTTTCGACCAGATAGGTCTCCTCAGACAAACTTTCTAATAATAAATAATCAAAATATTTTATACTTCCGGGCAACCCACTACAAGCGGTCTTTACCCCCTGTCGAGAGGTTCACGAAGACATAAAGCTCACTAAACGAGCCAAATCCCAACGCCAAACAATGCAAAAATAAAACAACACACAAAGGTAAACAAACATTAAGGGTAGGCGAAACTTATCTTTCGTGTAACGTGGTTGTCTTAGCGACTCTGTCTGTTGTTGCATAGTTTGGGTTGTTGATGCATAAACGCGTTTTTGGTGTTTTGAGGTTACGCGAGGTTGGGGTATAATACGTGATCATATGATTGTATTTCTGAACCGTTCACCATAGTCTAGTTGGTGAGATAGGGCAGGCCCACCTATCTTCACCCGTAGGGTCAGGCGTTCGAGTCCAGTCTCTGGCAAGAATAAATGTAATTTGTACTGGTGGCACCTTGGGCCCGGGAAAGCCCAGGGGGTTTCACGACCCCTGATCCTTATCCCTAGACACCCAAGTCGATAAAATGAGAAAACAGTTGCAAATTAAGAATACCTGACCCCTTCGGGGGAAAGAAAAAGTCCTCCTTCAGGGGGCAACTTAAAAGTCCTCCTTCGGGGGGCAACATAAAAGTCCTCCTTCGGGGGGCAACTTAAAAGTCCTTTCTCGGAAGGCAAAACCCCGGGTTCCTTCCTAGGAAGGTACCCATCCACGTGTCCCCTTACTCCATGTTCGACGGTTCCTGCAGGTGTGGTATACTCACATTCTGCAGCGAGAAATTTTGTACGAGCGCCAAGACTTTGCCAAGAATTTCCGAAACATGCCAAGGTGTAACGTGTGTGAAAAAATCTTTGTAATCGCTTCCTGCTTGCCTTAAGAATAAGTGGTATCTGCTTGCTTCTCGAATTTAGGACGCCACTTACTCATATCCCTATCATTCTTAAGGACACGGTGACATCCGCCCTAGTTTGTCCGCTAAGCGAGATAAATAAGGACTTATAGACTGAGGAAAGAATCTACTTAGATATTTTGCGACGCGTACACCTATGACATTTCTGTATCGGATAATTCCCAGATTTGCGATGGCCTTTCTCGTCGTATTAAGTTAACCTTTGCAGGTGGTTCTTGTCGTGCTGGAGGAGGTTGGTGCACTGTGAGTGTGCTAGTTCTTGGTTTAAATGTTTGTTTAGGGTTTCCCCTATTTTTGTATGCGAAGGTTGCTGCGACCAAGATTGGCTTACGGCATTTTCTCCAGGTGTGGTTGTCCATGCTGCAATGAGTGCAGCGTTTCGCCTTTTTTCCTTTTTCAACCACCTCGTCCTTGATTCCATCATGTGCTTTTTTCCAATCGGTATGCTCGTCCTTCGCAACAGTATTGTTTTTATTTTTGGCGGTGTTATTTCGAGGGGCTTTCCATCGGGAAGATCCCTTTCCAGTTTTGTTGTCTGACCCTTTCCTTTCGTATTTGGTGTTGAAACCTCTGTCGGATTCTTCTCGTTTTCGCTTAGGAGGGGGTGCGTGCGGGGTCATTAGGGATTTTGTTAATTTTCCCCTTTCCAGGAGTTCCTCCTCTTGCCTACCCACTTTTCTTAAAATTTCCATCCATTCTTCATCGCTGGCAAATGAAAAATGCGATAGATGACGTAATATTTCTTGCGGGAGTTTGCTTTCGACACGGGCCCTCCACGCTATACCTGTGAGTCCTGCCTTGATGTTGAGATTTTCGAGAAGGAGCAGGTATGTATCAATTTTGCCCTTATAGCTGATTCTGTCCATCTCGTCTAGGGCTCGTCGCTCTTCCTCAATACCAATATATCTTTTGATAATTTCTGGTTGGAATCTCTCCCAAGTTGCATAATCGGGATCTCTAGTGAAACCTCCTATGCCTCCCATGACTTTTCGATATTTTTCCGCGAAAGGGGCTACCTTGTTTCCCTTGGTTTTACCGAGTGCGAAAACAATGCGATGAGAGTGGTTCTCCCATTGGTCAGGGTTTCGATCCAAGTAATCTTCACATGCGGTTAGCCAGTTTCTAACATCCTGGTTATCATCGCCTTGAAAGAAGTAAGAGGGTTCAGCCGCATTTTTTATTGATCAATTTGGTGTACTAAGTTGTTGCAAGAATTGTAATATGCCTCTCGTACGGGGAGATGAATCTCTAGGAACCGATGGTCTTCGAGCGTTGTGTTCCGGACGTCCGCCTCTTCTGCCCCTGCCATCGTCTCCTCCTTTATCGTCATCGTCGTCATGGTCACCAGGATCTGGGTCTGGATCACCCCCAATATTACTTGGCGGTGGTGGTGGCGGTTGGAAGTTTCCTCTTCCGTCAACTCCCTTTCCTTTATCTTGCCTTGCAGTAGAAGCTGATCGTTTATCTGGGTTAGGATTATCCGGAGGAATCCAAGGATCAAATTGACCCTGGTTTGAGTGTCCTGGATCACCATCACCTGCCTCCGTAGGCGGGATGGTAAAGCTGGGCTTTTCGTGATGATCTATTCTGTCCGTCAAAGCTTGTATTCTGTTTTGGAATTTCTGATTTTGTCTATCCAGAAGCTCCTTTGCTGCTTGACGGTCTTTTTGATCCTGTTCGGCTGCACTGGCCTTTTGTTGATTTAATATTTCCGCAGCACGGTCTTTCTCGTATCTCAGGACTCTTTGCCATTCGGTGTCCTGTTTTTTAAGTTGTTCAGCAAATTGAGCTTTTAAGGATATTACTTCGGCTTCCAATATTGTATCTCAGACCTCCGAAGATTTCGCATTTTCCTTTTGCTGAGCTTCTTGGCGGCTAAATTCTTGTGCAATAGCGATTTTTAGCCGTTCCTGTTCATCATGTGTTGCTCCTTCGAGAGTTGCTAGTGCTTTTCTAGCATCCTGGAGTTCCTTGTCAACAATTAATTCGCCTTTTGCTAACCTTGTTTGTAATAACGGCAGGTTAGTGTATTGGGCCCTAGCATCTTCCGATAAAGCATCCAAAGCTATCAAGTTCTCGTCTTGACTTTGATTGATGGATAATGAAATGTGTTGGAATGCTAGTCCGATTTGTTGCTCAAGAAGTTCCATTTGGTTGGTAGTGTTTCTTGCGCGTTGACGGGAGTTTGATCGTGACGTATTCTTTTCGACACGAAATTGCGCACTATGGGAGTGACTCATGGGAGAGTGTATGACCGATCCTGGATTTGAGGTAGTGGTCATAGCACGGGAGGACGGGTCGAATGAGGAAGCATGCGGGGTGGAAGTATCGTCATCTTCCATAGGTTGATCGGGATTACTGATCAGTTCCGGGTGAGGAGAATTGGGGCTCACATGGGCCATGGTAGAGGTTAATGATCCTCTCATTAGGAAGGGGATTTCTAACTCTCCAATATCGTCGACCCTTTTTTCGACCTTTCGCTAAAGTAGGGAAAGGGCGACGAAAGGACCCCTGTTTAGTTACCCACCAATTTTGTTCATCAGCGTCAATAAGGTTCTGAAGAACTTTTGGATTTCGTTCTACTTGTTCGATGACTTGTGTTGAAAGAATAATAGTCTCTGGGGTGGAAGGGCGGGATAAGCCAAGAGGTGGGGAAGGAGAGGAACAAGGTAAAGTTATGCCTCCTTCTGACTGAGGTTCCCAATCGTTTATGGAATCCGAATCTTTGGTGATCGTGGGTTCCGGTGCGACAATGGCAGCCTCTGGTGTATCTTCAAGTATGAAAAAAAGGTAGTAAAGGATAAAACAGACGAGGCTGTCAGTCAACATAGGAGCCTTGGTGACTGAAGAATAGCAATATAGTGTTACGGGGTAGCTAACATGGTAGGATTCCGGGCTAAGTAGGCCGGGGATATTCGAGACAACGGATTATAGGTCAGGAAGGCTCAAGAATAATTGTTCGATAAAGTAATAAAAGAATATCGTAATAACTTATAATATTGTTAAGGTCTCTTCTCCGTTGCTTGATGATGTTCTCAACCATCGGGGAGAGCCCTACTATTTATACTAATGTTTACGCTACTTTGACTTCTCTAGTAAAGAAGTATATTTCTAAGAATTCAGTTCGTCAGAACAAAGTGCCAACACTGTTTGACCCTGAATCTTGCCCAGCTTGACTCTGACAATCTCCCGACTGCTATTTCTTCTGAGGGTGTCCCCACTCCACCAGTAGTCAGTCTTCGATCTCTTCGTCCCGATAGACTATAATGGAATATGCAGTCTAAATGGC
>Ga0307513_10013055_pt1 | contig 10215 bp, 7 predicted proteins | sample 15_EM_MG_FD_202174 | JGI IMG/M metagenome (GOLD analysis project Ga0307513, IMG submission 202174) | Populus trichocarpa ectomycorrhiza microbial communities from riparian zone in the Pacific Northwest, United States - 15_EM | ecosystem: Host-associated > Plants > Roots > Unclassified | place...
TATATATATATATATATATATATATATATATATATATAGTGTTCTTTTAAATGGATAGGACTGACACGGATACCAGTTAACAGAAAAGGGTTTTTTTTTTTTATTGATATAATAAGAAAACAAGGATTTTATGACAAAATATTAAAGCTTTTTTCTAAGATACTATAGTCACAAATGCAGTGTTCAAGGTGATGATATTACTATAGTATTGAACTTTACAAATATACAAAGATGTAACATGTATTATTGTCAATAATCAATATCCTCTCTTCTTTAAATTCACTATAAAACTTGAGCCTTGCGTGATTGTATTGCTTTCTGGATTATTTTGGAGTTAATTTTCTTATTTTTTTCCCTCGATGTTAGAGAATATTTTTCATATAAATTTGGTGTTCTTGTGTTGTCAATCATTATGTATTTAGCATGATTATTTGCACATGAGATATATTTTACACACAGAGTGACTGAGTGAGGTTAAAATTCCAACAAAACACCGTCAGAAAAAAAAAAGGAATTAAAATCATTGTATATTAAAAAAAAAACTAATAGGCATTAATGAAACACTTTGAACCTTGGTTTCTGTTTTTTTTTTGTTTTTTTAAATTAATACAGTAATTTAAAATTTTTGACAGAATAATACTATTTAAAAAAAATACGATGAAACAACACATTTTCATTTTATTACACTTTGAAAATATAATATTTACTAAATATCATTATTTTCAAACACAACAAAATAATTATCACATTTTAAAAAAATAATAATTAAACATGTAGTTTTCTAAACAATAACTTAATATTACGTTTTAAAAATAATAATTTGGAAAATAATTCCAAAGTATACCTTGTCTTCATCGTTGATTGTATACCTTAAAAAAAAAAAAAAAAAAAGGTTGGTTGGAGGCGCCGTGACCTTTTCTCCTTATCATTAGTCTCGTGTTTGTTTTAATTATTAAGCAAGAGTACTGGGGTTTTTGTTTTACACTCTTACCTGCAAAAGTAGAAAGAAGATTAATTTGTTGCTGAAAATAAAGAATCTCTCGAGAGAGAAGATGGGTAGCTTAAAGCTTGAATCCACGTTTTGAAAAGGCTGAAAATATGTTGAGAGAAGATTAATTTGTTGCTGAAAATATAAAGGTTGCCATTTGAGAGAGAGAAAGAAGCTTTGGAATTGAAAATTAGCAAGTTTCCAAGGAAAGTGCTTGAAGAGAGAAGCTGAAGGAGGTTGCGATGATGATGAAACTTGGAAGGCATCCAAAAGTAGGAGCCAGGAAAAAGTAATTCATATAACTATAAACAAACAACAATCCATCGTCGCTTTCTCTTTCTCTCGTCTGATTCATAAGCACAGCCTCTCTCTCATCTGTATGCATGGTTTGCTTGTTTGAGAGGACATGATTACGAAGAATAAAAGACAAATACATCAATTAAATTGATGTCATATTGTGACATTAATTAATTATGGTGATTTAGAAATGTGATATCAATTATATATTATATTTTTGACATACACATATAAATTAATTATTAAAAAGCAACATTAATATGTAAATTTTATAATTCAAAAACAATATCAATTCACATCAAATTTCATAATAAGACCAAACCATTACACCTCAAATAAATTTGTTGTAACCCGATCCTTCCAGCCGAGGTATTGATTCCAACATTATTTATAGATTCATCATTGGTATCATAACTGTAGGGTTATCACATATGGACCCAACACTTTAAAAGTTTGTTTTTATGATTAAAAAATACTTTTGAAAATTTTTGAATTTTTTTCTTTTTAAAATTTTTTTGATCATTTTGATATGTTAATGTTAAAAATTATTTTTTAAAAAAAATATTATTTTAATATATTTTCAAACAAAAAAAAATACAATCTCAAACACTATCTGAGTATTGCAACACAAACATTCATAGTAGATTCATAACACATCAAAATCACTCAAAAACAATAAATATTTGTTTTGAGTTTGAAAATGACCCTGGGGATCGACTAAGAAGTTGTTAGAATCGACTAAGAAGCTGCTAGAATCAAGACTGGTATGCCAAAATCAGTATGAAACAGTGGCGGCGCTTAGACCTAGCGCTGCCAAGACTAGTGGGGCATGGAGTCCACTTGTTGTCGTTGTTAAGAAGTGTTTTGGGATGAGTAAGAAGCATCACCCTCTCCTCTTCTATTCTATGTCAGTTATGAGACGTACCTAGAAATCTAGCTTAAAAAATATTTAGTTTCTTTATTTTTTTCTCCTTTTCTCTCTCTCAATTTTCTCTATTTTTTTTGTTGCTACTACATCGACCATGTAGGGAAAAGTGGTTGGTTGTCACTATATTATGGATAATGGTTGATCATGACTATGGAAAGAAAAGGGCTACCGACTTTGATTTTAGAGGCTACGACATGATTAGCCAGTCTTTTTTATGTTCAGGAAGAAAGAGCTAGTGACAGGAGAGATAGTAGTGGGTGGTGGTGCTTGACTGTGTGATCATGGCTAACGGCTTAGTTGATGGCAGCGATGATGGGTTGTCATTGGTAAGAGCAATGGGACAAAGCAGAGCTATATAATGAGGTTTGTGTGGGTGTTGTGTTGGGTTCTCAATATCATACTCGCAACGAAAATAATAAAACAAAATTATTTGGCAGTCCTTAGGATCTCGTTAGACAGATCTAAAGTTTTTTAGGGATTTATTACTTGAAGATCTAATCTTCTCCTGCTTTGAATAATTCTTTAAAGGTTAGGTTGTCGCAAACCACAAGTCGTCCAATTATCTGGCTTCCAACGGTAATCCACATGAACCACCAGTGAGAAATCTCATAAATCTTTATTTAAGAGAGAGAGAATGTTATGCTTGGAGTATTAACTTTTTATTTTGTGACTTACATAGTTTTTATATCTAACAGACAACCTCTTAAAAAATAAGAGGCATGGTTTTATATTTATAGAGAATCCTAAAAACACTATAAATGGCAAAATATCTATTTGCCACTTAAATAATTATAGACACAATTTTGAGCACCTGAAATTAAATAAGCACACGTATACAAATAGATGATTTTATTAAATATATGAATGAGTACAATCTCTATGTAATATATTCTTTCAAAAGAATATGGTAATCCTCTTATTCTTCCCTTAGATTTGATGTATTGTGACTTGATTTATTTGAGAAATCAAAAATAGATTTGTGCTTGCAAGAACGCGAATTTGGGTGTGTATTGCGAATCGAGATATGGTGATTTGATTCTTTGAAGAGTACCTTTGATTCGTCTTCAAAGTGTTGTTGAAGAACTCTAATGTGGTGTTTAGACTTGATCCAATAGAGCATTGTTCTTTGTAGACTTCAAGCGTAGATAAAAGAGGTTTGAGAACTCTTGTGAGATCTTCTTGCTTGAAGAGAGAGAGAGAGAGAGAGAGAGAGAGAGAGAGAGAGAGAGAGTTTCCTTGTTTGAAGAGCTTGTCTTGAAGAAATTTGATTGGAAGAAAATTTGAATGGTAGAAAATTTTATTTTATTTTGCTCGAGATATTTCAATTTTATTTTATTCTTTCTTTTAAAAAATAAAATAACACATGACAAAATTTGATTGGTAGAAAATTTGTGTTTCTACAATAATATCCATATATTATTTAAGGATAATTTTAGAAATTTAATCAATCAATTTCTTACTTGAATATTCTAGGATTAGAATTATAATCTCTGAATTAAATACATTCTAGTGCTTAATTTCTAAAATTATTTTCAATCAAGTTACACTTAATTAATTATCTCAGTTTAATTTCTGACTAATGGTTCTTAGTGTGTGTGACCCATTATATTCCTAATATGTTGGCTTAAATGTAAATTATAATTCTAAATAAATAAATTAAATAAATCAAATAATTTAATTTATTATCAATTCAATAATTGATTAATTTATATTTGAAGATCAAGTGCACTGTCTAGCAACGTGTCATGATCCCTTAAAAATTAGAAAAATCATAACTGATTTGACTTAACCTTTCAGTAATCAGTTTCTTAGTATAATTATTATCTCTTCATCAATAATGTTTCGATTTAGACCTTTTAGCATGGAGTGTGTCTGCCATGTCAAATTTTATTTGTTCGCAATATTATAGTCATTGATCATTTGAATAAAATTTGAAACTCTTTTCAAATCTCATTCCACCTTATGCAAGGATTTAACAATCAATATTATTTGAGAACATATGGAACATTTTTCCCAATTCACCTAAGGTGATGAATCCTCTCTTGATCATTCAAATACATTTATATAGTTTATATTATATTCAATGTTTGCCCATTTGTTACCTTTACCGAGATATCATTTAACAAGATCAAAACATAACACTTCCTATATAAAATAACTTAGTGATCTTAAGTCTAAAAATCACTTACACAACCGTTATGTAAGTCTTTTCATAGACATAAGTGATATCTCTATAAGAAAATCTCATGCGGGTTAGTTTAGTATACATGTCATATAACAAGCACCTACATATTAGTTATAGGTATCTCTTACATCTTAGCTTATGAGAACAATTGCTTCCTTTCATAAATAAAAGAACATAATATGTAGTAATCTCTATGACTCTTGTCATAATTCAATTTTTGAATAAATAATAAAAAATGAATGATTAAAAATATATTTGAGAATGGGGTTAAGACAACACAAATTCAAAGTTCAAGGATGAAATTATCAAATTTGAGAGAAAAATGATCAAAAATTGAAGAATTAATAAGTTTGAGAATTTGATTAAAATTTGGATTAGATTAATTAATGAAATCAAGAGCTTAATTGAAGAATTAATAAGTTTGTGGACTTAATTAAACTTTGATTTAATTAATTAAAAACATTCAGGGACTTAATTGAAATTAATCCAGGGGCAAAATTAAAAATTTATTGATTAAGGGACCCAATTGATACATTTCAAAACGTCAGGGACCAAACTACAATTTGTCATTTTCCATGCCAAATGACGCCGTTTTGGATCCTACTGTTCATCATCTGTTTGCCGAAGACCGGTTCAACAAGGGAAAATCCAGCAGATCACGGCCACTATACCCACGATGGCGTTTCTGAAGCCCACGATCTCTCGCCTCCACGATGCCCGCCGTTTCTGGAGGCAGGGACACAAGACCTTCTCTGGCTTTATAAAAGCTAGAGAAAGGCCTCTGGGGAAAAAAACAAAAGAAAGGAACGGACGGACGGAGAGTAGAAAGAGTCAAGAGAACAGAGGAGGAGGAAGAACTAAAAAAATACAGAGAAGAGGGAAACAAAGGGTGAGACCGTTATACTTCGTCTTCATAGCAGCTCCAGAGCTCCATCTTTAGCAGCCACTGCACCGGGAACAGGGCACTGCAAGAGAGAAATACAGGGAGACCGAGGAAGAGTGGACCGAAACAGAGAAAAAAAAAAGCGAGCAGGAGAACAGACAAGAGGGGACGGAGAAGGAAAGGAGAAAAGAACAAAGGGGAGGAGAAACAGAGAACAGAGAGTATACAGAGAGAACCCAAGGGGGAAGGAACAAAAAAAAAGAAAAACAGAGACGGACAGACACACCAAACAGAGAAAAAGAGAACACACAGAAGCAGGGAATATTGGGTAGTCGTTGCGCGGTGGCCATCCCTTGGCGCTCGTTCATCTCAAGAGCAATCTCCGGCAAGGTAAGCTTTCCTCTTCCTTTTCATTCTTTTTCAATCTTCAGTGTATTTAGCAATGTGCGAAGGTAATTAATTACCTTCGCACTTTGCCCAGCCGGGTCACTGGCTTGGGCCAGTGACCATGGCAGGCTAGCTGGGTCTAGCACAACACATATGGGCTGAGCTGGACCCAGCCTAAAAAAAAATTAAAATTTAAAAAAAATATATACATGTATAAAAATAAATTTATTTTATTTGTTTATTAACTGATTTCAGAGTCAGGAATAAAAATACTGATTTAAAATTTATTTTATTTTATAGCTATGTAATATTTACCAATACCAGAGTTGGAAGTATCCATAGTTGAATATTCACTTGCGCCAGAGTCAAGAATATTATAAGCAAATTATCATAACATAAACTAATAAACGTTTAGCAATTTAAGATAAAATCAGCAATACAGTCTGCCTCAGACATGACATTTAAAGGGTGATAATATTTTTCTTTTTACATAACCAGTCTCGTACCATAGAATCTTTGTTGACTAGTCAGGGTTCCTAGTAACTATAATACTAGGTGGCAACTCCTTAAACAAGATCATTCATCATCAAAGAACAAGATGCCAAGAAATTTGTTCTTTCCATTTATTTTAATACAATATTTTGAAGGTCGTCGTGATGTCGGGTGTGACAACTCTAATAAATGTCTAGTATTTAAAAGAGTATCGACCAAGAAGATTTTAGAAACAATGTTATGATACAATAAGAATCTCATAATTGTAACAACTCTATAATTTTCTTTATAAAGTATTTTTGTTTCTTGAATTTTATCTTCACTCTAAATTTATAAATTAAATATTAGATTTATTAATCTAATATTATATGAAAATTAAAAATATATTAAGTTTTTATTAATAATAATTATATATTAAAATAAATATAATAATATCACGTGTAACTAATCAATTAACTATAATATATATTAAAGTAACATGTTGTTTGTGAAGAGTTTTTGGGTAGGTGGGTTTTGACGACTAGGATGCCATAGGTGGAAGAGTTGGCGGCAGTCACGGGAAATAATAGGGGTGTTGGCAGCTAAGGTTTTCAAGCGGGAGAGAGGAGGAATAAGATAGCATGTTATTTTTTTAATTTTCTTTAATTTTCTCTTTTCTGCACCTTTTTTTTCTTTTTTTACTTTATCTTTATCTCCTTGTTTCTCTATATCACTCAAAATCTTCTAAATCTTCTCTCTTAATTTTGTTTTTGCTCTCACTTTTTTCTCTTTACCATTTTTCTCTTTTGTTTTTCTTTTTTTCCCCTAAAAATCTCCATTTTTTCTTCAAATTTCTTTTCTCTCTACAATTTTCCCTCGCATACATTTTTTCTTGCTCCTTCAATGATGACTAGGGTTTTCTTAGCACGCCTCCCTTCTCTACCATTCATAATTTTTTATACTACCATTTCTGAAAGTATTTGTTTTCTTGATTTCTTATTCTTTCTTATCCTATTTTTTTTGGCTCTTCAATTCTTACTTGATTATCTTTCCACCCACTAAATATTTTTATTTATTTATTTTTCTCTTTAATTTTATTCTCTCTTTTTTTTCAATTTTTGGTTTTCAAAAATTCATCAAAATAAGAACTATAAGCAAAAAAGTTATAAATTATAAAATTACTGGAAATTGGTTGAATTCTGTTGAGAATATATTTTTTTATAAGTCTTTATATTTTTTTTTCATTTAAAAAAAAATATGTTCGAAAATAAGAGGTCAATTGTGACATTGGTCTCATGACAAGGTCATGTATTTGGCAAGCTGACTCAGGTGGACTCAAGTCGGGTTTTTTTGTTATTTTTTTATTATTTTTTTTAATTTTATCATTGAACATTTTATTTTTTAGGAATTAATTTTTTATTTTATTATTTTGATTCATGTGAGTTATCACATTTTCATTTAATTTTTTCTTTGTTATTATAGAGATTTTTTAAAAATATTGGGAAGATATCTTTCTATAATTTATCAAGCATTCATTTTTTTGAATTGATCATATTATATATATATATATATATATATATATATATATATATATATATAATATCATATTTTTTTAATTATATTATTAAAAAAAATATATTTATTTAACAAAAAGAGATAATGGGATAACTCAGGATTATTTTTTTTTTATGTTTAAAAAAGAATGGCTCGGCCAGCGGTAGATCACGACACCAATCTAGTTCAATTACTAAATCAATTTATTGGAATAGCTTGTTTTATGAAAAATGCTATAATTGAGCCTTTTATCATACGAATTAGAATATTTTAATTTGAACGGTGTCAATTGTTGGCTAATTAGATGTTGATACATGTCCTAGTCTCTCTAAAAATCGACTGAAAATGGTCTAGTTTAAATCATAGTTATTAAACCCGGTCCGGTGGTTGACCCGGCCAAGGGGTCGGGTCCCGGGTTTCATGGGACAACCCGGAAAAATTAAAAAAAATTAAAATTTTAATATTTCATATGAAAAAATCCATGTAAATATAGATTATACATATTATGAAGTTTAAAAGAATATTTTAAAAAATATTTTATCCCACATTAAAAAGATATTATGTTAAGCTTTTAAGTTAAAGTATTTAAACTAAAAACGTTTTTTATCCCACATTGAAAAAACATAACTTTTTTCTTGGAAACATAGAGTATATATACTAATGGGTTTCAAATCCCACATTGAAAAAACATAACTTTTTTCATGGCAACATATAGTATATATATGAAAGGGTTTCAAATCCCACATTGAAAAGATAATATGTTATCCTTTTAAGTTGAAGTATTTAAACCAAAAGGTTTTTTATCCCACATTGAAAAAACATGGTTTTTTTCATGGGAACATAGAGTATATATATGAAAGGACTTCAAATCCCACATTGAAAAGATACTATGTTATCTTTTAAGTTGAAGTATTTAAACCAAAAAAATTTTTATCCCACATTGAAAAAACATGATTTTTTTCTTGGGAACACATAGTACATATACTAATGGATTTCAAATCCCACATTTAAAAAAAAAAAAACCGGGTCTCGTTCGGGTTCGAACCGGGTCTCGTTCGGGTTCGCCCGGGTTTGGCCGAGCTGTTGCCATAGCCGGTCTTTTATTAAACCCGGATCGGTCCAGCCATTGAGTCGATCGGGTTCCGGGTCGACCCGTCAGGCAAGGCCGGGTTTAATAACAGTGGTTTAAATGTTAGAGAGACAATTTTACTCTTTTTTTTGTTCATGTAAATAGATTGATGTGACCATATTGATATGGTCTGAATTTAATTAAAGAAAACAATTAAACAATGAGGTTTAAATGATGGGCTTTAATAGGTAATAATGCACTAATACTCAATCCAACCCAAATGGACCCACCAAAGTCCGACCCAATTGCAACCGAATTGCTTACTCCCAGTACTATATAAGATAAGCAGGAGTCTTATATAGTACGAATTAAATTCTGCATGATTTTACTTAGAAAAGAAATCTACTTGTGCATGTCATGGATGCAATATATGTTCAAAAATGCGTTCAAAATTCACTATATACATCCATACATAGCCGATAATGTTCAAAATTCACAATTTCTAGTAAGGAGGAGGAGCTACTTCTTTGAGGGGGGGATCATGATGAAAAAGTGTTTGATATTAGAGATAGTAGTAATTAATGATGGAGAATAACCCATTTCTCAAGACATGTGGGCAATTTCTTCTGTAGGGATTGCCCAGGAGAAGAAGAAGCTGAAATTTCCAGCTCACCTAGCTTATTTATAAAATATTATTAATAAGTTTATAGGTTAATTTTTTCCTGCTAACATTCTTGTATAATTTGATCTAAAATTTTAACTCATGATAGAATAATATGTTAAGAGACTTCTCACAAAATTTTATCCCGATCTGATAATAAGATTGAGAGTTATCCTCAATATAGTAAAGTTAATTGGTAAGTGATTTTACATCAAAATCCGAGCTTTTCTTGTGTTATCCTTACATAGATCATATCAGTTATTTTACTAAATTCTTAAGATTATTTTTTATTCTAAAATATATTTGCTTTATCTCTTTATTATTTAGTTCATTTACAAACTTATTGTTGTTTCACGCTAACATTATCAATTTTTAACCAGGATTTACATCAATATTTTTTTATACCATTCTTTTTTTTTCTTCTTATGAATTGATCACATATTTTAAATTTTTATTTTCAAATTTTCCTCACAATTTATCATTTTTAAATTAAAAACCACCTTATTTGTGACTGATTAGGCACGTCAAGGAGTATGGCCATCTGGTTGGTAGGTCAAACTCGTGGCTAGCTAACTCTCAAAGAGTGTATCGTGAGCTTGGAAATGAGCTTTAATTAATTGTACGTGTCCTTTAATAACATGGACACTCTTTAATCTCGTTACTAGCATGTCCTTTTACGATTGAGTCTTAAATCATATAAGATGTTGCGTTTTGGTTTAAATTAAGATTTTGTGGCTTGAAGTTATTGACAGGTTGCGATGCATCCACTCACACTCTAGCCTTTGTTATATT
>Ga0307513_10013056_pt1 | contig 10215 bp, 14 predicted proteins | sample 15_EM_MG_FD_202174 | JGI IMG/M metagenome (GOLD analysis project Ga0307513, IMG submission 202174) | Populus trichocarpa ectomycorrhiza microbial communities from riparian zone in the Pacific Northwest, United States - 15_EM | ecosystem: Host-associated > Plants > Roots > Unclassified | place...
GGCAGACAATCGCGCTAGGCTCGACTGTAGCCGGAAATGCGGCCAAGGCGAACACTGAGGATTATTAAATAAACAATAAGAAGAATGTCATCAACTAGTTTGGTCTCGATAAATACATCTCCCATCTCGTTGACGTCATAAGTCTGAGCGCTCCCTTTGGGTCATATGTATATAAGAAAATAATTGAATGAATGCCCGGCTTGTTTCGCGGCCCAAACAACATCTTGTGACCAAGGTTGGTCTCAAAAACACCCTCAGCCCGCACTCGCTATTGATTGTCCCCAATCAACTCGAGTTCGTGTTTGCGATTGCGCGGGATGTGCCTGGATCGTGTCGCCTGGAGATGATCATTCAAACTTCACGGGTACGAGTTGAATGGCTTATGGGACGTGTATTTGATCGCTCACGCACAAGTCTCGCGTCGTTCAACTCCCAACTACGCTTTCTTGCGTGGGTACAGGGTTTTCCGGGTTTTACGCGGCGGAACACGCGTCAAAACCCCTGTCCTGCCTGTTTATATGAGCTGTGTGCAGTAGGGATGAACAGGAAGGGCGCGATCGGGACCATAATGTCAGGATTTGAGGTGCTCCATGTATCCTGCTGTAATGTCCATGGCAGTTAGTTGTAGCCAGCTTATTTGTCATTCACGCGGTTTGAACCCAACCATCCGGGTGCGCGTCCGGTAGAACGCTCTGACCGACACTGCGCGTGTGTCTCCACTTTGGTGGAACACCGATCTTTGTTATGTTGGAGTATCGGATATAGCATGCGGGCCTCAGCGCTCCGAAGGTTAGCGGACACTTGAGACCAGGGGCTATGTAGCTGCGCCTCGGGTATATAAGGCCTTTGTGTCCATGCTCATCTATCCTTACGTGTTTGTAGCGGGCCCGACAAACACGATTATTTTGTCGTATCGGTTTTGACACATAACCGCGGCGATGTGTCCCAAGAGTTAACCGTATTTCGTGCTCAAAATGCCAAATACGGGATACATTGAATCACTGAACAGGTAAGTGACTTCCTGTATAAAACATACCCAGTTTTGGAACCATTTTGGTTCCTCTCCTCCTGTCACACTCCGCTCTTCCACCTCCACTGTGGTGGCTTTAGCCGTTCTCATTCGTCAAGAAAATCAAATTTACTTTATTCTCATTTATTCTCATCGCCATTGAGGCGAAACGCGCCTGTTTAGGAGGCCATAGGGTTACCACACGGCGTTTGTACATAAGAACATATACACTTCAATATGTTCCATTATTCACATATGATTTTAATGGCCCAAGCATGGGGAGAGAGGCCAATGAACTTTTGAGACACGATCGGTCATCTTTTGTCGATAGGTTGCTCTCCGCCCCTTCCTCTTCTACCTACAAATGGCTTCGATCCCGCTCAGTCACTGTCCTCAGCGCGTCCAGACAGAGCTCGATGCCCTTACCCAGCAGTTCGAGCTCTCGCAGGACAAACTACGCTCGATCACCTCTCAGTTTATCGCCGACTTTGCCCTCGGCCTCGGAGCGTACAATCATCCCATGGCTATGATCCCAACATTCGTTACAGACGTTCCAAACGGCACAGAGGTTGGGTGGGCGTCGCTGTGCCAGTGCTCTCCTGCAGTTTACTGAAACGGCGTTCAGGACCTTCCTCGCCCTTGACCTTGGTGGCACCAATCTGTATGTCCTGCTGGTCATGCCGTTTGCTGGTTCACCTGACCCTCGTCGATTGCGCGCGTGACTGCCCTGTAGCCGCATTTGTGAGGTCAAGCTCCTCGGCAATCACAAGTTCGACCTCAACTCAAAGAAGTTTAAAATCACTGATGAGCTCAAGACGGGCCCAGCCGTCGATTTATTCAGTATGTCGATTGCAATCGATTTCTGATCAGACGTATCGTCCAATAACCTCACTCATTCGCACCCCATCCAGATTATATGGCGACTTCCGTGGGCAACTTTCTCACCGAATTTGGCGCCGTTTCGGAAGAAGAATGCCTCCATCTTGGCTTGACATTCTCCTTCCCAGTCGAACAAACCGCTATAGCCTCTGGAACCCTCCTAACATGGACCAAGGGTTTTTCTGCCACGGGTGCGGTTGGACAAGACATTGTACAGTTGCTTCAGGACGCTTTCAACCGAAATGGCGTCCGAGTGAAGTGTGTGGCTCTCGTCAACGACGTGCGTGCCCACCCTTTGCTACGAATTGATATAGACTTCTGAGCTCCCATCAGACTGTTGGTACCCTGCTTACAGGAGCGTACTCCACGGGCGACTGCCTGCTCGGTAGCATCTTCGGAACGGGAACGAACGGTGCCTATGTCGAAGACCAGGGGGCACTGAAGAAGCTCTCCGGAAATACGGCAGTACCCGGCGACGGCCGGAAGATGATTATCAACGCAGAATGGGGCGCGTTCGACCACACCGTGAGTCCCCAAAGGGCAATCTTCTTTACCATCCTGATCAACCCACAGCGAAAAGTTCTCCCTCTGTCTCAATTCGACACAAAACTCGATCGCGAATCTATCAATCCGTATGTCTGTTCCGCTTGAATCCCTGCGATGTGGATTGATTCGTTCCAGGCGCAAACAAGCTTTCGAGAAAATGATTTCCGGCATGTATCTCGGCGAGATTGTTCGCAACATCCTTCTGTACCTCATCGATCAACCACCTGTACCCGCCACCGCCACAACCCCGGCCCAGTATCACCTGTTCAACGGTTTCTCGTGCAAAGTGCTGGACACCCACTTTGGCTTGGACACAGCCTTCATGTCGGCCATTGCGGAGGCGTCATCTTCTGAAGAGGCCCATGCTCTCGTGGCAAAAACGTTCGGGTTCGAGCCATCTCAGATTACCTACGCGGATGCCGAGGTGAGTCCCAATTGCTTTCTTTAGTCTTCCCTCCTCTTACTCGTGCGTAGATAGTCAAATCCGTCTGCATGACTGTCGCGCGACGGGCGGCTGCGCTGAGCGCCTGCGGCGTCGCCGCCGTGCTGATCCAAACGGGATATGTCCAGCTTGGTGGTGCACCTGGAAAGAGGCCTGTCGGTACTTCCATCGGTGTCGGTGTTGACGGAAGGTAAAAGTGTCATAGTTTTACCCCGCTTTAGTGTCTTACCGTCTGTGCAGCCTCGTCGAATTATATCCCGGTTTCCAAGCGATGCTTCGGAAAGCTCTCGTGAAGATAGTCGGCGAGAAAGTCGAACAGGCTGTCCGTATCGAACTGGCCAAAGATGGTAGCGGCGTCGGGGGTGGGTGGCATCCGACGAGCTCTTCGCTAGACGGCTGACTGACTGGCCTTACAGCTGCGCTGTGCGCACTCGTGGCGATGAAGCAAGAAGGTATTGGGTCTTGTTAGGGTCGCTCGTCCAGTCCTGAACCGCTCCCCGCAGAGGTGAAGGGCACCTCTCACAAAATCAACGGGTATAGTGTGGCCTCGAAGTCTTCTTTGCGTGTAAGATGGGGTATTGCGCTCATGGTGTACATGCCGTATATTATTCTCGCGGGTACCTATCTTGTGCTTTCTGTAGGACGACTCCGAAAGAAAAAATAAATGTGTAACGTTAACAGCGCGGTTTGTTGTTCGACATTGCTATAGAACCGGTGCTACTTCTGGCGTGTTTACGGCAACGGCACGATTCTTACTCCCATCCTCTCCCTTGAGTTTCTCACCACTCCCTTGAACCACCTGCGATGTCCGTTATCGAGGTCAAGGGTTTAAATTATACGCATATCAACGGCACGCCTGCTCTTCATAATGTTGATTTGGATCTTCCCGCGGGATCTCGGACGCTTCTTATAGGCGGTAATGGAGTCGGAAAGTCTACGCTCTTACAAATACTTGGTGAGAGCATTCTGTCCTTTCCCTTGAGCTCTTTTTGATCTTCTCCCAGCTGGCAAGCGCATGGTCAAGGGCGAAAAGGTCGCGATCCTCGGCCACGACGTTTTCCGCCAATCACCAAAGGTACGTAGCGGGTACAACACTTATTGTATGCCTTGGAATTAAAAAAAGGGCCCTGTTCCATCTAGGGTGTGACCTTCTTGGGAACAGAGTGGGCGTCTAACCCCGTTGTTCGCTCAGATATCGTCGTGGCCAGTTTCTTAGACTCTGTCGGGGGGTACCGGCACAAGGAGAGACGCGACAGGCTCTTTCAGATCCTCGATGTAGACTTGGATTGGCATATGCATCAGATCTCCGATGGCGAGCGACGACGGGTTCAGCTCGTCATGGGTCTGATGGCTCCGTGGGACGTTCTCTTGCTCGATGAAGTACGTCAAGGCTCCTCCTTACACCACAGGCGTGGTCATTGACCCCCCTCTCTCTCCAGGTCACAGTCGATCTGGACGTTCTCGTTCGGGACGATCTGCTCACCTTCCTCAAAGAAGAAAGTGAGATGAGGGGTGCCACCATTCTCTGTGGGTACACCCACTGCCGCACAACCGAGTGGATCATTGAGATTTTACCTGGCGCATATCCAATACATAGACGCAACCCATATCTTTGACGGCTTGGACACGTTCCCGACGCATGTCGCGCATATGCGTGATGGCGCGTTCGTCACCCCCCCGTTGCCCTGGAACCCCAATCAACCCCTCCAGACGGACTTGCAGGCCAGCACGGTCCGCGTCGGGTCTAATCTACACGCCCTTGCACTCTCCTGGCTCCGCGAAGACCGTGAACTTCGACTAGCGGAAGAGAAGAGCGGAAAGAGGATGGCTAGGGGCCCCAAGGCATCTGATGTGAGTCTTGAGTCGGGGGTGAGAAGGTTGATGTGTTGAGCGTGTTGCAGGTTATCACGGATTCGGAAACTTTCTACAAGAAATATGATTACTCGCACTAGAAGTCCACTGTCCTTCAACCTACGCTCGTGCTCCACCACGCTCGCTTGTGTCTTGTCATCAAAGTTCAACACATCTCGCATCGTCTCTCATCTCTCATCTCTCGTTCTTTCAGTGGAACGACCAATGCACAATATCTCAAGATTCAACGTCGCCGACTCATCGGTAGCATTCAACCTGCCTCTGCGCGTACGCGTTCAACCACAGCACTCATAATTTAAGTACTAGCATGCGACTCATTACAGTTATTATGGAGTATATGACATACAAAAATCATGCCCGGACGATGTGCGCCGTGACGAGTGCTTTCTTAGTTATTTCATAGATACGACGTTGACTGGCAAAGAGGAACGCGGCAGTAAGAACACTTTGCAAGAGTTTGCTGCTGATACCCTATGGAAGTACTGTCAAGGGGCCTGGACGTAGGGGCTATGCGGGTCCACCTCACCTTGTATAAACCAAGAACGCCTTCGTTCTGGATAATGGACTGAAGCCCGGCCATAGCCGAAGAGTACCTAGCGCTTCCCGCCTGCAAACGACTCTTGACAACAATATATGGGTACGTGATGGAGGTCGCAACTAAAGAGGAGACTAATGAGATGTCCGTGTACTGCGCAGAGTCAAGGATTGAACGCACTGAGTTTGGAGAGGGCACCAAGGAGGAAGTAGTCGAGGTCACTCAGCGTGGCTGCGAGGGGCGAACCAGCCGCACGCAGCCTGGCGGTCCGGCGGACGATGACCATGTTCTTCAACTGCTCAAAAGCAGTATACTGAGGCACGAGAGAATATATTTCAGTTAATGGGCTTCATGGTTGGTGCAGACTGGACGCACTTGAAGGACTGGGTTGGTCACTAGTATCAAAGCAGCGCCAAGTCCCGCCCAGAGAGCGCCGATCCCCTCCTTTTGGGTGATTAGGCGCGCAGATTCGAGTACAGATAGCTTCCTCAAAGCTTCGGGCGATGTCTCGGGTATCGGAGCGACACTCTTGGGGCTGGACTTGGCTGTTTGACGGGTTTGAACAACCCACAACGGGTTGGAGACAATTGCAGTAGCGGATCCTACGATATCTTGTCAGTACCTTAGGCGTCCCTTGTAGGCGAACCGTCCGACCCGCGATGCATCCATTTAGGAGAGATTCAAACGTGCTCAATCCTTTAGAGCCTCGTCTCGACTTGAGGATGGCTGTCCGTCCGCCTTCGTAGAAGTAATAGTATACACTGGCGGACGTCAGGAATAGCATGAGGAACCTGATGAGAAACTGACAAGTTTGTGACAGAAATACCGAAGAGACTCGGGCTAAGTCCAGCGTAGAGGCCATGAATGCCTTCTTTCTTGATGGCATCAAGGATAATTTGGCGAATGGACTGTCAGTTTACCAATTAACGAGTATCTACAAAGTCGAAATTTGGGTGCTGCCCCACCCTGGATTCCTCTTCGGTCGAAAGAGCTGCTCGTGTAGAGAAGAATACGAGTGGGCTACACGGTGGCAATAGGGAGCAGTCAAATGAGTGCGTTATGCAGGTGGAAACCAAGTACTATGTGAGGGTCATAGCGAGGCTGCCGCCTGCTGAACCGGCCGCTGCATGGATGAGAGAGTCGGTGGACATTATTGCTCGCTCGTCGTGTTCAAGGTCGATCAAGGTCGAGTCTGAGCGGTGCGCTCTGCCTCCGGGCTACTCCGGCAACTTACTACAAACCGAATAAGCGGAGTTGAATCACATGCTCTTAAATTTGGAGAGAACCTCGAAAATCTGCCAGTAATCGGGTCGTCGACGTACTGCGTCTGTCGTCTGTCGTCTGTCGTTCTTACCTTCACCACTCGATCGCTTCACCTTTTTGCCCCTGACAGCCTGCGGTGATCGTCCACCGTCCGCACGGGCCGCCAGCGCCATCATGGAGCGCTTCCCAGGTATATTTGACTGCAGGAGTCGCCCGCATTGCGAAGCACGTCAACGGCTCCACGAAGGAATTCGACCGGATCCCAAACCAGAAGCGCTGGTTGCAGCGCCGGTTCAGCCCTTGCCAGCCCGCAGTCGCCACTCCACCGTACGCCACTCCACAGGCACGCAGCAACCACCCAGCACGCACTGCATGAGGCTGTGATGGCCCCACATGGCCGAGACCTCATGGGCAAGTATTTAAACCCACAAACCCTCGCTGCCAATCACCCATTGGACTCAACCATCCCCCCATAGTCCTTCCACTAAAAACAGCAGAGAAATTCGCTTTTCTCTTTGTACACGACAGTCTAAGACTTCATTATGAAAATTCAACTCTTCACGCTCCTCGCAGTTGTTGCTGCTGCCTTTGCACGGCCGCAGGGTGATCCTTCGCCCTCTGTAACCGAAGCTCCATCCTCGTGAGTTATCTCTACTATCCACCGTCGAATTACATTCGTTTTCTGACGACTTCATAGGGAGGGCGGAATTACGGAAACATTCCCAACCATTGTATCTGACACGACAGCTCTGTCAATTCCATCCCTTCCACCTGTTCTTACAACCTCGTCTGGGTCGGATATCCCAATCATTAGTAGTGCTCCGGCGACTGGGAACAGCACCAGTGTTGCCTCTTCACAAATCACCTCCAGGCCTACATCCTTGTCGGCTAGCACAAGCCGAGCTCAGGCGTCCACCAGTACATTTTCAACCGCAACTGGGGCGGCTTCCTCTGGCCGTTCGGCGTCGGTGCCCCTCGCAGTCGTCGCTTGCATCCTGGGTGCCTCTCAGATGTTCTAAAGAACCACTGAGAGTCACCTACAAGTATTTCGCATCCAATAGATGCTACCTTATAGACCCACTTGATTTCGCTTACGTTTCATGATTGAATGGACATTTTTGTTTCTCTGCACCGACTCGAGTGATGACCTAAGCCGAATGATTCATGCACCTGTTGCTATATGGTGCCTTTATTTAGCCACTCGCCAGTACAATCTCTGCGTTTCCCCTGATCGCCAGCTCGAATGTGACCGCCCAAAACAATCAATGCGTTAGGAGACGTACTCCAAAACAACCTCGTCTAAGTCCTCATTCGTATCGGTAAAATGGAAAACATTCCCGCGGTGCCTTGAAACTGATTTAAACCAGACTCCGCCTGATGGAGGAATGGAGGCGCTCGCGAGTCATGTTTCATGGCTAATGCCAGTTTTGCCTCGACCTCACTTACAAGATGTCAGGATCTCGGAAGCAGAGGACTCGAGGCCTATTTTCTCTCGGATTCTCAACGGGGAAGTCGACCTCGACATCGTCGGCGGCTGATCGGGAGTGTGAAATTAACCTGTCATCGTTCGCGCTCAAGCGAATGTTCTTTAAGGTTCGCGAGGTGCGCCACATCCCACAGGCCACTTTAGAGCCGAGTATGTCCAATTAGACTTAACGGTGAACCTGTTTCTGAATCCCTCGAAGGCACAGTTTCGTGTGCCCCAAAAAAGGCTGAGGGGTTCTCCATTTGGCATCCTTGGGAGTGACTCGGGAGTGGATCATATGTAGTCCTACACCTCGATTCAGTATCTGAAAACACCGAAAACAAACTTATTTACGTATAGGCCCTTCGACAGTTGCGGGAGAACGCAAATGGATTGCCCGATATTTGTATACTGCTAGATGACCGTCTATCTATATTATTTTGTAATAAACGAGTTGGGCCCGGAAACATCTGACTTATGTATGGTGATGCTCTGGAATACGGTTCCATTGTGGAAGTAATAAAAACCGACGTTCAAAATTAGAGACGGTTTTTACACAAATCACTTGCATATTGACGTCTTGAATGCTTGGTAGTATGGGGCATGGAAAGTGTCGTAGGATAACGAGACTAGGACGCTGGGGTACGCTGATTGGAAGTCTGGCCTCCGGTGGAAATAGTGAGATCGTCCATAATCATTGACATTTTGAGTTGTTCCGTTCCACCTGGAGGCGGTGGTCGAGATGCAAGCTCGGTTACAGTGAGTATTCGAGCCTGAACGACGACAACCCCTTTGTTTTTTACGAAGCGACTGTTTGCGCGCCTCTGTGATACCATACATCCCTCGACGATCGACCATTGAGCAGCTCACGCCCAACGTCGAGGTGGCGATCGGCTTCACGCTCGTGTCGTGAATTTGTGAAAATGTTTTTGACCTTTAGGTGACAGGAATCGAGGAAAGGGAGTAAACCATTACAACTCTACGATAGCGTTTATATATAAATAGAGACGGGTAAGAGACGGGTAAGCAAAAGTGAATCCACTCAGCTGGCGCGGGTCTCTTCAACCCGAATGCTGTACGCCAAATGCCAACTTCGTTAGCCACGGAAATGTCAAATGTCGTACCATTTCCAATTCATGACCCCACATTCTAAAACACTATTGTCTGAACACCCACCTTTCCATGCCAGCACCGTGGGAAACACGCGGCGAATTTCCATGTCCCATTATATATCTTGCAGCCTCTACTGTAGACGGGGGAGGACCACTCCCAGTCCCTGCTCCTTCCGGGCTGGCTCGTCTGTCACCAGCTAGATCCACTCGATATTGATAATGCCCGGTCGTTGGGTTGATCAGAGGTAAAAGCAAGCAGATAATTGGTGCCGTGGTGATCTACCTGACACGAGAAATGACCACACGGCGGATAGCCCCCCTGCCCCTCAACCAATACCACTCCCGAACCCTGAGACAACTCAACAAGACTCGGGTTCGTGGCCGACTGGTAGACCTGGGCCATTTGTATCGGAATCCCGAATGCGGGATGCGATCAACTGCTTTCAGGGTTTCGATCAACAGCGCGACGAGTGGTCGCGAACTGAAGAAAAGGTCCTCCATGTCGCCGAATTTTCTATGACTGGTCGAGGTGAGTTCGGCGTCTATCGCAGTCGATCTGAATAACAATCCGTCTAGAGATATTTATCGGTCATGTCACGGAGCCGCAGTTGGCTATTGAATTGAAGGTGAGTATCGAGTCTCTGTGGCCATTCACATATTCACATCTCACCTGCTACCAGAAGCCACGTCCTGAGGGTTGTTTCAGATTGTTGTGAGCGAGGCGTGGTTGTTCTGCAAGGTTGTTCCTATCTAATCGACTCCAGTTTCGCAACCTCCCAGAGGGGTCGAAGCGGGATCTACTCGACCTACACTCGAGATATTCTTTCCGCCTGCGGGGCGCCTGCGGCTGTATGGGCGGCGTTCCTCCAGGATTCTACTTCATCCTTTGATTCTTTTACTGACACTCTCGATGGAAATGCTACATTTCGTGGGTAGTCTCTGACATTAATATTGCCATAGAATGCTAATGTGGAGTTGAAGACGGGTGGATGGCCCTCCGACTTCACTGGAAGAAAGCCAAAAGCAGCTCGCACCTATTATCAGAGCCTTATTCATCATGGTTTGAAAGAGAAAACAGTACCACGTCACCAC
>Ga0307513_10013057_pt1 | contig 10214 bp, 9 predicted proteins | sample 15_EM_MG_FD_202174 | JGI IMG/M metagenome (GOLD analysis project Ga0307513, IMG submission 202174) | Populus trichocarpa ectomycorrhiza microbial communities from riparian zone in the Pacific Northwest, United States - 15_EM | ecosystem: Host-associated > Plants > Roots > Unclassified | place...
CACACTTAGGATTGACGCAATGGAGATCCACACCTGCGCATCTCCCATGTGACGACCAGGGCAAAACCTGCGACCGTATCCAAAGGCCGAGGAGAGCTTGTCAGTTGGCCAGAGATGTTGTAAGTCGTCTTTGTCGCCTTCGCCCATGAAGCGCTCTGGGATAAAGCGCTCCGGCTCTGGCCATGCTTTTGGGTCATGTAGAATACGCCTTCATCGCCGGTGAGGTGATATTATATGGGCTAAGCAAGTGGGCACGAACCAGGAGTTTCCAACCACAGTGGTTCCGGCCGGGATAAAATACCCATTGAATTCATCGTCTCGAGTGACCATGTGCGGTAATCCTAATAAGGAATCAATAACGGCTGAGAATTTATCCACAACTGCAACACACCTAGAGGCGCCACTGGATTCCAGCTAAAGGAGGCCCAGATACCCTTCAATAAGTAAGATGGTGCAAATAATACGGGTCCGGACACTGACCGAATGACCTCCTTGAGAATCGCATTCGTGTACGGGAGGGAGTGCCTATCGCTAAATTCAGGGAGACGATCCTGGCCAACGACAGCATCAAGCTCCTTCTGCGCCTTCATTTGCACCTCGGGATAAAGGAGCATGACTAGAACAAAGGACGTCAGCGTCGAGACGGTCTGCACGATCATATCAGATTTTGGTCCACCCAAAGAAAGTTTAGGAGGTCTAGAACTTGCACTTTCAGCCCCAGCAGCATATGCAACTCCTGCACAATTTTTGATTGTTTCAATCTCCTCTCCGACATTCTCCTTTGATTCCAGGTCATTCAGAAGGTTGCAAACAAACGAAGGTGACGCGGTCCCGTTTTTCTAAAATTTCAACCCTTAATTCAACACATTTGTAGACTCGGAGGTAAAAGTCGATCGGGGCTTACCATTTCGTTGAGAACGGTCTTAAACGGTTCATCTCGCATGCTCATAACGGCATCACGCCGTTCACGGGCTTTGCGCTTGAAGGAAGCTCCAGGAAGCCACTCGCTTTATTTAAAGATTCAAAGCATATTCAGAGCCCGGTAAATGGAGGGCGGGAAGCAGAAACTCACGGGACATGCTTGACTTGATCCGCGACGGGGCGAGTAAGTAAATAATAATTGACAGGCAAATCGGACTATGCACTCACGACAGGGAAGAAGGTCGACGAAGAAGGCGCCGGGACTGGCGGCCTGGCCCATCCCTTCCAGCGCTTTCTCCGCTATTGCGATATACCGGTCGTTAGTGGGTGCGATCTTAATCCCATAGGTGACACCCATGATGACAGCGGCGGCATTGCTACATAAAACCTATATCAGACTTCCAGGGTGAAGGCGGATAAAAAAATGCGACTCACTGGCGTAAATGGTAATCAAGGTTCTCGGGTGAATGCAAAAGACGACGGAGGAGTGTGTGCGCTTCTCGTTTTTGGATCGGCCAGTATATAGGAGCCACTGATTGTTGGAATTGGCGGTGAAACATACGACGATGTTTCTTCCAGCGGCTGCCTAGAGACAAAAAGCCGTAAAGTGGGTCATGGGAACTGGTTAAAAGTAAGATCATACCGTAGCGCATATGGCCAAAGCTAAAATTCCACCCCATTCTTCCCAAAAAGCATGAGTCAAACCTCAAAAGCAAGGCTCGAGATGCAGACCTACAGATCGTGGCTCATAGGCGATTCGTTGCGATCCGAATAGTTTACAGAACGTTTTTCGAACAGCTCGCGGGCGGTTTCGAAAGAATTCACAAACAGTACGTTCTTGCCCAGAGCGCTCAGAAACACCAAATCGCCTAGTTGAGGTTGTTAAAAAGCGGCGAGGCAAATTTAAAAAAAATAAATCACCGTACCATACTCGTCCGCAAGTTTCTGATACGCTGCAGATTCATTGTCGCGCGCGATGTCAAACATGTTCCCTACGATCGGGAGAGGCTTGGGGCCCGGGGGGTACGGAAGTCCTCGTGGGTTTGCGAGCCGATGCGTCCGCCACCGTCGAACGGTCGAATAAACACAGAACACGATGGCCAAGAAGGCCGCAACGTGGTAGAAAGACAGGTTCTCTGTCATTAATCTTTGTATCATCACCTCAGTAGAAAGCGAGCAGGGGAATCCCAACGAATGGAGGCGAGGATGCAAGGAACGAGACGGGTGTGGGCTGCTTTATAACGTCGGATTGTTTGGGGAATGACCGTACTCATAATTTGTTTGTCCATGGTAGGTATCGAGATAGGTAATTCCAGTGCTTCGGCGATGGTATGTGGCGAGCGAATGTGGTGACTCCGACCAAGTTTATTCCGCTCAATGTCTGAACAATCGCAGAGGCCTTGCTCTCCGTGGAGGGAAACTGTTCACTTGGGATCTGAACGCACGTTGCCGAGGTATAGACTGTGCTGGATTTGACCAGAGCCTTGACATCCACGGCGCTCTGCTTCCCGAAACGAGATGATAACACCGGAGATAGACAGGACTTTGGTTAACGTTGTCGGGTAGCCCAAACTAGATCGGGAGGTGCTGGGGGACAAGATACGTCGTACAAAGGAATCTAGTAATAATGATAAACTTGAGTCTTCGGGAAGCTTTCTTGTAATTCATTCGTGCTTACGCATATTATCCGAATACCCTCTCCGACCGAGCGGAGGCACCGATGCAGGTCTCAAGTAAAATTTCCGCCACTTGGCCCAAAGAAGGAATCAAGCGTGGTCGAGCGATTTAAGCCTGAGTAAACGCAGGTAGACGCGTAATAGTCTGTAGTACTAGATGGTGTTTTTCAGTCAAGTCGGACGAGAGGCTAGAGCGCGAGCAGCCGGAGGTTCTGGCGTTCATAAAACCGAGAAACTGGGAGAGTTATTGTAGAAGAGCCAATAAACGTTAGACACGATATTTCATGTTGGTTTCATTGCAGTTCGTACATTGTTGTGGCTGGGAGAAAGCTGCACTGAGCACTTGCGTTACTATCACATGCATAAACGCACATGGCATGTGATCAATTTGTCGCGTCGCGCGTCGACGCGCGAGAAGGAAAGGGACATCCATTTTTGTCAAGTAAAAATCTGAGATTGCGGAATCAAGAGAGATGCAACTTCAACGACACAGAAATCTAATTGAAGGGTTTTCGCCCGACAATCGGCATTCGAGAGGCACGGCCTCGGGAACTTGAAGTTGTTGAGGTCGGCCGACTCGGAGTCTGCCACACTCCTCAGCTGACCCTCTCACAATCGACTTATGTATGTACAACCCCCGCATAAAACCCTGGAATACTGCCGAGTCCCCAAAACTTGAAGTCGCAAAAACACCGCAAGCAGAAACCGACAACTCGGCTGCGCAACCTCATTCGACGATGTTCTGCTATCGTGGCGTTTCAAGCTTCCCAAGCCTTCTAGACAGAAAAAAAGGGCAGGACGCCTCGGAAATAACGATGAGTAGAAAAAACACAAGCTTTGTATACAGCATAAAAAGTAACAAGGCATTGCAAGATACAAGACAACAAAAAACGATACAGTATGTACCCAAAAAGCAATAATGTACCTATACAGATGGGAGACAAATTCTAAGAGCCATCATCGTCAGGCTAGCTACGGAGGACTCCACGGCAGCATAAAAATTTGAATACAAAATAAAAAGAGGAAAACTGACGGGAACTTGTGTCAAAATACGCGAAGAATCGACAAACAAGAAAAAAAAAAAAATCACTCAAATCATTGAGAACCCCCCGAAATCCAAGAACGCTTCACCAAGCGACATCTTACGCACCACCAGCGCCTCTACGATCAACCTAGGCTCTTCCTTCTTACCATCCGCTTCGAGCGCTTTGACGACCCCAATGGCAGCCGTATCAACATCCAAGTGCGATTCCCCTGTAGAATGTTCGGAGAAAGTGGCGAACGACGGCACGGCGGTGGTGGGAGATGCGAAAACGTCGTCATCGTCGTCATCGAGGTCACCCACAGTGCCCACGCCGAGCGTAGTGGACTCTGCAACGGGGACCATGCGAGTTGGTTCTTCTACAATTTCGACGTGGAGGGCTTCGAGGCTGATGATGAGAGCGTCGTCCTCAGTGGCGGCCGAAACGGCCTTGATGGTGTCTTGACGAGAGTTCGTTCCTTCAGCATCGACCGCATGGGTCGCTCGAGCTTCCAAAGCCTTCCGTTTCTCATCGCGACGTCTATCGCGGCCCTGTCGACGCAATTGACTCTTTGTATTCTCTGCAGATGCCTCGTCATAGGGAGCGGCTTGATGAGCAGACCTCGGCGACGAGCTTAACATGCTGAGGTGCTTGTGTTTCTTTATCCTCTTGTTTTTCCCGCCCGTTGAATGTGCATAGTGAGGGTGATTGTGCATCCGGGCACGCATTGGACGGGGTTTGAAAACAGAAGAAATCTCGAGGTCGATCATGAACCGCGTGGTGGGGATTTCGCCATCGGGGTCGTCCAACTCTGGATCCATGGAAAAGACAGAAGATAGTGATTCGTTTGGATGCGCCAACACCTTGTCCAGCACCACCGTCGCGGAAAGGTCATCACTCTCGAAATCTACTTCCGTCCCGGACAAAGAATCGTCGGTCTCGACCGTCGAGTATCCTCCGTCGTGGGTGCCGTCCTCTGTCCGCACGCTCCCGCCTACCCGTTCTCTGCTACGTTTCGCCAAGGTGGCCAAAACCGCTGGGACCTCAATCTCTTTGACCACGATAACACTCGCCCCGATTTCACCCGCCATCATTTCCAACGTCTCCAAGCTCTGCTCGAGTTCCTCTCGAGGAAGCCCAATGAGGTCCCCAGAGTCGGCAACTCCGAGCTCGTAGTACGCCTGGCCGCCTCCCTCTAGAAGGCGCCATTTCATTTGGGTGACGAGCCGTGCAAAGCGGGCTGGAGACGGGTTGAGGAGCTGCAGTTTGTATTCGACATTTCCGTCGTCAGCCTCTGGAACGAGCCTTGGAATGAGTTCGAGCGGAAGGGGACTGGGAGTCCGTATGAGTTTGGCGGGCGGAGAAGGGGAGATGGACATGAGCGAATCCCATGGGCTGGGGACTCTTGGGCTCTCGGATTCGGATTCTCCGAACATCTAATTAAGATGGGTTCGGTGTGTTCACGTGTGTATGTTCTGAGCGTCTATATAAACGGCGGCTTTGAGATGGATTGGATGGGCGTGGTGTATTAGTGTGATCATTGTCCAGGATTTTTGTTGGTGTTGGATACAAGAAAACGGAATCTGTGGCGGTTATAAGCTAGGCGAACCAAGTGGTTGAGTCAATTTACCGATCAAGCTGTGCAGACTGTGGACATGACTCTAGAACAAAGACAAGCAACAGAGTGACTCGATAATCAGTTGTTTGTATGCCAAACAACCCCTTGCGGTAATCGTGGGCAATAATATGAAGGATACTTGTAGCACAGGACTCTGCTAGTTCCTGTGCAAGCCGCCGTCTTCTAATATGAGTGTGAACAGAGGAGCCGAGTATAGTGGTAAATTTTTGAGAGGGACGTGAAGTTGGTATTCAATGTTGGAAATCGGTAGCTTGATATTGAACATATTGAAGCTCCGCTTGCCCACTCTCAACCGCTCACTCCTGCCATGACGGACTCAGATACTCTCCCGTTCTATAACTATCTAGGCCAAATCAAATATTTATCTGGTTATCCCTTATCTTTTGGAGACTGGTCTCCGTCGACAGGTGAACTGTTGTCAACTGAACAACAGTCTTTAATAGACGACATCTCCCGCATCCTTCGTAAATCGCCAACTGAATCACATATTTGTGCAGAAGATATCAATCTGGCAAGTAATTAATCTTCTCAACGATATAACTCTGATCTCTTTGTCCCACAAGACACTTGAAGTAGGCTTTGAAGACGGGTCCAAAGTCATTGCGAGAAAAATCCTACCAAAGGATGGAGCTGACTTGGGTGACGGGATCCAGAAGTTGGGAACCGAAGCCCGCCTTCTAAAATGGTTGGCCGAGTCTACCAACATACCAGTTCCCCGCATTCTATCCCCGCTGGACGTTCAGGACTGCAACATTATCATTATGGATAAGTTACCTGGCGATATGTTATTGAACATGTATGGCACTCTTGGTACTTCAGCAAAGGCACGTTTAAACTTTCTTAAACTTCATTTATTCTCTCACTAACAAAGTCATTATTTAGGAGCGCCTTGTTGAGGCGTATGCCCTTATCGCCCTTGATTTGTTTGGCCTAGATGTACCACAATGTATCGGTACATTCGTTCCTGATATGTTATCTGGATCCTTCGACGTCATTCCTATGATTTCTGTTCATTTTCGTGCTATCAGAGTATTCGAGGATATCCGGCAGTATCTTGACTTCTTGTTTGAGGTGAAGAAAACTCGCCTCTTATTGGTATAGACGACGGTGGTCACATCGACGAGTTAAAGCGACATACCGAATATGTCTTGAACGACCTATTATCCAACCCGAATGCGGCTAGACTTTTTCGCTGTGTTCTTGTTCCCAGAGACCTCAACGACATGAATATTCTCGTTGATAAGAGCGGCTCTATCACTGGTGTGGTCGATTGGGAATACCATGTTCTCCATCCCGCTGTTCTTGCAGCCAGTTATCCCCCATGGCTTTCGTACGAGGGTTGCAATGACCCACGTTTTGTGGATCCTAAACAGACATTCTGGTTGGATAGTCCGGAGGAAAGCAAACGCTTGCGCGATCTATATTTGAAGGTAACACAAGTAGCGCATTAAATTAGGAAATGACTCATATATCTGGCATGACAGATCGTCAAGAATCGAAACCACAAATACTGGGAGGCCCTTGTTCTGGGTACTCGGCTCAGATCGTGTGTTGAATGGCTGTTGGATACTCAAAGCGATCCCGGTTGCAGGAGGATGAAAAAGTGGATGGAGGCCACATTTAGCGCATATGAGCTGGGTGTTTAGTCATTTTTCTTGTTCAATATTCAGCTCTGGTACTTGTGTTGTGAAGCAGGAAACGTCAAGCTGTCTACGTGGCGGCAGGGGATTTCATTGAGCCCTAGAACCACTGCAATGGCCAAGTCTTCGTACCCATCTCTTGCCAATCCACTTCTCCGAGTCCTCATCAATCGCCGTTTTGGCGCCTTCGATGAAGAAGAATATTTGCGCCATTCCACGGAGGACTCTGGAAAATTGGTGGAACAAATTAGTCTCGAGCCGGTGGGGTAGTATCGACCATTTTTTGGCTTGGTGTGGAAAGGAAAAAGCCAACCATGTCAAATTCATGTGGCATACCTATGGAGTGAGTCCTCGTCATCGCGTGCCCCGCGGCGACCGACTAATCGTCTCCCTTTCCCTTATATAGCGTAAGCCGTTGCCCAACGAGGGGGTCATAGCCTTAGCATTGGGCGACCATTTACCTGTCTGTGTCTACGAAGGGGTCTTGCACAGATTCACGCGTTTTGCTTCCATTTCGCCGATACATTTCTCCGCCCTGTGAAGAAACCCTCTAACGTCAGGATCTTGGTACTACCGGTTTTTTCTATATTCGACTCACTCCAGCAGTCAACCCAACAAGCCCATTAGGCTGAATTCGAAGGCGGCCCTGATGGGCAGATTCTCTTCATTCCGGAAGGGACCTTGCTTCGTATTGGACTGGACAAGGATCCGCATCACTCTCACAGGATACCTACCTCCCACAGGATACCTACTTGAAGTCAAGGTGCTACCAGGTTCGACATTAGATCCGTCTGCGACTTGATCGACATCTCTCGCACCTTCAGATTTTGCTCTCTTTCTCTTGTCCGTTCTTTTAGGCCCTGGAAAATGATTTCTCAAAACGATAGTTGAGTATCTAGCACCCCCAGGGTGAACGTATATTGCCATTGAATATACCTGTCCATTCTTCCAGTTTGATATACAAATAACCTTCATTGAGGTTTCCGCAGATCCCTGCTCTTCCGGTGTGCTGTCGAACTTGGATTCACGAAGGTGAAGGAAATGTTGGCCTTTGGGGAGTTCGTCGCTATGGAGAAGACGTTCGAGGATGCTGTGGATGACCTTGGGAAGTTGTCGGCGAAGGCTGCTTGAATTCATGTCCTAGTCCTAGTCAATGGAATTGAAAAGAAGAGCGTCGATTTCTGGCACCAACTTGAACGAGAGTATCGGCTGGTTCTCTCGGTTTGGACTTAAACCTGATATTTTTTTTTTAAGTCGTGCTTAGTACTGTTGTTCAAGTTACCTATTCATTCTGGACCCACAGGGGTTTAACGGTTAAGAACCGTCGGTCGGCAGCCATGCATAATATATCATATCGCATCGATATCATCCACGCATCACCTATCTACCGACATCTCAGAGATTCGACCAGGTCAATAGGTACCCAAACCCTTTCTGAATCACAGAATGCCAGCGGAGTTATATGATAAAGGGTTCTGTCCATGGACTTTTTGGGAACTTTAACGAATCCTTGACGGTCCTTCAAATAAATTGTATAGTAAATCGACCATGTACAGCTATCCATATAGACAAAAAAAATTGAAACCCGTTGACTTCAAACAATGCTTAGACCTGTGCCGAAAAGTCTCAACTTCATCAGGAGAAATCCTCCATACAATTTGCCCAAACCTTAGCCTTAGAAATCTACTCCGTAAATGGGGAAGAGCCTCAGTTAGTTCTGGGGCTTTGAGTGTCGAAAAATCCCAATTAGCATATCAGTACTTGCGGCAACTACGCACATCGGCAGGTTCCATCGTTCCAGGCCAGCCAGCTTCTCCAAGCTTTGATGCCTATGTCATTGTAAATTCAAGAACGAAAGTGAGGGGGATGGATCCCGTCCACAAATAGCCTCGGCCCATGTCCATTTCTCAAGTGTCATCGAAAACGAGGGATATGGTACAAGAGCCGCTGTGGGAATCGAAGAGCGATGAAAGGTCATTAGGAACAGACGTGGCAGAAGAATATGGGGGCTATCCTCACATTGGGCTGATTCCACGCCATGAAACTGTTGGCAAGGGAATAAAGAAACACTTCTCCGAGCATCTTTGGAGGAAAGCGAGGGGCTCCGGAACTCGGGGCTCTACCCTTATGAGTTGTGGAATCCAATTGGAATCTGGATATTACAAATGCGCAAAAAGGCGTCGCCGCAGGTCGCCGCGTAGATGATGCATCGAAACTTAACTAAAACGAACAGTCTATTGGAAAGACCAACTTCTCCTACATTCCTTGCACATTCCCCACGGCCTCGAATACCTTTACTATGGCCACTCTGGGGTTGTTGGCGGTTCAAAATTCGCTGGCGCCCTGCCTATTCGAAACTTCTCGTAGCCTCCAGGTCAATTGCGAGATCTGAGTGGAATAACTTGAGTGAAGATGAGATATGGACCCAGATGTACCAATGGTTGGTATCGGTGGATATGGAAATTTTGGAGGCTTCAAGTTGTAACCTAGAACGCCAATAACACGTTCAACGGTGACGTTGTCGTTGAGGTAGCCGTCCTGTTATTGAGGGAGGATAAGTACCACAACGCAGTGATTGTTTAAAAGCCAGATCATATTATATAATCTATTTTATGTACTTAGGGCTCGGAAGCAGACTGCGGCGTAGACAGAACTTCCAGGACCTCCCACAAGAACGTAAGTCACCAATGACGAGAGCTAGATCTAGTGATGCCAATCGACTCATCATTGCAGGCATAATGGAGGGTTTGGAAGCCATGATCGCATCTCGCCGCGAAGCACTCTCTGTCTGTCCTCCTGGCCACCCAAATCGTTCCAATTCACTCATGAACCTCGCAAATGCTCTTTGGACTCGGTTTCAGCAGGAGGGCAAGATGGAAGATTTGGAAGATGCAATCTCGTCCTACCATGAAACACTCACTCTCCGTCCTCCTGGCCACCCAAATCATTCTACTTCACTCATGAACCTCGCCACTGCTCTTTGGACTCGCTTTCAGCAGTCGGGGGGGATAGAGGATTTGGAAGATGCTATTTCATCCTACCGCCAAGGACTCACTCTCTGTCCTCCTGGCCATCCAAATCATTCCGGTTCACTCATGAACCTCGCCATTGCTCTGTGGACTCGCTTTCAGCAGTTGGGGAAGATGGAGGATTTGGAAGATGCAATCTCATCCCACTGCCAAGTGCTCACTCTCTGTCCTCCTGGCCACCCAAATCGTTCCTATTCACTCATAAACCTTGCCAATGCTCTTTTTACTCGCTTTGAACAGTCAGGCCAGATAGAAGATTTGGAAAGTGTGATCTCATCCTATCATGA
>Ga0307513_10013058_pt1 | contig 10214 bp, 11 predicted proteins | sample 15_EM_MG_FD_202174 | JGI IMG/M metagenome (GOLD analysis project Ga0307513, IMG submission 202174) | Populus trichocarpa ectomycorrhiza microbial communities from riparian zone in the Pacific Northwest, United States - 15_EM | ecosystem: Host-associated > Plants > Roots > Unclassified | place...
AGATAAGGTCACCTATTTGACTAATCACGAGTAAATTGGCTGATGCTGCTGAAACACGGGCTTGAGTCTCAATATGAACTTCTGAAAGGGCTGGTATTAGCTGAAGTACAGTTTTGTAGACCTTTCTACTGAAGCATTTCTGAGGCGCTTCCTGCGTTGCTCCGAGACTGGCGGGTTCACGCCCTTCGCAGACAATCAGTATCACACACGTGGAAAACAACGAGCCCCAATCGGGTTTAGTAGGTGGGCCTCTTCTCTCGGAATGGAATGCGTAACGGCAGTACCCACCCCGTCATGTCGGTGCCACCAGAACCTTCGTCCTTGCCGGGACTCCTAAAGAATAACCAGTGTTATTTCCGGTGTTCGAGATGGAACTGGAAGGTATGAAGTAGTAAGTAACTCGATGACGGAAAGGCCGGAGCTAGCGTTCAGTGACCAAGTAATAAGTGATGCAATATTTGCGGCCTAATTAAATTCCCATTTGAGACTAACATTGTTTCAATCGCACCAAAGGGTGAAATAGATCACTTACTTATGCCGTCAATAAGGGGTGTCTTCAACGTACAACGGGAAATACCACACAAGGGGGTTTCCGATTTCCCTTCAATAATACCCGGTATATCTCGTGGTTGAAGTTTGAGTGAGATGACTCGCAAAAACCGCGATTTCTTGTCATCTCCGTTCCGCATGGGGGTTCATTCAGCCGGAAGTGAGAGGAGGAAGGTATGGGTTAGCCATTTCTGGTGGCTGTTACGATACTTAGTTATCGGACAAGGTACAACAAGCAAAAAGACTGATCATTTGCCACTTCTAAGGAGACCCAAGGGACTCAAATTTTTGGGTCTATGTAAATAGACAGTCTCTGCAAATACTCACATTAGCTGAGGGACTTGCAAAGATTAGGGTATGCTGCTGAGCATGGACAGGAAAACTACAAGGAAAGTCGTCATATCAGAATGTACACGAAGAGGCGAGGATGTTAGTATGTACTTTAGAGTACGTGCCTTCTGTTGCCCTTGGTCTGGACCTGATTCAATGGAGAGACGCAAGGGGGTAGACATGTTCATTATGAAGTACATAACAGATATGAATAGTGAGTAGATACAGGTGTAGAAATTATGAGTGCAACGGTGGCATGTCAAAGCAAGCGATATGATGAGACATTCTTCAAAGCAAGGTGTAGTATCAGTGATAATAGCAGCAAAGGAGCGCGTTCAGTGTGTACTTCCCGGGCAATAGTGGAGCGATATGGCCGCACTCGAGGGGAGGTGAGCGATCTATATTGAGGTGTGGACGTGTCGATCTCAGTTGGTGTATGTAGCGGATGTAGCGGGTGTAAGAGTCCTCGGCGGAGGCATCGCATCGGTTCCCTCGGCTATTGTCGCTCAACTTCACGTCGCAGCCTATAATAAGCTATTATGCGATGTGGGTTGTGAACTCTGGTTTTGTTAATGAATTGCAGGATATGCATCTGCTCGTACAAACACGTGAGTGCATAGGTTTTACATAGTTGCAATAAATAAGCATTTTGTGTTTCATCATGTGTTTTGAGGAGTAGGACTCCGGGTGGGAAACAGCTATTCAAATATCAATCAAGGAGGCATTTGGGGAAATCCGCAGATCACGTAGATTTGTTTGTCATGTATCAAGCCTCCTTTTTCGGCTTTCCGAGGGCTGAGGGCTGAGGGCATGAGTCACTGGAGCCACTGGAGTGCGTGTGGTATTGGTGTTGGCTTGTACGTGTTTTGCCGCTGGGGTGCTGACTTATTTCCCGCGCTTGGCAGTGGATCGTTCGACATTCCATGCGAGCGCCATGGAAAGGAACGACGACCGGAGCACACGATGGGGCTATGATATGATTACTGACCTACTGCTGCTGCTGCTACTGCTGCTACTGCCGCTAACTCTACTGCGTGGGGCTTAGCTGCGCCCGAGCGGTCATCGCTGCGATCACTTTGCTTACTTACTCAACAAAAAAAAAGCGGCCCTGTCTCGGCCTCGGCGGGAACGTCTGCTCATGCAAATTCCCTATTCTTAGCCTGCTTTATAGCCTGTTTGTCCCCAAAACTTTCCCTCTTTTGGTCTCCCCCTCTGCGACGACGAACGATACCCGCTCCTCTCCCTCCCCCTCCCCCTCCCTTCAACCCCGTCGCCAGCAGCAGCAGCAGCAGCAGACCGACGAACGATGCCATCAGTTCCTCGACTCCTTAAGCGTCCTGGAGTCCTCTTGTCCAAACTCTCCCTCAACTCGCAACACCGCGGTTCTGGCCGTCTACTTCGGGCCTCGCACAAGCCATGGGTCGCCTCGCTCCTCCAACGCTTGCCCATCATCACCCATATTTCCCTCATCATCCTCGTCGTACTCGGTCCTACCCGCGCCCCATATCTCCTCGCCTCCATTTTTCTTCTGACCCACGTCGTTTTCGCCGCGACTCAGGTCCGCTTGGGCTTCGGCATGCTTTGGTATGTCTCCTCCTTCACGTCCCCTTTCCATCCATAATCGCTCATCCCTCAACGCGTCTGTTCCAGCTGCTATCTCTACACTCGGGCCCATTCAAGAATCAATTGGTGGTCTTTTTTCCTCCGCGCCTCTCGCCGACAAATCTTTGACAGCGATGGCAACGACATGTCCATGACTGACGAACATTCAAACTTTGTACATCTCCCTCACATCATCATCGTCCCTTCATACAAGGAATCCGAAACCACTCTCATACAGACACTCTCCGTTCTCGCCTCCCATCCCCTCGCCAAATATGCATACAAAATCTGTCTTGCCATGGAGGAACGTGAGGCCGGTTCCCTTACCAAGGGAGAAACCCTCAAAGCAAAGTTCCAAGCAAAGTTCCGTTCTATTGCCGTCACGATCCACCCAGGCAATATCGAAGGCGAATTGAGCGGTAAAGGCAGTAACGTTCGTTGGGCTGCACGTTATATGGCCGAACTAGAATGTTTAGAGTGCGACCCAACTCCACGATTGCCTCTAGCCTCTAGGGTCCTTCCCGAAAGAATCCCAGATGCGGTTATCACTGTAATGGATGCCGATACGGCATTTGCCGGCGACTACTTCCTCGCTGTTTCCACAAAATATCTTCTCGCAAGTCCTGAGAAACGACGACAAATGATGTTCATTCCCCCCTTAATTTTTGATCGGAATCAATCAGACGTCCCAACGGTTACACGTGTAACCGATATCTTCTGGGCAGCTGCGTCAGTTCATTTCCGTTTCGCACTGAAAAAACAGATCACTCACCCGAGAATCATAGCGGGATTGGCGGCATTTATCCGTCCTCCGGCGCAAAACTTCCGACCTCGGCCTATTCGGTTTCCCTCGCACTCGCTGTACAAATTGGGTTCTGGGATGCCGGCCCACAAGCCATTGGAGAGGACATGCATATGTTGTGCAAGTCGATGCTTGACACTCGTGGCAATGTACGTCCACCTCCCCCTCTCAACCTCATGCCCTGAAATTCAAATCCTTTCAGGTCCATGCAGAAACGATATACTCGCCCGCGAGTCAATGCAATGTTGTCGGTAACTATGGAAGCGATGCTGGACCTGTGGCTCGGTTCCTATCAGACTGTTCCGCCCGATGGACGCAGGCAGTCCGCCATATGTGGGGTTCTTTGGGTATGCTTTAGCAGTTCCCCCAAAAAACTGGGCCCCATCTGAGTGACGCACCTGTAGACACCGGTTACGTTGCAACAAGGCTCGTTCTTGGGGATGTCGGAATTTCCCCCGAGCGTGCCTTAAGGGACAAATTATATCGGCAAGAAATGAGGACAATCATCCAGCAGGGTGAACTGGTTGGTCAATCTACTGCATCCTCAAGATGCCACAGCGTTGTGGATGCTTTCCAAGGGAGCGGGAGAAAGTCTAACGACAAACGCTTTGCAAACTCTCACCCTCTGCGTCAATACCCCGGATTTGCCGCTCATGATTCTGAGGAGGAGGGAGAGGGCATTACCCACGTTCACGTGGGGCCTCGTCCATCAATCGTGTCATCCTCCGAATCTTCCACTTTCACGACAAGCTCCGGATCAACCGGCCCTCCATCACCAATCGACTCTGATTCTGATTCCCTTGCGTCATTCAATCCTGCAGAAGCACAAGTAACCCGTCCAGTCACTCTGACATTCCCGGTTCAAAAGCCCAAAACCATGGTCACGTCAACTCATCAAACCTATCCCAACGCCCGAAACGACCTCCGGATTTTGCCGATTATCCTTCTGCTTCTCCGACTTTACGAAGCACATCTGATGATCTGCCACCTTGTCATCCTCGTCGCCTCCCTCATCATTTGGCCAGCTGTGCAATATCGTCTCCAGTTGCTCGTGGCTTCTCAGCCCAACATTTTGGGCTTTAACTTCTCGGGACTCGGAGGAACGCCCTCCTTCGACCCCATGGACCCATGGTCTCTTGCACGCGATCACGTTTTATCCTCCTCGATCCGACTCTCGCAATATCTTTCCTTGGTCGGATCAATCGGGTCCGTCGTGATGTGCATCTGCTACGACCTGTATCACCGGGAGGCGTGCTTGCGCTGGGATCAATCGATCACGGAAAGGGGGAATGGCTCCCGCACCTCCAAATTTGCCACGATCTTGTACTACCTCCCGTCTACGCTTTCCCGGGCGCTCTCCTCTCCCACCCAGGAGGACTCAACCAGGCTCCTTTCCACAGACGAAAGGGCCTTCATGGCAGAGGAGAACGACGACGATTTAGAAGCCAGTGCAGCCGACCCCAAGCCTCCCTTCAATCCCATGGATCTAGGTATACGACCTTCACCTTTCTCACGCCGGAACCTTCCGTGGTGTCTCTTTGACTACGCCGCGATTCCTGCTGCCCTCTTCTTCGGTGTTGCACCTCTTATTTACGCGCAGGTCTGTCAAATCTGGACAGACCGTCTCGTCTACCGCGTGTCCGGCAAGCCTCAGGTCCCTACCAGCGCCGCGTCGAAAGAGGGAGAGACTGTATAGTCGCACAGTCACATCAAGCATATCCTGATTTAGATTTCTTGGTCTCCCCTTCCCCACGTCTAGAGTGTCCTCGCGTAGTAATTCTTCTTGTACTTTTACGGGTTAATGTGGGTCTGCACGTGGAACACTAATTACGATTACGCATTGCGGGCGAGTAAAGTAGATACTGAAATACAGAGGAAGTTCAGTCCGCCACGGCGACAAGAGACCGACCAACCGCAAAGGAGAGCAACAACAAGAGTAAAGTAATACTCTTTAATAGTTCCACAAGTACAAACCAAAGTTGGATCCGTCCCAGCATAACGAAGTCGGAGTCGGATGTTTTACCGACGCCCTAGGCGAACGCCGCTCGACCGGTATCCCAATTCGTTGTCTTCCTCCTCGCCTTCAGTGTCGCTATTGTCATCGTCGGTCGACTGCGTGCGCGTATCGAACGAGCTCTCGCTGGCGGTCTCGCTCCCTGCGCGGATCGTGGGTTCATCGTCGGTCGAGAGCTCGGTCTCGGCTTCAGAGTCGGGCGCGGGGATAACGTCCATCCCGTCCGAGCCGTGGAGAACGTGCCCGGACCACGCCGATGGATCACCGTAGCCCCGGGGGATGGTGTGCTCGTGGTGCGCATGCGCCGGATGACCGTTGGGCCACTGCGGAGGAGGTGGTGGAGTTAGCGGTTCCGGTACCGGGTCCTCCTCTTGCAGACCGAGGACGATCCGCGCCCGCCTGGACAACTTGCCCTTCCCGAGATCTCGTGCCGCGAGATCTATGTTCTTGTTTTGGGCATAACTAATGATTTGAGTAGCATAGCGTGATAGTTCTTCGGGAGGCACGACAAGCGTGAAGTCGTTGAGGAGCAGGAATTGGAGTTCCAACTGATTCAACTCAGGTAAAGGCAAACCCCCAACCTGAAAGTAGCCAAAGGTCAGTTATCTGAGTTTACTTTATGAAGAGCGTTGACTCGCCTTTGCATATCGAGAATTTGTATAAAATACGTCTGAAAAAAACTTGCTCGCAACCGTGGCTCCAGCAATAACCAAACGGTGGACATTATAGCTGTCGATCGTGAAACTCGGTGGTTGGGAGTTGGGGGGCGACTTCGCGCGACCCTCTGCGTTTCTCCTTCGGGGACTATGAAGCACACCCCCATCCGATTTTGGCGACGTCGATCTGTCTGTCATATGAACCCTTTCCGCCTCGATACTGGTGGCAATCTTGCACATCCGATCAAAATAGACGAGCACAGCAACGAACGTGGTGTTGGAAGTTGGGCAATACTTAAGAATTCGAAGCAAGTATGATTCGAGAGAGATCTGCGGGATATGCCGAGCATGAAAGGAGAGTGCAGCAGTTCGAGACGAGAGGGCAACCCTCGAGGCACTGGTGAGGTGGTCCCATACTGGCGTACTGGACACAGCGCGAGTACGCTGTGTCGGGGATTTATGACCTGATGAGCCAGAAGTAGAGGATGCAGGCGTGCCAATGGAGGAAGAAGGTGAAGGAGCATCATCGCTCGTATTTTTCTCCGGACCGCTTGGCTGAGCTGCACGTAGGTTGGTCAACGCTGGTCCGGATTCAGGAGCTACATTAGACTCTCGAAGGGCATCGTTTGATGCCACGATTTGCTCAAGAAGCATGGCCATAATCTTGAGTAGGTCCGCTTGCGGGATGGCATCCAGCTCAAGGACTCCACGAGCCGCTCCTTTTAGTACACGCCCAGTGGTGATGTGTGAACCCGGACACCACCCATTTGCCGCGGCTGATGTATGGCCGACCGGGCTTTGTGTCGGGGAGAGAGGAGAGGCCATGTCGGGAGTCGAAGAATGGTTTGCTGAGTTTATTACATCGATGAATGCACCTTCGGCCGTGGTGGAAGAAGGGTCCGATTGCGGGGTCTTGATATGCAAGTTTCGACCTCGCTCATGGTGAGTGTGCTCGCGAAATGCGGCAACGATACGAGCTGGTAACCTACTCGGTTCGCTGGCAGCAGACATTCGGGAATGTGCGCTCCCGTATTGTGCGCTTGGCCCTTGAGCTCGTGGTAATGACAGGGGTCGTGATTTGTGGCTGGGCGATTGACTATCTGATGGGCCGTGATACGGGCGCGGTGTTAGACCCGATAAGGTAATGTTCGTGCAAGACAGTACGAACCAGCAGGACCGGATTGGGGCGAGCTTCCTCGGGAGTGCCCATGACCCAATGACCGCACGTTGTCCATTCCAGACGTAAAGGAATGCACTATGCCATTGACAAAGTTCCCAACAGAGGCTCGTGATCTAGATCGTGTACTTTGTCCATTAGTCGAAGGGCCGTTCATCTTGACGTTGGCTACACATACAGAGCAAAAGTCGATCAGCGAGCTTGCCAGTGACACCGCCTCGTCAACCTACGATATGAAGGCGGTGTGATAAGTGCTGAAGACGCGGTATGAGGGGATGTCTTGTGTGATTGCCAATTGGATTGAGACGAGGGACTGAGAGCAAGCATTCCGCGTTGAAGCGAGTCTACAAAGTCTAGTACGCTGAATGCGACAATCTAAGGTTCAACACCGTCCAAGGTACTGCGTCTGGTGCTATGGAGGGCCGAGGGCGTCTGGGCACAGCAGCTCAGTCCGAGGTTCGTATGTGGTCGCGGCGCTCGATGCCATCGAACTCACCTGGTGCACAGGACGGGGAAGAGGCGTGGGTGATACCTAGATGATTATCGGCGAGTGTTTGGCCGTGACCTTCGTGATCTTTTGCAGGCCGTTGCGAAGTCGGCTACTGTACAGGGAAACGACAACAGACGGGCGCTGAAAACGGTGTCCAAAGACTATTTTAGAGTATTCGATCAGACGTAAAAGCGTTGCAGCTGCGTGGTCTCCTCGTGTGGGGTTGACACTGGTCAAGGACTCGATCCTGTCTCTAGGACGCCGGAGTCAGCCACGGGTCCGTCTGACGCAGGCTGTGCAGGTGGAAGAGTGCTGGTTAACGAAGAGGCACTAAGCCGAGTGCGCTGGAGGGCGAGGTCGGTGGTGCCAGGACAGTAAGGGTCAAGCTTTTGGCTGATTTGGCTGTTCTATGAATAGTGGACCAATGGGCCTTGGCGAAACTGCCATTACGAATTAACAGTGACATCGAATTAAATTTCGACTTATTCCAAGCACGATACTATCCACAGCGAGCGCCAAGCGCCAATCCCGGTCGGCAGGGATGCTTAAATTTTATTTGCATCACGGCTCAATACACACGAATAGAGTCATCAATGAGCAATGCGGACGTAATGTGTCAATCCTGAGGTAACCCCCGGAAGAAACTCTGGAAGACACGCTGACAGACATTCATCCAATGCCCCTCAAACGTGCTTTGTGGCCTGTTCACGAAGTTCGGCAAGGAATTCTCCAACTTGCACGTTCCCAGTCACCAGTGCACCAACCAGTACCGTCTCCACGAATTGAATCGACTTTTCCGCTAGCAGCTCCCAACTATCCTTCTCATTTGCAAACCGCTTCTCCAACACCGCCAGCGTTAAAAGTGTGACCCATACCGAATCCTTAACCTCTTTCGGACCAGAGCAAGTGATTGAACCCGATGGCAGAGCGGGCAATGTGGCCGACCCAAGGAGCAGAGAGAGGAAGTCGCTTGTCGTCGGGAAGCTGCCATCAAACTTCTGGCTTCGAGCGATCCATTCAACGGTCAGAGTCAAGGCTGGAGGAGCAGCACTATGCCGTGCCGCAGGTGGAGAAGGGGTGGGAGAGGCGGCGAGGTCCGGCAGGGAAAAAGAGCAGTCCTCATCTGCGTGCATGTCCACGAAACCTTGCAATCCAGCTTCTGTTTGAGCAGCGTGCGCTCGAGGTGCAAAGGAGCTAGCTGCCTCTCCCTTGCGTGGCTTAGCTGAACCCACCATTGGCAGCAAATCAGCCTTCGAAGCAGAGCTGGAGGAGCTGGAACGAGGCAATAAATTCTGGAAGAAGCCTTGGATGGCGTTGCCTGGTCCGCCGCCCTTCTTTAGGCCGCCGCGCCCACTGGGGCCATCTAAAGAGTCCTTCTTTGGGCTGCTTCGCCGACTGGAGCCTTCCAAAGACCTAAGGCTGTGTTTTCTGAACTCCTGGGCAGCAGCCGAGAGGGTACCCGTCTTTTCCACGAGCGCATCCAACTTCTCTCCTCGAGCCAGAACAGAGTCGATGTTCTGTCGCATCACCTGAACACACTGCAAGATATTAACGTCGTCCGCCTCGTCGGTCTCCTCCATCTTTTCTTTCCTTGAGGAGAACTGAACGCCCGTCTCAACAGCAACAAACGACGTCGCGCTCGACGCGAGAGAATAGCGCCTGGCCAATCGTACAATCTCCGCGCGAATGACGTCCGTCGTCTCTTTGTCTTCCCAGTCTTGGATCAATGCACGGGCGGCAAGAGTGTGAAGGAGAGAGACATCCTCGTCGCTGATGTGTGCCTCTGCTGCGACTGGCTGGACAGGAATGTCGAGTGAGACGGGCGAACCCAGGACTTGGCCATGAATACGGGCAGACGACGAGAAGGGTGCATTAGGAGAGGACTGCCTAATGATGGCAAAGATGCTGCAACGGAATCCCGGGTACAGAGGGATAGGTAACTTCTCTGTCTTGGGTGCTTGTTGAATGCGAGGTGGAGGAGGGAGAACGATGGTTCGTTCCTTTGGACCCAGCTCAGGTGCAGTGTTTGTAGTGTTCGAGGCATCGAAGAGGCTGATGTTCGCAGGTGGAACAACAGGCGGTGAGGCGGGGCCGTCAGCCGCTACCATTTCATAACTTTCATCTATCACTTGCTCATAAACCTCTGGTACGCCCCAGTCGACTTGAATATCGTCAATTATTGGACCGCGAGCGGCACGGAGGAGGTTCATCAACTTCGCATCGGGTTTCTCGTTGTTCTGTGCACTGCATGTTAGCAGGTCTCCACTCTTCAGAAACGACACACTTACTCCGACGAATACAGCGACACCTTTTCCCGCTCTCGCGATTCCCTCACACATGGAGGAAGAGACATCGTCACCTACCCCCAGGCAAAAGGAACGGAAGAGCGTGTTCTTCTCCTTCGCCTGATTCGTGGCCTTCGAGACATTTGCAAAAACTCCAGGGATATCCCAAGCCTCTCCATCGGTGAGTACAAACACAGAGGTCGGGATTGGCTTGCCCTCGTGCTTTTCATTCGTCTTGCATTGCACGGCATATGCAAATGCCTGGGCTAATTCTGTCCCGCCATAGGTCGCTCCCATGGTGTCGATGTG
>Ga0307513_10013059_pt1 | contig 10214 bp, 12 predicted proteins | sample 15_EM_MG_FD_202174 | JGI IMG/M metagenome (GOLD analysis project Ga0307513, IMG submission 202174) | Populus trichocarpa ectomycorrhiza microbial communities from riparian zone in the Pacific Northwest, United States - 15_EM | ecosystem: Host-associated > Plants > Roots > Unclassified | place...
TACAAGATTGTTAGGCGGAAATTGCGGCATTTTTAGGGATTCGAATCGCTCAGCTGTCAAGCGACACGCGGCAAGCACCCAGAGACTAACTACTACCTGAGGTGGTCGCTCCGTCACGGCGGGTTCCATCCTCATTTGCATGCCGACGCGCATTGGCCGCGTCTGATGCGCAGCTTCCCAATTACGCGCGCTGATCTTGAGGGGCTGCTCGGCGCGAGAAGACGGGGAGCGGAGAGGGCATGCTCACCACTGCGGGCAGCTTCAACTTGAATTGAACGGGGCTCCCCGGTGAGCGCCTGAGTATCACGTCGTCCTGGGCAGCGCTGATCCCGATATTGCGAATAGTGACGCGGGCCCTCGAAATACTGAGTGTGTTAAAGCGATGTCCACCGAAGTCAACTAAATGTATGACAGCATTGAGTGAGAGCTGCGCTTCGGTCTGGAGCTTAGGAGCTAGACGCCTCTAACTACGATGAAGTGAAGCCCGGTAATGGTGCATGACACCAAAGTGAGCTAGCAAATCGTCCACTAAAACGGGTCAACTCCCCCAATCGCACGAATGCCAGCGGACGTGCGCACCAGTATTGCTGCCTCGCCGTGCGCATGTCCGAGCGGCGGCACATTCTCCGCGAGTCCGGACACTTCGAGGCCCGCCGTCAAGCGGGTCCGCTGAGCTCCTGGGCATGTCCGATTCTTAGCCATCAGTAATGATCGGGATGCCATGCGTGTTCCCGGCTAACATCCGCCTCCGGGAGGCATCATGCAATACAGAACTCACGCGCGCATCCTTTGGCCCTCGACTCTCTCGTTGCTTGCCGCGCTCGCTTTTGTTGGCTGCGTGCCGCGCTTCGCATACGTCGTCGATTCGAAAGACGACTCGGTATCCGTCTACGCGATCGACAACGCCGCCGGACGACTGCGCTCGCTTGGCTACACGCCCACCGGCACCAATCCGCGCGGCATCGCATTTCGCCCCGACGGGCGCTTCGCCTATGTCGTGAACGCGGGTACCGCGGGCGCGGGATCAGTCTCCGCCTATGCCGCGGATCCGTCGACCGGCACGCTTGCGCGTCTCGACGCGGATTCCACGACCCCCGGCATTCAGAACTTTCCGACCGGGCCAGACTCGCGCGGCCTCGCGATCCGAGGCGCTTTCCTGTTCGTCGCCAACTTCGGCCTCGTGTCCGGAGGTACCGGCAGCGTTTCCGCATTTGCGATCGATCCGACTGGCGGGTTGCTGACGCCGATCGCGGGTTCTCCATTCGCGGCCGGGATCAATCCCGTGGGCATCGTTTCTGATGGCACCTTCATCTACGTGCTCAACGGCGGCGCCGGAACTCTGCTCTTCAGCCAATCGAGCATCTCCGCCTACTCGGTGGCCAGTAATGGTGCGCTCGTGGGCATCGATGCAAACCCGGCCAGCCCCACCATCATCGACAATTTTGTGACCTCGCGTACGCCGGTGGCCATTGCGTTGCGCCATGATGGCCATGGAATCCTCGTTGCCAATGGGGATCTCGCCACGATCTCGGTCTATGACATCGATGCCGGAACCGGTGCGCTCGCGCGCATCGACGCCGACGCGGCCACTGCCGGCATCCAGGACTTCGCCGTCGGGTGGAATCCGTGGGCACTGGCGAGCGCCAATGGATTTGTCTATGCCGCCAACCGCACCGCCCTGACTACCGGCGTGCTCGCCACCTTGCGCCACTCGGCGGGCGCGCTGACGCGAGTCGATATGGATCCGGCCACACCCAACGTCGACGACCTGCCGCTGGGCACCACACCAGCGGCCGTCGGCATCGCCTATTCGACCAGGATGTGCGGCTTTTTCGGCGTGTGTTCGCGCAACGAGTATGTATACGCGGCGAACCTCGATTCACACGACATCGATACCTTTTCCACCGACAATTTCTCAACCGGCGCAATGTCGGCCAAACCCGATGCGCCACCTGTCATCGGTCGCCGCGGACCCATTGCGATCGCGACGACCTCGGGCAGATCGTACGTGTCGATCTTGCCGCGCCGCGCTTTCGTCGCGCACGCCGGGCTGACCGCCCAAGGTGTGGTGTGGTCGTACGACGTCGACCCATCGACGGGCGCGTTGACCCAGATCAGTACGGCACATATCGGTCCGGAAGGTGGGTTCGCCGGAAGCCCGAACTCGCTCACCGCCAATGCCGATGGAAAATTTGTCTACGCAGTTCGCTCACTCGATGGCCTGCTCGCGAGCTATTCGGTAAACCCTTCCACGGGTGTGTTAGGCGTTGCGGCGAGCGTCACAACGAGCTTCGGCAGCTCACTACCCGCCGGCGGGTCGCCCACTTATCGGACGCAAATCGTCATTGACCCGTCGCAACGCTTCCTCTACTACGAAACCAACGAGGGACTGACAGGGTTTTCAATCGAACAGACCAATGGAGCGCTGACACCACTGCAGAGCACCCTGTTCTATTGTTGTACCACCGGACATCCGCTCGTGATGCACCCCAGCGGTCGGTTCCTGTACAGCGGCGAGTATGGGACGGTATTTGAAATCGATAAGTCCACTGGACTGCTCACGAAGATGGGCAGGTTCTCTGCGATGAACCGGGCGATTAGTGATGCCGTGATTGATCCGAGCGGACGCTTTATCTATGCAACGGGACTCTTCGGTACCACCAGTTCTATTGGTGATATTGGAATCCTTGCCGGCAGGATTGACGCGAATACCGGTACCGCGACCGGAATCGATGCGGATCCAGCCACTCCCGAATTCGAGCTCTATCATTTTTCCGGCGGACGCTTGTTCATGGATCCTCGAGGCCGCTTCCTGTTTGTAGGCGCTGCAACAGGCATCACGGTCTTACGGATTGATTCAGCTTCCGGTGCGCTGACGCCGGTCGACGCCAATCCTGGCACGACCGCGATCGATGCGTTCGCGACTGAATCCTTCATGATGTTCAGCGTGGAGCCCAACGGACGATATCTCTACGTGCCGCAATTCACGTCGAACGGAGGAATCTTTGTGTACAGCATCGATCCCACGAGCGGAGCCCTCTCTCCGATCGACGCCGATCCAGGAACACCTGGAAAGCAGGGCTATCCTTCGAGCTTCAGCCCGACGGCGATCGCGTTCTGGTCCGAGGTCAAATAACTGCCCCACCGAGTGCCGGGAATCATTCGCCGCGCTAGTGCCACCAGGTCAGGACAACATCTTAGAGGCGCGCGTGGCGACGCTAAGGGTTGCAGAAGCGCACCATGTAGTTAGGGAAATCAGCTCGGGATTCGTCTCTGCCTGTGAAATTCATCTTGCTCGTGCGCTCGGTTTGCATTGTCTGGCTTGACCTGAAGTCTCCGGGCACCTTGGATTTGTATATGGCCTGATCTGGAGTCTGCGGACACTCCATACCGGGGTTTTCCTGGATCTGAGGCTTGTTGCCTCAAGCGACGGGCAACAGAATCGCTTGGTACCTTCGCGACATCCAGGTCAAAGGTATTTCCTGGTTCTGGTGCACTGGCGGAAGCGGGGCAGGGATTCAAGCCATTTAAAAGGTGGCATGAATGACAAAACGAATCGAACGCGACGCGATTTATTGCGGTCGCAGGTTCCAGACCGAGACTATTGAGCTCTGTGTCCGCTGGTACGTCATGTACCGGCTGAGCTACCACGACTTGGCCGCCATGATGGCCGAGCGCGAGGTGGACGTGTCGCACACGACGATCATGCGCTGTGTTTTACGCTAGCGGATGCACTGCCCGTCAGCATCACGCACGGCTGGCCCGGCTACATTGTTGAGCAGCTCAAGCTCATCGAACCGCTGACAAATCCGACGGCGCACGGCGGTACCGCCGCCAATGCCTTTCACGCGGTGATCCCGTCCATCCCGGGCTACGGCCATCTGTATCCCGCTCCGCGCAGTTTCAAAAAAAGTCAGTCCTCGCGAAAGAAGGGAACTCTCAGAGACACAGATTACCGAAACATGCATAAACGTGCATTTACAAGGATTAACGTGCATGCTAGGTTGCCAGCATGGACAGCAACCTTCCTTCCGGGCGGCGAGAAGTTATCGCCCGCCGTTTGCACGATGGCCACGCCGTAGTCGCCACGGATCTCGCCCAAGAATTCGACGTCTCTGAGGACGCCATTCGCCGTGACTTGCGTGCGCTAGCGGCGGACGGACGCTGCACCCGTGTTTACGGAGGGGCCTTGCCGTTGTCTACCGCGTCGACTTCGATCGAGGTGCGCAGCAAGGAAAATAAAGATCGCAAGCGGGCACTTGCTGCCGTGGCGGTCACCTTGATCAAGCCGGATGAGTTCGTGTTCATCGACTGTGGCAGCACGAATCAAGCCCTGGTTGGACTGCTTTCGCAATGTAAGGGCATCAGCGTCGCGACCAACTCCGTGACGATTGCCGCGGCGGTACTAGCCCACCGGATCCCTCTCTTAATGGTGGGCGGTGCCGTTAGTCCGGATATTGGCGGTTGCATCGATGCGGCGGCTGTGCGCGCTGTCCAGCAGCTCAATGTTGACCGCTGTTTTCTTGGCACGTGCGCGGTCTCGCTCGCGGAGGGCGTGGGCGCGTTCAATGCCGACGATGCAGCCTTCAAGCGCGCGTTACTCGAAGTAAGTCGCAAGACCATGGTGCTGGCAACCAATGACAAGCTGGAAACCCGGGCGCGGTATCGCGTCGCTCCGCTCAAGCGCATCAACACTCTCGTCGTGGACCACGATGCAGCTATCGTCGCACCCAAACTGATTGCCAAAGCCGCTTCGATAATTGTCACCGCATCTGCCGGGCGTTGATCCGTCGCGCACTGACGACTTTGCCGATTTCTTGCTGGAGCCTCCATGTCCTCTGCCGATAGTCCATCAGCGCGTCTTGCAACGCGCCTCGCCTTTCTCGTCGCTGGATTTGGCGTTGCCTGCTGGGCACCGCTGGTTCCATACGCGAAAACGCGTCTCGCGGTCGACGAGCGGATGCTGGGTCTGCTGCTGCTTTGCCTCGGCATCGGTTCACTGTTGGCAATGATTTTTTCTGGTGTGCTCAACAGCCGGTTCGGTAGTCGCCCCGTGATCCTGGTGAGTGGCTTCGGTCTCGCCGCAGTGCTTCCGTTGCTGACCATTGCTTCGACGCCACTAACGCTTGGTATGAGTCTGATGCTATTCGGTGCTTCGCTCGGCGCGCTCGATGTCGCGATGAATAACCATGCCGTCGAGGTCGAGCGCGACGCAGGGCGCCCCCTCATGTCCGGATTTCACGCGCTTTACAGCACCGGTGGTTTTGCCGGCGCCCTGTTCATGACGATGCTGCTATCTGTCGGCATCGCGCCCATCACAAGCTTGATGATCGGGTCTGCACTGATGGTGCTGATGATGCTCGCGGCGTGGCCACGCCTTCTGCGGACCAATCCGGCGGAGGGACAGCCGCACTTCGCCTTGCCGCGCGGAGTGGTGCTCATCATTGCCGTACTTGCCGCGATTACGTTCCTTGCCGAAGGCGCGCTACTCGACTGGAGCGCGCTGCTCATCACCGGAGCGCGTCTCGTGGACGTGAAGCAAGGTGGCATTGGCTATATGTTTTTCGCTATCGCGATGACGTTCGGGCGCTTCGCTGGGGATGCGCTGATCGCTCGCATCGGCGATCGCCGGGCTTTGCTTTGGGGCGGGCTGGTCGCGATTGGCGGATTTGTCTTGCTGCTGACGGCTCCCGTTGCGGCCATCGCGATGGCGGGCCTGGTCCTGATCGGCCTTGGCGCAGCCAACATCGTTCCAGTATTGTTCCGACGCGCGGGCAATCAGACCGTGATGCCACCAACCCTCGCCATCGCCGCGATCACGACGATGGGCTACGCGGGAATTCTCCTGGGTCCTGCTGCGATTGGGTTCGTCGCAAAGATGATTGGACTGACGCTTGCATTCTGGATGCTCCCGGCGCTGCTTGGCTTGGTTCCACTGTGGTCCCAAGTTGTGGCGCCCCGGAACAATGGAAACCGACAAGAAGCCAGGGGGACTGCGAATTGATCTTGCGCGCTGTTTCGCTTTCGTTTGGTCAGCGTGCGAAGCCGGGTCATTGCGCACCATTGCGCTTCTTGGTGTAGTCCGCGCTAAGTTTGTTGGGGGTTCGCGAGGTCAATCTCACGATTACGGGACGGCTATTTCCTGGTTCTGGTGCAGGCGGAAAAGCGGAGGAATTCGTGCCCTTTAAGGAGAGACTTTGAGGTCTGCACGAAGCGGCGACGGCGTCTTGACGTTTCGATAATAGCCGTAATATCGTGCCGCGGCATGAAAAGCAATGAAGTCATCAATGCCCTTGGCGCCTTGGCGCATGAGTACAGGCTCGCCATCTATCGACTCCTTGTGGAGCTAGGGCCGGCCGGATTGCCTGCCGGCGCTATCGGCGAACGTGTGGGCCTGGTTCCTTCGTCTTTGACGTTCCACCTGCAATCGCTCCAGCGCGCAGGCCTTATCACGCAATTGCGCGCGAGCCGGCAGCTCATCTACAGCGCGGACTTCGCCGTCATGAATGGACTGGTCGGCTATCTCACCGACAAGTGTTGTACCGCGAGCGGCGAATCGTGCGCGACAGCGTGCAAGCCAGTGCGTGCTGTAAAGACCGTTCGGCGGCGTCATGCAGCCTGAGGCGATCAGTCATGTGAGCGGCGCGCAAATGACGATCTCGCCTCGCCCGACGCTGTCGACGGTGAAAGCGTCGCTCGAATCCGCGGGACTGCCTGTCGAAGATTTGACCGAGTCGCATTGCGAGCATTTTTTTTTCGCGGGAGAGGCGGGAGCACCGATCGGAATTGTCGGTTTGGAGATCCACGGCGCTGTCGCATTGCTTCGATCGCTGGTGGTTTCGCCCGAGAAGCGGACCGCAGGTTTGGGGACAGCCCTGGTTGCTCACGCCGAACAGGCCGCGCACGCCTCGGGCGTCGGCGCAATATATCTGCTGACGACGACGGCCGAGCAGTTTTTCTTCGCTCGCGGCTATAAGCGAACAGAGCGCGAATTGGCGCCCCCCGCGATTCAATCTACTCGGGAGTTCGCTGGAATCTGTCCGGCGAGCTCCGCATTCATGATGCGAAAGCTCTAATCCGGGAGTGCCGCCGATGAAGTCGCGTGAATTGTGAGGCGTGAAGTATTCGCGGAGTTTCTCGGCGCGCTACTACTGACCGCAGCCGTGGTTGGCTCGGGAATCATGGGCGAACGGCTGGCGGCGGGGAACCTCGCCGTCGCGCTCCTTGCCAACACCGCGGCAACAGTCGCCGTGCTGGCGGCGTTGATCGCCTTGTTCGGTCCCATCAGTGGCGCCCACTTCAATCCGGTCATCACGCTTGTCGCGCTCTTCAATCGGAAGATTGGAGCCTCGCGCTCCGTCGCATTTGTGATTGTGCAGATCGCGGGGTGCTGCGCGGGTGCGATGCTGGCGAACGCGATGTTCGAGCTGCCATTGATTCACGCATCAACGCACATCCGGAACGGCGGCGCGCAATGGCTCTCTGAATTTGTCGCAACTGCAGGATTGGTGTTGATCGCGTTCACGTCGCCTTCCATCAAGGCAGCTGCTTGGCGCGTGCCCTCCTGGATCGCCGGTGCGTACTGGTTTACGGCGTCGACCTCGTTTGCCAATCCCGCGATCAGCATTGGCCGATCTTTGTCGGATACTTTTGCCGGGATTCGCCCCGTCGACGCACCGGGGTTCATTCTCGCCCAACTTGCAGGTGGCGTTGCCGGAGCGCTGTTGCTGCGAGTCTTTGCGGAACCCAAGGCCGCAACATGAGCCACGCGATGATTTCCCCGGAGAATGTGCAATGACACGAGGTCGTCAACTCACGCGAAGGGGATTCTTGAGGACAGGAGGTGCGGCGACAGTCGCGGGCGCCGCGCTCGGCACTTCGAGCGCACACGGTGAAGGTAGGCCTCAGGGCGATCCGCGTCGGCTCTACGGCGAACGCTCGCCGTTCGAGAAGGCAACGCGATCGTTCGGTGCTTCGACAGCGGCGCTCACGACGGGATCGAGTCGCGCACCGTTGCAGGATCTCGTCGGCATCATCACGCCCTCTGCGTTGCATTTTGAGCGGCATCACTCGGGTGTTCCGACGATCGACCCCGCTCAACACGAGTTGCTGCTTCACGGCCTGGTCGATCGACCTTTGTGCTTCTCGATGGCGGAGCTACGTCGCTTCCCGTCTGTTTCGCGCGTCCACTTCATCGAGTGCGCGGGTAATGCCGGCCGCGAACATCGTGGTGATCCCGGGCCCACCGCGCAGTTGAGTCATGGACTCGTGAGTTGCAGCGAATGGAGCGGCGTGTTGTTGAGCACGCTCCTGCGTGAAGCAGGCGTCAGGGCTTCTGCGAAATGGATCATCGCCGAAGGCGCCGATCCTGGTAGACACTCTCGGAGCCTTCCGATCGCGAAGGCGCTCGATGATGTGTTGATTGCTTATGGCCAGAATGGGGAAGCCGTTCGACCCGAGCAGGGCTATCCGCTACGCCTCGTAGTCCCTGGTTGGGAAGGCAACGTCAACGTGAAGTGGCTGCATCGGCTGCACGTCACTGACCAGGCCGCCATGTCGCGCGACGAGGCGGCGAGTTACACGGATCTCATGCCGAGCGGCAAAGCCCGCATGTTTACGTTTGAGATGGAAGCCAATTCCGTCATTACCCGACCGTCAGGACGGCAGCAGTTAGAAGGGCGCGGCTTCCATGAAATCACCGGGCTCGCCTGGTCGGGTCGCGGAAAAATCGCGCATGTGGAAGTTTCCTCCGACGGTGGCCGTACCTGGCGCGATGCGGAGCTCCAGGGCCCTGTCTATTCAAAAGCACTCACCCGATTTCGTGCGCCTTGGGTGTGGTCGGGTGAGGAGACGCAACTGCAGTCCCGCGCCACTGATGAAACGGGCTACATTCAACCGACGCGAGATGCGCTTATCGCCGTTCGGGGAATGACACAGGGGCCCGACGGCTTCAACCATTATCACGGGATCAAGGCGTGGAAGGTGAATCGCGACGGGAGCGTGGCCCATGTCTAGGTGGCTCACGATCCTCGCTGCTTTTGGCTTTGCTATTAGCATCAGCGCCGTCGCGGACACCGGCGTCCCTTTGGGAATTGGTCGCACGGCGACGGTTCATGACATCGCAGAGAGTGATCTCACCATTCTGCCCGACGGCACGGGCCTGCCCAATGGCAAAGGAACTTCGAAGGCCGGGGCCGCGATTTTTGCCGTCCGCTGCGCGGCATGCCACGGCGACAAGGGTCAGGGGCTGGGAGATTTTCCCGCACTCGTGGGAGGGCGCGGAACACTGACTACCGACAAGCCCGTGCTCACAGTCGGAAGCTATTGGCCGTACGCAACCACGATCTTCGATTACATCCGGCGAGCGATGCCTTACCAGGCTGCGGGCGAACTCACGGCAGATGAGACGTATGCGTTGACCGCGTGGATTCTTGCGCAGAACCAGATCATCAAAGCATCCGCCGTCATCGACCGCCACACATTGCCAGCGGTGAAGATGCCGAACAGGGATGGCTTCGTTCCTGATCCACGTCCGGACGTGCACGCACCTCAGCAATAGCCGCCATTGCCGGCAATCTAACAACTGAAAGTGATGAGGTTCTTTTGACTCCTGTAACGATTTACCACAATCCGAAATGCGAGACTTCGCGCAACACGCTCGCGCTGATCCGCAACGCCGGCATCGAGCCCACGGTCATCGAATATCTGCAGAAGCCCCCGTCTCGAGAGCAGCTCGTCGAAATGATCAAGGCCGCCGGACTGTCGGTTCGCGGCGCCTTGCGGGAGAAGGGGACGCCCTATGCGGAGCTTGGCCTCGGCGATCCGACGCTCTCAGATGACCAACTCCTCGATGCGATGATGGCTCACCCGATTCTGATCAACAGGCCCTTCGTGATCACGAGCCGCGGCACGCGTTTGAGCCGGCCGTCGGAGCTCGTGCTCGACATTCTCCCGCTACCGCAGCGCGGCTACTTCGCCAAGGAAGACGGCGAAGTCGTCATCAACGAAAAGGGCGAGCGTGTTGGTTGAGGCAACGCTGCTCTTCCGAGCCTGCGCGCCGATCTGTTCCCCGTGAGGGCCGTCCTTCGGTCCGGAGTTCTGTCGCCGGTCAGGAAACCTAGAAAAGCGTGAGCCCTTTGGCGTTCCATGGGCGGAACGGAATCAATTGCTGGCAGTCTCATGGCAGTAAGACTATGTTTGGCCTCGTGAAACCC
>Ga0307513_10013060_pt1 | contig 10214 bp, 16 predicted proteins | sample 15_EM_MG_FD_202174 | JGI IMG/M metagenome (GOLD analysis project Ga0307513, IMG submission 202174) | Populus trichocarpa ectomycorrhiza microbial communities from riparian zone in the Pacific Northwest, United States - 15_EM | ecosystem: Host-associated > Plants > Roots > Unclassified | place...
GATCACGGTTTAGTCTATCTGACAGGAACAGTTACTGGTATGATTACATTCGATATATGTTCCTTTTTGTATTTAACCTTGGAGCCCTCCCGGTGACATCCCTGATTGTAGACCAGAACATAAAATACTAACGGTATGTGCATGCATCATGGTCCATTTGATGTCTGATATAGCTACTAACTCCAGGAGGTACAACTGAGAACTATGCGAAAACAATATAACGAGCCCGTGTCAGATGGTATATTAAAGACTGCAAACCCACGTCCTGGATGGCGATCCTGTTTTAGAACGCACGCTCTCCACCCCTTATTCACTGTGCAAGTCCCCAGTTTCTTGATGGACTGAATACACAACATATTTTCTTCAATCGATTAATATTTCAGTCCAATACAAGGGGCGACACACAACTTACAAAGCTATGGCCAAGCCTTGATCTGTGACACCCCCATCATTCCTCTTCACAGGGACTAGCCATAGTTCGGTTAACTTATACAAACTATGAGAAGTTACTGCTTTCCAGACTGCCAACGAAAAGTTGGTGCCAAATAGAGATGATGTTGAACTGAGTGGTCAAGACCGGCCACCGGGCTTAGATTTCATATGATGGTGGGACACGTAGGAATGGAGGAGCAGTGCATTACTTTATCCCTGGAAATGAAGCAAAAGATAATTAGGGTTCATTTTCGGGGATGTTCACTGTAGCTTCCTCTGCTGTGGGTGAGCCCAATATCTTATCGTCTTGCACGATAGTCCTTCTAAAGGGCTCTCGTGTTTCTACTGGACCGGTGCTTGTAATAAGTTGATTCCGAATTCATTGAAGAGTTTTTGTTTGGCTGAGTAGATGGTACGTTTGACCCGATTCGGAGTAAGGCTTTTCGTTTCAATTCAGGACCGAGGAACTCGCGGAGGATTGACAAGGAAATAGAGTACTATCAACAACTCTTTCAAGTCCTCTACAGCTCGGTTGTTGACAACGCAGGTGTGAAGTCACTGAGGTAAGTGTTCCCAATGAGTGCATAATTGCTGCGTGGACGATTTCCCATTTCGTGGTTGCTCCTATACGTGCTCCTTTCGCTCGTCAGCGGTGTCCGGCTTGTTGACTCGTCATAAGAACGCCAAGACCCAATATATGCCTGTGTTTTGGCAATAGAGAATCAGAGATCTGTCGTGATTCTCGCGTGTGCACTTCAGTTTCACGAGTTCTAGGCCAGATCCCTGCCTGTTTGATCAACCCACTTCATAAATGAGAATGCCACCGCGTGTACGATATCGCTGAGTCGGTCCTCCGCGTCGCTGTCTATGACTCCTCGCCGTTACGCCCACGAATGGCAAGTTCCGTCCGCGCGTCCAGAAATTGTCGTGTAGATACTAGGCACAGTGGGGAGAACGATTATTGGATGTACTCCAATATGGTTGAGGCTTCCTCTCGCGTCCAGGAGTTGGCTTCTGGTCGAAAAGCAATCAAACCCAAGTTCGTCCGTGCCTTGATGGCTCGGAAATCGTTGTCGTTGCCCACAGCCATTTACACAGCACCTAGGCGTTCTTAGATATTCTTCACACAATGGTCAAACTTAGACGCGATTTTGCGGCGCGACTGGAGACCCAAACGGGGTGAGTGGTATCTCCACAGCGCTTGCTCGACGAGGGACGCATCAGTGATTTGCTCTTGGTATTATTTGGTATCTTGAGAGTGTTGTTGATCACTTTTCCCACTCAATATTTCAGCGTGGAAGCAACGGAATAACCAGGATTTGTGTTTTAAGTATGATATGTTCTACGAGGCTAGCGACGTGTGTATGCTGACTATGAGATGCTTGACCAGGCTAGGAAACTTGATTCGCTTGACTATGCCACAACAGATTGAGGACGAGATTGAGGAGGACTTGCCAGAGCAACTATGACACATTTGAGAGACTGCCTGGTTCATCAGCAACAGACGACACATGACACCAATGCCCACATACAGAATTTGATTACAGGATGGTCAGCTTGTGGTGTAGGATGTGCTTGAAGTTCTCGACGCCGAGAGTGCTGGAATTCTGTCGTTTGGCGGGAATTCCGTCAACCCATCGGATCTCTCTTCGCAATCTCTCTTCGATCCCTATACCCGAGAGTGAGTCTCAAGTCGTGTGACGCGAATAAAGCGCTGACCGGTGGCCAGGAATGCTTGGACGATCCTCGCGTGGCTCTCCAGGAGCTTCACGTCGAGAGAACAATCTTCGCATTCCAATAGCGTTTCCACTGGGACTCCGCCGATACGCCAATCATATTCAGTCGACGCTCGTAGAGCTTCGTCAACGATATCGATGGTTCCGATGCCATATACCTGCCGGCTGGTGAGTAAACCGCCTCATGTCTTCTGGCGTGATACTCACTTTTCCTTCAAAAGACTTGAAGGTGAGGTGGCCGCTGTCGACGCGTGCCATCCAGCTCTCGCTCAACATGAGGGCATTGCAAATTGACTGAACGTTTTCTGGTGCCAGGTTCTCATCGTATTCACCGTTAAAGAAGACATGGGCAAGTATGCGGAAGCGGTCCTGGATACCAACTCGATCAGCGGTCGGCTCGACGCCCTGAGCCATGTTGCTCACGAAGCGGCCCCTATCCTGGGACGTGGGGATAATCTCGGTGCACACAATGTTCTCTCCGGCCCCGGATAAGGCGCAGAAAGGGCCATCTCGTTCGAGGACCTGGGACAATAGGACAACTCAGCGACCAACCGGGCGACGCAGGCTAACGGGGGCGGACCAGATATTGCAAGTCTTCGTAGGCTTGCCATTCGGAGGCGAGTCCAGCGCGGATCTCCTCGTCAAACTGCGCTGTTCCGCTGTAAAAATTACGAGACCATGCCCGCTTGCGGTGCATGTTTTGGCGTTTTCCAATCGCTATACGGTACGGGGGAAGTCTCAGCAGACACCTAGGAGCCCTCACGGGGTTTTACTGACGGACGAGGAGGAGGTCAGCCAGCCAGTCGCCTGCTTCTGCATTCAACGCAGCGGCTTGGAATGCGCGGCAGTCGTAGGCTTGCGGCTGCAGGCGACGACCACACCCGCACGGGCAGGCGGTATCTCTACCTGTACCGGTCTCTGTGACGCGCTGGTGGACGCGGGCGAGGACGAAGTCGGCGAGAACGGCCGGGTTGGTGCACCCGTCGAGGACTGCGCTGATAACGGACCGGGTGAGGTCGCTTGTGAGAGCGTTCTGGAGGAGGATTTGGATTTGAAAGGTTGAGGCAGACATTTTGGATGGAAAACTAGGTTGCGGAGACGGGTGCGAGGCTATTTGCGCCAGGGCGACTTGCATTTGAAGACGGGCTTGGGGTCACGCATGTTGAGGCACACTGGATCACACTAGGATTATTTGAATATATTTCTATCTAGGTGCTCAGGCGGTGGGAAGGGTGGCGAGGATGGTGGTGGGACAAGCGGTCTGGCAGCTTTGGTCGCTTGCTGGGCTGGCCTATGCAGTGCACGTCTGGCAAGTCAGATTTCAGACTCCGACGCTTCAAACGGAGCACTTTTGCCACCCTAAGGCCGCTCCACCCTAGATGCCGCGCCGCCATGACGCCCATCTGGTGCGTCTCCGACCAAGGCGAACAGACAGTCTATCCACTTTTCAGAATATTCATCAAATTACAGCCCAACTGACTTGATCTTCCCTTGAGATCGCATCTGGGGCGTGCTCTTTTGAGCACCCCATATCACCGTCCAGGGCAGGTCATCGATCGCTGCTTGATCGAACTAAGAAATCGACTTTGGATAGTTAAAAGTAACAGAACTATTCGGGAATAGACTGCATCCCCACAAGATAAATTGGCCCAGCATCATGTCCATCGCGCGTCTGCTCCTATGACTAGCGGCCTGTGTATACCATCATGGAAGCGCCTTTCTTTACAATTACATGTCCTGTACACATGGAGGGCTTCCAAACACAGTCCGATTTGTCGATGGAGCAGGCACAAATCGACCAGGATACGCCCCACCATATTCCTGCGGCTTGAAGACGGGTACAGAATCCCCAGTCCCTGACTCATGCTATTTTCTCTCGCATCCTTTACGACCATCGCCGCCAATCCAGCACCGTTGGGACTATACCTCACACCCGTGGCACTATATCCACGTGCCGTAACTGTTCCTCCTCGAGTGCTCGAATTCGGAATGTGGTCCTTCTCCAACTAAGTGCTGATGCAACAAGTCCGACGGGTTCGGTCATTCTGTTGACTCCTATCATGGATCAAATCTCATGCTATCGCGTACCTCCCTGCTGAGGTAATTGACAAGAGGATGTGGAGATACTATCGGAACCCAGGTAGGTTCCCAATCAAGCACAAAGTGAGCCCTTGTTATAACCGCTCTTAAGACGCTCGTCAAGAGCAGAAGGAGCTCGGTGGTCCAGCGACCGTATTCCTCGTCCAGCGTGGAGGAGTCGGTATACAGCCCGATCACACCACTCAAATCTCCGTCAATGCTCCCCTCAACTCATCACCGGCGTACTGACGTCTTGTCGTAGAACTCTCGACTCGGTGACCAATTGACCTTTCGTTCAGCCAAGGTTAAGCTCAGGGAGTCCATTTTTATAGTCCCCGTGTCGCTAAGAATATCGGATGTTGGGAGATGTCTGTGGGGAATGCGAGTACCTCCTGTTTCCCCGATCTAAGGTGCCTTGACACTCAAAGACGAGATATACCTTATGCCAGACACGGCAATGCTATGGGTGCTCAGGATAAAGCTCGACTATAGGACCGTATGTGTAGACACTTCCTGGTCTATCTCTAGCCTAACTGATACTCCAAGAGTCATCACAACGATAAACCTTACTTTATTAAAGCCACGATTTAGGCGATATCACGACAACTACTCCAACCAAGACCAGCTCAATACGAGGACTACTGACTCCAATGGCAGCTTGACTACCTAGTTGATGTAGTTACCGTTTGTACTGCCATTTGTTCCATGAATACTATGACCCTTTTTCGTCAAGAAGACTATAATGAATGGTAGGTAAACGCGGCGGCCATAATTTCACATCTTGACTGTTTACCATGTCCATGTTCGCGCGAGATCCGCGAGCGGGTATCTTCCTAGGAGGCGATCGAGTATCTGGTCAGGAAATACGAGATCAAAATGGTGCGCAAACCCCACAAAGCAGATGGACGCGTCGTCTAATCGGAGACAACTTTTGTGCAACTTAGTCATGGCAGCTCTTTCCGTTGCGAACATCGTCAAAAGTTCACTAGGACCTCTGGGTCTCGATAAGATGTTGGTCGACAACATCGGGGTACGTGAGCGCTGCGGCGTCGTCTATTTTCCTCTTAGAAGCTTTCAGTCTTAAACGCGGCCTGGTTTCACCGTAAATAGGAAGTAACAATATCTAACGATGGTGCGACGATCCTTGGACTACTGCAAGTGGAACACCCGGCCGGGCGAATCTTCGTTGAGCTTGCACAAAAGCAAGACAAGGAGGTCGGCGATGGTACTACATCTGTCGTCATTATCGCTGCAGAATTACTCAGGAGGGCAAATGAACTTGTCAAGATGAAGATGCACCCGACAACGATCATTACTGGCTACCGTCTTGCATGCCGAGAGGCTTGCAGGTTTATGGTGGATCAACTGAGCAACAAAGTTGATGCTATCGGGAAGGATGCCTTGATTAATGCTGCTAAGACTAGCATGAGCAGCAAAATCCTTGGGAGGTGCGTGTGCAATCCTCTTAATGCCACGATCCGAACTTTTAATATTGTCCAACAGCGACGATGATTTCTTCGCACCAATGGCCGTTGATGCTATGCTAGCAGTGAAGACCATAAACCCTCGAGGCGATATCAAATATCCTGTGAAGGCGGTTAATGTCCTGAAGGCGCACGGCAAGAGTGCTCGGGAATCGATATTCGTGAAAGGATATGCACTGAATTGTACAGTTGCTAGTCAAGGTGAGATTCTCATAGCTGTCGACGTACTCTCTTGCCAATGACCCATTGCTTAGCTATGAAAACGCGAATACTCAACGCAAAGATCGCCTGCCTTGATATCGATCTGCGTAAGGCAAGGATGCAGCTCGGCATCCAGATTATCGCTGAGGATCCCGAAGAACTGGAGCGCATCCGAAATCGGTACTAACTTCCGTTCCGGATAAGCCCGCGCGCCTTAAAGCTAATTGACCTCGCAGGGAATCGGAGATTACTCTGGAACGTGTACGCAAGATCCTCGGTGCGGGTGCGAATGTTATCTTTACCACAAAAGGCATCGACGACCTCTGCCTGAAAGAGTTTGTCGAAGCTGGCGCAATGGCCGTCCGACGGTGTCGGAAAGAAGACCTCAAACGCATCGCCAGAGCCACCGGCGCCCAACTCGTCTCCACCCTCGCGAACTTGGAGGGAGAAGAAACCTTTGAGGTTGCTTACCTCGGGTCAGCAGAGGAAGTCGTGCAGGAACGCATCTCCGATGACGAGCTCATCCTCGTCAAGGGTACTAAAGTCGTCAGCTCCTCAAGCATCATTTTGCGCGGGGCCAATGACTACATGTTAGACGAAATGGAGCGGGCCTTGCACGACAGCCTTTCCATTATAAAACGCACGTTGGAGAGTGGGTCTGTCGTGCCCGGCGGAGGAGCAGTGGAGACTGCATTGAACGTCTACCTTGAGGGTTTTGCGAAATCCCTGGTACGTGACTTCCAGTCTCATTGCCTTTCTCTCCATATTCCCTAACGCCACCGTCTGACCTTCGCTTATCTGCATCCCATCCCATGACCAACAACACCCCGCATTCACACTTAAACAAATTTGCCGTTCATTCATTCATTCAAAAAAACAACCCCACCCGCACCGCCCCGATTCGATTCGGCGTACCTTGATCCCAAAACAGGCCTCGCGCGAGCAGCTCGCCATCGCAGAGTTCGCCGACGCGCTCCTCGTCATCCCCAAGACGCTCGCGGTCAACGCGGCCAAGGACAGCACGGAGCTCGTCGGCACGCTGCGCGCGGCGCACGCGGCGGCGCAGTCGGCGCCCAAGGACGACGGGAAGAAGAAGTACATGCGGTACGGCCTGGACCTGCTCAACGGCCAGATCAGGGACAACGTCGCCGCGGGCGTGCTGGAGCCGACGATGAGTACAGTCAAGAGTCTCAAGAGCGCGTTCGAGGCCGCTGTCTCGCTGCTGCGTATCGACGACGCTATCGCTTGTGCACCAGGTGAGTTTTTAGGGTCGCAACTGGGGCTTCTGTTTATTATTATTATTATTATTTCAATTCTCCTCGCGTGGGACTGGGTTACTGATCCGCTTGTTGCGCACACGCGCGACTTCCCTCCCACAGAACAGAAGCCCGAACGGGATGAGCACTAGTTTTTTTTCTGCAGCTGTCTGTCACCTGCTCCTCGCTATTTCCTTGAAGTGTCCCCTTAGCGATAATAGAAACAAATGCACAAGTTGAAAAAACAGTGTGCGGAGTCGCTCCGCTCTCTTGAATTGTCAGGCCTTGTGGGCCACGTGTCCGTTATGCTAGGCCCTTGTTGCAGTCTTGCAGTCGCGAAATGAATTGGATATATGTGTGTGTGAAAGACGGGAAAGACGGAGAGTGCGGTGATAGGGTCGAGTGTATTGCAGGCAAAAAGCACCAAGTCTCAGAGACATCACACAAGGCAGCGCGAACTCAGACGGACAGGAAGAGAACGAACAGCGAGCAGGCAGGCGTCAAGCGTCACGGCAGGGTCGAAAGCGAGAAATGGAATGGAATCTGTTAGAAAACCGTAGTAACTGCTGCGCGACAGAGCAAGTGATGACAGAACTAAACGACGGTATCGTTGGGGGGGGGGGCGCTGTGACGACGTGTGGTGGAATAGGGAAGGGGGGGGAACACAGGTGGGTCGTGTGGTGGGGGGGGCAAGAAGGGCAAACCGAAACCAAAACCACGAGCTCGAGTCGTATCAGGTACACTACTATATCACATACTATCTCAGAGTCAAACCCGGCAGTAAGGAGTGCATGGAGAGAGTCAGGTCATTGGTTATGTAAGGACGCGTAGCCTAGTGTAGGGGGTGTTGGGCAGGGGGGACATGGGCGGGCAACGGTAGCGTCGCAGCGCCGAGGTGGACTGGGGGGGAACAGAACAGAGATGGTGGTATAACACAAAACATAAGTTGAGCAATGGGAGACAGAGTCAGGGCTATGCATAACATACGGGACGAACAACAACAACCCTAGCAGCGTCCTGAGGGCGGGTGTGCACTGGAAGGAAGAGACAGGAGACGTTGTTGATGTTGCTTTTGTTGGTTTGGTTCTGCAGACGACATGTACAATTGTTTGTCAGGGACGAGGCTGCTGTGAGTCCTTGGTTTGTCCGTCGCGGGAAGCTTTGTTGGTTTTACGAAGACACGTTCACGCGATGGTGATGGGGAAGAGGGTGGTGGATGGGTATGCTCCGAGCCGGAGGCAACAAGGTTATTCAGAGATGAGGTAGACGAAGACCGCCCCAATGATACTGTCGATCGGAATTGCGACCCCGGAGTGCATGGCCATTCTAGTGAATCTGCCTCTGATTCTCCCTCAACGTCTTCTTCCATTCCAGGTGTCGAAAGATCGTCGTCTGAATCGTCTGGGAGTGGGTAATAGAACGGCAACTCAAGCGGGCCAATGGGTGGTATCCTCGGAGGGGACAATGAGCGGACAGGGACAGAGGTAGGAGATGGCACGGAGATGGTGGGTTGCTCGTCGGCAGCCGCGGACATGAGCCACGCGAGCCCCTCAGGATCGAGGTAATAGTCCTCATCTTCTTCGGGTTCTGGCGAGCTCTCCACATGGGCAACGAGCGCATGCGCATAGTCGTCCTCGTCGTCATCGTCGAGAGTGTCCAGGAGGGAGTCGAGCCAGCGCTCCTCGGCAGCGGTTTCTTCCGGTGTGTAGACGCGACCGTTTGGCATGGACGGGAAGACAAACTCGTTGTCGACGAGGTCTGGGGTTGGTCCGGGACCGGAAGAAGAAGACAAAGATGAGGGGACGAGTGGCAACGTGGTGGTGGGCGAACTCGTACCGGCGGCGGCGGCGGGGGAGGGGACAGAGATTATTGGCGGCGACGGCGGCGGGTTTGGTGGCTGCTGGTGGGCCTCCTGAGCTTCCGCAAGCGCAAGGTCGACGCGTGTGATCGAGTTTCTGAGCAGGACGCGCCTGAGGAGTGTGTCCCCTTCGCGGGTGCGATCCGAGGGCGAAGCGGCCGTCTGGAGCTTGCGCCGCGAGAGGTTTGAGAGCCAGGCAGTTGTGTCGATGTTGTGGAACATGTCTGGGGACTGGTGCTGGGTGTCGGGGGATGGTGGGGTGGGGAGTGGCAAAGCAGGTGGAGCGGTGGCGGGGCTACCGAGCGTGGTGGTGGTGAGTGTGAGCGTGGAAGACGTGTTGAACGACGAGGGGGTGTGGTGGGCGGTCGCGGTGGGCGATGAGGATGAGGGGCAAGCGCCTGAAGGAGGGAAGCGAGGGATGATGATGATGTGGATGATGTGCTTCTTGTGTTGTTGTTCTGAGGAGCCGGGTTGTAATGAGGCTGGGACTGGATGTCAGCGGGCACACGAGTGAGAATAGGCGAAGACTGGGACTGGGGGGATTTTCAGACGAGACGGGGGGCGTATGTCGCTCGCTGTGGGCTTATAGGGGACACGTCGACCCACGACGACAACGTGGGGTGCTCGACAGCACTTCTCGTCGCCCGCGACCAGGAGACTCCACATAGAGTAGAGGGTCGGCAAGCGGGGCACGGGGTGGACAACGAGGCAAATGAGATACTCACGCTTGGTGGTGGGATCTAGTAGCAGCTGTGTCGTATGCGGTCGACAATGTAGGGCTCGACGAGGATGTTGCCGGACGATGTTGTCTTGTTCTTCCGTACCATGCTAGTGCGCAAGCATTTACGTGGTTCTACGCAGTAAGACGAAGGGTGTTGCTCGCAAGAACCGGCGTGTTTAGTAGCTCATGGTCGCGCAGCAGCGTCGAGCGGGAAGTGGTGGTGATGGGGGGGACAAGTCAAGGCTGAGTCAAGGCTTCGCCGAGTTTTGAACAGGATTCGCACCTCTGCCTGACTCAATTCTCACTCAATCTCACTCACGCAATCAAACGCAAAACCACGCCAGAACTCTGCCATTCATATCGCTCCTCCGCCTCGGCAATTCTCTGCCGCAGGATCCACCGGCCACCAAATCTACCCACTACCTCCCCAGCTACCCAGCTACCCAG
>Ga0307513_10013061_pt1 | contig 10212 bp, 13 predicted proteins | sample 15_EM_MG_FD_202174 | JGI IMG/M metagenome (GOLD analysis project Ga0307513, IMG submission 202174) | Populus trichocarpa ectomycorrhiza microbial communities from riparian zone in the Pacific Northwest, United States - 15_EM | ecosystem: Host-associated > Plants > Roots > Unclassified | place...
TACGTTCTACACACGACGCTGTGGATGTGTGAGTTGATGGTGGAAGGCAAGACACCAATGAGCGTCGACGCGGCGGGGGAAATGGCGCTCGTGACTCTTGATGATCCTCCACCATCGTCTGGTGGCTCCCCTTCAGAACAACTTTGTTTCTTCGGAACGAACCCGTTCGCTGCTCTGTTGGCCGATGTTTTACCCGAAAAATACGACAAGCCCACCGGAGGTTGCCTTGGCGGAATCCAAGCGCACGAACTAGCGGTATCCCGATAACCCACACGATCCTCTGGTCATCATATGGTTACCCCATTCCTCATCGGACTGTTTCGATGGCGTATGTGTACTTGACGGTCCTGCGATTGGTACCTCCAGCTCACGTCCTCCGCTGCTTATTGGGCGGCACAGGAAACGCGTCTCACGAACGTAATAATCTCTACATTGGGAGCAGTCAACGTGAGGGAGACCACGCTGCCCGTGGCCGTCAAACCCAGGGGATCGTTGATTCCCCGGGTCCGACGGGTTTCCTACGCCGTTGTTCGTCAGCCCTAGACCACTGGATGAGAACCCCGCTGTCTTGGCACTGTCTTCGCCTTTGTGCATCAGCCTTGCTGATTGAGAGGTGCTCCTATCCACTCAGTCCACATTGTCGAGTCAGGGACGTAAAGTGCGCCGTCGGCGCTGGCGCCTCCCATGATCCCGCCAGCGATCGACCGCTACGATCAACGATCCTCAACTTGACAATACAGTTCGCGTCAGGTTTCTCAGCTCAACTGACCTGAAGTAGAACAATACCGATCCCTTGAAGAGTTCGAGATACACCAGAAGCGTAATAGCGGCATCCACGTCAGCGGTCTTCTATCTTGAGCGGTTCTAGCACTATGAGAGATTTATATGCCCCGCCTCTCATTTCCGCCCCCATCTCTTCCCATCTCTTCCCGCCATGCCTGGACGCAAGGCCGGTCGCAGCTCTTCCAAACCATTCAAGGCTAAAGCCTCGAAGCCGGTGAAGGTCAAGGCCTCCAAGCCCGTGAAGGTTAAGGCTCCGAAGCCTGTCAAGGTCAAGCCTGAAAAAGTCAAACCTGTGAAGGTCAAGCCGGTCAACGTCAAGCCTGGGAGGATTGCACCAACCCCGCGTTTCGTCGCGTCTCCGCTTCCCCCACCGAAGTCTCCTCCCCGACTTCCTCTGAAGACAGCTCTCAAACCGCCTTCGAAAACACCTCTGACCCTTCCTCAACGGATTGAAATCGCTCCTCGCAAATCGCCTTCTTCGTCTTGGTTGAAAGCTCCTCCACCCTCTTTTTCCCAAAAATCCTCTTCCAACTCGCCCTTCCTTTCGAACCCATCCTCTCCTTATCCTCCAGACCCGAACAGGTTTCCCGGTCCATCATCTACGTCCAAATTGAAATCATCCAAATCCGTCCCCGACTTCGCAGGTAGTATGCTTTATCAGGGTGGTGAACCGAGTCTGATTCTTTTGCAGTTGGTGGAAAACCGAGCGGTATTCTCAAACCGTCCAAGAGCAGTCAGGCTCTTAAGAAGCCGAACAAGGGTTTTTTTGAGTCTGATAGACCGCCAGTTCCCCCCTCGATATCCAAATCGAAATCAAGTTCGAAGCTGGGGCAGGACCCTCGCCGCATTCAGCCGTCACCACCATCCAAGATCAAACCGACCCAGTCCGCTGTGGTATGTGCTTCCTGTTTACGGGAGCATAACCGCCCGCGTGCTGACCACATCTATATGCAGAGGGGAGAGAAAGAGACGGTAAAGAAACCCGGCTTCTTCAGTAGGCTGTTCGGGATCGGGAAATCCAGCAAACCCGAGCGTCTGGAAGGACCCAAACTTCCCCAGCCTCCCAAATCTGTGAAGAAAGCCGTGTCGACCCCCCACCTCACACCCAGTCACATCACCAAGCCCAATACTGCTACCAAACCCAGTACTGTTACCAAGCCCAATACTACTACCAAGCCCAATACTACTACCAAGCCCAATACTACTACCAAGCCCAATACTACTACCAAGCCCAATACTACTACCAAGCCCAATACTACTACCAAGCCCAATACTACTACCACGCCGAGCCCTGTTGTCAAGCCGAACCGCGTTGTCAAACCCAGTACCACCACAACCCCCAGTTCGACGTCCGGAAGAACGGAAGTCAGGCCTGTAAAGAACCGACCTATCCGACCCTCTGTAGAGCCTGTTGATCACCGTTACCGTACTCGCCCAGCCCACCCGTCCGAGCCAAAGTACGAGGTGAGTGATCCGAATATTGTTTTACCCATCATTCTCCTGATCCACTACCTACCAGTCAACGGTTGATTACAGTCACCGGCGCTATGGTCACGACATCACGTACACTCATAGCTCCTCTGGCTATGATACCCATTACGAGACGAGCGCATACTATGGGGCGGACCAGTCAACAAATTATTCCCACGGAGGTTATACGGATACGACGACTTATGAAGATTCTGGCTACCAATCTGTCAATAATGGCGCCCTGTATACATCATGCACGGTACGTGAGATCCCTACGACATCCCCCACCCTGTCCATTAAATGCGAATCGATAGGTCTGTAATGTTAACCCCCAATATGTCGACCCGAACACTGGGCAAGCGTGGTCCTATTGTTCCGACACCTGTCAGGCAGCTGCCAATCCCCAACCACAACAGGCTCTTTGTACGGTGTGTACAATCGTTCTCCAACCATGCGACGAACTCCTGAAGTGATTGCCGAACCATAGGTCTGCCAGACTAACCCTCAACACGTTGATCTAAGTACCGGAACAGCATACGCCTACTGTTCCCAGGATTGTCAGGCTGCTGAAGCTGCGAGTCATCAAGCACAATATTCCCAGCAGCAACAGGGTACCTACCTCTTAACCCTTGCCCTACTTTCCACTCAACTTATCCATCTCTTAGTGACAGCGACGTGCAGCTACCCTGGTTGTACTCTCCCTGCTACATTGTATGCAGATGGTTCCGGGTGGAACTATTGCAGTCAGTCTCACGAACAGTACGTAGTCATTTCACTGCTATTTAGAGAATTAGCTGACCTCATTATCACATAGCTACGCTCTGAATGGTTGTATTCATTGTCGTCAGACTGAACAGTTCGGGGCAAATCCCCTTTGCCAAGCCTGCGATCACACACTTAGCCAGTATGCTCCGATACTGGTTCAAGTACCCTCGGACAACAAGATATTCTGGGACAGTAAGTCCCGCACGAGCAAAACCACTCTTGGGATGTCTGATCGTTTGATACAGCGACCGATCAATTCACCGGACAGTGGTCTCACCCCACGAAATGTCCAACGGTTCATGCAGTGTACAGAGTTGTCGGGTCTCAGCAGAGCTGGGATGCGTATCATTCCTATCGGTGTGTTGTCTCTCCGATTACCGTTGAGGAGGCTCGCGAAACAGAGCTGATGGTGACCGGGATGACAGCGACCAGCTCGAGTACTACGGGCAGTTTGCCGCTCGAGGGAAATACGTTGGGAACGAGTGCCTCCTGTGGCACGGCACACGGAGAGTGTGTAATCTCGGTGATCCCGGGAACACCACACTCTGCACGAACCCGGGTTGCGCGTTGTGTTCGATCATCTATGGTTCGTTCGATGTTACCAAAGTCGCGACGAACACGGGTTGGGCGAGGTTCGGAGCTGGGATATACACTTCATCTAGATCTTCCAAGTACGTCCATAAAAATAACCCGGGACGGGTATCGGACTTGACGATTTTCCTTTAGGGCTAACGGTTACTCCGCAAACAACTGTCCCTCAAACTACAAGGTGATGCTCCTCAACAGCGTCGCGGTCGGCAAGGCGTACGAGACGTATCGTAACAAACCGACCTTGGTCTGTCCCCCAAAGGGCTGCAATTCGGTATGTCAGCTGTGTTCCAGGCGGTAAACCAAGCTGAGTTTGGTTAGGTTTACGGGAAAGCTGGCGTGGACTTGGACTACGACGAAGTCGTGGTATATACGAACGACGCAATCCGGCCAGCTTGGTTGGTGTTGTATGCGTAACGGATAATCGTCCCGGAGGCGGTCGTTCTGTGATGCCGACCATGACACGATTCGCATTTGTTGTAACAATTAATGTACAACGAGGAACTAATCAAATCCTAATGCTGTAGTTTTTTTTACCATAGGCCCGCGAACTAGGAATTCGCAGACCACTCCACTGGACGGTTATGTGGGCGTAGCGGAAGGTTGGGTAGGTGCCGCGAGATCTGGGGATGGTTGGATGGAAATGCCACGAAGTGTCGCCTCCACGTTGTCCCAAAGGTCCCACTGGGCCCAAACCCCGATGACGATGGAGACGATCATCCAGCACGATTGTTCAGATATACGAGTGGTGCTCGTCTCGGCGAAACATAACTTGTCGTACTCCTCAGGTCCACCCAAAGATACGCGTCTCTGTACGAGGACGCCAAGGAGAGATATGCAAGCGCGCACAAAGTTCCGTAGGAGGTTCATGTCGTCCGAGGAGACGAAGTCGCCGATTCGGGTGAGGATGGAGAACATCCATCTCGCGTGGGTCTCTGTTAGTTTCAGCTGTTCTGGATCTGTTTCGATCCAGTGAATGAAGTATTTGAGTAGATGGAAGGCGGTTTTCTACCCGAAAAGAGTCAATTCCCTCCTGCAAACTTCCAAGGAGGAATGGGGTGCCGTACCTCATCAACCAAGCGCAACATCGTTGGTGTTGGTTCTCTCCGTGTTCGTGATCCGTCCTCCGGGGGGTTATCAGACGGTGAAGGCGTACCATGTGGTGTAGGAAGAGATGCCTCCGCCTCTACACCTTCAAACCCACCCTGCCAGTCCTCCTCGTCTGCAAAACCACGCATCCCCTTCCCAAACCTCCGTTTATCTTTGTCCGCTTTGGGTTTCTTCGGAGGGTTCCATTCTAGTTCGGGTGCTCCAGCGATGAACGCCCACCACCCAGCACGGTTCCTCATTTCGGGAATAGTATTTGATAGAAGGGGAACTTGAACGTTGATCGTAGGTTGGTCCATATTCTAGTGTGTACTGTGAATCGGCGAACCTTCGAAAGAGAGATAGCTCAAGCACACCTCTTTGAGGTTCCTGAACCGTTCCTCGACAACACTTCGCCACTCCTCGGACGGCATCGCGGGTGTTCTTGAAGTGCGGCTTTCAGATGAACCGGGCGTAACGTCTGCTGACGCTTCTGGCAACGCGTATGGATTATCAACCCTTGTGATACGAGGAAGCAAACTTGCATCGCGTCTATGAATCCGGTCAGCACAAACGGTACGTATTATCCTGGCCACAGGATCCCCACATACCTTACAGTGAAGAGGAATTGGGCACCATCCTCCGGTACGCCGTCAAAGTCGAAAGGCAAGTCCGCGACGGGAAGAACCTGTTTGCCCAACACATGTTCGTTCTCATCTTCCGAGTTTTCGTACTCGTTGCGTTTCCGTTTGCCGACAGCGGACATGATCAGTGCAAGATGAAGAACCGGGCAATGTCGATCACCTCCCTCCCATCACAGCTGCTGTTGTCTTATCGATTGGCGCGGTTTCGCAGAACTCGACAACGGGGGACTGCCCTCGCTGTTAGCTGGCGCAATACATAGGCCCGACCCTTTCTACCTCGGCCTATGCATTCCTGACACTGTTCACCCCCCTCCCCCGACCCACCTGGTGATATAGGCCTGCCCTCCACCCCCAACACACGGGCCCGATGTCCGGGAGGCTCAAGACACTTCCCCGACCCTCCGCTGCAACTCCTTTCACAAGAACAAATCAGTGGACTTCACTTCCTTCACAACCACGACATCTCGGGGCCCGTCGCGTGGTTCGTCTCATCATTCAGCAATCAAATTATTGTCGGGGACCTCCTACTCATCTTCTCAGTCGGCTGTAGGTTTCGCGAGCAAGACCGAATGCTTCTCGTTTGCTACATCCGTTATCCCCAATCCGTGGCGAAAATAAGCAGCCGTGACCCTTTGAATCGCACATCTGAACGCCTGCGTTCGGGTTATGGGCTTTGGATATCTCCAGGCGGGGGCCCCATGTATGTGTGACGATCAACTCCGAAGGCACCATGATCGAAGATCTTGTTTCTGGGCCAGAAAAGCCCGTCCATCTCCGGCCTTCTGAAACTCGAAAACCGGTTCGTGAACTGTGCTACAGCGGATTTTGATCTGGAACTCGACCATACTGGTGTCCATCTTTCCCTTGTTAACCCCGTCTCAAGCTGAGAGAAAGAACACATTCCTTCACATTCAAAAGACCAACCACACCAAGGGTGGTACCCTTCGTGACAATCATGCTAAGCCATTGTTCAATGACGGGTTCATTTACAGTTATTCCCACTTCACCCAGAAGAGAGACTGGCCCTCCAAGTTGACCATATTGTTTGCACCTCGTGCTAGGCAGGCTGTAGTCATCAGGAAATCTAGAGTCAGATCTTATGTGACCATGCACAATCAATGTGCTTTGGCAAAACTGTACCAGAAAGGTTTTTCATCTCAGTTCATGGGAGCACTTTGATGCACTCCCCTAAATTTCTACATAGTACCATTGAATAAATTGATGCTCACTCTAAGCATGAGGGTCACCTATTCTGTCTAAATCCAGTACCTGCAGAATGAGTTGGGTGAGAAAATTTCTCAGCTGTGATTTTACAAGCTACAGCATACTTGAAACTGATTGTCAATACCAGAGGTGCTTCAGAGTACTTTTTTATGCTCCCATTGTTTGGGGGCTTGCAACTTTGTGGAGGCTGGCTTGGTGTTCCCCTGATGTATCTCAAATCAACCCTGGATGGCTGGGGGGTAGGAACCACTCACAAGTCAACATATTGGGTAGCAGACAACAATATCACCACTACCACATCTAACTGGGTAGTTGCTAATTGTATATGGTCTGCCCAAGGGCATTGGAGCCTCAGGACACAGATAAGATTGACCAAATTTCACTTGGCCCAGCTTTGTGTCATCCCTCACCTTCTAGCCTTGGCAGTAATGCTTACTCCACTCTCCTTTGCTGGGACCACACACTGATGACATCAAATTTCCTTCCCTCTCCCATAGTTTCCACTATTGGTAAACCCTTCAAATTAGAGCATAGACAGACAAGAGCCAGGCAATGATCTCTACACACCTGGTCCACAAAGAGATGGTACCCTCAATGGCTCCAGAACAACATTCACACAACCTATTTATCCTTTGGACATGTTTACAATAACCATCCATAGTAGAAGGGAAAGTTTCTGTTGAATAATTTGTAACAATTAGAATCAAATCAGTGGACAACCCCCCCATATATCATATCAAGCCCATAGTGAGAGGGTTACATTGGTCAGTAGAGGGAGATCAGAATAGGTGGACACTCATTATTGAAAGTTCACTTCATATGGTGAATACAGTTACAGGATACTACACAAACTACACGTCACTACTGATAAAGCATATGACTGAAATCCAGAATTAAGATTTCTCCTGTCTCATAACCAGCAATTAGATACTGACTATCCCACTGTACAGCATAAGGTTTTCTACCAGACAGCTGGAAAACCACCTTTCCAGTGATCCTATCCTCAATCCCAATCAAACTAATGTTTGACCAATATGTACTACCAATAAAATCTAACTGGGGTCTGTCTGAGGATGCTGTAGATATCTTAGTGGGGGTTGAGCCTGGAACCCCAAAGTCCCAACCCAGGGTTGATGACCCCTCACAACGAACTAGGACTTTTGAACCATCTATCCAGAGGGGGTCAAGGAGGTATGGATATTGTAACTCTAGTGATTCTCTGTCTGTAGGCACTGCTGTTTGCATAGACCAGGCTTGAATGTTACAATCATCCACACAAAAGACTCTGGACCCATCTCCTGATATCCTAAGACCCCTGGATAGAAATCTAGTTCCACCCATTATTTGGAGTTCACCTTTCTCAGCATCCCAGACATGGATTTTCTGGCCCTGGCCAGAACTCTGTTTGCATCCAACAATGGTCAATCTACCACCAATCAGTTGTATATCTCCTACATAGATGTCTTTGGCTTGAGTTTCAAAAGATCCCTTACAGAGGCCAGTTAAGGTGCTCCAGCTTCTCACTACCCCTGTTGAATCAACTGAGAAAGCCAACCCTTCCTTTGCTTGGAGACTGACAGCCCTGATTGGGGCTGAGGTGAGTGATATGGACTCTGTATGATGTGTAACTGGGTTTGCTGATGAGGTGCCAATCTCCCAGAACTTGACTGAACAGTCCCTAGATGCTGAGACAAGTGTGAGGGGGAAGGAAAAGACTAGGGAGGTGATATTGTCTGTGTGTCCAACAAGGGTTTTGATGAGGTGAGGGTTTAGACCAGTGATATCCCAAATGTAGATAGTGCAATGGGCAGCACAAGCAATGATCCTCCCATCAGGGGAGAAACAGCAATAGTTGGGTTCAGCATGTGCAAGGTTAAACACTGCTATGGTTGCCCCAGAACCAGCATCTTGAATGGTAACAGCTGTCCCATTGCATGAAACAAACTGAGTGCCATCTGGGGAGAATGCAACATGGGAACTGTCAGCGCGTTTGCTGTCATGAAGAAAACCCCGTTTAAAAATTTTATAAATCAACAAAAACACAAGACATTCACGACGTTTGACGACCAACTCGAACATCACACTCCTTTCACTTTCCTTTCCCCTCCCCTCTCACGACACGCGATGCATACGAAACAAGAAAAGAAGACATCATATTGGTTCACTAGGGTCAATTGCCCTCCACGACGATAATACAAGTGCGACTAGTTAAGATTCCCCTCGAAGTCATGCACCTCCCCCTGGTCCTCGGCAAGGACACTCTCAGCCACTTCCTCAGCCAAGGTCCCGCCTTCCGAAGCTCCAACTCCATCCGATTCCTCGACCGTCTCCATGAGAGTTGAGCGCGCAAGAAGCAAGAGTTGTTGGATCTGGATCTGATCCATCACCTGACTCAGCGACTCGAGAACTTGCCGGATCATCAAGCCTCTCTGGCTCGAGTGAAGAACGACTGCTCTCAACTCCTGAGCACTCATCGTCTGCCTCCCTTCCACAACTACTTCTTGCAACACGCCCAGTTCTTCTTGCTCGAAGATAGTTGGAACGGAATGCCTCTGATGAGGGAAGACCGCGGAGTTGTCCTTTGAAGTAGTTCGAGCGGACGTAAGGATGGTACTTGGCCAACGGAAGAGCCCCAGCTGAGCGGATGCAACGTTGCCCACTCACAGAAGATCCTAGAATAGGTTGTTCCTCAAGGACCCGCGTCATCAACTCGAATTCTTCTCGAGACACGATAGGAAGAACTTCTTCTTCCTGATGAAGCGGCGACATCGACCTTTCTTCGGCGGAAGAACTCGAATCTTCCTCTTCTTCCCCTTCTTCCATCGACGCATCTGTCGGCACCTCAATAGAACTGGCATCCTGGGTTCAGATGTTTAGACCAGACAACAAGAGACTGGACTAACCCCCTGAACCTACCTGGTTCACGATCACCTCCAGTTCACCTGCCGGCACCATCAGGATACGACCCTCTCCAGCTGAAGGAGCTTCATGATATGACGAATCGGAGGAATACTCCAATCCCGAATCCTCAGTGGGAACATCAGGCGACTGCTACTAAGAGTCAATGTTGTGGTTAAGGTCACAACGAAAGACTCTTACCTTGTCACCACAGGTACAGAGTTTGCTCTGCATGTGCCCCACGAGATTGGTCAAATCATCAAGCCTCCCTTCCAAGGCTTCTATCCTCTGAGCGTCCACGGCGCTGTTCGACTCATAGAAGGCGACATCTGTCTGCAAGGACTCGATCAAGTTCAGCTGAGCCCTCCGTCCCTGCTCCAGCTCATGAACTCGGAACAAGACCTTGGCATAGTCATCCTCGAAGCTCTTGATCATCGCCTCGTGACCTTCCAGCCTATGTTCATCAAGGCCGACCCGACCCCCTAACGCGGACAAATCTTTGTCGATCCGACCGAAGACAGCAGTGGCATCAGTTACACTTTGACGCCACTCCCGTTCCAAGGCATCTCGCTAATGGTTCATCAGTTAGGATTTAATTATCCCAAACTCGATGGACCTACCCGTTCTTGGATCTCCATGACTCTCGTCCAGATCCGAACGCTGGTAGCAGTTCCCAAACGAATAGCTTGCTTCGCCTGGTTCATCAACTTGTCTTCGCCCTCCCAGTTGAACGATCCCATCCTAAACAACAAAG
>Ga0307513_10013062_pt1 | contig 10211 bp, 6 predicted proteins | sample 15_EM_MG_FD_202174 | JGI IMG/M metagenome (GOLD analysis project Ga0307513, IMG submission 202174) | Populus trichocarpa ectomycorrhiza microbial communities from riparian zone in the Pacific Northwest, United States - 15_EM | ecosystem: Host-associated > Plants > Roots > Unclassified | place...
CGTCCTTCTCATTAATGAGTAGCCCTAGATAACACTATAGTCCAGCTGAGGTCTAGCTAGACCATCAAATTTCACTATCAACTACTTTCCTTTCCATTTCATTACATGAGATGATTTACCTTGGAAAATATCTTTTATAGGCCCTTTTAGCCTAGTAGAAAATGTAAAAAATCAAGGGAAGAAAAGCTCTTTTTCAGCACTGTTGATCAACATGTAGTAATGTCTAAATATTCTAACTGTGGCTTCATCTTGAGGATTCCCAACTTATTAAAAGTAAACAATGTGGTCCACCTGTTAGGATGGATCTAAGTTGAACTCAAATTATAATAACGAAAAACATCCCTTACAAACCCTTGCAAAGGGAAACAAGTACCCAAACTCATACATGCACATAGGGGTAGTAATGATAAAATTGCCCCCAACAGCTTTACTGGTGACTTAGGTAACCCGATCATCCTCCTCATGTAACAATACCGTAAAGTCCCCCAGTTACTTAGAGTTAGCCCATGACACTTGCTCATACGATACTGTGTTTTGCTCCTCATCATAAGGAGTCCTATGCACCAGCCTAATTGGTCTAAGGGTCATTATAAACCCATGTTGGGGTCATAAAGCTTTGTTTATTCATTCTTAAAACTTTTATCATGAACTATTTATGTCAGGAATTATTATCTCCCTATATCTATAGGTGTATAAAAGATTTTCCAATGGCCTACCACATTTCCATTTTATTAATGATGTGTAAGGGATATTTGTTCCTCATTAATAATGTAAACGAGATTTTTATCTGTCATTAATCCTATCAAGAGAAAATGACTCTCTAACCCTTTCATTCTATCAAAACAACAAGGTTTAAGGATTATAAATACCTTCTGAATCACTCATGTAAAGGTTTCATAATTTCTATTCTCCAAACATTCATTCCTTAACTCTTAGAGCATTTATCATACCAAAAAAGAGTAAACACCCTTGTTCTTGGAATTTAAAGCTCTTTTTTTTATTTTTACAATCCTCTATTTAAAAGTCATTAACTTCGTCATCAGAGGATCCTTAAAGCCACCAAAAAAAATTGTTTTATAGGTGCTAGGATTTCTAACACTAATCATAAACTTCTTAGGCTATGAAGAAGAAAATATTGATATGAACACTGATTAATTATTATTCAAACATCAAATAGTCTTATTCTTGAACATATCAAATTTTAAGACATCATCACTTATCTTATAGTTAGATGATTTTTGTGAGGTTTTCTCTTTATTCTTAATATTTTTAATTTATTATATTCTATTATTTTAATTTAGACATGCCGGTTTCTTATGTTAAATTGATAGCTACCTAACATGTGTCTATTTAATTGTGAATTGATGGAATGACTAAAATCTTATCGAAATCAAGAGTTTAAGATCTTGCCCCGGCACTTTAAACACATGATCCAAATGAGATTTGGATTTAATTTGAAGGGGTAGGTCTAGTAGTTAGGAATGAATAAGAAAAAAATTACCCTTTACAATAAAAATAAATATTTCGGAGACAAGATCATATCTACTTGCCACCCTCAACCATAGCTTTTGAATAATCTTCCCTGATTTGTTACTTTCGACCCTTGAAGGTTCCCTAGTTTTGAACTTTTGCACGAGACCTTGACAGAAAGTTCTGTGACATCATCTACAAGTTCTAACTTTACCATAAGATACTGGAAGGCGTAGTACTTGACCTGGTATTCGTCATATGTAAAAGCAATCAATAGCAAACTTCATTTGAAATAATTTTCTGATACAATAAATTCACACATAACAAGTCTTGGGGACAATGGCATCTGCAAACCCTATTCAGCGCTATTCCTTAATTAGTGTTTTCAGATTGTGAGGCCTCATGAAACTAGAACAAATGTTCCGTTGCATTCTTACATGATGCTCTTGTATTTCCGTCATCCCTCCACGGTTCAGGACTCCTCTGTGTGGAACACTGCCGCAGAATGCCACTTCCCCCTCCTTCAAACCTTCATCGTATGAAATCATAACTTGCAGATTAGAATAGGACCAAAGTTATATAGGAAAAAGTCCGTGGGAAGTGGTAGATACATACCATATTTTGAAGGGTATTTAATTCTTTTACTTAGGGTGGAGTAGAGATTGAAATCTGAATATTTTAATCCTTGTAGCTGTTTCTGCACTTCTTCGACGGCTTTTGTAAGTGCTCCATCGTGTAGTTTTACCGGCAATGTCACTTCATTCAGGCAGCCACCTTTTCTATCTTGTTCAAGTGCTTTTATTGTAGGGAAATGACCCCAGGGAGCCAGGCTTGCAAAATCAAACTTTACTCCTCCAAATTTTTCATATACTTCATGGAACACAAAATCGCAACATTAAGTCCTCGTTTATTCGATGGAAACTGGTTTTTTAAAAATTATTTTTTAAATTTTTTTGTATTTGTTTGTCATTAGAAAAGTTGATCAACAAAAAATACTTTTCAGTCATCAAATTCCGGAAGTTGTGAAAAATCTAGAAATATCATATTATTTACTAATTATATCAAATTCCGGAAGTTGTGAAAAATCTATAAATATCATATTATTTACTAATTATATCAAATTTGATCCTCAAACTTTTGATTGCTATATATATATATATTTGATTTTGAATATTTATTTTTCAATTTCATCCCTTAGAATTTGATTTTTATATTAACTTTGGTCCTTGTTTTTATATTATTATTTTTTTTCCCTTATTATTTTTTAATCGAAATTTTTTTATCTATCAAATTTGATCCTTATTTTTTTAATTGTTACTTATTTTATTTGAAATAATTTATGAAATGATAATTATTATTATTTTAATTTCTTCATCTTTCAATTTTTTATTTGTTTGATTTAATTTCTATTATTTTGATTATTATTTATTTTATTAGAAATAATTTATGAAATTATATTTTTCACAATTTCATTCTCATTCAACTTCTTAATTTGTAAGATTTATTCCTCATTATTTTAATAAACTTGAAAAAAAAACATTAATAAATTATTTTGCAACTCATTTTTCATGACGTAAACAAACACTGAAAAATATTTTCCAACTTATTTTTCATTACACTACCAAACATGAAGAATTCACTTTTCTAAAATTTACTTTCCAAAAAAAATTACTAATTTTCAGCAAAGGACTAAGTTATTATAACAAGAATGAAGAATTGCAAGGAAGATTACGGTAACATTATGCTTCTAGTTTTTGCTTAGAATATTCCGTTATCTTGAAAATTCCTGAATACATTCCATATTCTGCTTCACGTGCATCTACGAGCATATATATTTCTGCTATTTTTATTTCACCTATTATTTTGGTGCCTTTCTACTTCACATTTTGACAATAATATTCTCATATTTTTCAATCAATAATCTAGTTTTTTAAGTTTTCAAACCAAAAAATACAAATGCTAATTTTGGCATAAAATATTTCTGCTAGTGACTCTTACACTAGTAATTTCTTATTTTCTTTAATTTCTTATTAATAGCACCATAAACATTGCAAAAATAAATAAATAAACATGATGAATTTATTGATAGACACATAAGAATTAAAAAGGACAGCTTCCTATAGCCTTTTCCAAAATTGAATAGAACGAGTAGAGGGTGATTATTGAATAGAACTAGTAGAGGGTGATTATTGAATAGAGCTAGCTGATTAAGCTTACTTTTTAAAATATATTTTTCTTTTATTAAAATAATATTTTTTTTATATCTAACACATCAAAACAATAAAAAACATAAAAAATAATTTGAAATTAAAAAATTCAGAAATTCTTGAAAATACGGTGCCAAACAGAGTCTAAGTTTCTGTTTGGAATAGATTCATTAGATTATAAGGCCCAAGAACATGAGGGTGGCCAACCCCTCCACCCCACATTTGATCTGCCAATTGTCTGTAAGCCTTTTCAGTGAGATGAATAGAGTCCCAAAACACGTATTCATTAGGATTTTCACATAACTCGAACTGCTTCACTAGTCTCTTTCCTCCACAGCTAAAAACTCCTCGAAATGGCCCAGTTCCACAGCATGCTGATTTCCCTTCCTTGAAACCTTTATGATCCAAGTTTTTGAACATAAAGCAATGTTAGATATATACAGTGGCCAGGCCGTTTGCCAATCCATACCATTTCCCAGAAATGAAAGCTTCACGGGTCTAATCTAGTGAGCTATAAGGACAAAGAAAATAGGACCACAATAATTGGGGTTGGAGCCCACAAATCCCCGCGTCAAAGAAATGAGAGTGTTTTTTTATAGAGTATAGATCGTAGGACATACCAAATTGAGAAGGATGATTGATTCTTTGTTCAAGAAAGCTGTTGAGGTCAAAGTGTGAGTGTTTGAAACCCTTCAATTGCTCCTCCAGTTCACGGAGGAGCTTGGAGAGAGCTTTGTTGTGTAATGTTGAAAGCAATGAAGTTTCTTTCAGGCAGCTACCGTTGCTATTCCTGATTGTGGGCAGACAGCCCAGTGGTGGGACATTGATAAATGCAAATTTTCTGCCCCCCAACTTGTATATCTCCTGTCAAATCAGCATCGATACAAGTCTTGATATTTACGTAAATGGAATTCAGAAAATACAAATCTGTATCAGAAGCTTAGAAGGCAATTGCACTTACTTTAATCACTGTTGTCAAGTTGCCGATGACCATCCCAACGTATTTGGAGTCTGTGTATGACTTTAGAATAGTGGAATTGGTCAAGAAAGGGCTCATGTAATCATTGCTTCCAATGCTAAACAAGTATACAGCTTTTGATATTGTCATCTTGGCTTCATCATTGCCTAGCTTATGTCTCAACCACTTCTCCACCTTCTTGTAATATCTCAACTGTGTTCTAAGATCAATCACCTAAAAAAAGATGAAAAAAAATAGTCGTATGATATGACTGGTTTGGTGCCACTATTCACCTAGGTAATGAAATCCTTTCATTTTCATGCCTTATGTGTGGTGTGTGGTCATTCCACCATATCCATGTTGACTTCAGAAACGTATTAAAGCTGTAGAAATTTTATGTCGATCATCGAAGTTAAGAAAATGGGTCAGCTTGCCATTAAGTTTTGAGGGCATTCTCTTTGATTTTGACATGTCAAGGATGCACTTAAGAGCTCGTGGACCAGAAAAATTAGGTGCATCCAGCCTATAAAAGTAATACTGTCGTAAGTTGAGCTTACACTGCCCTTAATATTTGGGTCAAAACAAAAACTTCAATTTTCAAGTCTCTAATAGGTACAACATCAAAGTCTCTACATCTTTGGATCAAAAAAGAAAGAAAGAAAAAGGCCTCTAGATCTCCAGTCTTTACCTCATTCTATCCTTCTTTTTAGTTCTTCTAACATGCAAGTTATTAAAAAAAACAGAGAATAGGTTAAAGGTCTCTGCTTTCTCATGGAAAGCATGAAATACAAAGTAGTCGAAACAAATCAATGAAAAGAGAAAAGTTCTCAATCCACACAATGAGTTGGATTATTTGAAAAGCAGAGCACGTCTATGCGTGGAAAGGCTTCCCTAAATAACATGCGTATTTAGATAAGTATATGCAAGATATGGCATGTAGCGAAAGTAATTCCCTTGTAACAATATACTTACATCCCCTTTATATGTTTCAACTAAAGCACCGGCTCCGGCAGATGCAAAATTGACTCCATGGTAATATTGATCAATGCCAGGTTGTAGAAAAGGTGGGATAAATGGAAGATTTGCATATTTGGCTACAATGTTGAACCAGAAAAAATAATGTACAAGATTATAAGAGAACATAATATTTGTAGGTTAACCAAGGATGTCATGAGTTGCACAAACAAGAAAGACATAGCTAGAGATTTGCATCTCTCACCAATAAAATCCGGTGCCAGACGACCGTCAGAGAAACGACCGGTGGGGAACTTGAAGAAGGTTTCTCCATAAGGCCAGAAGTTTGCTTGGTCAAGAGTTGTGGTGTTGATATAGTTGTTGTTGCCGGCATCTAAAAATGAATCACCGAAGATGAAGAAGGCAACAACATGTTTCTTTGGATGCTCGGATGTTGCTTGGCATCTTGCTGAAATGAGGACCGCGTGAAGAAGAAAAGCATACAAGAAGTGTTGACTTATCTTCGCCATACCTTACTCGTTTTGCTCTCATCAATCACGGAGACCACTTGTGGTCTATGGCTTGACTTTAAATATGTAGGAGCTTTGCCATTGCTTCATTTACATGGCTGAAGAATTATACATATACGCATGTATATACAAGAAAAGACCGACCTTGTTCAACTGGGTGCAATGGGAGTTCTTGGTTCAAAACAAGGAGCTGAGATTTACAAGTGTCGACATTGTAGTCAACTTTTTTGAGGTTTGGCACGATGAAAGAGACTTCAGAGGATGTGTTAGGCAAAATCTGACAGATCAAACATCAGATGAATTAAAAAAAGAACATCAAAGTCAATGACCTCTTAAGTAACTTGACAGTCTTTTTTGCTAATTCTTCAAAAAAAAAAAAAAAAAAAAGGCAATTAGAAACTCAAGCATGGGAGAAGGACCAAGTTGGGAAACACGTTTTGTGGCACGAGGACAACCTGTTCATCGCATAGTGTTCTGGCCAAAATCAAATAGCAAATTTCTGTGGTGATGGGGTCTACAATTTCCCCACTTCAATGAATCTCTTTTTAATTCTTTTTCAATCCCTTCTAAACTCAGTTGAAAAGAATGCATGCATCTGCATCATTTGCAATAAGTTCCTTGGGAAAATTAACAGCCGCAAGATTGAAGAATAAGGTGCTATTTTGATGTTGATCTCGCATGATGTCGCCTTGGTGTTATATTAATTACACCAACATATAGAATAATGTTTTAACTTTGTGATGAACATGTCCTTTTGAGATAGCTTTCTTTCAAAAATCAGAATCATTTTTGTTGCTGAATCTGTCACTTTCCCAGTCTAGTATTCGTCCAGGTAATTCTCAAATATCTCCACTGATGAAAGTGTAGTCTTATATATATAATGTTGTTTCCTTAAAATGTAAAGTAGTTTGGAATTGTATTACAAATGGTATTTTTAAAAATTTTGTTTTTTTAAAAATTATTTAAAAAAAAATTATTTTAAACTTGGTACATAATAAAGAGAGCTGTAATTCAAACAGTGTAAATATTCTTGAACTTTATTATATTTAGGTTATGTTTAGTATGATTTTTGCAGAAAAACAATTTGTTAACTTTTGATTCAAATAAAAGTCACAGGTGTTGTTCAATTAAAAATAACTTTTAGTTCAAATAAAAAATTATAAAATTAAATCAATATTTTGTGATGGTTTAAAGTTGAAAATATAAGCAAAATTGATCGGATTTGTTTTTCAATAATCATGAGTTTGCATTCCCTCAGATCTACTAGAAACTTATATAATTATTAATTTCAGAACTCGTAAGATTAGTCAAAATTTATATAAGCTGGCCAAAATATTTATATTAAAAAAAATTAAAAAAATTAAATTTTACGTAATGTATTATAACTTATTACATTTCTTTTTCAAAAGGTTAATTTAAGTTGATTCTTTTTTCTATCAAGCATACTTTTAATTTAAATCGTTTTAACTCATTTTTATTTTAAATTATTTCTGAAAATTAATTTTTAAATCATAGATCAAAGCCAAAAACTATCCCAAACTAGCTCTTAGTGTTCATTTGATATGATTAAATTAATTTAAAAGGTTTTATCAAATAAGATTTTAGTTTTTCTCTAATTACGTAGAAGTGAAGGGTTTTTTCTCTAACTATATACGTAGCCTGTGTGCTATTCTGCTGGAATGTGACATCTGTCATTTTCACCTATCAAGCTAAGATACAGAAAGTCAGAATCATAATTAGCACCTCTTTGAGTGGCAGTTTAACATTTTCTTAATCCAATTGATATCATGTTTCGCGATTAGTTTAGTGCGTGGTTGCTTTTACATCGACATCTAAATGGTTTTATTTTAAAAATATATTTAAAATAATATTTTTTAAAATTTATTTTTAAATTAATATATCAAAACAATTTAAAAATATAAAACACCCAAAGTCTAAAACGTGCAGGAGCATCATCAATGATCAAGTTTGGTAAACTTCCAGCTTATATGTCTGCAAATTCTTCTGTCATAATTCACGGATTGGCCATCTATTTAGGCAGTCATGTAATTGTTAAAAGGCCTACCAATGGAAGTTTGTTGAGATGTGACTAATAATACTATTGTCTATGCTCATTTTGGCATTTCCTCCTTTCATTTTGTAGTAGAAGAATATTGAAGAGATGGGGTCGGTCCCCTGCTGCGGCATTATGGTATTCAAATTTTAGGTAGATCTTGAAACAGTGTATTTGAAAGTGTAGTTGTGGTTATTTTTTAAAATATTTTTTATTTGAAAATATATTAAAATAATATTTTTTTATTTTTAAAAATTATTTTTGATTGATGCACATCAAAATGATCTGAAAACATCAAAAAAATATTAATTTCAAGTGAAGAAAAAAAATAAAATTTTTTTATTTTTCAAAAATATTTTTAAAACGCAAAAATAAACAGGACCGAAGGCAAATTTAACATTTATTTGTGTGATGAAGTATATAGTGAAACTGAAAGGTTACAACTCCATAGAAAAAACTAGAAATAAAATATGTTAGAACAATATAAAATTATTTTTACCATCGCTTTAATTATTAAGTTTTTAGATTAAAAATGTTTATTGACATGGTGTTATATCTTAATTTTTTATTTCATTTTACAAAAATTTCTTAAAAAATTCAAAAATAGCAAAAAATATATATTTTTAACACATTTGCGTCATTTTCAATGTCTTTTCAAAAGAATTTAAAATCCGAAATCCGAAAGAAAAATTCAATGTGTTCAACTATTAGCGCTTTCATTTCAAAATCTTTAATTAATTGTTTCTCTTTAATTTGGCATTAACATTGTCTTTTTGAAAAAGAAAATCAAAATATTAAATTAACATTGCCTTTTTTTACACCAAGTTGTTTAGGGAATAAGCAATTGAAAGGAAGAGACAAAATTACATTACCTATAACTAATAAAAAAAAAATCTAAGGAAAGGGGGAGGTAACCCTAAAAAAAATCCTAGCCTCCATTGCTAAGGGAGTGTGTGCTGAAAGGAAAAAAGAAAAAGAAAATAACATTCGATCAAAGCAAAACGATAGAAAACAGTTTCTCTATCTCTCCTTATTCAATTATTTTTTGTAAAAAACAATACCCATTTTCTCCCCCTCATTGTCGACCACCACTGCAACTAAAGGCGGACACAACCATCATGAACTCAACTCCTCATCGACGGTCCAACCACAAGCAACACTCACTCTCAACGCCGATAACAGCACAACAGTGATGACAACACCCTTTTTCCTTTTCTTCTCCTTCATTTTTGTTAAAGCCAGTAGCTTATTCCTTTTTCCCTGAGCATTAGTACACCATATACTAGCCTTCACCATCATTTCTCCCCATAACAACCTTATTATTCCAAGAAATAACCACGACCTTGAACGAGCATTATCCCAGCCCCTTATAAAAATCACAACCTCTATCACTCAAACATCATCATTTCTACCATCTAAAAACCCCTTCAACCATATCCATTAACTTTGGCCTCTGTTAGATCAAAAGGTTTGAGCTTGCTTTCATAACTCTCCAAGCTACCAATTTTGGCAAGTAGGGAGGATGAAAAACATAGGCCTTTAGCAAAAATAAAAAACACAATGATCCCAAGCCTCTCACCTCTCCGCAGCCATTCTAAGCACCAAGCATTTCTTTCCATTACAACCCTCCCCCTAAGCCTTCATACCTCAAACACAAAACCCTACCAACTTCATCTTTCATAGTTTAAGCCTTCACTTTGTCTTAACATATTAAAAAGGTAAGAAGAAATAATAAAAAGAAAAGAGAGACATATATTATAACAACAACAACAAAAAGACATAGTAGAGTTGAATAACAAGGGAAAGATAGTAAGAGAAGGGGAAAAAAAAAGAACATAACAGTTATGATAATAGTGGTGTTTTGGTGCCAATAGTAAGCCAAGATTTCAGCTTACAGGAAAAGCAAAGTTCTTGGAGTTGTCTAGACACTCTATGAAGAAGATAATGAAAAGGAAAGGACATTTAACCAGAAGGCTTTTAATAGCAATAACAACAGCCAAGGTGGGTCCAGAATAACACCAGAAATTATGATATTTAGT